>JAABUJ010000842.1_pt1 | contig 53019 bp, 48 predicted proteins | sample 5559131 | NCBI WGS metagenome assembly JAABUJ01 (sample SAMN10711875, study PRJNA513366) | rock metagenome | isolation source: Antarctica rocks | place: Antarctica: Victoria Land, Mt New Zealand nord | collected 2016-01-07
TCCGAACTGGAACTACACCATCAGACGTAAGCGGGGCAGTGTGACATCAAAGTGCGGAACTGACTGACAATGCGGATTTGTTCTTGGTCGCCCCCTAAGATCGATCCTGATCCCGCCTTCGGTTCGCTCGACTTTCCCTCCGATAGCCACGATTGCAGCGATAACATTGTCTTGATCAAAGTCATCCGCACGGACCACTGCCGGAAGGACCGCGAGGCTGGAGGCTAAAATCGCCACCATGGTAATCAACTTTTTTGCCCAGCTCATTGCCATCGCAGACTCCACCTCGTTTGGAATCATCAACACCATCTGGGCTGCTCAAAGCAACCATGGATATCACGATTGACCATAATAGCCAACTCGGTGTCAGTCCTCATTAATCGGGGGAATCAAGAACTGACACCGAGTTATCCCCCTTAATCGAGGAAAATCAAGAACTGACACCGAGTTTTTTCTTCTCGGGCCGTCCCGCCCCGGCGGTGCCCTTGCGGGTGGGCCGCCGATGATGCCCAGCCCGACGCCGGCGATGACGCCGGGCCTGGTGACCCTGATCATGCGGGCGGCTGAGGCCGGCCCGACCCCCGGCGCCCGGAAAATGGACACCAATTCTTCCCGGCCCAAGCTCTCTGCAGTCGGGTTATCAGCCGACTGCCGAACCCACCGCCTTCCAGGCGGTCGGTGGTTCAGTTAGTCATGAACTCTTCAATTAATATTGTTAAAAAAGTTAAAGCAGGGATCAAAATAGATAGTATAGAAGTGATTTTGTTTCCCCAAGATTTGACCAGGCAATTAGTGTCCTTGTTGCAGGCAAAAGTTAATGGAATAAATATGATTGTTTGTACGAAAAGGGTAGTAAGTCCGACGACTAACGTCGCGAGACGCCCATAGTTTTCGGCTCCGTGCCATTGTGCACTTTTGACGGATAAAAGTAATATGTATAAAAAGGCAAAAAAGCTTAGCGCGTTGACAGAAAACGCAATTTCTAATTTCCAATTATTCTTATTTTTGTTATACATTAATATATATACGAAATTTTCGCAATCTAGGGCGTGATCACCAACCACCCCTACCCCAGCTACGGCTCTGACGCTTGGCGGGAGTTCATCCCGCCCTACCCCCGCCTGCTCACCGAGGTCGCCAGCCAGCGCCAGCACAACCTTCGCGACGTCCTCGACACCCTACGCTGGGTCGTCCGCACTGGCGCCAAATGGCGCTCTGGGCACCAGTCTACCAGCAGGCCCGCCGCTGGCTGGCCGCCGGCTGCTTCGAGGCGGTCCGCTTCGCCGAGGGGCGCGATCCCGAGCCGACCGCGATGGCCCTCGACAGCCGGGCGGTCCAGCCCACGCCCGAGGGCGGCCCGCGGGCCGGCTACGGCGTGTACAAGAAAAGCGAAAAGGGGACATTCAACTTTTCGCTGGGGACGATCCAAAGTGGCGATGATCCGGAGCCTCCTCGGATCCCTATCATCACGTACTGCCGGGCCTTGGTCGAGGTCCCGTCGAGAGGCCGGGCTCCATTGCGATCGGCCCGGCACGTCTTCCCTGCGAGCCGGGCCACCGCCCGCCTCGCCTCGCCAGGCCAGGCCAGGCTGGAGGGTCGGCGGGCAAGGCGGCCCGAGACATTCGGGGCGTTCTTTCCGAAGAAGTGTGCTAAGCGGACCCCCGGAATCGTGATGGTGTTGGGGACCGAAGCGTCACCCCGACCCCGCGCACCGAGCCGGAGCCGCCCCCATGTCCGCCATCGCCGAGGCCCTCGAAGCCCCCCCCGCGCCCGCCGTCAGCGAAGCCCGCAAGGTCGCCGCCCGGTTGAACGGCTCCAGGAGCCGGGGACCGGTCACCGATGCCGGCAAGGCCATCTCCCGGCGCAATGCGGTCAAGCATGGTCTGGCCGGCGTCCTGGCGGCCCAAGGCGAGACCGCCGAGGTCGAGCGTCAAGGACTCCGCCATCGGCGAGGCGTCCCCGAGCCAGGGGACGCGGACCTTCACCGCCTCGTTGACAATCCAGGGTAAACCGGCCGCCCAGGAGGTCTGCTTTCTGGTCCTCGGCCTCGACCCGGTCCTGATCTTTGGGGACCAGGATTTTCAGCAGTTCATGGACATGGACAACGCCCCCGTGGCGGCCAAGAAGGCGTGCCGTCAGAGGGGCCGCCGGGCGACGGCGACCAGCGAGCTTCCGATCGGCCAGGGGATCACCCGGCCGAGGGCGTGGTCGGTCCGGCTCAGGAGGTCCAGGGACCGATTGATCGGGGCCGGGGGAATCGCGACCGCGTAATCGGCGACGCCCCGGCTCGGGCCGGCGGGGGCGAGCCAGCGGCGGGCCAGGAGCGGGGCGACGGTCCAGGCGAAAGCGTAGCGGAGCGTGTCGACCACGAATCCGGCGTCCATGAGAGCCGATCGGAGCGTCCGGGGAAGGTATCGACGCCGGTGTTCGTTGGCGACGTCGTGGCGGCTCCAGAGCCAGGGGAGGGCAGGGACGGTGAGCAGGAGCCGACCCCCCGGCCGGAGCGCGGACCGGGCCGACCGGAGCGCCTCGCCGTCGTCCTCGATGTGCTCCAGGACGTCGAGGAGGAGAATCAAGTCGTAGGGCTCGTCGGGCCGGAACCCCGGTCCGAGCGTCCCGACTCGGATCCGATCCCGCCACCGGGGGTCGCCGAGCAGGGAGGCGTCGGGTTCGAGCCCCTCGACCCGCCCGAACCGGCCAAGCCGCTCGAAGAACAGGCCGTCGCCGCATCCCACGTCCAGGATCCGGCGGATCGGCGCGAGCCGGTCAAGCCGGCCGATCCGGTCCAGCAGCAACGCCTCGCGGGAGCGCCACCACCAGTGGCGCTCCCAGAGGGTCCGGTAGCTCTGGGCGTAGTCGGCCTGCATCCGATCCGATCCGATCACCGGGTCCGGGGGTCGTCGAGGGGCCCGTCCCCCTCGGCTCGGGATGCTAGCCGAGCCGGCTGGAATGGTCAAACCCGGCTCGGACCATTCCCGGCCGGGCCTGGAGGAACCGGGGCCCTCGGAGGGCCATCATCGGCGACGGGCGATCGCCCCTCACGCCCCGGGTCAGCTCGGCCAGGGCCTCGGAGCAGCGGTGCGCCAGGATCCCGATCGAGCAGGCGACCATCGGGAGGAGCCCGCCGAGCGGGAAGATCGCCGACGAGGCCGGGCCATCCAGGCTCGCCATCAGGCCGAGGGAGAGGCCGCCGCCCAGCTCGAACGCCAGACCCCCCACCCGATCCTCGATCCGGTCGAGACGCAGGGCCGGCTTCCGCTTGAATTCGTCGTGGTACATCCCGAGGTTCCTCCCAGGTTAACCGATCCGGACGAAGCAACCCTAGGTCCCCGACCGAGGGATGGGTCGAAGGATGTCCCCGATCCGCCTCGCGAATGATGCCCGGCGGCCACATCCGCCGCGCCTCGCTCGCGCCGGGACTCCTCGGACCCGGGGGCCTGCGATGAGGGTGTCACCGCTGAATCTTGGGCCTCACGCCACCCGACAAGAATCGCTCCGGCTCAGGTGGGCACCGGACCACCGGAAGATTCCCTCACAACCCGCGATGACTGGGGCGCGATCCCTGGACGGTTGTGGGCGGGGTGACGCTCGTTTAAGGTGGTCGGATACTTCTTTTTCGAAGAAAGCTCCGTGGAGTCCGCGCCGCATGAACGGCCTCGCCGCCCGCATCCGCGTCCTGCCCTATGTGCTGGCCTTCTTCAGCAGCCTCTGCATCATGATCCTCGAACTGGTGGCCAGCCGGCTGGTGGCGCGTCACGTCGGGGCGTCGCTGGACGTCTGGACCAGCGTGATCGGGATCATGCTGGGGGGGATCTGCCTGGGGAACGTCCTGGGCGGCCGGCTGGCCGACCGATCCGAGCCGGCCCGGGTGATCGGGCCCCTTTACGCCCTGGGGGCGGCCCTGACTCTGGGATCGCTCTGGCTCAACGCGGTGGGCGCCTACATCCCCGTGACGGGGATCCCGGCCTGGTTCCGGACGGTCCTCCTGGTCTCGATTGACTTCCTGGTCCCGGCGACGATCCTGGGGATGATCGGGCCGGTGGTGGCCAAGCTCGCCGTGGAGCAGTCCCGGCGGACCGGCAGCGCCATCGGCGACGTCTACACCTTGGGGGCGATCGGCTCGATCGCCGGGACGTTCCTGGCCGGATTCGTCCTGATGTACGTCTCCTCGATCTCGACGATCGTCACCCTGGTGGCGGCGGCCCTGGCGCTGCTGGCCGCGGCGATGATCGGCGACAAGCTCGGCGCGATCCTGGGGCTCCTGGCGGGCTCGCTCCTGGGCCTGGGCTCGATCGGCCCGGTGGTCCGGGCGGTCCCGTTGCCGGGCGTGGTCGTGGGCGGGACGGCGATCAACCCGGTCGCGCTGGCCGGCCACGTGGTGGCGCTGGCCCTGGCGGTGGTCGGGCTGGTCCGGCTCCTCCAGGCCCGGCTCCCCGAGGAGGAGCCGGCCGAGGACCTCGTGATGGGCGAGAAGCCCCCGCCGACCCGGCTGGCCGACCTGGCCGCGTTGTCGTTCGTGATCAGCCTGGCGTTCATGGGGTTCGAGATGGCGGCGGGCCGGCTGGTCTCGCGGCACCTGGGGTCGAGCATCTACGGCTGGACCAGCGTGATCGGGGTTCTCCTGGGTGGGCTCAGCCTGGGGAACTTCCTGGGCGGCAAGGTGGCCGACCGGATCCAGGACGAGAAGCGGGCAAGCTGGCTGTTCCAGGCGGCCTCGGTCCTGATCCTGCTGGTCCTCCTGCTGGAGACCCCCCCGAGGTGGCTGGGAAAGACCCCGCTGGCCCTCCTGTTCGTGGGGCAGTCCGGCCCCGGGCTCAGCTCGATCCTCAGCGGGGCGGTCTCGATGAAGGGGGTCGACTGGAGCGTCCGGGTCTTCGCGGTCACGGCCCTGGCGTTCTTCCTGCCCTCGGTGGCGTTGGGGACCGTCAGCCCGGTGATGGCCAAGCTCGCCATCGACCGGGTCCGGCGGACCAAGCGGACCGGATCGGCGATCGGGATGGTCTACGCCTGGGGGATGGTCGGGAGCATCCTGGGGACCTTCCTGACCGGATTCCTCCTGATCGACCTGCTGGGGACCAAGGGCGTCCTGTTGCTCTTCGCGACGGTCCTGGCCCTGGCGTCGACGGTGATCGGCACGACCTGGAACGCCATCTGGGCGGGCATCCCGATCGGCCTCTGCATCATCGCCTTCGTGCCGGTCCCGGTTCCCTGGATCGCGGCGATGCTCCAGGCCCAGGGCGTGAGCTGGGGGCTCCGCGAGCCCGTCGGCGACCCCGAGACCGACAAGGAGGACGCGATCGCCTGGCTCGACGAGAGCAGTTATTACTACATCAAGGTCGAGAACTCGATCGACGCCGAGGGGAAAAAGCGGACCCTGGTCCTGGACAACCTGATCCACGGCTACTTCATTCTCGACCACCCCGAGCGGCTCGATTACGATTATGAGCACATTTACGCCCTGGTGGCCGACCGGGTCGCCCGGGCCAAGGCCAAGGCCAAGCCCGACCCCAAGAAAGCCGACGCATCGGCCCTGAACACGATGTTCCTCGGGGGCGGCGCTTATACCTTCCAGCGGTACATCCTCAACAAATACCCCGGTTCGGTCGCCGAGGTCGCCGAGATCGACCCGGCCGTGACCCGGGCCAACCACATGGCCCTGGGCCTCCCCCGGGACACCCCGATCATCACCCACCTCGGCGACGCCCGCCAGTTCGTCGAGCGGAACCAGGACCGCAAGCAGTTCGACATCGTCTTCGGCGACGCCTTCAACGACTTCTCGGTCCCCTGGCACCTCACCACCCGCGAGTTCAACGACAAGCTCGCCAAGATGATGGCGCCCGACGGCGTTTACATGATTAACATCATCGACGTTTATGAGTCCGACGCCAGGTCCGTCTCCAAGGCCGAGGCCGAGGTCAAGAAGATGACCAACCCCCCGGCCGACGCGCTGGAGCGGGCCAAGGCCCGCGAGTTCGCCGTGGCCCGCGAGTACGGCGGCTTCCTCGGCGCGTGGGTCAAGACGGCCCGGCTGACGTTCCCCCACATCTACGTCTTCGGGACCGACAACGACCCCGGCTCGGGGCTCCGCGAGACCTTCGTCGTCGTCGCCTCCAAGGCCCCGCTGGATATCGACGCCCTGGGCGGTCGCGAGGGCGACCCCAGGTTCTTCGACCACGACCGGCTCTTCGAGCCCAGGGCTTACGGCCAGAAAGACATGGACGCCATCGAGGTCCGGTCGCGCGGGATCGTCCTCACCGACGATTACGCCCCGGTCGAGAACCTCCTGGCCCCGGTGGCCAAGACGCGCGGGCTCGAAGATTGAGGCGGGCCGGCCGACGCCCGCGCCCTCAACCGCCCGCCCGCCGGTCCTCGGACCGAGGACCGACTTCCCCGCAGGACCGCCGCATGAACCCGGGTCGGAACAGGACGTGGATCTGGATGGCGGCGGCCCTGGCGGCGACGTTCGCCTGGGTCGCCCTCTGCGCGACCCTGACGATCTCCGGGGGCGACCCGGAACCCGCCCCCCCCAACCTGGAAGGGTCCGGGCCGAGGGCCCCGGCCGACTTCAACTGGACCCTGTTGGACCTCGACGAGGCGCCGGTCGAGTTCGCCAAGTTCCGGGGCCGGCCGATCCTGCTCAACCTCTGGGCGACCTGGTGCGGCCCCTGCCTGGAGGAGATGCCCGCGCTGGCCCGGCTGGCCGACAACCCCCGGATCAAGGAGAAGAACGTCGCCGTGGTCTGCGTCTCCACGGACGAGTCGGCCGAGGTCCTCCGGCGGTTCGTCCAGGGCAAGCCCTGGGGGATGACGATCCTCCGGGCGACCTCGATCCCGCCGGGCTTCCAGACCTCCGGGATCCCCGCCACGTTCCTGATTGACCCGGAGGGCCGGGTGGTCACCGCGCAGGTCGGGGCCGCCCGGTGGGACGACCCTTCGGTCATCGCATTTTTGGAGAAGCTGGCCGCCCCGCCGCCATGAACCGGGCTCATCGGCGATCCGCTCGATTTTCCGAGCCCTAAGAATGGATCGTAGCAAATGGGTGATGGGTGATGGGAGGCCCGGAAAAGCAGCCGAAGTGGCTTCGGACGCATTGGCGCTCGACCGTCGTTCAGCCATCAGCCATATTCGATCCCGGAGGGTCCCTCAAACCTCCAGCTCGACCGGAGCCCCTCCGGCCTCGGCGCTCTTCCGGGCGGCCTCGATGAAGGCGACGATCTCCAGGGTCTCACGGAGGTCGATGGGGGCCTCGCGGGTCTCGAACATCGCCACGATCCGCTTGAGCAGCTCGCGGTAGATGTACTTGGTGCTCACCCCCTGGGTCTGGACGCCCTTCTTGCCGAAGACGGTGAAGCCGTAATCGGCCTGGCCCTCGCGGATCCCCCGGACCGAGGCGACCCGGCCGTCGCCCCAGATCCCGGTGACGACCTCCGCCCCGGGCGTGCTCAGGCAGGTGACCCGCCGGCAGCCGGCCCCCATCAGGGTGAAGAGGATCTCGACCGGGTGGATCCCGTAGTGGAACAGGCCCGGGTTCCGGGGGTGGGTGGGAGCCGGGCCGTAGGTCGAGACCCCGAGGATCGCCCCGGCCGGACCGCCGCCCCCCTGCGCGGCGACCACCTCCGGGGCGTACCGGAGGCTGGAGCTGGACATCAGCGGGACGTGCTTTTGCATCGCCACCCGGGCCATCGCCCGGGCGTCGGCGACCGAGCAGGCGAACGGCTTGTCGACATACGTCGGCATCCCCTTCTCCAGGAAGGGCATCGCCCGAGCCAGATGGACGCTCCCGTCGACGGCCTCGACGAGCACGGCGTCGACCTTGCCGAACAGATCGGCCGGGTCGCCGAGGATGGCGACCCCGTACCCCTCGAGGGTTTCGAGGTTCTTGGGAATCACCTCGGGGGCGACCTCCGAGACGCCCGGGACCCCGGCGACCACCCGGGCCCCTTCGACCCACTGGTCTTCGGCGATCCCGACGTGGTTGAGCCGCCTGGTGAACTCGACGGCGTGGCTGGTGTCGAAGTCGACGATGCCCAGGCGGATCATGGCTCGAACTCCCTCGGGGTGAGGCGTCGCCCGGTCTCGGGGAAGGATCAACGCGGTTGCAGGGAACTCATGATCGTTCTGACGACCGCGAGGCCGATCACCAGCAGCAGGATGGCCAGGAAGATCTTGACGATCAGGCTGGTCTTGTACTTGAGGTGCGGCGTCTTGAGGATGATGGCCTTGTACTCGGGCGAGAACACCATCGACCCCTTGGCCGAGACCATCATGTAGAGGATGTAACCGAGGATCAAGCTGCCCACGAGCAGCGTGATCGCACCCGCGATGGGGTTGGCCAGGAAGGCGATCACGCTCACGACGAGCGTGTAGAGCAGGCCGAGCGCGGTGAAGACGACCGTGGTCCACCGCGCCCAGGGTTGGAGCCGCCTCAGCCCGTAGCCCATCCCGCCGTTGAGCAGGGTCAACGCCAGATAGAGGACCGCCACCCCGAGGAAGATGACCCTCATCGTCCAGGGGGGGGGGCGTTGGGGTTCGCGTTGGGCTGGTTCAGCGCGACCAGGCCGGACGCCATCACGAGCAGCCCGACGGTCCCGATGGTCCAGAAGATGGCGCCGAGATAACTGAGCAGGCCGAGCGACCTGATCGAAGCCTCGTGGCCGAAGTGGGCCCGGCGGATGAGTTCGGCCTCGTTGTCGACGAGGCCCGAGTCGAAGGCACGCTGGCCGATCTCCGCCCGGGGGGGATCGAAGGGGTTCACATCCTCGGGTGGGGCGAAGCTCACGGGTGGGTCCTGGTCGGGGGCGCGATCGATCCGGGGTGGCGGACCGACTCGCGGTCCAGGCGTCCCAAGGTCGCCTCGCGACCGGCGGCTGTCAAGGCGGTGGATCCGATCGACTCAAAGCAGGTGACGCGCCTTGATCTGGAGGTACTGGTTGATGAGCGGCGCGGTCAGGTCGTCGGGGAAGACGTCCAGCGTCAAGGCTCCCCGGAGCCGGAGGCCGGCCAAGACCCGCTCGCGCCAGGTGAGCATCGAGGCGGCCATCGCGCCGGAGTAGAGCCGGGGGCCCTCCTCGGGAGCGGCGTCGGCCATGGCGAAGAGGTCGCGGTCGCGGAGGAAGACGCCCAGGGGGAGGTGCCGGCCGACCACGTTCCCCAGGTGGTCACCGACCTGCCGGGCGTTGACGTCGTCGAAGACGTCGGTCATCAGGACCACCAGCGACCGCTTCCGACAGCGCCGCTCCAGCTCGACGAAGGCCCGGTCGTGGCGAGATTCGACCAGCTCGGGGAAGACGTCGTGGACGGCGTGGACCAGCCGGTTGATCCGCCGGGGGCCGCCGCCGGGGGGGACGTAGGCCCGGATCCGGTCGGAGTAGGCCAGGAGCCCGACCTGGTCGCCCCGGAGGAGGGCGACGTGCCCGAGCATCAGCATCGCGTTGAAGGCGTGATCCAGCGGCGAGAGGCCGCCGCCGGTGTCGCCGGCCATCATCCGCCCGCAGTCGATGAGGAACATGATCCTCTGACTCTGGTTGGCCTGGTGGGCCCGGACGGTCAGCTTCCGACGGCGGGCGGTGGCCTTCCAGTCGAGGTGGCGGGGCTCGTCCCCCTCGGCGTAGTCGCGGAGCCGCTCGAATTCGTTATCCGTCCCCAGCCGGCGCGACCGGCGGACCCCGATGGCGCTGAGCTTGTCGCGGCGGGCCAGGAGGGTATAGCGGCCGATCTGGCGGATGTCGGGGTAGACCTTGAGCCGGGAGAGGACCGGCCAGGTGACCGAGCGTTGCCAGAGCCCGAGCCGACTGGAGACCAGGGCGTCGACCCGCTCCAGGGCGTAGGAGCCGCGCCGCTTCGGGGTCGCCGTGTAGGCCAGGACGGCCCGACCCCGCCGGGGGATCCGGGCGACGAACTCGGCGGGCTCGGCGTCGATGGTCTCGGGGACGTCGTCGCGGATCCGGAGGAGGCGACCGGCTCGGCCGAGGTTCTCGATGGTCAGCTCCACCCGGGTCGGCTCGCCCAGCGACCCGACCGCGCTGGATTTGCGCTCGACCCGGAACCGCCGGGCCCCCAGGAGCGAGGCCAGGTCGACCAGGGCGACCGCCCCGACCGCCGCGTCCACCGCCAGGAGCGGGAGCCAGAGCGTCTCGTCGACGAACAGGCCCAGCGACAGAGCGGCCGGGATCAGGGTCGCGACCGCCAGGGCTCGGCCGGGCCAGATCATGGGAATCGCCCCGAGGCGCCTCGATTTTCCTCGACCTCCGGATCGACCGACACGACATAGTCTCCCTGCGACCGGGCGATGCGGGCGTCCCCGGGGGGTCGATCGACCGGGCCCGAGGTCGCGCCGGGAGTGCCAGCGATGCTCATCATCTGGGGTTCCCGGCTGTACGGCAAGGTGGACGTCGTCCCCGGGTTGTCCGACCCGTTCGCGGCCAGGGGAGGCTGAGACGGCCGACCCTGAGCCGGGCCGTCCCATCCGAGGGCGAGTCCACCCCGCGCGCATCGGGGGCGTTGGCCGCTTCGGCGGTGGGCTTCGGGATCGCGATCGGAGGCCGGATCGGCCGGTCAGCCGGGCCGGCCGATCGCGATCGGGACGTAAGAGCTGTCCCGAATTGCCGGGTTTCGCGCCGGCTCGACCCGCTTCGGCGGGCACGGGGGCGGGGTTCGGGGCGACTCGCCAGGCCGGCTGGCCAGGATCGAGGCGAGGGCCTCGACGGGCAAAGACGAACCCGGCGCCTCGGGCGAGGGCCGGGCCGGGCCGGAGGGGCCTCGGGACTTGCCTCCCGCTCGCGGCGGAGCCGCTGCAACTCTTGGAGGGACCGGAAGAAGGCGCGTTCGGCGGCGGCCTCGTACTTGCGGGCCAGCGTCGCCTCCTTCGACGGGTCGAACAGCGCCAGCCTGGCCGTTTGGGCCCGGAGCCGGTCGACGGTCGCCTCGTCGAGCCCCTCGGGAGCCTCGAATTCTTCGATCGCCCGGGCCACATTCGCGGCGATGGCCGCCTCCTCCTGCTCGACCGCCCGGTCCATCCAGACCGAGGCCACGGCCATCCGCCGGACCAGTGCCTCGCCGGCCTCGCCAGAGGCCCGCAGCTCGGCCCGGAACGCGGCAGCCCGGCGCTCGACCTCGGGTCCTCCTCGGGGATGACGATCCCCTGCCCGGTCAGCCCGTGCTTGAGGCTGTCGCGGGACGCCCTGCTCTTGCCCTCGGGAGTCCGTGGGCCCGTGGAGAGGAGCGAGCGGGCCTGATTGGCTCGGATCTGGGCTTCGCTGGCGGGCTTGGTCGGAGTCCTCGGTCGAGTCCGGGGGTGGATGCCACGTCCGACCGATATATTCAGGACCGCGCGGCCCGTAAGAACACACTTTCTTAGGAGTTACGCGGTAGTGAATTTATGTTCACTAGAGGTCGGACGGCTGGGGATTGGTACAATAACCGTTATGACGAACGACCTTAAGTGCCGCGACACCGACTACATCGACTTCATCATCGCTAGCCCCAGGCACTTCTCCTGCACGGAGGCCGCCAAGGTGCAACCCGAGGCACCCGATCCCCCGGCTCATGACGCCTTCACGCGGCTCCTGCACCGCCTGGAGCCCGACCCCGAGACTTTGTGGCCGGAGGCGCGTCCCCTGGTCCACCGCAAGGGTGGCGTCCTGGTCCTGGACGACTCGACCCTGGACAAGCACTACGCCAAGAAGATCGACCTGGTCACCCGCCACTGGTCCGGCAAGCACCACGCCGTCGTCCGCGGCATTCACCTGACCACCCTGCTGTGGACCGACGGCGACCGCCACATCCCCTGCGATTACCGGCTCTATGACGTTGGTACGAGGCGAAGGCGCGAATCGTGCGAGGGGCGGTGCGGGCGTACATCGCTCAACCACTGTACGGCCTTTCATGACCGCGTAACTCCTATGGAGATCGAGAAAAATTAAGATGTGCCCTTGCAAAGTGTGCCGGCCTGCGGCTATGTTACGCCCACCCCTACCTAATTCTACAGCCGCAGAAGTTCGAGAGCCCGGCGCGGCATCCCCTTTGAAACAAGGGGGGCGCCTCAGAGGCCGGGGGAGGCTCGGCCGCCTGGACCCCGGCGGCACTCGACGCAAGTTACTACCTCCAAGTGAGTTGCATCGGCGAAAAACAACTGCGGCTGTAGAACTAACATCCTCTGACTCGCAACAATCTTCTTCTTCGGGACCGAGCCTGACGGCACACATGCAATCTGCGATTTCAAATATGTAGCGCAACCTCCCACGGGCATCTATCCCACCGGTCAATTTTTAACTTATACGCAGGAGATTCGGCTGACCTGGAGAGCCTGGGACGGCTCGTCCATCCGATACGGCCTCGGGAGGCCGAAGAATTATTCCGGATCCGGGTCGACCAACCCGAATGTGTGGCAGACGAATATCGTACCCTGAGTGGGTGCATCGCCCCAACATTTTCCGACAAGGAGAAGAGATGCGGAGATCCTGCTTGACATTCGCGTCCACGACCTTCCTATTGTTGGCCTGGGCAGGATTGGCTTCCGCCCAGTTCGGCCCCACGCCAGGCCGTGCTGTGCCAGAGCTTTTCCCCGCGGACCCGCGGCCTACTGCCATGCGCATGGCCTTGCAAGTCGAGGCCAGCCCCCAGTTGGCCAAGTCCAGGGGCGACCTCGCGCGGTCGGTCGCTACGAAGCTCAACGCCGCGAAGATCGGCATCTCCGAAAATCGCTTCCAACATTTCGCGCAGCTCATTAGTCCGAATTCCGACCCGGTGGTCGGTTGGCACGGGACGCTCGAGTTCATCGAGCCGCTGGGGCCTGGGTTGCTCGTCACCGTCAGAGTCCGCGCCTGCCAGGGGGCTACCTTCGACAACGCCTCGCTGATGGAGCAGTACTCGATCGTTAATGGGTCGGTAAAATACGCGGGTTCTTTCCTGCCTCCGCCCTATCCTCGAATTATCGCGGGTTTCTGATGCCTCGACGCCGCGTGATCCGCACGACCCCGGTCTCTCCCGCCGGGGTTTTCCTTGCGCCGTTCAGCCGACGGCGTCGATGAGATCGCCGAGGCCGGAAGCTCTGTGCTTTCCGATCAGGCCCGACGGTTGGGTGGCAGGGGGAATTCCCTGGACGTATTGCCCGGAACTAGCGGATGTCGGGCGGCCGAGGACCGTCGCCCCGCCCACCCGCCCGGCCGGGTCAGGAGCGGGGGACCTCGACCGACCGGATCAGCTCGGCCAGGAGGTCGTCGGGCCCCTGGCCCTCGACCTCGGCCTCGGGCGTGAGGATCACCCGATGGCGGAGGGCCCAGGTGGCGACCTCCTGGACGTCGTCGGGCACGGCGAAGTCGCGGCCCTCCAGCGCCGCGACCGCCCGGGCCCCCTTGAGGATCGCCACGCCGGCCCGGGGCGAGGCCCCCAGCGAGAACGTGGGCCACTCCCGGGTCTTCCGGACCAGGGCCGCGATGTAGTTCAGGATCCGGTCGTCGACCAGGACCGAGGCGCATCGGGCCTGGGCCTCCAGAACCTCCGCGGGGCTGGTCACGGTCACCAGGTCGGCGGCCAGGACGGCGTCGGGGCTGGAGCCCTGGGTGTGGAGGCGGAGGATGTTGGTCTCCTCGGCGGCGGTCGGGTACTCGGCCATCAGCTTGAACAGGAACCGGTCGAGCTGGGCCTCGGGGAGGTTGTACGTCCCCTCCGACTCGATCGGGTTCTGAGTGGCCAGGACCAGGAAGGGCCGCTCGATCGGGTGCGAGGTCCCGTCGACGGTCACCCGGTACTCCTGCATGATCTCCAGGAGCGCCGAGTGGGTCTTGGCCGGGGCCCGGTTGATCTCGTCGGCCAGCAAGAGCTGGGTGAAGACCGGGCCGGGGCGGAAGCGGAAGTCGTGCTGGCGCTCGTCGTAGACCGGCGAGCCGGTGACGTCGGAGGGCATCAGGTCGGGCGTGAACTGGATCCGGTTGAACCCGCAGCCCAGGACCCGCCCCAGGGCCCGGACCAGGAGGGTCTTGCCCAGGCCGGGGACGCTCTCGATCAGGACGTGGCCGTCGGCCAGGAGCGCCGCCAGGACGCCCCGGACCAGCCCGTCCTGGCCGACGTAGACCTTGTTCACCTCGGCCATGACCCGCGCCGCCCAGTCGGCGACCGGCCCCGATGGCGATGGCGAGGGGGCCGGCCCGGGCTCGGGGGCTCCCTCGGCCGAGGCGGGCCCGGCGGCGGGGGGCGGCTCGTCGAGGAATTCGATCTCGCTGTCGTTCATGCGCGGGGGCTCGGAGGGGGGGAGGGTGCCGCCGCCGGGGCCGATCGGCCGGGGGCGGCGGAGGGATGGCGCCATCGGCGATAGGCTTCGAGGAGGGCCCGGGCGGCGTCGGCCCTCCCGGTCCGGGCGAGCAAGGCCCCCAGGGCCTCGGGGTGGGCCGAGGGGCGCTCCACGCCCGAGGGAGGCTCGGGCCGGGGCCGGCCCAGCCGGACGGCGTAGGCCAGCGCCAGGAGCAGCAAAAAGGCCAGGAAGTGCGCCCCGACCAGGCCGAAGGGCGGGACCGAGAACAGGTAGAGCGGCGACGACGCGGGCGGGGTGGCCGCGTCCGGCTCGGCCAGGACGCTCGACCCCTCGACGAACCCGACATGCCCCGGCCCGGGACCGATCCAGTCGACCACCCGGATCGCCAGCGGCCGCCGGGCCCGGTTCAGGAGCGAGGCGTTGACCAGGAACGAGGCGTTGGCCACCGCCAGGACCCGGCTCCCGTTCTCCAGGGTCCAGGCGATCGCCAGGGGCGAGCCATCCCCCTTGAGGAGGACCGGCTGCTCGTCCTCGTCGCCCCGGAAGCCCTCGTGCTTGGTGACCGCCGCCGCCGGGGCGTCGAGCCCCTCGGCCCACGGGCCTTCCAGGGCCTTGCAAGACGAGGGCGGGCCCGGCTTCGGGTCGACGGCGAACCAGTCCCGGGCCGGGGCGGGGGTCTTCGGCCGGGGCGGGAGTTCGGCGACCCAGCCCTGGCTCTCCTCGCGGTTCTTCTTCAGGCGGTCGAGGACCTCGGCGGGCGCGTCCTTGGGCTGGGCGGCGATCATCTCGGTCCAGAACTCGGGCTCGGCGTCGGAGTCGTGGGGGACGTAGAGCAGGCGCCGGCCGGGCCGGGCCCGGAGCCATTGCATCAGCCACCGGCCTTCGTCGAGGGCGGGCGGTCCGGGGTGCGGCGAGAACCGGACCAGGGCCTCGGCCCAGTCGCCCAGCGTCTGGTTGAGCCGGACGGCGGCCCGGACCTCGTGGCCCCGCTGGCGGATCAATTCGGCCAGGGCTCCGGTCCCGTTGATGCTCGGGCCCCGCGACCGCCCGTAGGTCGAGTCAACCGGCGAGGGGCCGCAGCCGACCGGCAGGAGCCCGGCCAGGAACAGGAACGCCGGGGCGAGCCCTGGCCGGAGGGTCATGGGGCCACCCCCTCGGCGGCCCGCCGCTCGAACGCCTCGGCGCCGGCCCAGGCGGCGGCGAAGTCGGCGGCCGAGGGCTCATGGTGGCCGTAGTACGCCGCCTCGAAGAGCCGGAGCGTCGGGGCGACCAGGCCCCGGAACTCGGGGTCGCTCACCGATCGGAGGAGTTGCCGGCCGGTCCGGCCCGGGGCCAGCCGGACCAGGCCGAGCCGACCCAGCGTCAGGAGCTGGTGGGCGAAGAGGCAGAGGATCGCCCCGGCGAGGTCGCCCCGGTCGCGGCGGCGGATCGCCTCGGCCCAGGCGTCGGCCGGGTCGAACCCCCGGCGGAGGTTCGCGGGGAGCTCCTCGACCCGGCTCGGTTCGCCCCGGCCCTGCTCCGGACCCAGCTCGGCATCGGCCGACGGCTCGTAGATCCGCCAGAACCAGATCAAAAGCCCGATCAGGGCCGCCAGGCCCACCGCGAAGCCGCCGGTGGCGATCCCATTGCCGAAGTCCCAGGCCGCCCCGGCGGGCTTGGGCGATGAAGACGCCGAGGACGAGGTTTTCGAGGAGGAGGACGACTTCGACCACCACGAGTTCCCGGTCGGGACCCGGACCGGCCGGATCGCGTCCTTCGGGGAGTCGTACCAGGGGTACGCCCCCTTGCCCAGGGCCGAGCCGACCGCGCGGGCCGGGTCGGCCGCCGGCCCCTCGGCCCGAGCCAGGCCGGCCCCGACGGCGGCCAGGCCGATCAGTCCCCGCGCCAGGGTCCTTACCATCGCCGGGCCTCCTCCAGCGCCTGGCCGGCCGCCCGGAGCCTCAATTCCACCTCCCAGCCTTCCAGCCGGATCCGCTGATCGATGTAGGTCAGGAACCGGACGACGGCGAAGAACGCCACGACCAGCCAGATCGGGAGCTGGAACCGGAGGCCCGAGAACGCCGAGCCGTCCGGCGTGTCCCAGGTCAGCCCCTCGGCCAGGACCGCCTGGAGGATCCGACCCGTCCCGACGTAGGACACGAGGGCGAAGAGGTAGACCAGGGCCAGTTGGAGCAGGCCGAGCAAGAACAGCTCGCCCGCCCGCCCGCTGCAAAGGTCGCCCCCCCGTCGGATGACGGTCCACCAACGGCCCCGCTCCAGGAGGATCACCTCGTTGGCAAACGCCAGCCGCGACGGGATCAGGAAGAACAGGACGATCCGGAAGACCCCGTGGACCACGATCAGCGGGACCGCCGCCCGGGCGATCGTCGCCGCCACCCGGCCGGCCGTGGGACGCCGGTCGAACATCAGCCCGCCCAGGACCACCGTCAGCGGGGCCGTGGCCAGCGGGGCCTCCAGGATCCAGAGGAACAGCGGGATCCCCGGGGCTATCTCCGGCACCACATGGAAGATCCAGGCGTTGAACGCCGCGAACGGGCCGATCCCGGCCAGCGCCGCCAGGCCCAGCGACCCCGGACGCCGCCGGACCACCACCGTCGCCAGGTCGAGCACGTCCACCATCGGCCGCTCGCGGATCTGGACCATCGTTCGTTCCACCGCCAACGATCGCTCCCCTCATTGCCGAAGGACCCGGGACTCAGAGGCGACCCGGGATCAAAAATGACTCATGGCTGATGGTTGGCGACGGACGACGTCCTTCACCCATCAACCAGTTGCCATGATCGATTGCCACGACTCCGAAACAGGGCCGGAGAGCCTCTGGGGACTCGGGTGCTGACCAAAGGCGTCCGGCGGCCGATCGTCCGCCCGGTCTCGATTCTACCGCAAGGCGATGACGGAGTCCTCAGTCCCGAGCCCGCCGGGGGTGGGTGGGCGCCGGTCGAGGTAGAAGACATAGACGGCCAAGATCGCGACGCTGACCAGGGCGATCGCCGCCTTGGCGGGGTAGGGCAGGCGGGAGGCCGAGACGAAACCCTCCAGAAAGGCCGCCAGAACGAACAGGATGACCGAGACCCCGGCGATCGGCAAGGATCGGGCGGCCTCACGGTGGAGCGAGGCCAGCCGCGACTGGCCCCGGGTCACGATCAGCCCGGAGCCGAGCCGGAGCCCGCCGGCGCCGGCGAAGACGATCGCGGTCAACTCGAAGGGGCCGTGCGCGGTGACGAACCTGAAGAAGTTGCCGGCCTGCGGCGTGGTCGCCATGTGCCCGAAGACCGCGCCGAAGCCGATGGCGTTGGAGGCGAGCGTCCAGAGGCTCCCCAGACCGAAGGCCAGGCCCCAGGCGTAGCAGCTCAGGCCGATCCCGGCGTTGTGGAGGATGTAGTAGCCGGCCATCTTCGCGTCGTTCCGATCGAGCCGCTTGCCCCCGGAGCCGTCCAGCGGGTGCTCGTACATCTGCTCCATCGCCTCGACCTGCGACTCGCCGACGACCCTGGCGGCGAAGCCCGGCCGGGCGGCGGCCAGGAACCCCATCAAAAGGAACAGGCCCCAGAACGTCAGGGCCGCCACCCGGAGCATCGGGTCGGAACGGAGCCGGCGCGGGACCTCGCCGAAGATCACGCCCCCCCAGTCGGCCAGCCGGAACCCTCGCGAGCGGTAGACCGCATTGTGGGCCCGCCCGACCAGGGCATGCAGGAAGGCCACCGTCTCGCGCGGGAGGTCGTGCGCCTCGGCCAGCATCAGGTCGGCGCAGGCCGAGCGGTAGAGCTCGCCCAGCCGGATCACCTCACCTGGCGCGACCTTCCGGAGCCGCTTCCCCTCCAGCCGGAGCAAGAGGAATTGCAGCTCTCGCCAGTCCTGATCGCGACGGGCCAGCCGGTCGACCACCCGCATCGTCAGGCTCCCAGGAACAGGCGGTGATAGAAGGCACAGAGGACGGCGTCGGAGGTCGCCGAGTCCGGTAGCCCATGGAGCTGGCGGAGTGGCCCGGCCAGATTCCGGGCGATCTCCTCGCGGCGGTCGCGGCCGAACCGGTTCCGGTGCCGGACGTAGTCCGAGAGCGCCCGGGCCATCTCCGGGCCGGCCGAGAGCCGGAGCGGGAGGTACGGGAGAACCCCCTCCAGGACCGCCTCCTCGACCCGGGGCATCGAGGCGCCGAACCGCGACTCCTCGACCACAACCATCGTCCCGGCCGCCAGGTCGCCCAGCCGCTGGAACCGCGAGGTCAGCACCATGCTCGTCAGCCCCGGCAGATAGAGGAAGGGCATCGGCCCGTCGACCGTGCCGATCAGGTTCCGGATCGCCGCCTGCGACCCGGTGATCGGGACCCCCTGCGTCGTCATCACCCGGATCCCCAGGGCTCGCTTGCCCACGGTCTGGCCGTTGAAGACTCCCTCGCAGAAGGCCCCGTAGCCCCAGATCAGCGCGAAGGCAATCGCCAGCGTCGGCCCGAGACCGGCCGCCGATCCCAGAGTCACCAGCGACGAGAGGATCGACCCGATCACGATCAGCCCGAACAGGACCGCCGCGTCGATCAGGTAAGCCATCGACCGCCGGAAAGGCCCGGCCAGCGGGTAGCGGAACTGGACGCGCTCGGGCGTCACCAGCCGGACCGAGGTGTCCAGGGGCTCGTCGTCTCGGCTCTCGGACGTCCTGGCCATCGACAAGGGCGGACCTCGGCTCGGTTCCTCGGCGACGCCGACGCCGTGCCGGCCGACGCGATCGGGCCCTCCAGTATCAATCCGATGGCCCCGGCGATCAAGGACCTGCCCCGAACCCGCGGGATCCGCGCGATCGTTCGTTTCAACGGGGGAAACGAGGTAAGATAGGAGCCCGGTAGGGCAGGGCTACCGCACTATAGGTGCAGGAATATCTTGCAAGACTTGTAATCAATAACTTTCGTCCCAGGCCGCCTTGAGGCGTTACGTCTCCCCACTTGCTTTCCCCGGTGCCCGCCTCAAATGTTATTTGACGCGTTGGACTGACTTTGTCTTTGGAAAGTTTAGACGGTGTGTTTCTGGTGCCACTCGGCAAGCCCCTCGTCATCGACTCCGATCAGTCTGAGCAGGCGCTCGCACTCACTGACGACTTTCGCCTTGAGTTCAGGCTCTTTGTCCCAAACCTCATCCAAATCCCTTATCCCCTCAATCGATGCACACACCAGCTTTATGGCCGATTGGGCGTACTCGTTTCCAAGGGCATCCGCCGGGAGAACGGTCAGCCCGGTTGGATCGGCACCCCCGCCGACGACAGGTGTAACTAGATAGGCGAATGAGAGCATCTCCGGCTCTGGCCGCTCCGTATTCCGAAAACAATAGACGCTGTGGAGCGAAATGGAAGCGGGTGGTTTGTTGTTCCCGAGATTCGCAAGAAGCCATTTACCAAACGCGAGTGTGAAAAACCGCAAGAAACCCATTTGGTCGAGTTCGGCCGGCTTGCTCAGCGATTCATCGACCGAAAGACCGCAGCGTTCCGCAGCGGAAGAAAGCTCGTCTCTGAACAGGGCTACCGACTCGCAATTGCTCGCCACCTGCGAAAAGAACTTCGCGATGACGTCCTCGGCAATGTCCGATGCCTTGGCCGTCGTTGTGACGAAAAGCAGCCATGGTTGCAGCCGGGGAGCCTGGCTCGTAAGTACGTATTTAATCGCTCCGAGTAAGGGCGTCGTGTCCCCATGGAGAATGCCGCCGCAGACATCAAGGTTGATAATGTCGAAAGGTCCGCGCTCGTTATAATTGATGGTAGCGAGGGTGTTTTCCCGACCTATGTTCTCGACGCTGTCAGGATAAGTAATCGATTGCGCGGTGAAATATCTCGATCTTGATAGGACTGAAAGCTCTGCAAGATATACGGCCCTAGCTGAATTCCCGCCTCCCGTTCGGAATCCGAGATAGTCTAACCGCAGCTTTTTCTGATGGCAGATTCCGCCCATACTCAACACGTCGAGGTGGTGCTGACCGGGTAAGCCGACGTACCGGAGCACCATTTCTTCGCCGACAGCCTGTGCTGGCAGCTTGTTCAGAAGTTGGAGGATGCCGTCGTTCCACTGCTCGCGCCGCAGGTACTGTTTAGCGGGGCGATACCAAGGCGAGGACAGGTCGAGTCTGACGACCTGCGCAGGTGCAGGGGTAGGTGGGATCGCGGCGCCAACTATATCATCCTCGACGCCGGGTGCTTCCGGCGGAGTTGTCGTCTCAGGTTCGGTATTCCCGATGTGGCCACTGTCGCGCTCCGGTTTTCGCTTAGGCATGGCTCTATGTTTGTCACTCGCCTGTGATAAATATCCGAAGAATGCCGGATAGAAGTTTGCGTTGATCGGCGGCCCCAAGATATTCGAGCAGGCCATAGGCGTCAAGGAGTTGGGTTACAGCCGCGGCGCGTTCTTCATAGAGCGAGACCTTGACCTTCGTGCTCGCCGTTTCCTTCTTGCCATGGCCCAAGACCGGCTCGACGACGACATCACTCCTTGGGAATACCCTTTTGCCTTCCTTCTCGGCCTTATCCTTAACCTCTTGGTCGTCGGTAAAAAAGACGCTGCGTACTGTATCCTCTTCTTCGCCAAGAACCTTGCGGATCTCGTCGACGCGAGTGGCCTGAATGGCAGATTTGCTATCAGTCGCGGCCTGCTCCCGTCGCTGATTCCGAATGGTGGATTCTAGATCTTTTTGCTTATTGAAGACCTGGCGTAATGCGTTGTGAACCCAATTGAGGAGGATTTGGTAATGAGGATGCGAGGTGTTGAACGTTTCGCGGTCAATGTTGAGCGCCTCCTCCAAACCTTCGGTCACGAAAACTTCGGCCACCAATTGCTTCAGCCGCGTCTGTTCCGCCACCTGATAGTTCATAAATGTGGAATCGAAGAGCGTCCCGCTGGCGCCATTGATCCGGATGAGCAACCCGTTATGTTCCTTCGGAGCGACTCTAGGGCACCAACAAAAATAGGCCGTGAAAGAAAGATTTTCGCCGCCACGCTGCGTCTTGTCGTATCCCGTCAAGTTAGGTTTATATTCGCCCACGAAAAGAAGAGGTGTCTGCAAGGCTCGCTCCGAACCTGGGATTGGTTCAAAGCTAATAGGCCTATACAGCTTCATGCCATCGATCTCTACATCGAAGTCGTTGCCTTCTCTGGGAGGCGAAAACCCGGCAACCTCTCCGACGCTCTTGGCAGTGCTGGTCTTGAGGGCGACAGCTTGATTCTGACCGGGCGAACTTTGGGGTGCCCGGGTCTTATTGGATAATCGGAAACACTTGAATCCAAGGCCGCCGGGCAGGGCAAAGGGATTGATCCCGATATATGGCAGTGGGAGCGCAAGTCCCAAGCCCCAGATCATTCGGAAGTAATAATCAAACGCATTGCTGATTTGTATATATAATTCATTTTTCAGGCCAGAACTGATCAAGTTTTTTGAGAGTTCTTTCATCCGCTCGGGGGCGGCGGTCTTGGGCTTCCAAGGAAGCTTCGGCGACACTTCAAACGTATCCGTTCCTTTGGCCATCAGTCCGAAGTGGATTACGGGCTCGATTCGACCGAGGCGGATGCTCGAGTCGTCGTTCGGCTGGGCCGTCCACCGGTCTCGAGATTGAAGGATGTCTTTTGCGCCAGGAATGAGTTCGCCAAGGAGGATCGTCGTGCCGTGCGCCTCATCCTCACCGACCATCTCAGAGGTGATAGCCGACTCACCGCTCCGGAACATCGATTCCAGGGTAACGCCGCCGAGATATTCATCGGTATAGCGGTGCAAAGTGACGACGGCAGTGTACCTGTAGTTCTCCTCTTTTGGTTTGGTGATGATTGTGAATTGCCGCGTGAGCTGCGAGACCGAGAACATTCCGATACCGATCTTCCCTATGAGCTTACGTCCGCCCCGGCTCAGCCGGGGGTCTTTCGGGTCGGTAACCCCGAGGCGCTGTCCGGCCGGCGTCCGCTTTGCGCTGCCGCCGATATGCTGAATGAGGTTGACCAGCACTCCCGCGGTCATACCGTTGCCGTTGTCGCGCACCAGGATCTGTGAATACCTTGGCGGATCCATCAGCACCACGACTTCCGTCGCGTCGGCATCGTAGGCGTTGGCAATCAGTTCGCGGATGGCGGAGGCGGGTTGACGATAGATTCCGTCGGTCACGCGGGCCAGGACACGGTCATCCGTTTCTAGCGAAAGCTCGACCGAAGTCCCTGTGTGGGCCGCCTGATGAATCCTTTCAATATATTCTTCTGCTTTGCGCTGTTCCGCTTTGGCCATTTCGGCTTTGGCGTCCATTTGTCGCTCCCGTCCGAGAGGGCTTCCGTCGATTCACCCCTGTTTACCGTCCCCGAGGAAATCCGGCGAGAGGGTTTTTTTAATTCTTCGTGCCAAGGCCCGCGCGACGGGTGGAGGGACGGCGTTGCAGACCTGCGTGACCTGCTGACCGAAATTCCCCCAAAGGCGGTATTGCGGCGGGAAACCCTGTAGGAGCATGGCTTCGTGAACACTGAGCCGTCTTCCGCCGTCGGGATGAACGTGAATCTCGCGGTTCCCGTAAGCCACAGTCGGGCTTTCTCGATCCCAAACAAGTCTTCGGAAAGACCGTCCGTCGCTGCATGTTTCGCCCCCCAGTTTTGGAGATTTCGGCATCATCGTCCAGTGGTTTGGGTGGTGGGGGATGTCTTTCTCCGTCAGTCCCCTCGTGAAAAATGCAGGTGCAGGAAGACCCTCAATGGCATCACGGACGCATTGTTGGCGTGATCTTCCTTTTGGGAACTCAAACCTGACGCCCGGAAACAAGACGGAATTTAGTCCGACGATGAAGAGCCTTCGTCTGTTCTGCGGCACGCCGAAGGATAGGGCATTCAAGTCGTGCGAAAAAATATTGAACCCAGCACTTTCAAACTCCCGCTCGATCGCCCGGAATCGATTAATGTGAATACGATTTAGCAAACCCATTACGTTTTCAAACACAAAGAATTTGATCTTATATCGTGCATTCAGATTGGCCAAGAGTTCAGCGTATCTGAATGGCAGCAGATTGCGCAAGTCATCGGGATTCGCACGGGCATTGCCGCGAGAGAATCCCTGGCACGGCGGCCCACCTATCACTCCGGCCGGTTCGAATCCCGGCGTGGTATCGTTCATCAGGGATACAAGCTGGTCCGCTGACAGCGTCGAGAGGTCGGTGATCCGTCCGGTTTTCCTCTTTGAATTTAAGTTATAACTGTTGATGGCTGCTAAGGAGTTGTCGCAGGCGAGAAGGACTTTGAAGCGTTCCCGACGGAAGCCCCAATCGAGTCCTCCGGCTCCGCAGAACAAGCTGATGATTGGCAGGGCATCGTCGGGCATTGTTTCTCGGGCTGCGGCTGTTCGGGCAGCCGTGTCCTGTTGTCCAAAGAATCAGTCGGATGCCTGACTGAAGGCATCACGGCAATCAACCTGTCCTCAAGTTATCCGACGACGTCCAGTTTTCTCGGAAGGGTCTGCTGGTGAAGGCGGAATTTGTACCCCAATCGGTGGAGGACGGCACGGACGCGGATCTCCGGGTGAGTATTGGAAGAAACGATGCGGCCCATGATTTCGGACCGCTTATCTGTGCTGTACATGTCTACCATGGAATCCCCTGCGCGCGGAGACCCCAATCCCTGGCGGATTGTCTCTCGTATTCTAGACCACCGACGGCCGCTTTCCAAGATGATTTCTTCCAATTAATCGCTTCGGGTGTTTGAGGTTGCGGAAAATCGACCAGATCTATACGTGGAAATGGTTTCAATTCATTTTTCAGGGGAATTCGCCCGATCTCGGGAGAAAGAATGATAACGGCGCCCTCGCGGTCCTGAATATATCGGACGGACGTGCCATCCCGACATCGCACCCGTTCCGAGGACTCGACCATGCCCGCCAGCGAAGCACGGATCCGGGCCAACCAGGCCAATGCCCTCTCCTCGACCGGTCCGCGGACCGCCGAGGGGAAGGAACGATCCCGGCGGAACGGGCTCAAGCACGGCCTGACCGGCGAAGGGATCGTCATCCCGGACGGAGACGTCGCCGAGGTCGAGCGGCGAGGCACGGCGTTCCGGGCCGAGCGGCCGGACTCCGGCGAGGTCGGCGACGTCCTGATCCGGCGGATGGCGGTCCTCTCGGTCCGGATGGATCGCGCGGTGGACCATGAGCACGCGACGATCGCCGCCAACGTGAGCCAGGCTTTGGCCGAGTTCGAGGCCCCCGAAGGGGTCGATCCGGCGAAGGCCGACCGCCTGCGGGTTCAGGCGGCAGACCTGGCGACGTTCGACCCGTCGAAGGAAGCGACCCTGGCCCGCAAGTACGAGGCGGCGGCCGAACGCGGCTTCTTCCGGGCCCTCAAGGAGTTGCAGCGAGTCGAGCGCGAGGCGAAGGCTGGCTCGGGCGGCACGGCCGCCGGGCGGCCTCGCCAGGCGTTGGGTTCGTCTTTGCCGGTCGAGAGCCTCGCCTCGATCCTCGCGAGCCTTCCCGGCGAATCGGCCCGGTTCGGGCCCCCGACCCCTCCGGAGCCGCTGGCGCGGGTCGCCCCGGCCCGGGATCTGGCGGCCCGAGGCGGTTTCTCCGTCCCGATCACGATCGGCCGGGCCGGCTGACCGGCGGGGCGACCACCGATGGCGACCCGAGGCGAGCCGATGACGCGGCCGAGGCTCGGGCTGCGCGCCCGCCGCTGGTGCCGGACGCCGGGGCGGGCGATTCAGGCGGGGTCGTGCTGCCGGAGAATCTCGCCGAGCCGGCCCGCCTCGGGCGATTCGAGCCGGACCCGCCGGGCCTCGGGTCCGTCCAGCTCGATCCGGATCCACCAGGTTTCGGCCGGGAGCCGGTCGGCCACGAGGTCTGCCCACTCGATCAGGCAGAGCCCTTCGCCCCCGGACCAGTAGTCGGCGGGGCTCAGGGCGTCGAAGTCCTCGGGGCCGTCCAGGCGGTAGGCATCGAAGTGGTAGACGGGGATCCGCCCGTCGTATTCGTGGATCAGGACGAAGGTCGGGCTGGCGATGGCGCCGGGGTCGACACCCAGCGCCTCGGCCAGGGCCCGAACCAGCCGGGTCTTGCCGGCGCCGAGGGTCCCGACCAGCCCGACCACCAGGCCGGGCCGGACGACCTCGGCCAGGGCCCGGCCGAGCCGCTCGGTCTCCGCCTCGGAGGCGACCCCGATCGTCAGGGAATCCGGTCCGGTCCGCTCGACGCGCATGGAAAGGTCGCCTCAGGAGTCGGGGGATCCCAGGTGATCGAAGCCGCGGGCCGACCGCCCGACCACCGACCCGTCGAGCCGCCGGAGCCGGAGGCCGGGCCGCTCCTCGACGGCCCCCACCCGGTCCAGGCGGACCCCCGGCGGTGGGCTCGCCATCAGCCGATCGGCGTCGACGGGATCCAGGGTCAGGCAGAGCTCGAAGTCCTCGCCGTCGTCCAGCGCGTGGTCCAGAGGGGACCGGCCGTCGATCGCGGAGGCGGTCCGGGCGTCGTCGTGAATCGGGACGGCCCGGGCGTCCAGGGTCGCCCCCAGGCCGCCGCTCTCCTGGAGAATATGGCCGAGGTCGGAGGAGAGGCCGTCGGAAAGGTCGATCATCGCCCGGATCGGTGCCGCCCCCGCGATCGCCAGAGCCTCGGCGACCCGGGGCCGGGGGTGCAAGTGCCGGCCGAGCAGACTTCCGCCGAGCGGGCCCGTCACCAGGATCGCATCCCCCGGCCGGGCCCCGGAACGCCGGACCGGACCCCGGCCGGTCGATTCGCCGACCAGGGTCAGGCTCACGACCAGGGGGCCGTCCCAGGCGTTGGTGTCGCCCCCGGCCAGGACCACGCCGAATGCCTCTGCCAGCGTCGCCATCCCCTCGTGCAGGCCCTGGGCCACGCCAGCCGGATCCCCCCGGGGCAACGCGACCGCCACGAACGCCGCCACCGGCACGCCCGCCATCGCCGCGATGTCCGACAGATTCACCGCCAGGGCCTTGTATCCCACCTCGCTCGGACTCGCCTCGCCCAGCCGGAAGTGGCGGCCGTCCATCAGCATGTCGGTGGTCACCAGGACCTCGGCGCCCGGCGCGAACCGGAGGCTGGCGCAATCGTCGCCGATCCCCAGCGCGACCCGCCCGCCGACCTTTGATCGGGCGCGGATCCAGGCGATCAGGCCGAACTCGCCCGGGGGATCAGCGGGGGGCATGGGGCGGCTCCAGGGCCAGGCCGAGGCGGCGGCGGAAGTCGGCGAAGGCCATCCCCAGGCCGAAGACGACCGCCGCCCGCGACAGGAATCCGATCGCGGCACCCACCGCATAGACGGGTTCGATCAGGTCCCGAGGGAAGTGGAGCGCCGGGATCGCGACCGAGAGGACCAGGACCCCCGCCAAGAACATCCCGGCGAATCCCGATGCCGCCAGGATCGTCCACCCCGAGAGCCGCCGACCGGCCAGGCAGACCAGGAAGCCCGCCACGTCGAGGGTCATCGACAGCAGGTAAAATCCGATGGTCAGGTCCATGAAAAGGGACAACGGCCAGCCCATCAAAACACCCCCCAGGGCTTCGCCCCACGCCGGCCGGCCAGGAACGCCCGGGTCGCCTGCTCGGCCGCGAGTTCGAGCCATCCCTCGGCCCCGTTGATCGCTTCTCCGAGGGTGATCGGGCCGGGGCAGAGCGAGAAATAGGCGTCGATCCCTTCGAGGAGGACGTCCTCGGCCCCCGGCCCGATCGACCCGGCGATCGCCAGGGTCGGGCAGCCGAGCGACCGGGCGAGCCGGGCCACCCCGACGGCCGTCTTGCCGAAGGCGCTGGAGCCGTCGATCGAGCCCTCGGCGGTCAGGCAGAGGTCGGCCCCCCGAAGCCGCCCGGCCAGGCCCACGGCGTCGATCACCAGCGAGACGCCCGGCCGGAGCGTCCCCGAGGCGAACGCGATCAGCCCGGCCCCGAGGCCGCCGGCCGCCCCCGCGCCCGGTCGGTCGGCCACCTCGACCCCCAGATCGCGGCGGATTACCCGGGCGAGATGGGCGAGGTTGGCGTCGAGGGCCGCGACCATCTCCGGCGATGCCCCCTTCTGGGGCCCGTAGACGCTCGATGCCCCCCGGGGGCCGCAGAGCGGGTTGTCGACGTCGCAGGCGACCTCGACGGCCACGCCCGCCAGCCTCGGGTCACGCCCGGCGGGGTCGATCCGATCGAGCCGCCCGAGCGAGCCCCCGCCGGGCGGGAGTTCCATCCCGTCGGCGTCGAGCAGCCGGAACCCCAGGGCCTGTGCGAGCCCGGCGCCGCCGTCGTTGGTGGCGCTCCCGCCGATCCCGACCACCAACCGGGTCGCCCCACCCTCGATCGCGGCCAAAAGGAGGTCGCCGGTCCCCCGGGTCGAGGCCCGGGCCGGATCGCTCCGGCCGGGAGGGACCAGGACCAGACCCGAGGCCGAGGCCATCGCGATCACCGCCGTCCGGCCCTCGCCGAGCCGCCCATACCGGGCTCCGACGGGCTCGCCGAGCGGCCCGGGGACGATGGCCTCGCGATAATCGCCGTCGGTCGCCTCGACCAGGGCTTCCACGGTCCCCTCACCACCATCAGCCATCGGGACCAGGTCGACGGCCGCCCCCGGCGCCGCCCGCTCGACCCCCCGAGCGATCGCCCGGGCGGCCTCGGGAGCGGTCAGGCTCCCCTTGAACTTGTCGGGGGCGACGATGACCTTCATGACGGGCCCCGGGTCCCGGTCCGATCGACGGAGAGCGACGGCTCCTGATTCGATCCATCCAGCGTAAGCGATCGTCGGGCTTCGACGCCAGCCAACCCGGCCCTCACCGGCTGATCGCCCCGGCGGCGAGGTTGGCCTCGGCCAGGCTCATCGAGCCCTGGTGGAGGTTGTTGCTCCGGACGAAGTAGAAGGGCAGGACTTGCGAGTGCGCGACCTCGGGCTGGCGGAGGATGTAGAGCACGTCATCGGCCCGGATCGTCTCATAGTGGCGGGCTCCCGCGTTCATCCCGTAGAGGATGTCCCCACGGAGGATCGAGGCCCGGCCGGCCGGGCTGTCCGGGACGACCGACTCGACGTAGAGGCCGCCGTGAAGCTGGGGCGAGGCGGCCGAGACGTAGCCGGAATCCACCGGCGTGACCCTCAGGCCCAGCGTCCGCCAGACCGTGCTGGTGGCGTCGGGGTTGGACGAGGAGACGGCGGACCGGCCGATCGGCCGGACGTCGAGTGGGAGCTCCTGATCGCGACCGTCGCGGCGGACCAGGACGCGGCTCGGCTGGCCGGGCTGGGCGTCGAGAAGGGCCCGCTCGATGTCCAGCGAGTTCGTCACCGGCAGATCGCCAATCTTGACGACGTGGTCGCCGGGGCGAAACCCGGCGGCCTCGGCCGGGCTGTTGGCCTGGACTTCGTTGAGCAGGACCCGGCGAGAGTCACCCGTGATCGCCTCGCTGGCGACCATCCCGTGCCACTTCAGGGCCAGCCGTCGAGTGCTCATCATCTCGGTGGCCGCTCGCTTCACGTCGTCGATCGGCAGGGCGAACCCGATCAGTTGGGCCCCGGAGCGGGTGGCGACGTTGATCCCGACCAGCTCGCCGTCGATATTGACCAGCGGCCCGCCCGAATTGCCGGGGTTGATGGCGGCGGTGACCTGGATCAAGTTCCGGTAGACCTGGTCGTCGGAGAGGGTCACGTTGCGCTTGATGGCGCTGACGAGCCCACCGGAGACGGTGCTCTCGTAGCCGAAGGCGTTGCCGATGCTGATGACGGTCTCGCCAAGCATCAGGTCGGACGACGTTCCGATCGCGATCGGAACCAGCGGCCGGCCGGCTTCGACTTTCAGGACGGCCAGGTCCATCTCCTTGTCGGACTGGATCACCCGGGCGGGCAGGTTGGTCCCGTCGGTCAAGTGGACCTCGATCCCCTGGACCTTGTCGACGACGTGGTGGTTGGTCAGGATGTAACCCCGCCCGTCCACGATCACGCCGGTCCCCATCCCGCTGACCCTGGGTCGCTGGGTCTCCTCGCTGGAGAAGGGCCAGCGGCTGGTCGAGGCCGCCTTCTTCTCGCTGGAGATGTTCACCACGCTGGGCATCGCCCGGCGGACCGACTCGGTCACCAAATTCCGGCGCGAGGCGAGGTCGGCCCGTGCCGGGCGGGCCGGCCCGACCACCACCAGGCCGGCCAGCGAAGCCACCAGCCAGAATCCGTCCCGACGCATCTTGGGCAGTGGCACGATGGAGCCCCCTAGGCAGATTCCCGAACCGACGACCCGGGCCAAGGCCATCGCGCGCCCCGATCCGCCTGGGGCCGCCATGCCCTCCCGATCCGCCGAAAGCCGCCTTGACACGGCCCCCGACGCCTTTGGAATCGACCTCACCGCGACACGGCTTGCGACCATGTCCCCCGCCCGATGCCCAGCTTATCTAATCTTCCTCATGACCCGCAAACCTTGCCCAGACCGCGAACCGATGCCCGGGAAAACAACCGAAATCCGGCGAGCCGAGGCGAAAGAGTCTGAAGGGCGACCGCGTCCCTTCGAAGGCTCCTCTTGCTCTCTCCCTCGGCCTTCTGATCCAATGAATCTCGTGCCGGTTGGACAATGGCGGGGCCGACGCTCGGGCGGTCGGGGCAACCCTCCGGTGGCACCTCGTCGCGCCTGGTCACGCCGAGGATCGCGGGAGTTCGCGACCCAACCGCGTCGATGAGACACCGCGAGGGTCCGACCCTAAACCTGGGCGGACGAACTCGACCCAGCAGCCGGGGGGCGTCAGCCATGGCCGAGAAGTCGCCGAGGCGTCGGATGCTCGAAACCAGCCTGGCCGAGGACCCGGCCGACACCTTCCTCCGCTACGGCCTGGCCGTGCAGTGCCTCCGCGAGGGGGACGTCGACGAGGGGCGCGAGCGGCTCAACGCCCTCATCGCCGACCACCCGGGCGACCAGGTCGCGGCCCACCAGATGCTCGGGCAGTCGCACCTCGAAGCCGGCGAGGCCGACCAGGCCCGCGCCATCCTCCGGGCCGGGGTCGCCCTCGCCGGCCGGCAGGGCGACCGGCACGCGGCCTCGGAGATGGAAGGCTTGCTCTCCCAGCTCGACTGACCCGGGAGGGCCCGGGATCGCCTCAGTCCCGGGGGACGGGGGCGTCGGCCAGGGCCGCGATGATCCCCTTCAGGAAGGCGGGGAGGTCGTCCGGCGTCCGGCTGGTGACGAGGTTGCCGTCGCGGACGCAATCGGCGTCCAGCCAGATCCCGCCAGCGTTCTCGACGTCGTCGCGGATGGCGTAGAACCCGGTGAGCTTCCGCCCCTTGAGCATCTTGGTCGAGCAGAGGACCCACGGGCCGTGGCAGATCGACGCCACGACCTTCCCCTGCTTCATGCACTGGGCGACCAGGTCGATCATCTCCTTGTGGCGCCGGATGTGGTCGGGCGAGTACCCGCCGGGGATGACGACCGCGTCGAAGTCGGCCGCCTTGACCTCGCTCGCCGTCGCCTCCGCCTTGGCCGGATAGCCGTGCTTGGAGGCGTAGGTCTCCCCCGCCTTCGGCCCGACGATCGTCACCTTCGCCCCCGCCTCGCGGAGCCGGAGGACGGGATACCACAACTCCAGGTCCTCGTAGATCTTCTCGACGAGGACGGCGACGCGCTTGCCCTGGACGTGTTCCATGATGCGATTTCCTGGGATGGGGATCGGGGGCCTTCGGCGAAGGCGGAAGGATCTCGGGAACCGCGTCATCGCGAGGCAATCGCCTCGGCCCTCGGCGCCGGGGCCTTTCCGAATTCGGCCATCGCGGCGATCAGGCCCTCTTCGGTCGTGAAGGGGGGCCGATAGCCCAGGACCCGGCGGGCCTTCTCGATCGAGAAGTCGAGGTTCAGCCCGAGAAATTTGTAGCGGGCCTTGTTGACCAGCGGCGGCGTGGTTGCCCCCGTCCGCCTGGCCCGGCGTTCCAGCAGAATCGCCAGGGTCCAGGCCAGCCAGAGCGGGATCCTCCGGCGGGGGGGGTTCAGGCCCGCCAGCTCGGCGACCCGGCCGATGAACTGCTTCTTGCTCACCCGGGCGCCGTCGGTGACGTTGAAGACCTCGCCCACGGCCCCCGGGACCTCGGCCGCCAGGAAGAGGGCCGCCACCAGGTTCTTGACGTAGATGCAGTTGAGCGCCTGATCGCCCGAGCCAAAGTAGGCGAACCGGCCGGTCCGGAGCGAATGGACCAGCTTGGGGAGGACCGTCCGGTCGCGCTCGCCGTAGATGAACCCCGGCCGGACCACCGAGAGCGGGAGCCCCCGCTCCCGGGCGTAACTCAAGGCCAGCGCCTCGGCTTCGACCTTCGACCGGGTGTAGCCGTCGAGGGCCTCGGCGGCCGGGGGGGTGCTCTCGTCGGTCCCGAAGTGGTCACGCCCCTCGTAGACCCCCAGCGAGCTGACGTGGACGAACCGCCCGACCTTCGCCTCGGTTGCCGCTTCAAGCAGTCGCCGGAGGGCGTCGACGTTGAGCCGGCGGAATTCCTCCAGGGATCCCCAATCGCCCACCTTGGCCGCGCAGTTGAGGACCCAATCCGTCCCTTCCACTCCTCGGCGGAGGGCCCCGGCGTCTTCGAGGTCGCCGTCGACCTTCTCCACCCCCTGGGCGTCGAGCCACCGGGTGTCGCTGGACACCCGGACGAGAGCCTTGACGCGATACCCCCGACGCAGGGCCTCCTCGACCGCGTGACTCCCGACCAGCCCGGTCGCGCCGGTGATGAACAACGTCTTGGAATCGTTCATGGTCGCTCCGGGCGGCCTGATCTGCGAGGTCGGCACCCGCCTCGAATTTCGACTCGAACAACGCCCAAGTCTACCCGCCGGACCCCGATCGGTCAAAAACCGGCGGGCGGGACGCTGGGTCATTCCAAGGTTCTCGGCCATGCGACGACCCCCTCTATTTACCCTCTCCCCCCAGGGGAGAGGGGGCCAGAATGACTCCCTCTCCCCTTGAATGACTCCCTCTCCCCTGGTGGGAGAGGGTAATTAGAGGGGACAAAAGGCGTCGAATCGACCTTGAAATGACGTTGGGGCGGGACGCTCGGTCGGGCCGGCTCAACCGGCCATCATCGCCACCGAGGTGGCGTCGAAGGCGTGGCGGATCTCGGCGCGCTCCTCGGGCGAGAGTCGGAACGCCAGGGCCCCGGCGTTGGCCTCGGCCTGCTCGGCGTTCCGGGCCCCGACGATCGCGGCGGTGATCCCGGGCTCCTGGATGGTCCAGTTGATGACCATCTGGGCCAGGGTCACGCCGTGCTTCCGGGCGATCGGGCGGACCCGGTCGAGGGTCTCCATCACCCGCCCGCGGTTCTCGGGGGTGAAGAACTTGTGGGCGGCCCGGTGGTCGCCGTGCGGGAAGATCCGGTCGGGCGGGACCGAGCCGGTCAGGAGCCCCCGCTCCATCGGCGAGTAGGCGATCACGCCGATCCCGTGCTCGCGGCAGAGCGGCAAAATCTCCTTCTCGATCTTGCGCTGGATCAGGCTAAATGGGGGTTGCAGGCTGGCCAGGGGGCCGGCGGCGGCGGCTCGCTTGATCCAGGTGGGGTCGTAGTTGCTGACGCCGATGGCCCGGATCTTGCCTTGCTCCTGGAGCCGGAGCATGGCGGCCATGGTGTCCTCGACGGGGGTGGTGGTGTCGGGCCAGTGGACCTGGTAGAGGTCGATGACGTCGACGCCCAGCCGCTTCAGGCTCTGCTCGCACTCGAAGGGGATGCTGTCGGGCCGCGAGTTCCGGCGGATCGTGATCTTCTGGCCGAGGCGGTCCTCGGTCTCCCAGGGGTCGGAGCCGCCCTCGACGTCCCACCTCATCCCGCACTTGGTGGCGACCTGGACCTTGTCGCGGATTCCCCGGATCGCCTTGCCGACGACCTCCTCGCCGTATCCCTGGGCGTAGACGGCGGCCGTGTCGATGGTGGTGACGCCGTGGTCGACCGAGGCCCGAATGGCTTCGATCGACTCGGCCTCGTCGGTCCCGCCCCACATCCAGCCGCCGACGGCCCAGGCCCCGAAGATCACCGGGGACACCATCACCCCGGACCCGCCCAGTTGCCTCATCTCGAAGACGCTCAAAGGTCGACCTCGCTCCGTTCCCGGTTTCGGAGGCCGGGCGACGGATGCCCCGGCCCATCCCACCATTCTCGGAGGATCCTACCCGGACGGCAACCGCCCCCGCGCCTATAAGAGGCTATCCGGGATCGAAGATGGCAAATGGCTGATGGTGAACCACGGACAGGCGCGGATGCATCCCAAGCCACATCGACCGCCTTTCCGGGATATTCTTGACCCATCAACCATCGTCCATTTACCATAACCCATTACTACGACTCGGAAAGATGACCGGATAGCCTCGGACCGCGATTTCTGGGGGTGCCACGTCTCCGGGCCCCCTGCTCAACCTTCCCCCACGGTCTGAACACCCACGAAGCGGGGAGGGGGCCAGAGGGACAGTCCCTTCTTCTTCGCGCCCCCTGGTGGGTGTATGAACCGGGGAGAAGGGGCCAGGACTCCCCAGGGATCGGCGCCCCCGAGATCCACGGTTCGACTCGACGACGAGCGGCCCTCGGCCCCGGTCGCCCCCTTGCCCGGGGCCGGAGGGGAGGCGACGATGGCCCGGGCCGCCACCACCCTCGGACCGGGGATCGACCGACCATGAGACTCCAGGCCATCGCGATCGCCCTGCTCCTGGCCGCCGAGCCGTCGCGGGGGGCCGAGGTCGTCGTCGACGCTCGGACGTTCCACGTCCCCGACGGCTTCGTCGTCGAGAAGGTCGCCGGCCCGCCGCTGGTGGACCGGCCGATCGTGGCCGACTTTGACGAGCAAGGGCGGCTCTACGTGGCCGACTCCTCCGGCTCCAACGAGGACGTCAAAAAGCAGCTCGAAGGCCGGCCCCACCGGATCGTCCGGCTCGAAGACCTCGACGGCGACGGCAAGTATGATCGGTCGACGGTCTTCGCCGACCGGATGATGTTCCCCGAGGGGGCGATGTGGCTCGGCGGCTCGCTCTACGTCGCGGCCCCGCCGTCGATCTGGAAGCTGACCGACACCGACGGCGACGGCGTGGCCGACCGCCGCCAGGAGTGGTTCGCGGGCAAGACCCTCACCGGCTGCGCCAACGACCTCCACGGCCCCTATGCCGGGATCGACGGCCGGGTCTACTGGTGCAAGGGAGCCTTCGCCCCGCAGACCTACGACCGCCCCGGCCGGAAGCCCCTCGCCACCCGGGCGGCGCACATCTTCCGCGCCAAGGCCGACGGGACCGGGATCGAGCCGGTGATGACCGGCGGGATGGACAACCCGGTCGACGTCGCCTTCACGGCCGAGGGGGAGCGGATCTTCACCACCACCTTCTTCCAGCACCCCGGCGGAGGCCGGCGCGACGGCCTGATCCACGCCCTCTACGGCGGTGTCTACGGCAAGGTCCACGACGTGATCGACGGCCACCCCCGGACCGGCCCCGAGGTCCTCCCGCCGATGGTCCAGCTCGGCCCCGCCGCGCCGGCCGGGCTGATGAGGGCCGAGTCCGACGCCCTGGGTTCGCGCGACGCCCTCTTCGCCGCCTGCTTCAACCTCCGGAAGGTCACCCGCCACCGGCTCCAGCCGACCGGGGGGAGTTTCACGGCGACCACCGAGGACTTCCTCGCCTCCGACGACCAAGACTTCCACCCCACCGACGTCCAGGAGGACGCCGATGGATCGCTCCTGGTCGTCGACACCGGGGGCTGGTACAAGCTCTGCTGCCCGACCTCGCAGTTGGTCAAGCCCGACGTCCTGGGGGCGATCTACCGGGTCCGCCGCAAGAATGCCGGGCGCTTCTTCGACCCGAGGGGCCTCAAGTTCGCCTGGGACTCGATGCCGGAGGAGGCGGTCGTCGGCCTGATCAGCGACGACCGCCACGCCGTCCGCCGCCGGGCCACCGCCGAGCTGGCCCGCCGGGGCGATCCCGCCCTCCGGGACCTGGTCCACCGGATCCAGTTCGCCGACGCCTACCGGACGCGGCGAGACTGCCTCTGGGCCGCCTGCCGGATCGACTCCCCGGCGGCCCGGGCCGCCTGCCGCGAGGGGCTCAAGGACTCCTGGGCCGAGGTCCGCCAGGCGGCGGCCCACGCGGCCGGCCTCTGGCGCGATCGCCAGGCGACCGGCCGGCTGATCGCGTTCCTCAAGGATCAAGACCCGAGCGTCGCCCGGGCCTCGGCCGAGGCGCTGGGGCGGATCGGCGACCCTTCGGCCGCCCCCGCCCTGCTCGGACTGGCGGCCGGGACGACCGCCTGGGCCCTCCGCCATTCGGCCATCTACGCCCTGATCGAGATCGGCGACCCCGAGGCGACCCGAGCCGGCCTCTCCGGGCCCGCCCCCGGCGCGATCCGCGCGGCCCTGATCGCCCTGGACCAGATGGAGGGGGGCGGGCTGAGGTCCGGGCCGGTCCTCGGGGCCCTGGACTCGCCCGACCTCGACCTCCGGGACGCCGCCTGGTGGATCGCCGCCGGCCACCCCGAGTGGGGCGACGCCCTGGCCGACTCCTGCCGGGCCCGGCTGGGGAAGGTCGCCGATTCGCCGGCCGGACTCGCCGACCTGGAAGCTCGGCTGGCCTCGACGGCCCGATCCGGGCCCATCGGGGGGCTGATCCGATCGGCCCTGGAGGATCCCGCGAGCCCGGCCCCGGTCCGCCTCGCCCTGCTCGGGGCGATGGGCCGCTCGGGGGTCAAGGAGACGCCCGAAGGGTGGGCCGCCGCCCTGGCCCGGGCGGTCGACGACCCCGCCTCGACCGCCCAGGCCGTCGCGACCGCCCGGTCGCTCCCGATCCGGCCCGACCAGGCGGGCGACCTCGCCCCGGCCCTGCTCCGGGCCTCGGGTCGGGAGGGAATCCCCGAGGACGTCCGGATTGGGGCGCTGGCGGCGGTTCCCGGCGGGCTCGATCGGGTCGAGCCCCCGACCTTCGGGTTCCTGGTCGCCCAGCTCGCCCCCGATCGCCCGGCCTCCGCCCGGGCCGGCGCCGCCGGAATCCTGGCCCGGGCCCGGCTGGCGCCCGAGCAGCTCGCCCGGCTCGCCGAGACCCTCGGGCAGGCCGGGCCGATCGAACTCGGCCCCCTGCTCGGAGCCTTCGACCAGGCCGAGGGCGAGGCCATCGGCCTCCGAGTCGTCGCCGCCCTCCGGCAATCTCCCGCCCGATCGACCCTCCGCGTCGAGACCCTGAAACCCCGGCTGGCCCGGTTCGGGCCAGGGGTCATCGAGGCGGCCGGCCCGCTCTTCGAGGCGATCGAGGCGGACACGGCCGACCGCCGAGGGCATCTCGAAGCCCTCCTCGCGCGGATCCCGGGGGGCGACCTCCGGCGCGGGCAGGCGGTCTTCAACGGGCCCAAGGCGGCCTGCGCCACCTGCCACGCCATCGGCTACGTCGGGGGCAAGCTCGGGCCCGACCTGACGGTGATCGGCCGGGTCCGGGCCGAGCGCGACCTCCTCGAATCGATCGCCTACCCCAGCGCCAGCTTCGTCCGGAGCTACGAGCCTGTGTCCGTCGCCACCAAGGACGGCCGGGTCTTCTCGGGGATCCTCCGGCGGGACGCCCCCGACGAGATCGTCCTGGCCGTCGCCGCCGACCGGGACGAGCGGATCGCCCGGGATCAGGTCGAGGAGGTCCGCCCCGGGACCGTCTCGGTCATGCCCGACGGGCTCGACCGCCAGCTCTCCCCGGGCGAGCTGGCCGACCTGATCGCCTTCCTGAAGGCATGCCGATAGGGGAGCGACCGCGGGGTCTGGTCATGCCACGTCTTGGGCCCCCTCTCCCCAACCCTCCCCCCTTCGTGGGGGAGGGTTGGGGAGAGGGGGCCGTCGGATGGCCAAGAACCTGGGAATGTCCCTGGATTCGCCCGCCGGCCGGTTCCGGCCGGTCCGCCCGCCGGTTATTCTGAGGTCGCATCCGGGTCGGCCCGTCCGCCATCCTCGAACCAGGAACGTCTCCCATGCGTCGGATCGCACTCCTCGCGCTGATCGGCCTGGCCTCGGCGCCCCCGGCCCAGGCCCCGGCCCAGGACGCATCGGCCGGCCCGATGGTCCGGGTCTACGTCGGGACCTACACCGCCCCGAACAACAAGAGCCGGGGAATCTATCTGCTGGAGCTCGACCCGGCCACCGGGACGCTCGCCTCGAAGGGGGTCGCGGCCGAGTCGTCGAGCCCGTCATTCCTGGCGATCCACCCGAACAAGAAGTTCCTCTACGCGGCCAACGAGGTCGCCGACTTCGGCGGCAAGGGCGTGGGCTCGGTCTCCGCGTTCGCCGTCGACCCGAAGTCGGGGACGCTCGCCCCACTGAACCGGCGGACCTCCGGCGGGGCCAACCCGTGCTACCTGGTCGTCGACCCGACGGGCCGCGACGTCCTGGTCGCGAACTACAGCGGAGGGAACTTGGAAGTCCTCCCGATCGAAGCCGACGGCAAGCTCGCCGAGCCAACCGCGCTGGTCCAGCATCGGGGTTCGAGCGTGGACAAGTCCCGCCAGTCCGAGCCGCACGCGCACTCGATCGACCTCGACGCCTCCGGCAAGCTGGCCGTGGCGGCCGACCTCGGGCTCGACAAGCTGATGATCTACCGGCTCGACCCGGAGAAGGGGACGCTCGCGCCCAGCTCGCCCCCCTCGGTCGAGATCGCCCCCGGCTCGGGGCCCCGGCACTTCGCCTTCCACCCCGATGGCCGCCACGCCTTCGCCATCAACGAGATGGCCTCGACGGTGGCTGTGTTCGACTTCGACCCGACGCGCGGTCTTCTCACCCAGACCCAGACCCTCTCCACCCGGAAGCCCGGCGCGACCCGGCCGGGCAACTCGACGGCCGAGATCCTGGTCCACCCCTCGGGCCGGTTCCTCTACGGCTCGAACCGGGGCGACGACACCCTGGCCATCTACGCCATCGACCCGGCCTCGGGCAACCTCACCTCGGTCGGCTTCCAGCCCACCGGCGGCAAGACCCCGCGGAACTTCGGGATCGACCCGACCGGCCGGTTCCTGATCGCCGCCAACCAGGACTCCGACAGCCTCGTCGTCTTCCGGATCGACCCGGGGACCGGCCTCCTGAAGCCGTCCGGCGAGCCGGTGAGCATCCCTTCGCCGGTCTGCGTCAAGTTCCTGGCGAGCGGGGAATGACCCCTCGGGTTTTCATGAGGATCATGCTGATGCGACCATGGGAAGGCGGCCCGATGGCGACCGCGACCGGCTTCGGCAGGGTCGGCGGGATGGTCCTGATCGCCTGGCTGGCCCTGGGACCGGCCGGGGCCCGCGCCGAGGACGCGCCCGGGCTGACCCCGAGCCTGAGGCGCGAGGGGATCCGCTGGCCGGGCGAGGGGGGGAAGCGGATCCGGGTCTCGATCGGCCTGTACCTGGTCGATTTCGCCCGGATCAACCTCCGCGAGGAGTCGTTCGACATGGCCGGATACCTCGACTCCTCCTGGGTCGACCCGACGCTCGCCCTCGGCAAGGGAGAGTCCTCGGGCAAGGTCCGGCGGTTCCGGCCCGGTCAAATCTGGGCGCCGGCCCTGGAGTTCGTCAACGCCGCCGAGCAAGTCAACACCGAGCGCGAGGGGGACCTCTACGTCGCCGAGGACGGGCGGGTCATCCAGCGGACCCGGTTCAGCCACAAGTTCCAGTCGCCGCTGGATCTCCGCCGATTCCCGTTCGACTCGCAGACGCTCTCGATCCTGATCGTCCCCTTCGACCCCTTCGCCGAGGATCTCGAACTGGTGGTCGCCCCCGAGCGGGTCGGCCGGCTGGAGGGGGCATCGGTCACCGACTGGGACATCCTGAGGGTCGACGCCCGGGTTGAGAAGTTGCCCTACGACCGCGACGAGCAGCGGTTCCACTTCGAGGTGAAGGTCGCCCGCCGCTCGACGTTCTACATCTGGCGGGTCCTGGTGCCGATGACCCTCCTGGTGATGACGTCGTGGTCGGTCTTCTGGTTCGAGCCGGTGAACCTCCAGCCCCAGATCAGCACCGGGCTGGCGATCCTGCTCTCGCTGGTGACCTTCACCTACGCCATCGACTTCTCGCTGCCCAAGGTCGCCTACCTGACGTTCATCGACCGCTACACCCTGACCGCGTTCGCCTTCGTGCTGCTGACCATCCTGACCGTCGCGGCGATCCACGTCCGGGCCCGCTCGGTGGGGGCCGAGGGCGTGGCGAAGATCCAGGCACGGTCCCGGGTCGCCTTCCCGGTCGGATTCCTCGCGGCCGTCGCCGCGATCGCCGTCGCTTCCTACCGCTGAGGCCCATCGACCGGAGTCTCCCGCCGTGCGCCCCAGGATCGCCGCCTTCCCCAAGTGCTACCTCGACCGGATCGCTGGCGAGCGGTCGATGACGGTCTTCGACTGGATCGACCAGGCGAAGCCTCTGGACGCCGACGGCCTGGAGATGTATGAAGGATTCTTCACCAGCCTCGACGACGATTACATCGACTCGGTGGGCGAGGCGATCGCGACGGCCGGGTTCGCGATGCCGATGCTCTGCTGCTCGCCCGACTTCACTCACCCCGACCTCGCCGCCCGGATGGGGTCGATTGAGCGGCAATCGGCCCTGATCCACGTCGCCCGCCGGCTCGGGGGCGAGGGGACGGTCTGCCGGGTCCTCTCCGGCCAGCGCTACCCGGGCCTGAGCGTCGCCGAGGGGCTGGATCGCGTGGTCCCCTGCATCGAGGCGGCGCTGGTCGTCGCCCGCGAGGCCGGCGTGGTCCTCGGCCTGGAGAACCACTACAAGGACGGATTCTGGACCTATCCCGAGTTCGCCCAGAAGCAGGACGTCTTCCTCGCCCTGCTGGGAGCAATCCCCGACCGGGACCATTTCGGGGTCCAGTTCGACCCGTCCAACGCCCTGGTCGCCGGCGACGACCCCGTCGGGCTCCTGGAGGCCGTGGCCGGACGGGTGGTGAGCATGCACGCCAGCGACCGATACCTGGCCGAGGGGGCCACGCTCGAATCCCTCCGCCAGTCCGACGGGACCCTCGGCTACGCGCCGGACCTCCGCCACGGCGTCACCGGCCGGGGCCTGAACGACTACGACGCGATCTTCCGGATCCTCGCCGGCCAGGGCTATCAAGGCTGGATCAGCATCGAGGACGGGATGAACGGGATGGACGAGATGGCCGAGTCGCTGGGATTCCTCCGCCGGATGGTCGCCCAGCACTTCCCGGGGCCCTGACCGTGCCGCCATCTCTCCGGACCGCCCTGGTCGGTTGCGGCAAGGTCGGCTCGATCCACGCCCGGGCCCTCGGGGCGTTACCGGAGTCCGATTTCGTCGCCGTCTGCGACGCCAGCCCCGACCGGGCCGAGGCGTTCGCCTCGAAATATGAAGGAGTGAAAGCGTTCGCCGACGTGGACGCGATGCTGGCCGCCGCCCGGCCCGAGGTGGTGGTCCTGGCCACGCCCCACCCGCTCCACGCCGGGGCGGCGATCCGGTCGGCCGAGGCCGGGGCCCACGTCCTGGTCGAGAAGCCCTTGGCCGCGAACCTGGGCGATTGCGACGCCATGCTCGCCGCCGCGAGCCGGGCCGGCGTGACCCTCGGCGTGGTCAGTCAGCGGCGGTTCTTCAAGCCCGTCCAGAGGATGAAGGCCGCGATCGACGCCGGCAAGATCGGCAAGCCGGCGCTGGGGGTCTTCTCGATGTTTTCCTGGCGCGACCCGGCCTATTACGCCTCGGACCCCTGGCGCGGCCAGTGGGACGCCGAGGGGGGCGGGGTCCTGGTCAACCAGTCGCCGCACCAGCTCGACCTCCTCCGCTGGTTCCTGGGCGAGGTGGCCGAGGTCAGCGGGACCTGGGCCAACCTGAATCACCCCGAGGTCGAGGTCGACGACACGGCCCTCGCCACCCTCCGGTTCGTCAACGGCGGCCTCGGCTCGATCGTGAGTAGCCTCTCGCAGAAGCCGGGGCTGTACACCAAGGTCCACGTCCACGGGAGCAACGGGGCGTCCGTCGGGGTCGAGACCGACCGGGGCGCCACCTTCATCGCCGGGGTCTCGGCGATCTCCGAGCCGCCGCTGAACGACCTCTGGACCGTCCCCGGCGAGGAACACCTCCTGGCCGGGTTCCAGCTCGAGGACCGGGCCCGGTTCGCCGCCATCGACGCCACCACCCATTACCACGAGTTGCAAATCCGCGACTTCCTCCGGTCGATCCTCGAAGGCCGCCCGCCCCTGGTCACCGGCGCCGACGGCCGCGAGGTCGTCGCCCTGTTTACCGCGATCTACCGATCGCACCGCGAGGCCCGGCCGATCCGGTTCCCGCTCCGGCCCGAGGACGGCACCGGCCGGCCGTGACGCCGTCGCCCGGGGAGGCTGGCCCACCGGCGGCGATCGCCCGATGAATCGTCGCGGGCCGGTCAACCTGGGATCTCGATCCCGCGACGAGCCAGGACCGAGCGGACGAACCCCCGCTCGTAGTCCGAGATGTCGCGCCCGAGGATCTCGCGGAACCGGACGATGATGGCCTCGAACCCCCCGGGAGATTTCAATTCTTCTGACATCACCGCGCCGGTGAAGCCCAGGTACGCCTTTTTTCGGAAGGTCTCCTCCTCAATCGGGGTCGAGGACCGTCCGCGACAGACCGGTCAGGAGGTTATTGTCCCGGGTATGCTCATAGAGGTGGCTCAGCGCCGAGATGGCGGCGGCCCGGACCTCCCGATCCGGTCCGGAGCGCGACAGCTCCAGGCATTCCCCGGCAAAGCGGACGAAGTGCCGTCCGACGTCGCCGTAATAATAGGAGACGAAGGTGATCGCGTCGGCCCGCAGTCGGGGGTTGTCGTGGCACAGGAAGTAGTCGATCAGCTTCGGGTCGGACTTCAGGGCCGCGATCGGGAGGCCGAAGGAGGTTTCAAATCCCTCCTTCATGGTGCGATCGGTGAACTCTCGCGTCTCGGCGAGGTATCGTCGGAGTTCGGCGGGGTTGTCCGCCATGGAGTCGTCGGGCCGGCTCATGGAATCGCTCCCAGTTGTGGAGGCCCGTATACCGGCGGTGATCGCCTGATGGATCCTCGCGGCCGGGTCATTCTGGGATCTCGATCCCGCGACGAGCCAGGACCGAGCGGACGAACCCTCGCTCGTAGTCCGAGATGTCGCGGCTGAGGATCTCGCGGAACCGGACGATAAGAGCTTCGAACCCGCCGGGGGAATGGATTTCTTCCACCGCCACCGCATTGGTGAATCCCATGTACGCGATCTTGCGGCAGGGCTCCTCCTCCTCCGGGTCGAGGACAAATCGCGCGAGGCAGGTGAGGAGGTTCTTGTCGTGGGACGCGGTGTAGAAAGTGCTCAGCGCGCAGATCGCGGCCTTGCGGATCTCCTGATCCGGGTCGGATCGCGACAGCTTCAGACATTCCTGGGTGAAGCGCCCGAAGTGCCTGCCGACGTCGCCGTAATATTGGGCAACGAAGGTGATCGCGCACGCCCGGAGCCGAGGATTGTCGTGGCGCAGGAAGTAGTCCAGTAGCTTCGGGTCGGACTTCAGGGCCTCGGCCGAGAGGCCGAAGGTCGTCTCGTAGCCCTCTCTCACGACGCGATTTACAAATTCCTTCGTCTCGGCGAGGTATCGTCGGAGTTCGGCGGGGTTATCCGCGATGGAGTCGTCGGGCCGGCTCACGGGATCGCTCCCAATTGTTAAGGGTGTGGATAACCCGCCGGAGCCTTGGGCCTGGCTGGCACCCCAAGGCTCCTGCGGGCCGTAATCCCGCATGTCTCCCTCGGATCTCTCCGATGGCTCAAGGCGCCAAGAAACCGCTCTCCAAGATTCCGCTCATCCACGCGATCCGGGCTTCCATGGTTTTCTGCGCGATTCCCGGCGCGGCTTCGGATAGTAGTTCGCGGACGAACGAAACTTCGTCGACCACGACGCGGCGGGCGATGCTCGAAGCCGCGAGCTCGGAGTTCGCGCCCGCGAAGGCGGTGCTGGATGCCTCGGCCTCGGCGACGGCGGCCTCGAAGGCCGCGGCGTTGGGGCTCAGGCTGCTGGCGGCGGTCCCCGTCCCGGCGCCGGAGGCGGCACCCGTCCCGGCGATGACCTCGACCGACCCGACGGCGACCGCGGCCGACGTCGCCACCACCGCCACCCCGACCGCGCCCCGGGTCCCGTAGTAGGCCCAGCCGGGGGTGTTCGGGGTGTTGGTCTGGCCCAGCGGCCCCCGATTGTAGATCTCGTCCCAGTCCGCTTGATAGCCGGTGTCGTAGACGGTGTTGACGGCCGACGCGCCGGCGGCGACCATCCCGTCGCCGATCGATCGGAACGAGCTCCAGAGGCTCCCGAAGAAGCCGGAGTTGGGGTCCTGGCCGCTCGAATCGAGCGTCGTCGTGCCGCCTGCGGGCGCCCCTCGACTCACGGAGGAGCCGGGCGAGTCATCCGGGGAGGGGTTGGCGGGGGAGGCCGCGTCCCCATTGAGGTTGGAGGCACCGCCTCCGGAAACCCCGCCGTAGGCCGGCATCTCGATCATCGTGGCGTCGCTTTCCATCGGCAGCATCGAGCCGATGTCCTCCGGCGGCGTCCCTGTCACCTTCTGGTTCGGCGGAGAGGACGTCTCGGTATCGCCGGTGATCGCGACGCCCGCCGGGCCGGACGAACTGGTGATCTCGACGGAATCGGAGCCGCTGCTGGACTCGCTGAATGGCCCGTCCGGGTCGGTCCCCGACTCGCTATTGGACGACTGGCCGGTCCGTGAGTCGTCGCCCGTGGCGGATGAAGAGCCGTCGGGGCCGGTGACGGTGGTCTCCTGATCGTGGAATGTCCCGCCGCTGGTGTTCGCCACGGTCAGGCTGTCGGAAGTGTCCGACGGCGACGATCCGGAATCCGACCCGGAACCGGAACTGGAACCGGATCCGGATCCGGATCCGGAACCATAGCCGGAGGAGTCGTCGACGCCCGACAGCGTCAGCTTGAAGGTGTCGGTATTCGTCCCGGCCTCGGTCCGGTTATCGGTCGATCCCGTGGCGGCGCCGGTCGTATCGGTCTCGGAGTCGTCGTGGTTGTGCTGCTGCTGGTCGCTGACCGTGAACGAGGCCCCGTTGATGGTCCCCGAATTCTGATAGGACGAGGAGTGGTTGCCGTCGTCGGTCTTCGTCACGGTGTCGGTGGACGCCCCGGTCGCCCCGGGCACGGGTGCGTCGTTGTCGTGGTAGCCGAGCGTCCTGGTCGCGGTGTCGGTGGCCTTCAAACCGCCGCCCGACTCGCCCTGGGTCACCGTCGCGGTCGAGGTGTCGTCCTCGTTGTGGGCATCCGTGGCGGTGCCGTCGGCGGCAGCTCCGCCCGCGTCGTGATAAGTCGAGCTGTCCTTGCCGCTGTCGGTGAAGTTGAAGCCGTGGCCGTCGGCGGTGGTCCCCGTCGCGGACAGCTTGTATTTGTCCGATGACTTCGAGTCGGACGAGTCGGTCTCCGAGCCCGATCCGTCGTCGTTCAGGGTGATCGAGTCGTGGGAGTTGGAGGAGTCGTAACCGGAGTCGGTCCAGGTGCCGCTGTTGGTCGCCCCCGAGAGGGCCTCGTCGACGTTGTAGGAGTCCTGGCCGGTCTGATCTTCCGCGAACGTGACCGAGTTCGGGCCGGCCGAGACGCCGAAGTGGAATGATGAGGTGCCGCCGTTCGCCGGGATCTGGTCGTCCGACCCCGTATCCGCCGAGGGCGAGGCACCAAAGCTGGAGGCGATGGTCACGTCGAAGGAGAAGGTGCCGTCGGGACTGATGGTATAGGCGACCGTCACGGATCCTGAGTCGCCGGCGCCGTCGCTGAGGTTTACGGTGTAGGTGAGGGAACTGAAAACGGTTTCCGGGCCACCCGAACCGGAATCCGAGCTTGACCCCGATCCGCTGTCCATGCCCGATCCCGAGCCGGAATCCGAGCTTGACCCCGATCCGCTGTCGAAGCCCGATCCCGAGCCGCCGGAGGCGGAATCCGAGCCGCTTCCCGACCCGGCACCGGAGTCCGACCCGTCCGCCAGCGCCGTGGCGAATGCTCTTAACGCGGAGGTCGAGGCCAGCGTCATGGGCCGGATGCCGAAGGGCGAGGCGTTCGGTGCCGCGGGATTCGCCAGGGAGGCGGCCGAGGGGAGGTCGGTCAGCTCCGTCGCCGAGGCGGACAAACTCGCGGAGGCTGAGGCGGGAGGGTTCGCCTCCGGCATGGACGTCGTGACGATCGGCAGGTCGGCCAGCAGGGTCGCGGGGTTGGAGAGGTCGGCGGAAGTCAGCGACATCGGGAGCAACGTCGCTTGCGAGGCGTCGAGCAACTGGAGCCGTTCGAGGTGCTCGACGGCGGGGCGGAAGGCGCGGCGGCGCGCACGGGGACGGGAAGTTGGCATGGGGGGCCGGTCTCCGATGGTGAATCGGATTGCGCTTCGTCGGAGTCTGTGCGGACATCGCACGTGAAGGAATGGCACCCATTCCTGGGGTGGCCATCCTCGACTACGGTTGAGTTGACGATGATATCGAGGGGACGCGGCGAGCTTATTGCCGCAGGGTCAGTTCAGTCAAGCATTTTCATTCCAGATTTTGCCGATCGCGCCGGGCGTGGCGCCTTGGCGGGCCGGTCTGGTTCGCTTATGGTGAGGAGCCCGGGGCATCCCGCCCCGGGCCGACCGGAGGCCCCGCCGATGCGGATCGCGATCCTGACCAATGAGTACCCGCCGCACATCTACGGCGGGGCCGGGGTCCACGTCGAATACCTGACCCGCGAGCTGGCGCGGGTCGAGGACGGGAACCACTCGCTGGAGATCCTCTGCTTCGGCGAGCAACAAAGCGACGAGGGGAACCTCCGGGTCCGGGGGGTGATGCCCGAGTGTGTCCTGCCGTACCAGGACCCCAGGCACGCCAGGTTCCAGGACACGATGCTCCGGAACCTGGAAATGGCCGGGCTCCTGGGGGACGTGGACGTGGTCCACTGCCACACCTGGTATACCCACCTGGCGGGCTGCCTGGTCAAGCAGCTCACCGGGGCCCGGCTGGTTCTGACCACGCACTCGCTGGAGCCGCACCGGCCCTGGAAGGTCGAGCAGCTCGGCACGGCGTACAACGCCAGCTCCTGGGTCGAGCGGACCGCCTACGAGAACGCCGACGGCGTGATCGCCGTCTCGGCCTCGATGCGGGACGACGTCCGCGAGCTTTACGGGGTCCCCCGCGAGAAGATCCGGGTGATCCACAACGGGATCGACCTGAACCAGTACCGGCCGTCGCCGGACCCGGCCGTCCTGGCGAAATACGCGATCGACCCGGCTCGGCCGTTCGTGCTGTTCGTCGGCCGGATCACCCGCCAGAAGGGGATCATCCACCTGGTCGAGGCGATCCAGTGGATCCGCCCGGGGGTCCAGGTCGTCCTCTGCGCCGGGGCCCCGGACACGCCGGAGATCGGCCGGGAGATGGCCGAGCGGGTCGAACGGGCCCGGCTCCAGAGCGCCAACCCGATCATCTGGATCCCGCAGATCGTCCCCAAGGACGAGATCATCGCGCTGTACACCCAGGCCAGCCTGTTCGCCTGCCCGTCGGTCTACGAGCCGTTCGGGATCATCAACCTGGAGGCGATGGCCTGCGGGACCCCGGTGGTGGCCTCGGCCGTCGGCGGGATCATCGAGGTGGTCGTCCCCGGCAAGACCGGGCTGCTCGTGCCGGTCGACGCCGAGGGCGGGGCCGACTTCGAGCCGAAGGACCCGGCGAAGTTCGCCCGGGATTTCGCCGACGCCATCAACCGCCTGCTCGACGACCCCGAGCGGCTCAAGGAAATGGGGGCCCGCTCGCGCGAGCGGGTCGAGCACTTCTTCAGTTGGACGAGCATCGCGCGGTGGACCATGGATTTCTACTGGGACCTGGTCCAGGCCTGAGCCGGGGCTCGCGGGCGGGTGCCCGTTCCGCCGCAATCCGGCCTGACCGGCATCACCCGGAGATGTTAGGATGACAGGCCGGTGACCCAATCAGGCCAGCGGAGCCCGGCGTGCAGACCCCATCCTTGAGGCGGAAGCCGCAGCAGTCGCGGGGGCGGCGTCGGATCGAGCGGATCCTGGACGCGGCCGATGCGCTGTTCGTGGAGGTCGGGTTCGAGGCGGCGACGACCAACGCGATCGCGGCCCGGGCGGAGACCTCGATCGGCTCGCTCTACCAGTTCTTCCCCAACAAGGACGCGATCCTCAACGCCCTGGCCGAGCGGCACCTGGCCAACATGAGGGCGGTCAACGCCGGTCTGCTCAACGCCGAGGTCGCCGCGATGCCGTTCCCGGAGGGCCTGCACCGGGCGATCGACACCCTGGCGGCCTATCACGCCGCCAATCCGGGCTTCCGGCTCTTGTTTTGCGGGGCGATGACCACCGGCCAGCTCGCCCGGTCCGCCGACGAGTTGCACCGCGAGGTCGCGCAACTGGCCGAGGGGGTCCTCCTGGCCTGCCTCCCCCGCCTGGATCCGGCCCGGGTCGGGCTGGTGGCCACGGTGGTCGTCCACGGCGTCCGGGCGATGATGACCCTGGCCTCCACCTGCGACCCGGCCCGGCGGCCGGAGATCCTGGCCGAAGCCAAGACGCTGCTGGGCCGATACCTGGAACCCTGGGCCGCGGCCCGGATCGGGACGAGCGATGCGACACCTGCTATCGAAGGCGATCGAGTGGCTGGGCGGGCATGAGCTGGCGGTGATGCTGGGAACGCTCGCGGTGGTCGCCTCGACCTGGGGGTTCGTGGCGCTGCTGGCCTCGGAGGTCGCCGAGGGCCACACCAAGGGCTTCGACGATCGGCTTTTGATGGCCCTCCGGACTCCCGGCGACCCGGCCCGGCCGATCGGGCCGGACTGGATGCCGGAAGTCGCCCGCGACCTCACCGCGCTGGGGTCCACGGACATCCTCTGGCTGGCGACCCTGGCCGTCGTCGGGTTCCTGGCGCTGGACCGGCGCTATCCGGCGACGGTCTTCCTGGCCGGGGCCGTGCTCGGCGGCTGGGGGCTGAGCTTTGTCCTGAAGGCGAGCTTCGACCGCCCCCGCCCCGACCTGGTCCCGCACCTGATGCGGGCCTACTTCTCCAGCTTCCCGAGCGGCCACTCGATGATGGCGGCCGTGGTCTACGGAACCCTCGGCAGCATCCTGTCGAGCCTGGTGCCGCACCGGCGGCTCAAGTTCTACTTCCTGACCCTGGCAGCCCTGGCCGCCGGGCTGGTCGGGGTCAGCCGGGTCTACCTCGGCGTCCATTACCCGACCGACGTCCTCGCCGGCTGGTCGGCCGGGCTCGGGTGGTCCACCCTCTGCTGGCTGGTCAGCCGCCGGCTCAAGCGACAAGGCGCGATCGAGCCGACGGTCTGAGGGCGACGGGTCTCGGGCGACGGGTTCTCTGCTCCAATGGTAAGTGTCGAGCCAGCCGTGGTCGAAGTGCCCGCGATCGCTCGACCTCAAGACGTTGATCGCCATGCCTCGGATCCTCGCCGGGGTCTGCCTCATCCAGCAATCAGGATGGGGGGCCGGTCAAGGGGGGGAGCGGCCCTGGTCGAAACTCGGGCCCCGGTGAGCGAACACGGCTTCCCGTGGCGATGGCTTTGCGATACAAAGTTAACGGTCCGTGTCCCATCGCCCATGGCGGGGGGATTCGTCCGATCTCGCTGGAGGTTCCGGCTTGCGAAGGCCCGTCGTCGTCGGCTTGCTGCTCGGGTACCTGGCCGTGATGCTCGGGCTGACCCTGGGGGGATTCTACCAACCCCATCCCGAGAGGAACTTCGTACCCTTCCGGAGCATGGATCACGACCTCCGGGCCGGGGGACGGCACTTGGTCGTCAACTTCCTGGGCAACCTCGGCGCGTTCTTGCCGATGGGGATCCTGGTGCCGATCCTGGCCCCCGGGGGGCGGCCCGCCCTCCGGGTCGCGGCGGCGAGCCTGGCGTTCAGTCTCGGGATCGAGGTCCTCCAGGGGATCTCGGGCGTCCGGGTCGCGGACGTCGACGACGTGATCCTGAACACGGTCGGCGGCCTGGCCGGTTATGGGCTTTTGCTAGGCTGGCGTCGGTTGCGGCCTCAGAAAGCGTAGCGGATTTCGATCCCGGATCGCCTCTCGGAGAGCAGATTATCAACCGATGGGTCACCTTGGAAGGGGTGGGTGAGCGGAGCGAAAGCCACCGGAACTCATCGCCTCGCCTGGGGATCGGTGGGTTTTGTTCCGCTCACCCACCCGACATGAGCCTCCCCCTTTTTGGGAGTTGTCGGTCTGATCGGGTGGCGTCGAGCGGGCCGAGCTTCGCTCGACACCACCCGACGCCTTGGCCAGGCGAAAGCCGCCCCAAGGAGGGCAATCCCGCGTTTTTCCCGGATTGTGTGCTAAGCCGCCCCCCAGATCACGATCTTGTAGGGGAGCGAAGCGCCATCGGACCCCACCAGGAGCCGCACCCATGCCCCCCAGCGAAGCCCGGATCGCCGCCGCGCGTGCCAACGGAAGCAAGAGCCGTGGGCCCGCCACGGCCGAGGGCAAGGCCCGATCCCGGGCCAACGCCTACAAGCATGGGATGGCCGGCGACGGCGTCGTCCTGTCGCCGGTCGACTCGGCCGAGGTCGGGCGCCGCTCGGCCGCCATGCAATCCGAGATGGCCCCGAAGACCGAGATGGGCCGCTACCTCGTGGACCGCCTGGCCGAGCTGACCGTCCGGGTCGAGCGCTGCTCGCGGCAGGAGCGGGCCGACAACGAGCACCAGATCAACCACGCCGGGGCCGCCTTCGACGAGGCCCGGCTCGCCGAGATTGACGGAGCCCTGGCTCGGATCGGCGCCGAGCCGGCCACCTTCGCCCGGAAGCTCCGATCGATGCCCGAGGGCGTCGACCGGATGATCGCCGAGTTGCTCGACCTCCGCGAGGAATTGAACACCGGCCGCTGGGACAACCGGCACGGCGAGCGGGTGGCGCACCTGACCGGGGCCCGATTCCTGGACGTCCCGGTGAATCGGGTCCGGGCGCTCTCCGAGGCGATCTCCGGCGACTTCCAGTGGCTCCGGCCCGGCGAGGGCGCGGGCCTCTCACACTCCGACCGGATCGACTGGGCTCGGAACGCGATGGCCGACCGGATCGACGCCGAGCTGGAACGGCTCCTGGCCGACCGCGAGGCCCTGGACCTGGCGGCGATCGAGCGGGACCGCGCGGGCGCGGCCGAGCGAGCGCTGTTCGACCCCTCGAAAGAGGCGACGCTGGCCCGGCGGTACGAGGCGGCCGCCGAGCGCGGGGTGTTCCGGGCGTTACGCGAGCTGCGCGAGGTCGAAGCCGAGGCCGAGTTGAGGGCGGCCGAGGTCGCCGACGAGGGGGCGGACGAGGAGCCCTCGGGTTCGTTCCGCGCCGAGAGTCCCAGCACCACCGAAAGGCCCGCGCCGCTTCCCCCGCCGACCCCGATGGTGGGTCGGGACCGCCTCGATCGGCCGGGCGAGGGGCCGATTCCGGCCGGTCCGGCCCCGCTCGGGCTCGCCTGATCGGTCCCGCCCGATGCCATCGAGCCGAAGTCCCGAGGGGATCGCCGTCCCGACGGGCCCCCGCGCCCCACTCAGGCCGCCGGACCCTCGGGGAAGAACCCATCGCCGTACCGCGACTTGATCGACCGGATCCCGGCGTGGACGGCGTGGATGTCGAAGGCCAGGACGAACATCTGGCAATTCCAACCCTTCATCCGGGCGGCGTACTCGGGCCCCCTCGGGACGATCCCCCAGGGCTTGCCGGCCTCGGCGCAGGCCCGGGCGATCCCCTCGATGGCGTCCAGGCAGCGGGGGTTCTCGAAGTCGCCGGGGATCCCCAAAACCTGGCTGAGGTCGGCCGGGCCGACGAACAAGAGATCCACGTCCGGGATCGCCGCGATCTCGGCCACCGACTCGATCGCCCGGGCGGTTTCGAGCTGGATCCCCACGAAGGTCTCGGCGTTCGCCCGGGCCACGTACTCCGGGACCGGCATCAGGCCGAACCGGCCGTCGCGGTTCCCGCCGTTCATCCCGCGCTCGCCCCTGGGGTGGAACTTGGCCCACCGGACGGCCTCCTCGGCGTCCTCGGGCCCTCGGGCCATGCTGATCATCACGCCCCCGGCCCCGGCCTCCAGCGACCGCATGATCGAGGCGTAGTCCGTGGCCGGCTGGCGGACGAAGTGGTCGAGCCCGTAGGACCGGGCGGCCATCGTCGCCAGCTCGATCTCCTTCATCCCCAGGCCGGCATGCTCGGCGTCGATCCAGAGGGCGTCGAACCCGCCGTGCTCGCCGACGATCTCCACCAGCTTGGGCGAGTAGAGCTGACCGACCCCGAACATCCGGACGAGCTTGCCTTCGGCCAGAAGCTGCTTGATCTTGGGCATGATCGGTCCCCTTGTCGGCCCCCCGGATCCGGCCCCGGACCCTCGGATCGAAGCCGACGACAGGAAGCCCGCTTTCAGGATCGTCGGGATCGGGCGACGCCCATTGAACCTACCCGGCCGATCGGCGATAACCAAGGCCCCCGCGACCCCCTGACCCCGGGACCCTCCGCATGAAGGTGCTGATCGCCGACTTCCTCCAGGACGCCTCGGTCGAGGCGCCGGTGCTCGGAGGCGTGGCCGACGTGGTCGTCGCCGGGGCGCACCACGAGGACGCCCTCGCCCCCCACCTGGCCGAGGCCGACGCGATCCTCCTGTTCCACGACATCGAGCGGATGACCGACGCCACCTTCGCCCGGGCCCCCCGCTGCCGGGCGGTGATCCGGGCCGGGGTCGGCTACAACAACGTCGACCTCGGAGCCGCCGGGGCCCGGGGGATCGCCGTCTGCAACGTGCCGGATTACGGGACCGAGGAGGTGGCCGATCACGCGATCCTGCTCCTCCTGGCCGTCGCCCGCCACCTCCGGATCCAGGACGACTCGATCCGGGCCGGCGACTGGGATTACCGGGCCGCCCGCGACACCCCCCGACTCCGGGGCAAGACGCTCGGCCTGGTCGGCTGCGGCCGGATCGGCTCGGCCACCGCCCTCCGGGCCAAGGCGTTCGGCCTCGACGTGGTCTTCTTCGACCCCTACGCCCCCCAGGGGATGGACAAGGCCCTGGGGATCCGCCGCGAGTTCCGGCTGGAGCCCCTGCTGGAGCAGTCCCACTTCATCAGCCTGCACTGCTACCTCGACGACCGGACCCATCACCTGATCGACCCCGGAGCCCTGGCGAGGATGCGGCCGAGATCGATCCTGATCAACACCGCGAGGGGCCCGGTGGTCGACCAGGCCGCCCTGATCGAGGCCCTCGACTCGGGCCATCTGCTGGGCGCCGGAATCGACGTGTTCGAGCGCGAACCCCTCGACGACGACCGGCTCCGCCATCACCCCCGGGTGATCCTGACCCCGCACTCGGCCTTCTACAGCATCGAGGGGTTCATCGAACTCCGGACCAAGGCCGCCGAGGAGGCCCGCCGGATCCTCATGGGCGAGCCGCCCCGGAACCTGGTCAACCGCTCGCTGCTGAAAGATCCCCGGGTCGCCCTGCCGGACTGATCGGTCCAGCCTCCGAATTGGGCGGCGGTCAAGGAAACCTGGCGACAGCGACAAGGGTAACGGGTGTGAGCCCAATTTCATGGGCAGAAACTTGACCTGACACCGGGTTTCCTGCTTCACTACTGTTTGTTGACGGTGATGCCGGTCACCTGAGCGCTATCCTCATACTGCCGGATTGCCACCGGAGTCGGACGGCTTTTTTGCAAGGACTTTGATGCTTGTGTTGGCATAACTGCCGGTCGCGACGGCGAAGGAGGCAGTCCACACCGTCGTAATGCCATTATAACTAAATACCGTCTCGGAAATGGGGGTGCCGCCACTTAGGGGACGTCCAAGAACAAATCCGTCTTCCCTGCATTTTGCTACACTCTTCTCCTCAGGACTGATCATGGGTGGAGGGAGCCGAGGAAATGCTGGAGCCGACCGT
>JAABUJ010000843.1_pt1 | contig 52963 bp, 50 predicted proteins | sample 5559131 | NCBI WGS metagenome assembly JAABUJ01 (sample SAMN10711875, study PRJNA513366) | rock metagenome | isolation source: Antarctica rocks | place: Antarctica: Victoria Land, Mt New Zealand nord | collected 2016-01-07
CGCCGCCTTCCTGGCGGCGGCCACATGTGATCGACGCATGGCCGCAGCCAGGACGCCCCACCCGGACAGCGGCATCCCAGTCATGCAAACCATCGCTTCGTTCTCTCCGACAGACTGCTAGGCGCGCTTTCACACGTTGAGCCGTCTCGGGGTTATCCTCGGAGATGTACGTGACGATGTCGCCCAGGTCTATCTGGGCACGATCCGTCCACGCGAGATCCATTTAGGAGGCGCGCGCGTCCTGTCGCGCGCGCGCCTCGGCGATGATCTGGTCTAACCCCGCCATCACCTCCGCATGTGGCGTTAGGCGGCCGGCGTCGGCGTCGGCAATCCCCTCTTGGATATGCGCGATTTGCCAGCGCTGCTCGCCCAGGTAGGCGGCGATAGCCTGCGCGATGTGATAATTGCGGCTGCGTCCGGTGGCTTTGGCCAGATCGTCCAACTGGCCGCGCTCCTCCTTGGACATACGGACATTGACGACGACGCTGGAGCCAGTGGTGGTAGTCATTACCTATTCCCCTCCCCCTTCAACGTACACCACAACATACCACAAAAGGCCAAGTCTCGTTTCACAATCATGAAGATGCGATAGACTGCACAAGAGCCACCATACAGTACGCTGTAGAGGCGCCCTCTATGGACGCCAGGCCAGTGAGCGATACAAGGGAGGCGGCCACGGCCGGTCATGATCGCGGATTCGGATACTAGGACGGACAGCACAGTCGCGCTGTCCCACCACACCTCGGCTACCCCGACGCGTACGCGTCTACATGGATTCGACATGACAGCGTGGCGCGACGCGCTCGTCGCGTTTGTGCTGTCGCGCGTCCTGCTCGTCCTAGTGGGGCTGCTGACGGTGTTCTACCTGCTGCCTCTGCTGAAACACAACCTGACGCACTACTCGCTCACGGCGAATACACGCCTGCCGCATGCGCTGTGGCTGATGTGGCGTCGCTTCGACAGCGGGTTTTACGCCGATATTGCCCGGCATGGCTACTGGTCGGCCGCGACGCTGCGCCACATCTCCAACTGGGTGTTCTACCCGCTGTACCCACTGCTGATACACCCCGTCGGACGCCTGTTCGGCGGGAGCGACACAGGGTTCAACGTCGCGGGGCTTGTCGTGTCCAACGGCGCGACAATCGCGGCCTTTGTGCTGCTCTATAAACTGACCGGCATGGAATTCGGGCGCGCTGCCGCCGCGCGCGCGGTCATGCTGCTGGCGCTCTTCCCCACCAGCTTCTACCTCTCCGCGATCTCCCCGTTCTCCCTATTCCTAGCCCTCTCGATGGGCAGCCTCTATGCCGCGCGCCGCGGACATTGGACGGTGGCCGCGCTGTGCGGCGGGCTAGCCGCCCTCACGCGGGCGCAGGGCCTGCTGCTGCTCACGCCGCTGCTATGGGAGTATTGGCAGGCCGTGAGCGACCGCTACGCGCCGCTACAGGCGAGCGGCGAGCGGCAAGAGGCGACGAACTGGGTAGAGCGAGCTAAGGGTTGGGTGTCCTCGCGCCTGCGTGGCCCGACGCTGGCGGCGCGCGACAGACGCAACGCGCCGGCCGTCCTCTCCTTCGCGCTCGTGCCGCTGGGCGCGCTCGTGTTCATGGTCTACGCGTGGGCCAAGACGGGCGATTTTCTGGCATCCTCGCACAACGAGATCCACTGGGGGCGCCGCTTCGAGCCGCCCTGGACACTGCTGTGGCACTCGCTGACGCACCCCGCGCTCCCCAACGCGCTGGACTGGGACTTCTGGCTGCTCAACAACGCCGCGGCGATCCTCTTCCTGCTCGCCACTGTATGGGCCTTCCGCGCGCTGCCCATCATCTACGCGCTATATAGCCTCGTGATGGTCCTCTCGCCGCTCGCCAGCGCCAGCATGCAGAGCCTCTCGCGCTACTACGTCGTCGTATTCCCCGCGCTGATGCTGCTGGCCTTGTGGAGCAGCCGCGAGGGACGCCCTGGCCGTATGTACCTGCTGGTGGGCCTGTTTACCGCGTTGCAGGCCGTGTTCATGGTGTTCTTCGTGCTGGCGTTGCCTGCTATGGCCTGAGGGCGCGGCCCTCTGTCCCGCGCGGTCCTGCACCTGCAAGGCGTTCGCCGGCTGGGCGCTCGCCGCGATATCGTAGCCGCTGCGGCCGTCGCCCACCGTGCCCAGGGATGTAGTGCGCAGGAGCGCCCCCGTCGCCGCGTCGAGCACGCTCAGGCTGTCGACTTCCCCCGCTCCCCTGGCGTCCTCCGCGGGGGTGAGGAGGAGCACCCGGCCCGTCGCCGCGACCGCCACGAGGTCGTAGGTTCCGATGGTGGCGGGGACCGGTGTGGTGTGCACGACGCGTCCGGTGCGCACGTCGAGCACGCGGACACGGCCGACGTCGGCGGCGAAGACGCGCCCGGTGCGCGGGTCGCCCACCATCGTGAGCGTCGAGAGGCCGAGCGTGACCGCATGCACGAGGCGCCCATCGCGCGCGTCGAGCACGAAGACCCGGCCTGCCAGGCCGACGAGCGCGCGGTCGGCGGGGGCGTCAGCGATCACGTTCACCCCCGCGACCTCTGGATGCACGCCGAGCCCGACCGTCCGGACTAGTGCCCCGGTGGCCGTGTCGAGCACCACGGCGGAGTAGGCCACGTCGTGGCGCGTCACCGCGAACAACCGGCCGCGTGTCTCGTCGAGGGCCGATCCGGCGACGCCACTGAGATCGGACGTAGCATCGACCGTGCCCAGCGTCACGGTGCGCAGCGCGCGCCCGCTCGTGGTGTCGATGGTGGTCACGCGGCCGGTCGAGACGGCGTCGTTAGAGAACACAAGCAGGCGGCCCCGTTGTGCGTCGAGTGTCGTGGGCTGGGGGTCTGGCCCGACACGCGCCCGCCGCAGCACCGCTCCGGTGCGCGCGTCAAGCGTCAGAACCATCCCCGCGCGCGTATGGCTGGAGACGCCCGGCGTGTCCGTGGGCGCGACTGTGACGAGGACGTGCCCACGCTGCTCGTCGATGTCGATGCCCGCGATCGTCTGATCCGCGCCCGTATCGAGAGTGCGCTGCACGAGTCCCGTGCGCTCGTCGGCCACGGCGACCAACCCTCTGATGAGGTCATTGACGGCGATGAAGACGCGGCGCGTCCGCGCATCCAGCGCCACGATATTGGGAGCGACGTAGACAACCGCGCTGAGTGGTCCGTGTCCGGCGGCAAGGCGCAGAGACAGCGCCATCACGAGCAGCAGCGCGCAGAGTGTGGCGCTGGCAGGGACATGTCGCGCCCGTGGCCTCATCACGCTCACGGCTCTCACTGCGACCCCTTTTCGCGCGATGAGGCCGCGACTGATTGACGCCGCAGCCATCGCCAGCACTCTGATCAATAGCAGTTGTGCACCCGTAAGGGCACCTGGGCCAAGCGCCTCGCCGGTGCGGACGTCGATCGGACTTTGTCCGAACACGAAGACCCGATTCGTCCGCCCGTCGACGACCGGCGTCCCCGCCACGATGTAGTCTAGCATCACGGTGCGGATAAGGGCGCCGGTACGCGCGTCGAACACGTTGATGGTAAAAGTACCGCTTCCTCCAGGGTTGACAAAGAGACGCCCGCTCCGCGCGGCGACGGCTAGCTCACGGGCGCCCCCTTTTAAGGGTAGGTTTGGGCTAAAGAGCGGACAAAAAAGGACAAGACGCGTCGCTCTGCTAGGATGGAGCTTGCAAAGGAACCATCGTAAAGGAGCGGCGCATGTCTTGTCCAGAGGGAGTAGCGCAGTGGGAGCGGGAGGTGTCAACGGCGTTGTCCGTGTTGACACCAGCCCAAGCGCGGGTGTTGGCGGCGTGGAGCTTTGGGATGATGGTGACGCCATCGTGTGGGTTGACGACGGTGGCGGTGTTCCTGGCGCGCCTGCGGGGGCGCGGCTACGGGGCACAGCGGCAACAGTTGCGCGCATGGTGCTATGATGCGCCCGACAAGCGCGGACGCAAGCGGCGGGAAGTGGACATGCAGGCGTGCTTCGCGCCGCTGCTGCGCGGGGTGCTGGCGTCGTGGTCACGGGGCGAGCAACGGCTGGCCCTGGCCCTGGATGCGACGATGCGGGGCCAGCGCTTCACGGTGCTGGCGATCAGCGTGGTCTATCGCGGCTGTGCCATCCCCGTCGCGTGGGCCGGGGCGTCGGCCACGACAAAAGGAAAATGGCGGCCGCACGGGGAGGCGTTGCTCGGCCGTGTGGCCCGAAAGCGCTCTTAGGGATATGTCTGTGCTAAACCTACCCTTAAAAGGCGGTCCCAGGGGGCGCCACTTCAAACAAAGCTCCCTGATTCCGCACTAGTCCGTGTTCATAACGTCGGCGGGGTCAGGCGCCGCGCGCCGTCCCGTCGCTTGCGCGACCAGCCGCAGCAGCGACTCCATCGGGAACGGCTTCTCCAGCACGCCCGCGGCGTGGAACTCGTGGCACAGCCGCGGGTTGGGCTGGAGCGCCGACATCACGATCACAGCCACCTCATCGCGGTCGGCCGGGCACAGGCTCCGCACGATGTCCCAGCCCGAGCCGTCGGGCAGGTCGATGTCGAGCAACAGCACCGCCGGACGCTCCTCGTCCAGCACGGCCAGTGCCTCCGCCACCGTCGTCGCGTCACGCGCCGCATAGCCGCGCGCGGAGAGGTTATGTGTGATCGTGCGCGCCAGCGTTGGATCATCTTCGACCACCAGGACCGCTTGCGTCGTCATCGTCGTCATGCCTCCTCCTCGCTAGGCCACTACATACACCATAGAGAGGGGCGTATAAACAGGACGTAAACAGAGAGCCATAGCGTATAAACAGTTGTAAACGAGCGCGTTGTTACGCGCGGCGCGTTTCCCGCGTTAATACAACAGAAAGGGGTTTGTCCATGCGTCGGCTACGACGGCGTCTATCGTTGGGCCTGCCGGCCCTTGCCCTGCTGGCTATCGCGGTGTGGGGCGTGACGACGCGCGCCTCGACGCCTGCCGGCGCGACAGCGATAGGGATGGTCGGCGCGGTGCAAAACGACGGCGGGCTGCGCCTCGCGCTCACCCAGCCGCCCGGTCCCTACTTCCGCGACGAGTTGCTGCCAATGACGGTGACGCTGACGAACAACACCGCCAAGCCAATCCAATATCTCGGCGCGCTCAATGCCGGCCCATGCGGCGTCGATGCCCTCGATGTCACCCTAATGGAACGCGGCCAATTCGTGGCGCCGCTATCGACCGATAGCCCCATGCCCAGTTGCCCTCGCCCTCATGCGCCCCTCACGACGCTCAAGCCCGGCAGCACACTACGGACACGGGTCTTGCTGGGGCTGCCGGTCGCTGGTCGGCTCAACGTGATGGGGCAGGCGTCCTTCCCACAGACGATACGCGTCACCTCGGCGGGGTTGATCGAGCCGGGCGGCCCGCTGGACATCCTGCGCCCGGCGTTCCCGGCGCTATTCCGCTCCGCCCACGCCCCGTTCGCCAGGGGCTGGCCGCGGATAACAGTTGACGTAGGGGCGCGGATACCCCCGGACAAGGCGCTACATCTGGCGCGTTACGGACACACGGTCTACTTGCGGGGCCGTTGGAGCCAAGCACGGATGCGGATACTACAACCGGTCGCCCAGCAGGCGGCGGTCTCCGCGACGGCGCAGGGCGAGGAATGGGCGCTCGCTTCCCCCTGGACACCGCTCGCGCCCACGGGCCTGACCGATCCAGGGGGCGGTGGAAGCGAGAAGTGGGAGGTGCTGGTGGGCGCGCCCGGCTACGCCATCGCCCACGCGGTGTACTGCTACAACCCGGCGCCCAACGCGGTGTTCGGCGGCGTCCCGGCTCCGCGCGCTATTCCCTGGACGGATGCGCCGAGATCGTGCGCGGATAGTCTACAGGAAGCCCCGTAACCGCCATCGCCGGTCGGGCGCGCTATGCTATAAAGCATGAACAGGCTACATAGGTTGATGATGAGTTCGCGCTGGATGCGCTTCGCCGTCAGCGCCCTGGCTGTGCTCCTGGCTAGCGCGGGCGCCGAGGCCGTGCGCCCTGTCCTTGGCATCGTCAATATCTCGCTCGTGTATCTGATCGTCGTCGTCGCCGTGGCCACGGTCTGGGGTCTGTGGCCCGCTCTCTTCGCCTCCCTACTGGCCGCGCTGGCGCTCGATCTCCTCGTCGTGCCGCCCGTGGGCGCGCTCACCGTCGCCAACCCCGGTGATTGGCTCACCATTCTCTTCTTCCTTGCTATCGCCGCGCTCACCGGACGGCTCGCCGCGGGCGCGCGAACGCGCGCCGATGAAGCGCAACGGCGCGAACGCGCTATGGCCGTGCTCTATGACCTGGGCACGGCGCTGATCGGCGCGGACGACCTGGCGGTTACGTTGCCCGCCATCGCGCGGCGCGCGGCCGGCGCCTTCGGGCTCGACGCCTGCCACATCCTGCTCCCCGATACGAACGACCGTCTCCGCGTCGTCGCGGAGTTCGGTCCATGGGACGAGGTTGGGGGGCGGGGGGCGCAAGCGATCGTGCGCCAGGTCCTCACCTCAGGCCACGTCGCCACGGTGTATGAGCCGGTGAGCGCGAACGGGGCGTATCCGCGCGCGCCAACGATACGCCGTCGGGTGGGGGCGGCCTGGCGCGCGCTCTACTTGCCGCTCACGGTCGCGGGGACCGTGGTGGGGGTCATGCGCGTGGCGCGCGCCGGCGGCGCCACGCCGTTCGACGCCGAAGACGAACGCCTCCTGGTGACCTTTACGCAGCAGGCCGCCCTGGCCATCGACAAGATGCGCCTGTCCGAGCAGGCGCGCCAGACGGCGGCGCTCGAAGAAGCCGATCGGGTCAAGACGGCGCTGCTCTCCGCCGTGTCCCACGACCTGCGCAGCCCGTTGGCGGCGATCAAGACGGCCGTCACCGGGCTGCTTGATCCCGGCGACGCCCTCGACGCGCGAGGACACGGCGAGTTGCTCGAGGCCATCGACGTGGAGACGGACCGCCTGACGCGCCTTGTCGCCAACCTTCTCGACCTGTCGCGTCTACAGGGCGGCGCCTTGCGCCCACGCAAGGAATGGGTGGACATCGCCGAGATCGTCGCGGGCGTCGCCGACCGGCTCACGCCCCGCCTCACTGGGCGTTCCATCACGGTCGACGCGCCCGACGACCTACCCCTGATTCCCGCCGATTACGCGCGCATCGACCAGGTGTTGAGCAACCTGATCGAGAACGCCGCGGCGTACGCGCCTCCAGGCAGCCCCATCATGGTGACCGCGCGGGCGGACCGCGCCGGGATCAGCGTGCGCGTGCGTGACCAAGGACCTGGCATCCCTCTCGCGGAGCGCGAACGCGTCTTCGAGCCGTTCTATCGCGGCGCGGTGACGGAGGGGCTGGCGTCCGGCAGCGGATTGGGGCTGGCGATTTGCCGCGGCATCGTCGAGGCTCACGGCGGCTCCATTCGGATCGAGGCGGTGGATGGACCCGGCGCGAGCGTCGCGGTGTGGCTGCCGGGCGCCCCGCCGGTAGCAGAGGACGTGGCGCGGGAGCCGGAGTTGGTCACGTCATGAGCCACGGGGCGCGCATCCTGGTCGTCGACGATGAGCCGCAGCTACTGCGCTCGTTACGAACGACGCTTGCCGCCCACGGGTATGATGTGCAGACGGCGACCACCGGGGAGGAAGCCCTGGATCTACTCGCCACGCGCTTGCCCGATCTGGTCGTGCTCGACCTTGTCCTGCCGGGGCTCTCCGGCCTCGCGGTGTGCCAGGAACTGCGCGCGCGCGCGCCCGTGCCCATCTTGATCCTATCCGCGCGCGGCGACGAACGTGACAAGGTGGCCGCGCTCGACGCCGGCGCGGATGACTACCTGACCAAGCCGTTCGGGGTCAACGAACTGCTGGCGCGGATACGGGCCGCGCTGCGCCGCGCCGCGGGGGCGCGCGGCCCGTCCACTGTGGTGGAGTCGGGCGACCTGCGCATCGACGTCGACCGGCGCGTCGTCACCCGTGGGGGCGACGAGGTCCGGTTGACGCCCACCGAATTCGACCTCCTCAAGACGCTCATCGCCAACGCGGGCCGGGTCCTCACCCACGGCTACCTGCTCCGTACCGTTTGGGGTCCGCAGTACGATGGCGAGAGCCAACTCGTCCGCGTCTTTATCGGTCAACTGCGCCGCAAGATCGAGCGCGATCCCGCGCGACCGGCGCACATCGTGACCGAGCCAGGGGTAGGATACAGGTTCCGCATCGACCCCTAATGGACAACTCCTCATTTCCTTCCCTAATGGGCGAATGGGCGACCCTCCATTTCCTTATGAAACCTTTATACAGGCCGCTGTTTTCCTTATGGCCTCTTTATACACGCCCGTCATACTAGAACTAGTTCTACACGTTGGGGGTCGCCTGCGACTAAAGTCGCATGGCAAAGAACGACGACTAAAGTCGTTGGGACGCTGCGCGTAAAGACACTTCAGTGTCCGTGGTCTGCCATGCGACGTCAGGCCGCTGCCTGTCAGTCGCAGTCGATGTCACGGGGATTTGGAGGATGGAGGGCAAGCAATATGGCACGGATTCTAGTTCCTTTCAACGGCGGTCCGGCGAGCGAGGCGGCGCTACACGCGGCCTGTCGCATGGCCCACGCCAACGGCGACGAGGTGCATGTGGTCTATGTGATCCGCATCTCGCGCCATTTACCGATCTGGGCCGATATGCCGGCGGCGCACGAGCGTATGGAGCGCGTCTTCGCGCGCGCGGATGCGATCGCCGAAGGCTACGGTGTCTCTCTCGGCGCCGTGCACGTCACGGCGCGCTACGTTGGTTGGGGCATCGTCGCGGCGGCCGATGGCTATGATCTGGTGCTGTTCGGGCCGCGGCGGCAGCGGTGGCGCCAGCGTGTCCTGCCTGATACGACGTTGCGCTACGTCGCGGCGCGGGCGCCGTGTCAAGTGCTCATATTGTCGGACAGCGCGGCGACGCCAGTCGTACACCCTCTAGATATACGGGAGATGCAGGCGCAAGGCTCATGACACAAGGGTACATCACGCATGAACACGAGATAGAGAAGGCCGACGACGCGATAGCGGGCGCGACGCCGGCGGGGGACGCCGAACTAGAGGCGCTGCGCCGCGTCGGCCAGCATTGGTCGGCGCGCCCGCGTCCCCACGGTATAGACGGCGGCATCTCGCCCGACCTCACGACGCGCGAGACTAGGAGTGGACAACACCACGGTGGTCAGTACGTGCGCGTGGGGCGGCGCGCCCGCGCGGAATTCCGCCAGCTAGGGGGCGGCGTCATCCAGGCCACCGAGGAGGTGCCCCGCGCGCGTGGCGGCGTGGGCAACGCCTTCACAGGACTGCGTGAGTTCCTCATCGGCGATCCGCTCTCCAACGCGCAGGCCGCGCACGAGCGTCTGACCAAGGTCAAGGCACTCGCTGTGCTCTCCTCCGACGCGCTCTCCTCGGTGGCCTACGCCACTGGCGCTATGACGGCGGTCCTCGTTTTCGCCGGGACTGGAGCGCTGGGCAATTCGCTCCCGATCGGCCTCGCCATCGCGTTGCTGCTCGCCATCGTGGGGCTCTCGTACCGCCAGACGATCAAAGCCTACCCCCGTGGCGGCGGCTCCTACATCGTGGCGCGGGACAACCTGGGCGACCTTGCGGGGCTCGCCGCCGGCTCCTCGCTCATGATCGACTATATCCTGACGGTCGCGGTGAGCATCTCGGCCGGCGTCGAGGCGTTGCAGTCGATCGGCTCGTTCGGCCAGGGCCTGCTTCCATACACGGTCGAATTGAGCCTGGCTTTCGTCGTGATATTGCTGCTGGGCAATCTGCGCGGCATCCGCGAATCGGGCTCTATTTTCATGCTGCCCACGTATCTCTTCATCGTCGGCATCTATGCCATGATCGTCATGGGCGCGTACCAGTTCTTCAGCGCCGGCGCCCATGTCGTCCCGTTTCACCCACAATACGCGCATGCCGCCGCTATCCACGCGACCGAGGGGTTGGGCATCTTCCTGATCCTACGCGCTTTCGCCTCCGGTTGCACCGCCCTGACCGGCGTAGAAGCTATCTCCGATGGTGTGCCCGCCTTCCAGCCGACGGAGTGGAAGAATGCGCGGACCACCCTCACCACCATGGCCATATTGGCCATCGGTATGTTCGTGGGCATCACCTTGCTTGTCTATGCCTTCGGCCTTGTGCCGACGCCCGGTGACGGCACGCCCTCGCTGCTCTCCCAGTTGGCCTCGCATGTATTCGGCGCCGGCGCGCTGTTCTGGTATGTGCAAATCACGACCGCGCTCATCCTGGTCCTGGCCGCCAACACGGCCTACTCCGACTTCCCGCGCCTCTTATTCTTCATGGCGCGCGATGGCTTCGCGCCGCACCAATTCGCCCATCGCGGCGACCGCCTGAGCTACTCCAACGGGATCATCCTGCTTACGGGCCTGGCTACCATCTTGATCATCACGACCGGCGGATCGGTGAGCGACCTGATCAACCTCTATGTCATTGGTGTCTTCAACTCGTTCACGCTCTCACAAGCGGGTATGGTCAAGCGCTGGTGGACACGGCGCGACCCCGCCCATCCCGATCATGAACCACAGTGGCGGCGCAATATTACCCTCAATGGCATAGGCATGGTCGTGACCTTCGTCGTGCTGCTCATCACCGCCGTCACCAAGTTCGCGCACGGCGCCTGGCTCGTCGTGGTGCTCGTCCCCATCTTGATGAGTACGTTCTGGCGCATCCATCGCCATTACGAACGCACCAAGCGGCGCCTCGTCGCCGAAACGCCGCTGACGCCGGAGAAAATCGAACACACCGTGCTCGTGCCGGTGGCCGATCTCAATCGCCCGGCCCTCCAGACGCTTGCCTACGCGCGCTCCATCAGTGACCGTGTCCTCGCCGTGCACGTCGCGGATAGCGAGGAAGACCAGGGGCGTATGCGCCAGAAGTGGGACGCCTGGGGCGACCATGTGCCGCTCGTGGTGATCGACTCGCCCTACCGCTCGATCGTGCCCCCGCTGCTCGCCTACATCAACGCGATCGACCGGCAGAGTCCCACCGACACGCTCACGGTGGTGCTGCCCGAGTTCGTCAATATCCATTGGTGGGACGGTATCCTGCACAACCAGACGGCGCTACGCCTGAAAACGGCGCTGCTCTACCGTCCCGGCACCGTCGTGATCAGCGTGCCCTACCACCTGCGGAGTCGATAGTCGACTATCGACCCTCACCGTCGAGCGCGAAGTGCTCGGGCAGGCCGGCGGGCAGGTAGCCGATCTGGACGGGGCAGGGCGCGTTCTGCAGCACATGCCGCAGGGTCCCGCTGATAAAAAGAGACGTTCCCAACCGATTACTGTCGCGCAACCCTATGAAGATCATGCGCGCCGCGCTCTCCGCGGCGTCGGCGACGATAGCCTCACCGATGGAGCGCGCGCGATCACATTCCATGACGCAGGGTACACCGTAGCGTGTCACGATGCTCTCGGCCTGGTCGAAGAGGGCGTTGGCCCGCTCCTCCTCTTCGCGGGACAAGGGGACGTCGAGCGGTAGATGCCAGTTGCGCAAGACCACGTATAGCACCCGCACCTGCCCCCCGATGTCATTGGCGGAACGGGCGGCGAGGTGCAATTGCGACTCGCTCATCGGGCTGCCGTCGTAGGCGACGAGCAATACCGGTGCGTCCGTCCGCGTACCCGTGCCTGCCTGCTCAGGCGTTACCGTTGTCATCTCTCACCTCCGTTTCTTTATCGTTGCTCGAACTGGCGTTCCACGCTCCTGGTGATGGGCAAGTGCTGCCCCCGCCGGTACAGCACGTAGAGGACGGACCCAGCGACCATCCAGGCCAGGCCGACGTAGCGACTGAAGGGGTCGCCCAATCCTTTCAGGATCCAGACGCCCAAGGTGCCCAATCCTCCGACCACGGCGGTCAGCGGGATGCTGCGCCCCCCACCGACCGGAATGTTCAGGGGCGCGCGCCAGGTGTGCTTGGCCCCACGCAAGCGCATAGCGATGAGCGAGGCGTGGGCCATGGTGAATCCGAGTGTCGAGCCGAAAATGTAGAGAGTGGTTAGCTGCTGGATGTCACCGGGGATCACGAGCAGGACGGCCACGAGGGAGAAAAAGATGATAGCCACGGTCGGCGTGCCGAAGCGCGGGTGGATCTTGTTTAGGATCGCCGGGACCTGGCGGTAGGTCCCCATCGAGAACGAGAGGCGCGAGGCGCCCAAGATACCCGCGTTCGCCGCGATCAGCAGAATCGTCGCGGCCAGGATGGCCACGAGGGGCTTCAGGATGTCGCTCGCCGGGTGTGGCAACTCGCCGGCAATCCCTGCCACAGGGTCGGTGATAAATTTCGTGGCTAGCAACGTGGTGTACTGGCCGTGACTATCCTTGAACACCGGCAGGGCCGACAGGGCTACGATTGAGATGCCGATGAAAAGGATCAGCACCGCGAAAATGAGGAAAGCATAGGAGCGTGGCACCGTGCGCTCAGGGTCTTTCGTCTCTTCGGATAGGTTCGAAATCGTTTCGATGCCCGTGTAAGCGACCATAGCTGTGGCGGCGCCGCTCACGAAATTGAGGCCCGAAGGCGCCGTGCCCCAGTGAATCTGATGCAGGAAGAAGGGGTGTGTTACCGTGGCCATCACCACCAGAAAAATGCCGCCCACGACCACCAACACGACCTCCGTGCTCAGGTCAAGCACGGCGAAGATAACGCTTAAGGTGGATGCCTCCTCCGCCCCGAGGAGATTGAGCCCCATGAGCAGTAGGATGACCACAACCGCGCCAACCACAACGGCCGTCTGATGCTCGAAGATGGGGAAAAAGACGGCCAGATAGCCCACGGCCGAGAAAGCCGAGATGGAGATGGTGACGGTGTAGGAGAGCAGCGTTCCCCAACCCGTGATAAAGGAAACGAGCTCGTTGAAGCCCTGGCGCGCGAAGTTGGAGGCCCCGCCAGCTTCGGGGACGGCCACCGTCGCCTCGGTATAGGTGAACACAGTCAGAATAAAAAAGACGCCGGCCAGAGCGAGCGCGAACGGCGTGGCTCCGAGGGCGAACACGGCGGTGACGCCGAGCGCATAGTAAATCGACGAGCCAACGTTGCCGTAGCCCGAACTGAACAAGGCGGGCACGCCCAGCGTGCGCTGCAGCCGCAACTCACGCTTGATCCGGCGCACGACACGCGGGTTGCCCGCCAACTGACCAGGCCGTAGCCCCTCGGCCGATTGGCTCTTCGGCTTGGCCATTATAGTACGCCTCCTCCACAGCAGCTTTATCCCGCATTCCGCGCGATCATTGCGCGCGGTGTCATGGAGTCATACTACCAGTTGGCGCGCCACTCTGCGTCGCCACATCGACAATGAAACGCGCGTTTGCGCTACTATATAAGAGATAGCGCTAGATACTGAGGTTTTATGACGTTACGATATTTGATTGCACGGGCGCGCGAAGACATCGCGGTCGTCTTCGCGAAGGACCCGGCGGCGACGAGCGTGTGGGAAGTCCTGCTTTACCCGCACCTGCACGCCCTGTGGCTGCATCGCCTTGCCCATCACCTCTACCGCGAGGGACAGCGTTTCGTGCCGCGCCTGATCGCGCTCTTCGCGCGCTTCATCACTAGCGGCATCGACATCCACCCTGGCGCGACGATCGGCCGGCGCTTCTTCATCGATCATGGCTCCGGCGTCGTCATCGGCGAGACCGCCGAGATTGGCGACGACGTGATGCTCTACCACCAGGTCACGCTCGGCGCCACGGGCTGGTGGAAAGACATGAAGCGCGGTCACGGGGCCAAGCGCCACCCTACCATTGAAGATCACGTCGTGATCGGCTCGGGCGCCGCGGTACTCGGCCCCGTGACCGTCGGGGCGTGGAGCAAGGTCGGCGCGCAGGCGCTCGTCATCGAGTCGCTCCCGCCCCACTCCATCGTGCTCGGCCACGCCGGCAGCATCATCCACCGCACCCCCGACGACACCATCACCACCGAGGAGCAGCCGGTGGATGATTGGGTCGTATAGAAGCTGTTAGCCGTTAGCGATTAGCCATTAGCCATTAGCCATTAGCCATTAGCTGTTAGTCTTTGGTGTGGCGAAAGGCTAATCGCTAATCGCTAATCGCTAACGGCTACTTGAGCAATGCGTCGCGCACCAAATCGGCCCCCACGAGGGTGGGACAGACAGTCTTCAGGCCCAGGTCGCGGAAGATCTGGTCGCGCAGCGGGTCATTGATGCGCGCCACGACCGTGGGCACATGGAAGATCTCGCGCGCGACCTGGCTCGCGGCGATATTACGGTTGTCGCCCGGCGAGCACGCGACGAAGGCGTCGGCGTGCTCGATGCCGGCGCGCTGCTGCACGTCGATATCGATGCCGGAGCCGAGCACGGTGCGGCCCTTGAAGCCGGTAGGTAGGCGATTGAAGGCGTCCGCCTCCTGGTCGATGACGGTGACGTCGTGCCCTTTGCGGTCCAAATTGGTGGCCAGCAACGCGCCCACGCGCCCGCAGCCTACGATGACGATGTTCATTTCTCTCTTCCGACTTCGTTGAGGCGCAGCATCGCGTACTCGCCCTTCATTTCTACAACTAATTCGCCCTCGGCCAGCAGGCGCTCCACAGCGCGCTCGATGGATGCCTTGGAGGCGTGCGCGAGCGCGCCAAACAGCGGCGTCTTGGCGGCGTGCAGGCGGCGCGCCATCACCCCCTTGAGCACCTCGACCACCCCCGTCTTGCCGTAGTCGAGCGGGAACTGCCCGACCAACCGCCGCACGCCCTCGACGGGGTCGTCGAGCCGCGCCGCGTTGACGGCAGGTTCGGCCTCCGTCAACGCGACCGGCCGGCACACGTCGCAGCGGCGGCACACCGCGGGCGCGTCATGCCCGAAGTGGCGCGCGATGAAACAATGGCGGCACTCCCGCGTGTCCAAATAGGCAAAGAGCGCGCGCAGGCGGCGCTGATTGCGCGCGGCCAGGCCGTCGAGGATGCGCGACATATGCGCGGCCGTGTCGGACGGCGGCGGCAGTAACTCGATGAGCATGTCGCGGCCCACGCCATGGTACGTCAGGCGCTTCTCGTCCTGCCAGGCTAGCAATTGGTCCTCCAGCGCGACCGGCTCGAGCTCCAACTCGCCCGCGATCGCCACCAGGTCAAGCGGAGCCGAACGCGCCCGCCGGCTTGGGTCCGCGCCATCCAGGCGCGCCGCGCGCAAAAAGGCGTCCCACCCCGCATCAGTCGTCGCCTCGCCGACGTCACCCGACTCCTGTCTGTCGCCTATCGCCTGTGGCCTGTCGCCTACGAGAACGACCGTCGCCCCGCGTGGGATGTCGGGGCCGCGCCGTAGCAGACCTGAATTCTCCAGGATGCTCATGGCGACGCGCAGGTCCACGTCGCGCTGCCCCTCGATCTCCAGGCGTTCGCGCAACGCCGGCGCGTCGACGAGTCCCCGCCCCTCCTTGAGCACGACCCGCACCTGACGGTAGACCGCGCGCAGCGCCTCGATGTCCACGGCCTGCTCGCGGCTCCAGCGCTTGAGGTTCGTGCGGTCGGCGCGCGTATGCAGGAGCAGGCAGACGGCGGGCTTGCCGTCACGCCCGGCGCGCCCGGATTCCTGCGAGTAGGCCTCAAGTGAGCGCGGCGGATTGTAGTGTACGATGAAGCGTACGTCGCTCTTATCGACGCCCATGCCAAAAGCGACCGTGGCGATCATCACGCGCACCTCGCTATCCATGAAGCGATCCTGCAGCATCGACCGCTCGGCCGTCCCCAGGCCGGCATGGTAGGCGCGCGCGTTGACGCCGGCCTGGCGTAGCACCTTCTCCAGGCGCTCGGCGTTGTCGCGGCTGCTGACGTAGACGATGCCGGAGCCGCGCTGGTGTTGCACGAATGGGACCAGCACGCGCATTTTGTGGTCATCGTTCTCGACGCCGTGCGTGATGAGGTAGAGGTTGTCGCGCAGCACGCCCGTGTTGACAAGGCACAGCTCACGGCCCAGCGCGGCGGCGATCTCGCCCATCATGGCCGGGGTGGCTGTCGCCGTCATCGCCAACACCCGCGGGTCGCCCAGATCCGGCAGCACGGAGCGGATGAACAGGTAGTCGGGACGGAAGTCGTGCCCCCACATGCTCAAGCAGTGCGCTTCGTCGATCACCACTAGCCGCACCCCCGCGCGCGCCAACGCGTGCACGAAAGGGCGCTGGCGCAGCCGCTCGGGCGCGGCGTAGACCAGCCGGTAGCGCCCCGCCGCGATTTCGCCCAGGCGCAGTTCCATCTCAGCGTTCTCCAGCACACTGTTGACGAGCGTGGTCCGCGCGAGCAACGCGGGCGGTAACGACTCAACCTGGTCTTTCATCAGGGCGATCAGCGGGGAGATGACGAGCGTGACGCGTCCCGTCCCGGTGTCGCCTGGGAGCGCGGGCGTCTCGCCCATCCCGGCGTCCGCCGGCGCCGGCTGGCCATCCCCGCAGGGCCGATGCGTCGCCTCCCGTTCCCGATGTCCGCCTTCCAAGCGCCGGGACGGGCGAGACGCCCGCGCTCCCAGTAGGACGGGCGAGACGCCCGCGCTCCCAGTATCGCCCGCGTCGAGCGGCGCGCCGTCAGTCGTGAGGGCAGGAAGTTGATAGCACAGCGACTTGCCCGCGCCGGTCGGCATCACGGCCAGGGTGTCGCGCCCCACCAGCACGGCGGAGATGGTTTCCTCCTGCCCCGCGCGGAAATCCTCATACCCGAACGTATCGCGCAGCAGCGCGACGAGACCGGCGCGCGCGGCGGGGTCTGGCGGCGGGGCAGGCGGCAGCACGACGGCATCCTCATCCAGGAGGACGTCATCCTCCCCCTCGTCCTCGTGAGATACGGGAGCTACTGTTTGCGTGGACTCGCGCTTCGCGGCGGGGCGTGCGCCACCCGCGCGCGCCTTGCCGATGTCCGTGGCCAGCACGGAGCGCAGCGTTTCATCGCGCGCATCCAGGGCTGCGTCACGCGCGGCGGCGGCGGCGGCGACGCGCCGCCGCGCGTCGTCCGCGCGCGTGGGGTCGGGGATACGCCCGGCGTAGAGCGCGAGTTCGCGCAGTAGGTCGGCCGGCGCGATCGTCGCCTCGTCGAGCGTGCCCACCGTGAGTTCGAACGCGCGCGCCGGGTCGCCCGCCGCCAGCGCGAGGCGGGCGAGGCCGCGCGGGCCGGACGGGCTCTCGTCGTGCAACTCCACCAGGCGTTCGAAGTGGCCGCGCGCCTCGTCGTCGCGCTGGCGCGCCAACGCGACCAAGCCGGCGATATAGAGCGACGTGACGCGATCGGACGCCACGGCCAGCATCGCCGCGGCCACATCTGCCGCCCCTTGCAGATCGCCAAGGTTGAGCAGGGCGCGCGCCAGGTAGCTCTGCGTAGACAGCGAGTGCTGGCGCGCCAGGCGCACGCGCGCGGCGGCTGCGGCCTCGTCATAGCGCCCATCCTCCAGCAGCAGTCGTACACGTTCGTCAGCCAGTGTGAGGCCCTCGTCATCGCCACGCGCGGCGTCGAGGGCCGTGAGGGCGCACATGGCCCCGGCTCGCCGCGCGAGGAGAGAGGCCATGCTCACGACCGACCGATCGGTCAGCAGCCGCAGGTCGTCGCGCGTCAGCCCCAGGAGGCGCTGTAGAGCGTCGTCGAGAAAGTCGGTCATAATAGCCCAAAACTTTGTAAGATAAGTGTGCTACCGTCTCATCGTGTCTTTGATAGTTACAGCATCGCGCGATCAACGAGGCGGCTACCTACAAGGATACGATATATGCTCTTCCGCCCGGCGCGCGCCTCCGATCTCGACGAAGTCTGCGCGCTCCTCGCGACGCCGCGACAGGGTCCGGAGTATGTCCACACCCTGTTGACCTCCGATTCCGCCTTCGAGCCGAGCCAGATCCGCGTCGCCTGGACCAGCGGCCATATCGTCGCCTGTGTCAAGATGTATCCGCGCACACTGCGCATCGGCACCACGGCCGTGGCGGCCGGCGGCATCGGCAATCTGTGCATGGAACCGCGCTATCAGGAGCGCGCTCTCGCCGCCTCGCTGCTGGCCGAGTGCGTCTCAGCCATGCGGCTGGAAGGCGCCCTGCTGGCGCTGCTCTTCGCCCCCGACCACGAGCAGACCCTGTTCGTGCAACAGGGCTGGAGCGTCCTGCGCGAGCCGGAGTTGGAGATACCGGTGGCGGCGCTGGCGGCGGCCACGGAGAGCAAAGGGGACGCGGGGAATGTGCGGAGCGCGGGAGACGAGCCGCGCGGGCGCGTCATCCAATTGCCCCAGGAGATCCAGGTGCGGCCGCTCGAGAGCAGTGACCTCGACGCCGTGCTGGCGCTGCACGAAACCGTCAATATCGCGCGCACCGGCAGCGTTGTGCGCGACCGCGACACATGGATGGGCAGCCTCGCCACGCTCAACGCGCGGGGCGCGCGCATGTTCGTCGCCGTGCAAGGGGGTGAACTCGCGGGCTACGTGGTGGTCCGCCCGGCGGCGGCGCGGCAACGAGACCGCACGGGACAGCGCGCCGGCCAGCGCGCCGAGGCGCTGGAGTTGTTGCTGGCGCCATGGTCGCTGGGCGCGTGGCGTCCGTTGCTGCGCGCCGCCGCCGCTACGGCCGGCGAGGGAACGACGACCCTATCCGCCTGCCTGCCGCGCGATTACCGCGTCCTCATCACCGGCGCGCTGGGCGCGGCGACTTTGGCGCCCGCGCGCGACGACTTGCTGCTACGCGTCATCGACCCGTCGCGCTTGCTCAAAGAGATCACGCCGCTGCTCGCCACACGCCTGCGCAAGTTGCCCGTCGCCGAGCCGCTGCGCCTGCGCATCGGCCCCCTGCGCGGCGGGGCCGCGCTGTTGATCGCCGATGGGCGTGTCACCATCGTCCCGCCGAGCCGGGACGACCCATACACCCTACCTGAGTCTGTGTTCCTGTCACTGCTCTTCGGCACGGAGGACGCCTACGCGCGACTACGCGACCCCCTGGCCGTGACCAATGGCGGCCTGCCGCCGCTGCCCGACGGGGCGCTGGAACTGCTCGAAGGGCTGTTCCCACCGCAGGATTGGGTGTATTGGCGTTCCGACGCGTTCTAGCAGTATTGGGTGTCAGCGAATGAAGCGGATTGGGCACAGCCCGTGGGGCGTTAATGCGTCAAACTCATGGTGATCCGCCGTCAGCATTTCACCCCCAACTCTACGAGCCAAGGCCAGGCAATAACAGTCGGCCAGCGAGACGCGCACGTAGGTGGCCTTCAGCCATCCAGCATCCTGCCAGAAGGCCGTATCCATGTCCTCACGCACGATAATGCCCGCGCTTCCCAACAGCTGCAAGGCCCGCTCTACGGTTGGTGTGTCGCGGATGCGGACTACATGGTAGTAGACTTCACAGAGATTCACCGCATGGACGTAACACGCGCCGGGGTTGTCTCGGAGCGCCTGCCGCACAACCAACGCGCCCTGCTCCATGCCGAGGAAGGCAATGAGCGCGCTGGCGTCAAAGACGGTCGTCATGCGGAGCGTGGTCCGAAGCGTTCCTGCCAACGCGCCTCTTCGCGTACGATTTCCGTCTGCTTCTCGCTCACGAAGTCTTCGCTGGATATACCGCTGCCTGCAAGTGCGCCCAGGGCCGCATCGATGGCCGCTAGACGTGTCGCGCCATCGGCGACGACCGGAGATGCGTCGCCCAGCAAGCGCCGCCGGACATAGTCGGTGAGGGTGAGGCCGGTGCGATCCGCCTCAGCCTGCAGGCGACCTACCTGTTCAGGTGTCAAATGGACGGTGAGTGTCATGCACGCTTCTCCTTAACCAAGGGGCCGGCAGGCCGTGAAGCGCCACGACCTGCATCCCTAATCTAATTACACCATATAAGGCGTGGAATCGACGCGGCGCTCGTTCCACACGAGCGCGACCCAACGCGGCGCCCTGAGGACACGCGCGAACTCCCGCCTGGCGCGGGCTTGGTCGAACCAGTGAAAGGCCTGCCCCGCCGTGACGAGATCGACGCTGGCGTTCGCGAGGGTCGTCGCCTCCGCCGTCCCCGCGACGCTGCTGTAGGTGGAATAACCGCGCAGCAGGCGCTCGCCCGCCTCACGCATCTCACGGTTTGGTTCGACCCCGACGACACGGGCGCCGTTGTCCAGGAACAGGCGCGTGAGGTTGCCCGGACCGGCGCCGATATCGGCGACGACCCATTCCGGGGTAAGCCCACACTCTTTCTCCAGGAGGTCGACAATGGCCGCGGGGTACGACGGCCGGTACCGGATATAGTTGTCGACCCTACTGGAGAACCGTTGTGTCGGATCGATCATAAGTCGACCTTGAGGTAGATGTCATCGACATCCAGCTGGATGTCGAGGTGATGGATAGGGATAGTGGCGCCTGGGCGATAGCGGCGATAGATCCATACGTCGGCGGCCTGTCGCTCGTAGTGCTCGACGAGGCGGCGGCGATGGTTGACGATGAGGTAGTCCATGATCGTTTCGATCGCGCCGTAGGCGAGGAGTTTCTCGCCACGGTCGTTGCCCTCGGTCGTGTCGGAGGTCACCTCAACGATCAGGCTGGGGTAGTGGATGTACTTCTCGCGCGCGCTGGCTCGGTCGCGCTCATCACAACTCACGGCGACATCGGGATAGACGTACTGCGTGGGAGCAAGCTCGAGACGCACGTCGGAGTCGTAGATGCGGCACGGACTAGTGAGCAGAGCATTGCCAAGGACGCGGTTGAGGTTGCTGCCCAGTTGCGCATGGTCAGGCGTGCCGCCGGCCATGGCGTAGATGTAGCCGTCGAGGTACTCGTGCTTGGTGTCACCGACCTCCTCCATAGCAAGGTACTCGGCGACGGTGAAGGTGAGCGGCTTGGATTGAGCGACCATGATGTTCCTCCGAACTATTGCCGCAGCAACTGCCGCAGCACGTACGGCAGCACGCCGCCATGGCGGTAGTAGTCGACCTCGATGGGGCTGTCGATGCGTACCAGCGCCCCAAACTCCTTGGTATTGCCGGCGTCACTCGTGGCGCGCACGGTCACGCGCAGGCCTGGCGTGAGCGTGTCATCGAGGCCCACGATGTCGTAGGTCTCCGCGCCGGTCAGGCCCACGCTCTCCCGCCCCTCGCCGGGCAGGAATTGCAGCGGCAGCACGCCCATGCCGACGAGGTTGGAGCGGTGGATGCGCTCGTAGCTCTCGGCGATGACGGCTTTGACGCCCAATAACAGCGTGCCCTTAGCCGCCCAGTCGCGTGAACTACCCGAGCCGTATTCCTTGCCCGCGATCACCACCAGCGGCGTGTTCTCCTGCTGGTAGCGTTGCGCGGCGTCGTAGATGCGCATGCGCTCACCCGTGGGCATGTAGGCCGTCCAGTCGCCCTCCTGGCCGGGCGTGAGCTCGTTGCGTAGGCGGATGTTGCCGAAGGTGCCGCGCACCATTATCTCGTGGTTGCCGCGCCGCGAGCCATAGCTGTTGAAGTCCCGCCGCTCGACGCCATGCTCGGTGAGGTAGCGGCCGGCCGGGCTCTGCGCCGGGATCGCGCCGGCGGGCGAGATATGGTCGGTCGTGACCGAGTCACCCAGCATAGCCAGCACACGCGCGCCGCCGATCGCCTCAATCGGCCCCGGCGTTGGCGCGAGGTCCTGGAAGAACGACGGCTCCTGGATGTAGGTCGAGTCGGGTTCCCACGCGTACAGATTGCCCCCGGGAACGGGCAGCGCCTTCCAACGGTCATCGCCCTCGAACACCTCGCCGTACTTCTCGATGAACATCTCGGGGCGCACCGACGCCTCGATGACCCCCTGCACCTCGGCCGGCGTGGGCCAGATGTCGCGCAGGTACACGGGGTTGCCGTCCGTGTCCCGGCCGAGCGGGTCCGTCGTCAGGTCGACGTCGATCGAGCCGGCGAGGGCGTAGGCGACCACGAGCGGCGGCGAGGCCAGGTAGCTCGCGCGCACCTGCGGATGGATGCGTCCCTCGAAGTTGCGGTTGCCGCTGAGCACCGCCGCGACGACCAGATTCTTGTCCGACACTTCCTTGGCGATTGGCTCGGGCAGCGGGCCGCTGTTGCCGATGCAGGTGGTGCAACCGTAGCCGACGACATTGAAGCGCAACGTCTCCAGCGGCTCCAGTAGCCCGCCCGCGGTCAAGTACTCTGTCACCACGCGTGAGCCGGGGGCCAGGCTCGTCTTGACGTAGGGCTTGACGCGCAGCCCCCGCGCGACAGCCTTCTTGGCCAGTAGACCCGCGCCGATCATCACGGCCGGGTTGGAGGTGTTGGTGCAGCTCGTGATCGAAGCGATGGCGACCGAGCCGTGGCCGAATCCGGCCAGCTCGTCGTTGCCCGTCCTGTCGCCATCGTCATCGCCAGCGGCATGGCCGTTACCGTCGCCGACACGGGGCGTCGCCGTCACGACATCGGGGTAGGCGTCATGGAAGCTGCGCGCCACGCCGGGCAGGGCCACGCGGTCCTGCGGGCGCCGCGGGCCGGCCAGGCTCGGCTCGACCGTGGAGAGGTCGAGCTCCAGCGTCTCATCGAAGAGCGGGTCGGGCGTCTCGTCGGTGCGGAAGAGGCCCTGCTCTTTGGTGTAGCGCTCCACCAGGTCGACCAGCGCGGCCGGGCGTCCGGTCATCTCCAGGTAGCGCAAGGTCGCGCTGTCGACCGGGAACAGGCCCGCCGTCGCGCCATATTCGGGGGCCATGTTGGAGATCGTGGCGCGGTCGGCCAGACTGAGCGCGCTGAGGCCGGGTCCGCAGAACTCGACGAACTTGGCGACGACGCCGTGCTTGCGTAACTGCTGCGTCACGGTCAGCACGAGATCCGTGGCCGTGGCGCCCTCGGGCAGCTTGCCGCTGAAACGGAAGCCGACCACGATGGGCGTGAGCAGGTAGAGCGGCTGGCCCAGCAGCACGGCCTCGGCCTCGATGCCGCCGACGCCCCAGCCGAGCACGCCGAGTCCGTTGATCATGGTCGTGTGCGAGTCGGTGCCCACGAGTGTGTCCGGGAAGGCCACGAGATCATCGCCGTCTTTGCGCGTGCCGACGACGTTGGCGAGGTACTCCAGGTTGACCTGGTGAACGATGCCGGTGCCGGGCGGTACGACCTGGAACTCGTCGAAGGCCCGCTGGCCCCAGCGCAGTAGGGTGTAGCGTTCGCGGTTGCGCTCGTACTCAAGTTCGACGTTGCCGGCGTAGGCCAGCGCGGAGCCGAACAGGTCGACCTGCACCGAGTGGTCGATGACGAGGGCGGAGGGCGCCAGCGGATTGATCTTGTTGGGGTCGCCGCCGAGGCGCGCGGCGGCCGAGCGCATCGCCGCGAGGTCGACCACGGCGGGGACGCCGGTGAAGTCCTGCATCACCACGCGCGCGGGCAGGAAGGGGAACTGTTCGTTCTTGCCGCTCGCCGGGGTCCAGCCGGCCAGCGCGCCCACCTCTTGCTCCGTGGACACGCCGCGGTCCTGCTGCCGGATCAGGTTCTCCAGCAGGATTTTGAGCGTCACCGGCATCCGCTCCAGCGGGACGCCGGTTCGGCCAGCTAGCGCGGCCAGCCTATAATAGGTCAACTCACCCTGAGCGGTCGACAGCGTCGCCCGCGCCCCATACTTGTCCAGACGCGACTGCATCGTCATATCTCCTTTACTCCACCACGACCACGGCACGGCGCGCATTCATCTAGTGCAGGATTAAGGAGCTTTCTTTGCATGCTGACGCACAACCGACTGCGGTCGACCGGTCGCATAGCTTTGCCCGCTGCAAACAGACCGCCTTAAGACGACACTAGCTATCTACAGGATAAAGCACACGAGGCATGCGACTACATCACGCCTATACCCTCACTGTCCCGCGCGCCTATGCATACGTCAAAGACGCGTTTGCTCTGGCGACGATAAGAAACGGTTATCGCAGGGAGCGGACAAGGTGTGCGCCACTTTTTCGCGCTGATCAAGGGGGATTACGCGACTAACCGTAGCTACTGGGACCGCGGCGCCAAGCGCGACTGCATAGTTAGGTCCCATATCCAGGGGAACGCGTACTCCACCCACACGGCGGCCCGATAGAAGCGCGGGATAAACACTTCGCGGCGGGGACGCACGACTACATCGACGATGCGCCGCGCCACGGCGTCAGGGCCGGGCACAAGCAGGCGTGGCCGCCGCGTCGGATCGGTCTGGATGTATCCAGGGGAGACGACGGAGACCGTTACACCGCTCCCGGCCACCTGCCGTCGCAGGGAGAGGGCGAAGCCGCGGAGTCCAAACTTGGTCGCCGAATAGAGCGGATCGAGAGCTACCGCCCCCGTGACGGCCGCGACCGCGATGATCGCCCCGTGGCGTCGCTCCATCATGCCTGGCAGCACGGCCCGCGTCAGGAGAATGGCCCCTGTCAGATTGGCGTCGACCATGTGCGCGATCTCCACGGGTTCCAGCGTGAGGGGGGCGAAGGCGCCGCCGCCAACATTGTTGACGAGGACATCGACTCGCCCATACGTGTCCAGGGTGTGCCGGACGAGGGCCTCGACCTTCGCCGGGTCAGACACGTCCGCCGGCACGCCGAGGGCGCAGCCGCCCGCCTTGGTGATGGCCTCGACCTGCGCGTCCAACAGGTCCGCACGCCGGGCCGCCAGTACGACCCGCACGCCGCGTCGTGCCAACGCGCGCGCCGTCGCGGCCCCGATCCCCACGCTCGCCCCCGTGACGATGGCGACTTCCCCGTCCAACGGATCATGGCCCATCCGCGCCGTTGACTGTTTCACCCCCGTCCACTTGTTCACCATTAAACACCCGACTGGGGCGTCGAAGACCACGACGGCGAGTCACTGGCTGGGAACGACTCCTCGGAGGCTTCGGTCACGGTGTCGGCGGCGGCGTCGGGGCCAATCGTATCGAGCGACTTCTGCTGGCGCTGACGGACCTCGTCGCCCGCAGACGCGCGGCCAGACGGCTGCCCCTCGGTCGAGGGAACCTCGCCGCTCTCCATGATCTCCTTGAAGCGGCGCAGATCCTCGTCCACCTGCTGGTCGGGCGCCTCATGGAAGACCTTGGCGGCCGTAGCGCCCGCGACTCCGGCCGACGGCGCGTACTCGAGCGCCACCTTGACGACCGTGCCGTGCCCGGTGGCCTCCGGTTCGAAGTGGACGTAGCCCGCGTTGGGGACGGCTGTCGCGTCGATGGAGCGCCAGGCGATCACCTTGTCCTGCATCTCGTTGATGATCTCGGCGTCCCACTCGACGTGCTGGCCGAGCGGCGCCTTGGTCACCCAATGCGAGAGTCCATTACCCTGCGTCGTCACCGCCTCCAGGTGCGTCATGAAACGCGGCAGGTTCGCGAAATCGCGCCAGAAGGCGTATACCTCGCCCACCGGCCGGTTGATCGTCACGGTCTTCTCGACCGTGACTCCCTTGCCAGTTTCCTCTTGCATGTCCCTCTCCAGTTCCAGTCGAAAGTCAAGGATGATCAGAGCTCGTCGATACTTTCGACTGTGCCGGCGCGGACGACGAGCGCATCCAATTCGTCGACAGGAGCAGCGGCGATGCGCCGGTCGGCGGCCTTGGGCAAGGAACCGAAGCGGGACCGGAGTACCGTACGTATCGCCTCGCGTTTACCCCTGACCTCGCCCTCCACCAAGCCTTGTTTCCGGCCCTGCTCCAGGCCCTGCTCTATGTACTGCTGCAACAGGTTCGCCATGTCGATACCCTCCAGTATGTCCTTCACCGTACGCTCATCAACATAATGATACGCCAACCCGACGAGGGCGGCCATAGTCGGCTTCAGCTGGCCCGCCGGCAACGCTTGCGCCAGCTGGGCCGCGTCGGGCAGCACGTCGTCCAACGCGCGACGCTGGCGCATCAGCGGTGAGAGGATTAGGTACTCTTTTATAATACAATCAGAGCTATTTACTTCTAGGGTCGAACGCGTCGCGCAGGCCGTCTCCGATGAAATTGACGGCTAGGATGGCGATGGTCAGCAGGAGGCCCGGCGCGACGGTCAGCAGCGGGTTGACGGCGATATAGTTCTCCGAGGCGGCCAGCATGTTGCCCCACGTCGGGATCTCCGGCGAGAGACCGAAGCCGAGAAAGTCGAGCGCCGCCTCGATATACATCGCCCCCGCGATGGCGAACGTCGCGTTGACGATGATCGAGGCGATCGTGTTGGGCAACATGTGACGGTAGACCGTGCGCCAGCCGCCCACCCCGACCGAGCGCGCCGCCTCGATGTACTCCATCTCGCGCAGCACCAGGAACTCACCACGCACCAGCCGCGCCAGGTACATCCAGCCAAACAGGCCGATGAACAGGATGATCGAGAGCAAGGTGACGCCGGCGTCGGCGGCCAGGATGAGCAGCAGGAACAGCGACGGGAAGGACAGCACTAGGTCCACGAAGCGCATCAGCGCGTTGTCGACCCAGCCGCCCGCGTAGCCCGCTACCGCGCCGACCAGGATACCGATGATCAGCACTACCACGGTCGCGCCAAAGCCAATGCCAAGCGTGACACGGCCGCCATAGATCAGCCGGCTCAGGATATCACGGCCGAGGTCATCGGTGCCGAGCCAGTGCGACGAACCCGGCCCGATCAGCGTGTTGTTCGCATCCTGCGCCGTGGGGTTGTATGGGGCGATCAGCGGAGCGAAGATCGCGGCGAGGATCATGAGCGCGAGCACCACCATACTGATCACGGCCAGGCGGTGCCGCAGGAAGCGCCGCAAAGCCAGCCGCGTCGGCGAAACCTCGCGCACGATGGTCTCGAACTGCTCCTCGACGATCACATCCTGCGTGACGGTAGACCCTATCATGAGCGATACCCCTACGAATACGTGATGCGCGGGTCGAGCAGGCCGTAAATGAGGTCGGCGGCCAGGTTCCCCGCGAAGATGAGCGCGGCGCTGATGAGCAGAATGCCCTGCAGCAGAATGTAGTCGCGCGCGTTGAGCGCGTCGAAGAACAACCGGCCCATGCCCGGCCACGAGAAGACGACCTCGACGAGCAACGCGCCGGTGAAGAACGTGGGCACATCGAGCGCGACCAGCGTGACCAGCGGGATCAAGGCGTTGCGCACGGCGTGCTTGTTGACGACGACGCGCCTGATAAGCCCTTTGGCTGTAGCAGTACGGATGTAGTCCTGTCCCAGGATCTCCAGCATCGACCCACGGATATAGCGGCTCCACGAAGCGATGCTGCCCAGGCCGAGCACGAGCGCGGGCAAGAGTAGGTGCTTGAGGAAGTCACCGAGCGACCAGGCCACACCCTCGGTGTAGAGCCCCGCCGACGGCAGGATATGCAGGTTCACCGCGAAGACAAGTTGCGCCATGAAGCCGACCCAGAAGACGGGGGCGGACCAGGCCACGAATGAGCCGAACGTGGACAGGTAGTCGAAGAAGCTGTACTTGTGCGTGGCCGAGTAGATGCCCAGCGGCACGGCCAGCACAATGGAGATGATGAAGGCCGCGATGACCAGGATCAGCGTGTTGCCGATGCGGCCTCCTATCGTGCCGAGCACGGTGTCGCCGTTGGTGAGCGAGAAGCCCCAGTCGCCGCGCAGCAGGCTGGTGAACCAGTGTAGATACTGCACGGGCGGTGGCTGGTCGAGGCCCCACTGGTGCTTGATCGCCTCGATCTGCGCGGCCGTGATATGCGGGTTGTGCGTGTAGGCGCTGAGCGGGCCGCCGGGCGTGAGCTGCATCACGACGAAAGAGACAATCGTGACCAGGATCAGCAACGGGATGGCCTGCACGACGCGGCGCACCAGGAACGAGAGCATTGCTACTAACCTTTACAAAGCCCCCTCTCCCCCGCGAGGGAGAGGGGTTGGGGGGTGCGGGGTCTAACCTACTGAGTCATGTACCAATCCTTGGCGTTCCATGCGACGAAGAAGTCGTTGGGCTGCGGCTGATAGCCGTGCAGCTTCGACGTCGCCGCCGTCAGCACGCGGGACCAGTATATGAACAGGTCGGGCTGGTCGCGCACAAGCAACGCCTGGATTTTCCTGTAGATGTTGACGCGCTGCTGGTGGTCGAGCGTGACCAAGCCCTGCTGGAGCAGGCTGTCCATCTCGGGATTCTTGTAGCCGGTGGTGTTCCCGCCCGACGACTGCGTCTTGCTCGGGATCTGGTTGCTGGCCCAGAAGTACGAGTCGTCGGGGTCGCCGCTGGTAAACCAGGTGTAGAGGCCGGCGTTCGTCGACGTCTTGGAGAGGCGGTCGTCGCCGTTGATCGGCCCAGTGTGTGAGCCGAAAAGGATCGACGAGTCGATCAGCTTGATCGTCGTGTCGACGCCGACCTTGCTCCACGCGTTCTTGATGACCTGCGCGATGAGCTTATCGTCACTCGTGTTCGTGTCGCTCCACAGGTTGATGGCGAGCGGCTTGCCGCCCTTCTGCAGAATGCCGCCCGACCCGACCTTGAAGCCGTCGGCGAGCAACATGCTCTTCGCCTTCGTCAGGTTGTAGGGATACGAGTTCTTGATAGCAGGATTGTAGTACGGGCTGCTCGGGGACTGGTCGGCGTCGTCGATCACGCCGTAGTGCAGCGCGATCTGATCGATGATCTGCTGCTTGGGCGTGGCATAGGCCAGGGCCTGGCGCACCGTGCGGTCCTTGAAGAAGCCGGTCTCGATCAGGTCGAGGTGCTCCCAGTTGTTGCCCGGCGTGTTGTAGGTCTGGACGGTGGGGAACCGCTTGAGCAGGTTGAACTGGCGCGCGGAGACGGACGAGGTCGCGCCGAGGAGGCTAAGCTCGCCGGTCTGGATCTGGTTGATGGCCGTGTTGTTGTTGGGCACGATGCGGAAGATGATCTTGTCCAGGTGCGGCGCGCCACGGAAGTAGCCTTTGTACGCCGTTTCGGTCACATGGTCGCCGCCGGCGTACTCGGTGATCTTGAACGGCCCGCTGCCCAGCGGCTTCTGGTTGTACGCGGTGTCGTTCTTGATCTTGTCCGGCGTGATCTTGCCGAGCACATGCTTGGGCAGGATGAACGCGACGCCGACGTTGGCGAAGAAGGGGGCGTAAACCGAGGTCAGCGTGTAGTCGACCTCGTATTTGCCGACCGCCGTAACCGTCTTGATGTGGTCGAAGCCGGTCGAGATGGTGGCGCCGAACGAGGGCGTGTTGATCATCTTGGCGGTGTACACCACGTCGTCCGCCGTCAGCGGGACGCCGTCCTGCCACGTAGCCTTGGGATTCAGGAAGACCTTCCAGTGCAGGCCCTTCGCGTCGTGCGTGTAGCGTGTGGCGAGGTCGTTCTGGTAGCTGCCGTCGGGGGCCTGGTAGACGAGCGAGTCGAAGACGGCGCTGTCGACATCGGCGGTGGCCAGGGCCTGGTTCTGTAGGGGGTTGAGCGTGCCCTGGATCTGCGCTTCCGCGATGATGACCGTGCCGCCGTTGGGGATGGCGGACGCGGCGTGCGTGGTACGATGTGGAGCGGCCCCGATCAATACTCCGGAGCTTACGATGATGGCCGCGCCGAGCAGGGTAGCTGGCTTGCGCCATGACTGTGTGATGATCACGAGCTTCTCCTCCCAATAATGCTGATATAAGAGCTTCGTGGATGACATACGACATGGTGGACCCGTTACGTGTTGCCCGTTATTCGTTTTTCCGGCGCCTCTCCCTTCTCACAGCCGCCCGGCCGCCGTCGCGTCGTCGCGCTGTACATAGACAGGGCTATTAGTTATTCTTTATAACACGAAACGCACTATTTCGATAGAGCTACTATGTCCCAATATTCTAACACGCCGCTACCGGCGCATCAGGCTTATTGGACGCTGCTGCTTACGTGTCTTGCACATCGGGCCGATCCCGCGCCCCGTGAATGATCGCCAGGAGTTCCACGCGCTCATCTCCGTTGCGGCTCACGCGTACGCGGTAGGGCACGATGTAGCCGCCACGCCAACCACCCGCGGTCACGATAAGCTCGCGCGTTCCGGCGGCGCGGCCCGGTCGCCCCAGGCCGGGCTGCCGGAGCAAGAGCGCGGTCGAGGCATAGATCTTATCGTAAACCTCCTCGGCCGCATCGGGATTGTCTTGGGCGATATATGTTAAGATCTCACGCAGGTCACGCCGGAACTGCGGAGTACGCGTCAGGCGCACTTACGACGTCCGTGCGTCGCGCTTGGCGCGCGCGTCCGCGATAATCCCCCGCATCTCGTCCTCAATCTCCGCATCGTCCGCGAACTCTTCGCGGTCGGCCTCGGCAAGTCCTTGGCTAATCTTCTCCAGTTGCCAATTCTCCTCTGCGATATAGCGGCGCACTGCCTCGGTCAAATGATGACTCCGCGAACGGCCCGTCGCGGCGGCCAACGCGTCCAACCGCTCCTTATCCTCCTCGGACATCCTGATGGGCACGCTTGTTTTAGGTATCGTGTTCTGCATCTATACGTCCCCCTTTACCGTGAGTATACAAAAGTATACACCCATAGACAACGCGTCTATGCCGCGCAAAAATCGAGAGACGCTAAAAAAGCGCGTAGGATGTCGCGCGGGATTGGCGATAGTTAAGTATAGACTGCGGCTATAGGACAGCGAAGACAGCGAATGAGGATATGATCGAGCATTCATACGGAGACCAAGAGACCATGGACGCCGGTGAGCGCGCGCGGCTGGTCCGCCTCTGCGCACGTCTGAGCGGCAGCGTCGAAGAGGCCGAGGACCTGGCCCAGGAGACGCTGGTCGAGGCGTGGCGTCAACGGCGTAAGCTGCGCGACCCGGCGGGACGCGCCCACTGGCTCGCCGCCGTCGCGCGCAACGTTTGCCTGCGCTGGCGGCGCCGCCGGGGCCGCGCGGCGCCCTATCTCGCCAACCTGGAGGACGGCGGCGCGTTCTCCGCCGACGAGGTGATCGACGCCGGTCACGTCGAAGATGACCTGGACCAGCGTGAGCTTGTACGGGTCATCGACACGGCGCTGGCGACGCTGCCTCCAGCCACGCGCGCCGTACTCGTCGCCAAATATATCGATGACTTGCCACAGGCCACGATCGCCGCACGCCTCGGCGTGAGTGAGGGCATGGTCGAGGCGCGGCTGTACCGCGGCAAACGGTCGCTGCGGCCGCTGCTGGCGCGTGTCGCGGACGAGACCGGGCTAGCGCTCCGCGAGATCGCCGTGGGTCCCGATGAACGACAGGGCCAGGAATGGCGGGAGACGCGCATCTGGTGTCCGTTGTGCGGGACGCGTCGTTTGGCCGGGCGCTTCGATGGCACGCGTGGCGCCCTTGCCTTGCGTTGCCCCGACTGCGCCGACGCCACGGGTCTCTACGCATCGTACACCTCCCTGGGGTTATTCGACGGTATCCGCGGCTATAAACCGGCGTTCGGTCGGGTCATGCGCTGGGTTAACAACTTCTATGGGACCGCCCTGGCGCGAGGACACGGCGCATGCTCAGGCTGTCAGAGGCCCCTGCCGGTGCGCCTGTCGCCGCCCGACGATTGGCCCCAATCACAACGGGAAGCGCGCGGTCTGCACCTGCGCTGCGACGCCTGCCGCGGTACAGCCGCGATGCGGTTGAGCAACCTGGCCCTGTACCACCCCGAGGCGTGGCGGTTCTGGCGCGAACACCCGCGCCTCCGGCTGCTGCCCGAGCGGGCGGTCGAGCGGCAGGGGCGCGCCGCGCTCGTCATCCCTTACATCAGCCTGCGCGGGGCGGCCACGCTCGACGTCATCGCCGCGCGCGACACCTACGAACTACTCGCCGTGCACACCACACCGGGCAACTAATAACAGCGGCCAATCGTATCTACTGGGAGCGCCGGCTTCCAGCCGGCAGGCGGTCGCGCCCCTCATGTTCGGCAACACCGATGCGCTCGCGCGCAAAGGCTTGCCGGCTAGACGGTCAGCGGACCGACGCCGGCGCTCCCAGCAGATACGACAACGACGGCGCCACGAGCAGAAAGGACGCTCGGTGCTTGCGACCCTACGCCACAAAAACTTCGCCCTGCTCTGGTCGGCGGGGCTCATATCGCTGACCGGCGACTGGCTGTTGCTCATCGCCCTGCCGATTTATGTCTACACGCTGACCCACTCAACCGCCCTGACCAGCGTCACGTTTATCGTCGAGGCGCTGCCGAGCGTGCTGCTGGGCTCCGTCGCCGGGGTCTTTGTCGACCGATGGGACCGCCGGCGCACCATGGTCGCGGCCAACCTGGCGCAGGCCGCCGGGCTGCTGCCCCTACTCGCGGTGCGCTCGACGGACCAACTGTGGCTCATCTATACCGTTTCCGTCGTCGAGGCGATACTGGCGCTGTTCTTCGTTCCCGCCGAGCAGTCACTCCTCCCCACTCTCGTCGACGAGGAGCGCCTCGTGGCGGCCAACGCGCTCTCCGCGCTGAACGGCAACCTCGCGCGCCTGGCCGGCGCCCCGCTCGGCGGCCTCGTGGCCGGGTTGCTCGGGCTCGGCGGCGCGGTCGTCCTTGACGCCGCCTCTTTTCTCCTCTCGAGCGTGCTAATCCTTACTATCTCCACGACGGGGACGGAGACCGGCGCGGCCGCGCCGTCGGCGCGGGTTGAGCATGCTGCCGGCGCGGATGGTAGCGCGGTGAGCGCGTGGACGGGGCTCTGGCGCGAGTGGACGGCGGGCTTGAGTTTGGTGCGGCGCGGGCGCACGGTCTCCGCGCTGTTCCTGGTCATGGCGGTGCAGGCCGTGGCGCAGGGCCTCTTCCTGGTGCTGTTCATTGTCTTCGTGGAGCGGGCCTTACGCAACGGTCCTGCGGCCATCGGCCTATTGCGCGGCGTGCAGGCCATCGGCGGCCTGCTGGGCGGGCTGACCGTCGCCGCGCTCGGCCGGCGGCTGCCCATGGCCTCACTCGTCGGGCTGGGCGCCATCCTATTCGGGCTGATCGACCTCGCCATCTGGAACGCGCCAACGCTGGCGCCGGCTTACGCCCTGCCGCTAACAGTTGCCCTCTTCATCCTCGTCGGCCTGCCGGGGGCAAGCATGATATCCGGCGCCACGACATTATTGCAGGAGAGCGTGGCCGACGCCTACCGGGGCCGCGTCTTCGGCGCCTTCGCCACGACCGGCGCCCTGGCGCAGTTGATGGGGATGGCCGCCGCCGGCCTGCTCGGCGACCGCCTCGGCGTCGTGCCGGTCCTCAACAGCCAGGCGGGGCTGTACCTCCTCGCGGGCGTCCTAGCCCTGGTCTTACTGTCATCACCCGTACCATGACATCATCAGATGCCGGCTTCTGGTAACATTATCTTACGTGTGTGATCGTAAGGGAGGAAGTAGGCATATGATGGTGCAGCGAGTACGCCGCCAAGGAAACAGCTTGGGGCTGACAATTCCAAAGGAAGAAGCGGAGCGTTTAGGTATTCAGGACGGCGATTTGGTCGCCGTGAGCGTGAATCGGGTGCAGGCGCGTGTGCAACTTCCCGCCGATGTGCAGGAAGCAACGGAGATCGTGATGCGCGAGTTCAAGGCGGACTTGGACTACTTGAAAGACCGATGACCGGCGGGGAAGAGGCGCGCTACCTCACACTCGCGGAAGTGATCGGGCAGCACGAGCGCCTGATGCGCGCGTACGGTCAGGACTCCGTGCCGATGGACGAGGGTAAGCTGGAAGCGGCGGTGATGCGCCCACGACAGGCCGCCTACTATGAAGAGGCGTCCCTGGCGCGGCAAGGGGCGCTGCTCCTGGCGGGAATCGCCCAGGCCCACGCCTTCGCCGACGGGAACAAGCGGCTCGCCCTACTTTCGTGCGCGACATTCCTGCGCTTAAATGGGCTGGGAGTGGTCGCGGAATCCGAGGATTTCGCCCAAGCCGTGGTCGACTTCGTGCTGCGGCACGAGGGCGACCCAGACGGAGCGGTGAACGTGCTGGCATCCTGGCTCGACCGCCGTGCCCGTCCGTTGGGCTAGATAGGTATGAGGAGGCCCTTTGTCCCTCGCTACCAATTCCGGCGAGCGCGCGCCCGTGCCGCGTTCGCTGTGGCGCAACCGCGACTATATGTTCCTGTGGAGCGGCCAACTCGTCTCCACGCTCGGCACGGGCGTGTCGTCGATCGCCTTCCCGCTGCTGGCGCTGGCGCTCACACACTCGGCCGCGCAGGCCGGCCTGCTGGGCGCTTTCGAGTCGCTACCCTACCTGATCTTCAGCCTCCCGGCGGGCGCGCTCGTGGACCGCTGGGACCGCAAGCGCGTCATGGTTATCTGCGACACGGGGCGCGCGCTGAGCCTGATCTCAATCCCGCTGGCCGCGCTGCTCGGACGCCTCACCATGCCGCAACTCTATGTCGTGACGCTGATCGACGGCACACTGTATGTCTTCTTCAACCTGGCCGAGGTCGCCTGCCTCCCGCGCGTGGTCCCCAAAGCGCAACTGCCGCAGGCCAGCGCGCAGAACGAAGGCGGCAGCATCGCGGCCGGGCTGATCGGGCCGCCGCTCGGTACGTTCCTGTTCGGGGTGGTCGGGCGCGCCATCCCCTTCCTCGTCGACGCCGTCTCCTATGGGGCGTCGGTCGTGACGCTGCTCACTATCAAGACCGAGTTCCAGGAGGAGCGCGCTCCGACGACACGCCGGCTGCGCACTGAGATCGCCGAGGGGTTGGCGTGGCTGTGGCGGCAGCCGCTGATCCGCTTCATGGCCGTCCTGACGGGCGGCATCAATCTTGTCAACGCCGCCTCGACGCTGCTGGTCATCATCATCGCCCGCGACCACCATGTGCCCGACGCCTTGATCGGCGTGATCATCTCCATCGGCTCGATCGGGGGCATCGTCGGCGCGCTACTGGCCCCACGCATCCAGCGGCGCTTCGGCTTCGGCGCGGTCATCACGACGACGGTGTGGCTCTCGGCGCTGCTGTGGCCGCTCTACGCGGTCGTGCCCAATCTCCTGTTGCTGGGCGTTGTCACGGCAGGGCTCTACATCATGGGCCCGATCTACAACGCGGTGCAGTTCAGCTACCGCATCTCCATCATCCCCGACGCGTTACAGGGGCGCGTCAACAGCTCTTTCCGGCTGCTCGCCTTCGGTGGACAGCCCATCGGGGCGGCGCTCTCCGGGTTTCTGATCGCGGCGCACGGCGCGGTCTTCGCCGTACTGGTGTTCTGGGGCTGGTACCTGCTGCTGGCTGTCCTCACCACGCTGAACCCGCACATCCGGCGCGCGGGACAGACAGGGCGAGTGGCGAGTGAAAAATCGTAGGGGCGTATGGCATACAGCCCTGTCTGATTAAAATAGGGCGCGCGAATCGGCGTGTAGGGGCGCATTGCATGCGCCCGCCGGCGGGCGCATACACGCTGTCCGGGTAGCCCCCGCCGTCCCCGAACGGGATGGAGGCGACCGTTGGGCGCATGCAATGCGCCCCTACGCCGCTGTAACCGATCGTCCGACCCTCGATGCCACAATTTTTATCAGACAGGACTGTATGGCATACGCCCATGGGCTCGCACGCGTGGGCGTATGCCATACGCCCCTACGCCACGCCAGCGCCTCGATCCCGCGGATAATGCACGAACCCTGGGGTCGGTAGGGCGCCGCATGGCCCCTATAGCTTCGATGTATCGAGCACCGTCACGCTGCCGGGCACCGTACGGGTACGTGGGCGCGGCAGGAAGGGCAAGCGCCGCCGCGCTGACGACGACGGTATCCACCCCCAGGGATCGGGCGCGCTCGTCGTCCCTCCGCCCTCATTGAAGACGAGGGCGCGGTGGTTACGCGCATCGACGGCCACCATATCAGGGGCGGCATCCAGGCGAATCGTGCGCAGGAGCGCGCCGCTGTAGCCGTCGAGCACGCTCACGGAACCATTCACCGGCATCTGGCGTGTCTGGCTGGTCGTAAGGAAAAATCCGGCGCTGGCGACGAAGACGCGCCCACTACTCTCATCCACGGTGATGCCGCTACAGCATAGGAATCCCGCGCTCCCGGTCACCGTGCGCAGCAATCGCCCGTTCGCGCCGTCAACCACTCTCATTACCCCCTGGCTCCGTCAAAGAAGATACGCCCCGTCCGCTCGTCCACCACCGGCGAGCCCCACGGACCGCCCGGTTGGGACAGCGTGCGCAGTACCCGACCGCTGATGGCGTCGAGCAGGCTGACGCCGCCATTGGGGTGGAACACATACAGCCGCCGGTCGTGCTCGTCCACGACCGGCGGCTCCGCGTACGGTCCGGTCGCCGTGCTACCCAGGAGGCGCCCATTGGCGGCGTCGAGCATAGTGAGCGTGCCGGTCTTCTGGTCGATCACATAGACGCGTCCGAGGCGCGCGGCCAGGATGGGGATGACGGTCTGATAGCTACCCTGGTCCAGGTTGCTACGAGGGCGGAGCGCGGTCGTGCGCAAAAGGCGCCCCGTGGTGGCGTCGAGGACGCCGACGCTGTTGCTCTCGGCGTGCCCGACGAAGACGCGGCCGCTGCGCGCGTCGGACACGATCGGCGTCCCCATCGGCGCCCCGCCCGTCCCCGTCGATAAATTACCAAAGAGCAGCGCGGAGTCACTCACGGTCGTAGTGCGCAAGAGACGCATGCTCGCCGCGTCAAGCGTGCTCACGTAGGTCGATAATCCCGAGGTACTCAGGACAAAGACGCGCCCGCTACGCCCATCGACGGCGACAGCGCTAACCTGTCCATTATTAGGGAGCGTGAACGAGGTTTGGGTGGACTGCCCGCTCCGCGCGCTGATCGCGGTTAGCGTGGCGACCGCGTACCCGTGGGTGACGACGAACGCGCGCGCCGTCCGATCGTCATAGATGGGGGCGCCGAGGTTGGAATACATGGACTGCTGAGGCAGGAACCTGACGCGCACGAGGCGCGCCGTGCGTGTGTCGAGCACATACATATGGCCGCCGGCGCCGTTAGACGCGCCGTCAATAATCGCGCGTCCATCGCGGGTGTTCATAGCCAGCAGCGAGGGGTACAGGTCCGTCGTGACCGTACCGACGATGAGACCGGCGTCGCCGGATCTCCACGCCGCCAGAACCCCGCCCACCACCAGCAGCGCAACCAGCGCTGCCAGCCCGACGACCGTACCTTTCCGGCGCATCACACCTCCTTTAATCGCTCCCCTGCTGCAATTTGTGATACTCCTGGAACCATTGGCCGAGCGTGGAGATGAGGCGCTCGTCCTCCTTGTCGCGCTGCTGGCGGCGGCGCTTGTCGATCGTTTCAAAGACAAGCTTCTGGAAGTTGGCCGGGCCGCTGATCGACTTGAGCGCCACGCGCTCGGTCGGGCCGATCACCTCGACGACGACATCACCGATGTCGGCCAGCCGTCCGAAGAAAGTGGGAATATCCAGCGCGATGTCCCGCACCGCGGTCAGGTCGATCACGTCGCGCGTCTCATAGAGAAAAGGCGAGCTGCGCAGTTCCATCAGGCGGTCGGTCGTCAGCACGTACTGGTGCGAGAGGTGACCCAGGATGCGCCATACCGCCCACGGCGCCAGGACCACCACCACGGCCGCGACGCCCAGCGGCAGGACCGCCGCGCCCAGCACGGCGACGATGGCGATGACCAGAAACACGGCCAGCAGCGGACCCAGCAGGCCCAGCAACAGCAGGATGGGGTGCTGGCGCACGACCTCGACGACGGCCTCGTCGGGCAGCAGGTTCAGCCGCTTCTGCGCCCGCAGCATCGCCGCTGAGACCGGACGGTACGGCACGGTGTCCTCGTTGTGCGCGCTCACCGCGCCGTGCAGCGCCTGCTCCAATTGCCGCGCGATGCGGTTCGGAACCTGCGCCTGCCGTTGGCGCGCCACCTCTTCGCGCAGCGCGCGCGCCTCGGCCCCGATCAGGCCCTGCAAGCGGCGCGGTTGCGGTACGCCGCGCAACACGATGCTGCCCGCGCGCCCGAACGTCTCCACCTCCACATCGCCGATATCGAGCAGGCGCGACACGAGACCCCGGCTGCGGTAGTCGCTCTCCTCGACCTTGAGCAGTGAGCACTCGCGGCGATGCACCGCGAGCACGCCCGACTGAGCGATGACGCGCTGGTTGGTCAGTGTATAGACGGTGGTCAGCCACGGCAAGAGGTCGAGCGCGACCCACTTGGCGAAGTAGATGACCAGGGCGGCGGCAAGGATCACGATGAAGACGGGGAAGAACGCGGCCAGGCGCAGGTCGGGGACGAACACGTCGAGCACGGTGTAGGGCAGCGGCAGCAGCACGAGCAGCGGGAGCGGCAGCGCGGGACATATGATGACCCAGGAGTGCGCGCGCACCCGCACCACGCGCCGCTCGCCCTCCTCCAGTAGAGGATCGCCGCCCCGGCGCATCGCCCCGCTACCTCCGCGCCCCACCGCCACCGGCGCCGAAGCCGCCTCCTCCGCCGCCACGGCTCATGCGGCCGTAGAGCGTGCCGACGAAGACGAAGGCCAGGAACAGCAGCAGCAGGATCAGCGCGATCGGCAGCTTGGACCACAGGTCGGCGTTGACGCCGCCAGGCAACAGCGTGAACGACGTGGAGATGAGGCTGACGCTCCAGGTGTTGTAGGCCGGATGGCCGAACTGCAGGGCCGGCAGCCCGACCGACGCTGTTCCGCCCGCGGCCTGCAAGGCGTCGGCGATGTAGTGCTCGAGCACGGCCATGATCAGGAAGCCGTTGAGCAGGCCCAACACGAGGCCCCAGATCTTATCCGCGCGGGTAAGCTCGCGCTTGGGATAGTTGACGATGCGCGCCAGCACCAGCGCGGCCATGGCGACGACGAAGACGAACAAGACGGCCGTGAAGATGTCCTGCTGGTCGACCGTGGCGAGCGCCACACCGAGTTGGCGCAGGCCCTGGATGATGATGCCCGCGCTGAAAACGACCAGTACGATGGCGAAGAAGATCGCCGCCGTCGTCAGCGCCACGGCGCGCACGCCCCTGAAGGAGCCGAACACGCCGAAGTAGACGATGACGACCAGGATGATTTCGGCCAGGCTTATGTCCATGGCGCTATTCTACCAGGACGGGGAACTCTTGTACCGGCCCTATGCCTGGTGGGCAGGGCTCGTGAATTATTGGTCACAGAGACGTCGAGCGCGGACGCAGGCGTCTCCACTGGGCAGCGCAGCGAGCCGCCGCGGTCCCCGCAGCGGCTCGCTGCGCTGCCCAGTGGATAATTCACGAGCCTTGGAGTAGTTGGGGATAAAGGAGACATAGCGTAGCATAGTAGCAGACGATAGTTCGCCGATAGCCAACAGGGAGCCTAGCAATGGTAACACTCGCCATCCCTACTGACGCCGATGCGCCGGCCGTCTATGGACCTCTCCAGGGACGATGGACCTATGCCGACTGGGAACGGCTGCCGGAGGACGGCAACCGCTACGAGATCATTGATGGAGTCATTTACATGACAACCGCCCCTAGCACTTTCCACCAGTGGATCATCAGCCGTCTTGAACGCTATGTCGCGATCCCCGCCGAGGATCAAGGGCTGGCCTACTCCTTCTTTGCTCCGATCGGCGTCCTTATGCCTGGCTGTGACCCCGTGCAACCGGATTTTGTCGTTGTACTCTTATCCAGGGCGGCGATCATCCGCGATCGCCGCGTTCGGGGAATCCCGGATCTGCTCGTGGAGATACTGTCGCGCGGCAATGCCCCCTACGACCGGGAGGTGAAACTGGCCGCCTACGCGCGGGCCGGCGTACCCGAGTACGCCATCGTCGATCCGCGCGCCCGCACGCTCAGCTACTACCAACTCGACGCGCACGGCGCGTACGGCTCCCCGCGTGTCTATGCCGCAGCCGACGCGGTGAGCTTCGCCTGCCTGCCCACGATCACCCTCACCGTCGGCGACCTCTTCGCGGGCGCGCCCGATACCACGCTGTAGCGACGGACACGTCACAGTATCGCCTACTACGGCAGGGCTCGTGAAAAGCCCTGACAATTGTAAGGAATGCGACTAGACACTATCAGGTCCATCACGCTGTTCACGCAGCCGGCGTACCGTTTCTTCGAGGGCCGCACGCTCGCGCGCCACCTCGGCCAGCTGTTGCTCCAGCGCCCGCGCGTGTCGCCGCACGACTCCCGACGGCTCCAGTATCACGCCATCGCGGTCGCGCACGCGCATGTATGGGTGTCCCGGTTGGCACGACACGTCCAACACCCGGCTGTGCCACCACCCATCGTCGCCGGGTCGCCAGGGCGCGTAGGCCGCCCCGTCCAGACGCCAGGCGAGCAACGGCGCGACGAGCAAGTCGCCGTCGGGTTCGAAGACCACATACTCCGGCACGCCAATCGCCGCGTAGGCCGCGCGCTTGTCGCCCTGGTCGTTTCCCTTCGTCGAATCACTGGCTATCTCAGCGATGAACAACGGCGCGCCGACCCGATCGAGGCGCAGCGACGCGACGCGGCCGCGCGGCAACGGCTGCTGCAACACCATCACGTCGGGCTTGGGGTCGTAGTTGGTTCCGTTCTCATGTTGCAAACCGATCAGCGTGATCTCCTCACAGATCCCCCAGGACGCGCCGCGCCGGTCGGCGATGTCGCGCAGCATATCGGTCAGCTGATCCCGTGCGTCCTGATGCCACTGGGTCCCCACGACACTCTCCTCCGTATCGCTGAGCAGCGTATCGGGGACGCGGTACGTCGTGGCCCACGTCGCTGTTTGTACCATGCCTCACGTCCTCCACACGCGCTCCACTCACCTCAATCTACCGGGTAGGCGCCGATCGGGTTGATCCTATCGCGTGATGGCCGCGACATACTTGATGAAGCCCACGAGACCCTGCCGGGGCGGAGCGCCGGGCGGCAGCGCGAAGGTGTGCCAGGTGTCCCGCTGTTTGATGAAAGGCTCCTTCTCCCCTGTCTGTCCCGTCTGTCCCGCGTCGGGCGCGGCGCCGTTCACCCACGCGGCGTCTTGCTCTAGCGACGGCGGCGGTGGTCTGTAGCTCATCGTGCGCTCCTTCCTGTCAACATCGTTACGTTGACAATGTCTCTAGCAACAAGAGTACCGCCAAACACAGCACTTCCGCAAGCAAGAACGCGGCCGCGAACGCGGTGCGGCGCGCTTTGAGGGCGAGCATGTAGGCGCTGCGCTGGTACAACTGTAGGCGGGCCAGCGTCAGGTCGCGCTTAGTCTCGCCGCCGGGGGCGTCCAGATAAGCGGTGAAGTCGTTCGGGTCGAAGTCTTGCACGGCGTCGACCGTATACGCGCGCGAGGCGTAGAATACGGCGGCGAAGTACAGCACGATGTCGACGGCGACGCCCGGCCGCAGGAAAGGGCTCTGCCTGTGCGTAGCGGCGTTGATGATACCTGCGACGGCGCCGATGGCGATGCTGGCGGAGCCCAGGATGAACGTCGCCTCGGTGTTGAGGCGTGTTTCTTGGTCGCGCAGACGTCCATAGGAGTCTTTGAGCTCGTCGTACGCGATGTCCAGGCCGGTGGGCTCCGCCGTCATCAGGTCATACCGCCGTCAGGATGGCGACGCCGCGCGCGGGCAAATCGAGGGCGTCGGCGTGCGTCGCGCCGGTCAGCAGGTCGCGCATGGGCGCCGGGAGCGCGACGCGCGCGGCGCCGGTCCCGTGGTTGAGCGCGAAGGTGTAGGCGCGCCCGTCCTCGCCGACGCGGCGCGTGACCTCTACACCTGCCGGCGCGTCCAGCGGTCCCACGATCCCTTGCTGGTCCAGCAGCGCCCCGATGAGCGCGCTCAGGAAGGCGGGCTCAGGACGGGTCGCCACGTAGAGCGCGCGGCCAGCCCCCAGGCGGTGGTCGGTAACGGCGGGACGGCCGGCGTAGAAGTCCTCGCCGTAGCTCGCCAGCGCCGTCGCGCCTTCCAGGCGCGGCAGGTCGCACCATAGATCGCACGCGTACGTCCCCTCGGGGAGCGGGGCGCCGGGAGGGACGACGAGGCTATTGCTTTGTCCCGGTTGCAGCGGGTCGAACTCCTCGACCCAGACGCCTAGCGTGTGGCGCAGTGGGCCGGGATAGCCGCCGAGCCAGGCGCGGTCGTCGTCGTCGACCACGCCGCTAAAGTAGCTTGTCAAGAACGCGCCGCCCGCCTCGACGTAGCGCTCGATCGCGGCGCCCTGCCCCTCCGTGACCAGGTTGAGCAGCGGGGCCACGACCAGATCGTAACCGGACAGGTCACGGTCGGGCGGGACCACGTCGACGGGAATATTGCGCTCCCACAGCGCGCGGTAGTAGCGCTGTACCTCGTCGAGGTAATTGAGCGCGGAACTGGGACCGGGCAGATACTCGACGTTCCACCAGTTGGGCCACGAGAAGACGAGCGCGACGCGCGCGGGCAGGCGCGCGCCGGGAATGCCCCCGCTGGGGCTGCCCGCGCCGAGCGCGCGCAACTCGCGGCCGAGCGCGGCGACCTCGCCGAAGACGCGCGTGTCCGTGCGCCCGCTGTGACCCACGATCGCGCCGTGATATTTCTCGTACGAGCCGCGCGACTGCCGCCACTGGAAGAACATCACCGCGTCGGCGCCGCGCGCGACCGCCTGGTACGAAAGTAGGCGCATCACGCCGGGGCGCTTGAGCGGGTTGTAGGGCTGCCACTGCACCTGGCTGGGTGTTTGCTCCATCAAGAGGAACGACTGCCCGCCCTTGAGTCCGCGCGTCAGGTCGTGCCGGAAGGCGATCGCGGACGGCTCGTCGCTCGATGCGGGGTACGAGTCCCACGACACGACGTCGAGGTGGGGCGCCCAGGCGAAGTAGTCGAGCGGCCTGAACGCGCCCATGAAGTTGGTCGTGATCGGCGCGTCGGGCGTCGCCGCGCGCAGGATCTCAGCCTCGCCCTGATAACACTCCAGGTAGACATCGGACACGAAGCGTCGCCAGTCTAGCGCCAGCGCCTGGATGCTGTGATTGGTACGTGGGGACGGCGGGATGATCTGCTCCCAAGCGGTGTAGGTGTGGCTCCAGAACGCCGTGCTCCAGCGGCGATTGAGCGCCTTGAGCGAGCCATAGCGCCCACGTAGCCAGCGCCGAAAGTGCGTGGCGCAGCGGTCGCAGTAACAGGGCTGGCCGTTGTCGCCGGCGCCGCCATAGTACTCGTTAGAGACGTGCCACAGCAGCAAGGCTGGGTGGCCGCCGTAGCGCGCGGCCAGGCGGCGCGTCAGCTCCTGGCCGAGGCGGCGAACGTCGGGGCTGGTGGGGCAGTAGTTCTGGCGCGCGCCGTGGCCGCGCCGGATGCCATTCTCGTCGACGGGCAGCGCGTCGGGGTAGGCGGCGGAGAGCCAGGCCGGTTGCGCGGCGGTCGGAGTGGCGAGGCAAACGCGGATGCCGTTCTCGTGCAGCAGATCCAGCACGCGATCGAGCCAGCCGAAGGTATAGGTGTACTCGTCCGGCTGCAGCGCGACCCACGAGAAGACACCAACCGTGACCACGTTGACGCCGGCCTCGCGCATCAGGCGCATATCCTCGCGCCAGACGCTCTCGTCGTCGTAGCCGAAGGCCGGCGTCCACTGCTCGGGATTATAGTCGCCGCCATAGAGGAAGGTTGGACTGACGGGATCTTTGGGCATTATTTACCCCTTCACGCCGCCGGCGGTGAGCCCACTGCGCCAGTAGCGCTGCAGCAGCAGGAAGGCCACGATGAGCGGGATGACCGAGATGAGCGCGCCGGATACGACAAGGTTGTACTGAAGCTGCTGCGAGTTCCCGCTCGTCGCGTTCAGCGTCTGCAGGCCGAGCGTGAGCGGGTACAGGCTGGGGTCCTGCAGCATGATCAGGGGCAGGAAGTAGTTGTTCCACACGGCCACGAATTGGAACAGGAACACCGTCACCAGCGCCGGGGCCATGATGCGCGTGGCCACGGTGAAGAAGGTACGAAACTCGCCCAGGCCGTCGACGCGCGCGGCGTCGAGCAAGTCGTCGGGGACCGACGCGGCGGCGTAAATGCGCGCCAGGTAGACGCCGAATGGGCTGGCAATCTGCGGCAGCAGCACGGACCAAATCGTGTTGGTCAGTCCGGCCTTGCTCAACAGCAGGAACAGCGGGAGCGCCAGCGCCGTCGCCGGCACCAGCAGCGCGCTGAGGATAATCGAGAAGATCAGGTTGCGGCCGGGGAAGATATACTTGGCGAGCGCGTAACCGGCCATGGCCGAGAACAGCGTGCCCAGGATGGCGCTGCCGAAAGCGTAGATCGCCGTGTTGACCAGCCAGCGCACGTAGATGCCGTTCTGTGCCGTGAACAGGTCGTGCAGATTCGCGCCCAGGTTCCATGTGGAGAACCACAGCCCGAACGAGTCGATGATATCGTTGCTGCTCTTGGTGGCGTTGATGACGAGCCAGTACACGGGTACCAGGAAGTAAACCGTGGCCACGAACAGGACGGCCATGGCCAGGACGTTTTGGGTTCCGATGCGCCGGCGTGGCGTCGCGCGCTCGCGCGTGGTGGTCCCTTCGAGCGTGGTCGGTAGGAGAGCCATAATCTACACCCCCGATTGCTGGCGTGTGAGCCGCAGGAAGCCGAACGAGAGGACGAACGTGAACAGGGCCAGGACGACGGCCAGGGCCGCGGCGTAATAGTAGTCATTGTTGCCAAACGCCGTGTTGTAGGCGTAGATATTGGGCGTAAACGTGCTCGATATATTATTGGAGAAACCCTTGAACACCTGCGGCTCGTTGAAGAGTTGCAGCGTGCCGATGATAGAGAGCACGCCGGTCAGAACCAGGGCCGGCGCCACGAGGGGAACCTTGATGTAGTGCGCGATGCCGAAGCCGGTGCAGCCGTCGATGCGCGCCGCCTCGTAGATCTCGCTGGGGATGGCTTGCAGGGCCGAGTAGAGGATGAGCATGTTGTAGCCGGTCCACTCCCAGGTAACAACATTGGCGATCGACCACAGGATCGTGTTCGGGCCCAGCAGGTCGATGTTAGCGCCGAGGGTGTGCATCCCTTTGATGATGGGGCTGACATCGGGGTTGTAGAGGTACCCCCACAGGATCGCCGCGATCACGCCGGGGACGGCGAAGGGCACGAAGAACGCCAGCCGGAAGAACGCTTTAAGGCGCACTATCGTCGAGTCGAGCAGCAGCGCGAAGATGAGCGCCAGCCCAAGCATCACGGGCACCTGCACGACGCCGTAGAGCACCACACGGCCCAGCCCCGTCCAGAACGCGCTGTCTGCGAATACATCATGGAAGTTATTGAGGCCGTTGAAGGCGACCGTCGGCGGGCCGCCGAGCCCGAGCCCACTGCGCTGCGAACGATAGAAGCTCTGGTCGACGGCATAGATAATGGGCACGATAAAGAACACGACGAACAGGACGGCGAACGGTAGGATGAACAGGTAGGGGGTCGACCAGCCGCGGCGAAGACGCCGCCGGCGCGCGGTTCGCGCCCCCGTTTGAACGTGTGCGACAGCCATGGTTGACGCGCCCCCTTTCTATCGTTGATTCATCATGATTATATACGTGGGTCGATTGGCCATACGGCCAATCGACCCACGTATATAATCATCCTTGTTTACTGCGTGACGCTGAACCCGAGTTTCTTCATGTGGCTGACCGTGCTCGCCTGCAGCGCGTCCATCGCTGCGGGGAGCGTGGTCTTACCATTGACCGCGTTCGAGAACTGGTCGCCCATGTCCGTGAACACCTGGTCCATCGTCGGGCCCCACTGGAACGACACGTTGACGTGCTGAGAGGCCTGTCCGAAGACCTTGTTAACGACCTGGTTGCCGTAGAAGGCCACCGGCTGGTTAACGCTCGACGAGTCGAGGACCGACTTGAGGGCGGGGTAGAGCGCGGCGCCCTTGACCGGATCGATCATCAACTTGACGCTCTGCGTGTTGGTGTTGAGCCACTCGGCGAACTCGGCCGCCTCTTTGGGGTGCTTGCTGTCCTTGAAGACAACCGTGGTGGAGCCGCCCCAGTTGCCGTAGCTCTGCATGTTTTTGTCCCACAGCGGCATCGGGGCCGCGCGCCAATCGCCCGATGTCTTGGGCGCGCTAACGGGGATGGTGTTGGCGCCCCACACGGCCGAGATCCACGTCGCGGCGGCGCCGGTCTGTAGATCGCGGTTCCAGGGATCGCTGAAGTCGGGGTCGGTCTTGACGAGCTTCTGGCTGATCAGGCTCTGCCAGTACTGCGCCACGGCCTTACCGTTGGCGTCGTTGAGGGCGATCTTCCATGACTGGCCGCTGATTCCGAAGGGGTGCGCGCCGTGCTGCCACATCATACCGATGAACCAGCCCGGATCCTTGGGCGCGAAGTCGGTGATGTAGAGGCTGCTGTTGGCCTTGTGCAGCTTGAGCGCGGCGGCGGCGTACTCGGCCCAGGTGGTGGGCACGGCGATGTTGTACTTCTTGAAGAGGTCGGCGCGGTAGTACATACCCTCGGGACCGGTGTCCTGCGGGATGGCGAAGATCTTGTCGCCGAGCGTCGACTGGCTCCACGTCCACGACACGAAGTCGTTCTTGTAGGCGGCGGCGCCGTATGGAGCCAGGTCGAGCAGGCCGTTCTGCGCCTCGAAGGTAGGCAGGAACTGGTATTCGATCTGGCCGATGTCGGGCGTCGAGTTAGCCTTGATGGCGTTCGAAAAATTGGCGTAGGTGCCAAGGCCGCCCGCGACAACTTTACGCCAATTGACGTGAATGCCAGGGTGTGTCTTGTTGAACAGGTCGACCGACGTGTTCATGTTGGGTACCCAGGTCTCGGCGGTCAACTGGACGACCGAGGCCTTGGGCGTCTGGGCTTTGGCCGTATGCAGGGTGAGGCTGACGGCGGCAAGGGTGGCCACGGCCGCGCCGGCGGCTAAACGCCGCGCCCAGCGGCGCTTGGAAGAACGCTGATCGGGATGATGGATCATGAGAAAGGCACTCCTTCGTATATACAACTGGCGAGACATAATACAGGATGACTGCTGTCGGGACGCCTGCTATGGGGGGAGCCACGGTTTCGTAGCCCCGCCGCTAAAACGCCTGGGCTTTGACCTCACCTCCTCTCGTATGCGCCTCCAGCGCGTCTTCAGGATCAATGGGCGCCGTCGACCGGCGCGCGACGAGGTGCGGGAGTACGGTCAGGCGGTCGGGGATGGCGTCCGCGTCCGCGCCATCGACGCGGCGCAGCAGCAACTCCATCGACCGCGTCGCCAGCTCCTGCTTGGGAATTGCGATGGTGGTGAGCGCCGGGCGCAGGTGCGCGCACAGCGCGATGTCGTCGAACCCGACGACCGAGAGGTCCACGGGGACGCGCAGGCCGGCGTCGGTCGCCGCCTCGATCGCCCCCAGGGCCATCAAATCATTGGTGGCGAATATGGCCGTGGGCCGCGCCGCGCCCATGGGGTTGTCAAGTAATGTGGCCGCGGCGCGATACCCACTCTCAACCGTGCCGTCGCCGAACTGGACGCGCCCCTCATGAAGCGAAACACCGGCGGCGGCGAGCACGGCGCGGAAACCCTCCAGCCGGCCCGTGTGCGACGGGCTCCGCGTGTCACACGCCGTGCCGCCCGTCTCTTGCACGATCGCGGCGACACAGCGGTGGCCGAGCGCGAGGAGGTGACGGGCGGCCAGCGCGCCGCCGTGCCGGAAATCAACCTCCACGGTGGGGAGTTTCAGAGCGCGGCCCCCGGTGGTTCGCGCTTCGACCTCCGACCAGTTGCACAGCACCACGGTAAGCCCGCGCGCCACGGCGGCGCGCACGTCGGCAAGCGCCAAGCCGCCGGCCATCGCCAACACGCCATCGACGCGGCGCCCTAGCAAGCTTTCCAGCTGCGCGCGGCCAACGGCATTGTCGTCATGGGTATTGCACAGCGCCAGGGTATAGCCGTGCGCGCCGGCGATGCGCTCGACCTCAAGGGCGATCTCGGGATAGAACGGGTTAGCGATATTGGGCAGCAGGAGAGCGAGGGTCGCGCTGCGGCGGCGGGCCAGCCCACGCGCCACGAGGTTGGGCCGGTAGTCGAGCGCGGCGATAGCCGCCTGCACGCGCTCACGCGTTTCGGCGCCGACGGAGCCCTTGTCGCGTATAACGTTGGACACCGTGGCCGCCGTCACGCCCGCCCGCCGCGCCACGTCGTAAATCGTCGCCGTCATCGCGCGCCGCCTCATTGAATTAAGCGGTTAACTAGTGTGAGTAGAGCGTAACACGTCGCCGCCGCTTTGTCAATATAGCGCCGGATTGCGGGTGCGCGCCACTTTGTCGCGGTGGTGGGCGGGAGTCCGCACCCCTGCCCCGTGTGACGCTGTGGCATTCCCTCCTCGCCCCCCCGCCCCCTCCGGGGGAGCCTGGGGAGATGCCTCCCCCCAGCCCCCCGCCAAACACTCATCGCGGAAGCCATGGGGCCTGACGATAGGAAACGTCCGGCGACCCCTGCCGCCTCCTAGGCGCAGCGTCTGTCTGCCCCATCGGCGGTATCTGGCGGCGGCTCACTCGCCCGCCCGCTATCTCCTACCGCGTCCCGTTGCGGCTTTATGGCGGGGGTCTGGGGGGAGGCATCTCCCCAGGCTCCCCCGGAGGGGGCGGGGGGGGCGACGGAAGATGCCCAGGCTCCCCCGGAGGGGGCGGGGGGGGCGAGGGCGAAAGGGGCCGTCATACGTGGGAGCGTGCGAAAGCCCCTCCGAGCGCGGCGCGAAAATGTGGCGCACACCCTCAGATTGCCGGGTCACAATACGGTATGCTTGAGCCGTGGATAACGGATTAATCATACGCGCGCCGGCCAAGATCAACCTCTCGCTCGACGTGCTCGGGCGGCGTCCCGACGGCTATCACGCGCTGCGCTCGGTCATGCAGACCTTGGCATTGCACGACACGCTGGAGCTATCACCCGACCCCACGGGCGCGCTCACGCTCACCTGCGACGCGCCCACGCTGGCCGGCCCAGCAAACCTCGCGTGGCGCGCCGCCGACCTACTGCGCCAGGAGACGAGCTACGATGGGGGGGCGCGTCTGGCGCTGCGCAAGCGCGTGCCGGTCGACGCTGGGCTCGGCGGAGGCAGCAGCGACGCGGCGGCCGCGCTGCTGGGTCTGAATCGGCTATGGGACCTCGGTCTCGCGACCGATCGGCTGGCTGAACTGGGCGCGCGGCTGGGCTCGGATGTCCCATTTTTCTTCTATGCCCCCACGGCCCTCGCCACCGGCCGGGGCGAGACGGTGGCCCCGTTGCCGCCACTGCCGCGCGTACACGTCGTGCTCTATAAGCCGGACAGCGGCGTCTCGACGCGCCAGGTGTTCGCCGCCCTCACGCCCGCGCTGTACAGCGACGGCTCACAGACCGAGGCGTTACTTGCCGCCTTGCGCGCCGACCCGCCTCTGCCGCCGCGCGCGTGGCCGCTCTCCAACGACCTACAGCGCACGGTCCGCCTGCTCTACCCCGCGGTTGGGCGCGCGCTGGACGCGTTGCGCGACGCGGGCGCGCCCAACCCCCTGATGACCGGCAGCGGCTCGACCTGCTACGCCATCTTCGCCCACGCGGACGACGCCCGCCAAACCTACGAGCGCCTGAGAAGCGCCGGCGGCTGGACGGCGCTGACGAGCACGCCGTAGACCATGGTCTCGCTGCCGCCGGTCACCGCGGTCACGTATCCCGGTGAGGGTCTAACCGCCATCCAGGGCGTGCGTGAACTCCTCCAGGGTACGCGCGGAGAGCGCCACGGTGAGGAGCGCCTCCAGCCGCCGCGGGCATCAATGCGGTCAAGCCCCGCGCCGACGGAGGGCGGCAGTGGGCCGACTTGCTTGGTCAGCAGCGCCAGCACCGCATGACGGGCCACCCTAAGGCCCTCCTGGCATCCCTCCGCCACGCCCTCCTGGCGACCCTGCGTCCGGCCACGCAAGAGTATGCGATCCGCCCATGTCAGTTCCGTCGCTTCCATCGTGGTATCCCCTCCCCGCTGTAATTGTACCCGCAACTCATTCCGCTCCGTGGCGCTCAACGGTAGATACGTCGCGATCATATTGACCAGCAACTCCATGCGCGCGTCGTCCAGCTCGCCGGCCTCCGCTGCCTGCTGCACGCCGCGCAGGCAGGCCAGGTGCAGCGCGATGCGCGCCGCACGCCCCTTTGCCGCCGGCCGCATCAGGCTGGCCAATCCCGCCGCGAGCGGACCCTTCGTCAGGTAATCGTCGGCGGGTAGGCGCGGCAGGCTGATCTGCAAGTATCGAAACGTGACGTAGGCGCGGCCGAAGACACCCTCGCTGTACTCTTCGAGCGTGATGCCCGCGCGACCGGGATAGAGCACCAGAGCGATGGGGATGACCGGCAGGCGCTCACGCAGGCGCAGGAGGTGGTAATACTCCCACATCCGCTGCGGAAAGTTCGGCTCACGCTTACGCTGCGCTTCCGCGTGGATCAGCACCAACTCGGGGTCACCCATGAGTGTCCCGACACGCGCGACCAGGTCGGCGGTACGCCGTTCGCCCTGGGGAATGTCGGTGAACGTCTCCGGATTGACGAACGTCACCGTGCCGAGGTCCAGCTTGTCCGCTGTCTCGGGGTCGAACAGGCGCGGGAAGTCGGCAAAGAATGCCTGCAGCAGTTGCTTCAGGAGTTGGTCATGCCCGCTGAGTCCCACCGCCATCTGCATGATCGAGCGCCTCCTGTGCGGTCAACCGGCCTTTTCTATGCCATCAGTGTACTCGACTTGTGGCGCAATGATGCCAAGACCTGACCTGAGCGACGGCCCTCCCCGCTCCGCGTGGGCCCGGATGGCAGACCAACGCTGACCGCAGTCGGATGTGGGTGCGCACCACATTTTCGCGCTGGAGATCTACTGGGACCGCCAGCCACGCTATCACCCCAGTCGGCGCGAAAAGATGTAGGGGCGTATGGCTATACAGCCCTGTCCGGTTACAAATTACCCGACGCCATAACGGCTGTAGGGGCGTATCGCTATACGCCCGGTGGTCGCGGGCGGGCGGCCTGGCGGTCGTCGGCGTTCGCCGCCCATTGGACGCCTCTGCGGCGACCGTTGGGCGTATAGCGATACGCCCGCGCGCCCTGTTTGCGCTCACCGATGCCCCCATAGGAGCGCCCGGTCGCGCCACGTCCTGCCCGCGACGCCGGGCACAGGGCGATTAATACACCTTGGGGATCAGGTTGCCGAAATCGATCGCCTGTGTCTGGCTATAACCGGCGTGTTCTTCCACCCCGGCTCCCACGCCTATAGTGACAGATGGGCTGGGACGCGAGAAGTTCCCGCATTCATCCTTGCTGGTAGAGACATCTACTCCCACATCTAAACCGGCGCCAGCACTCGCTCCGGCGTAATACGAGCCGCCGCTCAAATCACTAATACTCTTATCGTCACTTATTTGTACCTGTAAGCCTGCATCCACAGAGGGCGATCCTGTTTGGACTTGTCCGGCTACAGTACCTGAGAGCCCCAACGATCTGAAGTCAGCACTGACGATGCAGACTTGAATAGAGCCGCCAAAAATAAATCCTGCCCCTACATTCCCGCACAGCCCATAAACGAAAAGTCCCGATGGGTCGCTCTCATTTGTTGGATTGGCGTTCGCATACGTGTATCGGTTGACAGTCACTGGATTGTTGGGGTCGAACGGATACGGGTCGCGCTGCAGGAAGACGCCGGTGGCGGGGTCATAGGAGCGGGCGCGCAGGTAGACGAGGCCGTTCGCGGCGTCGGTCTGCTGGCCGGTGAAGCCGAACACGCTGCCGGCGCCGCTCGTCGTCTGTGCGCCGTAAGCGTCGTAGGAGGCGTGGCCCACGATCGCGCCGCCACTGCTGGCGACCAGGCGCGTCGAGCCCAGCGCGTCGGGCAGCAGCGTCTGTAGGTCCGTGCCGTCGTCCTGGCCCAACAGGCCCGCGCCGTAGAGATAGGTCGTCGTGACGCCCAATGTTGCCTGCTGCAAGACCGTGGGCAGCCCGGCGGCGAGGTCGAGCACGTAGCCCGTCGTCACGCCGTCAACCGCGCTGCCAACGCGCGCGTGGTCGCCATTGTAGGTGTAGATCATGTCGTGCGCGCCCGACGCGAGGCCCGTCAGGTAGTTGGCGTCGTCGTAGCCGTAGGTCGTAGTCGCGCCGTCCGTGGTCGCCGTCAGCCGGTTGCCGTCAGCGTCGTAGCCGTAGGTCGTGGCGCCGGCGACGGTCAATTCGTTCGCGGCGTTGTAGCTGTAGGCCGTCGTGGTCACGCCCGTACGGTTGCCGGCGGCGGCGTAGCCGTACGACACCGTCTCGCTCAACGGGCTGGTCACGCTCGTGACGCGACCGAGCAGGTCGTAGGCGGTGGTCGTGGTATGCGTCAGCGCGTCGGTGACGGCGGTGCGGTCGCCCACCTCGTCGTAGCCGTAAGTCGTGGCCCCGCTCAGGGCGTCCGTAACCGTGATCAGCCGGTTGTCCGCGTCGTAGCCGTCGGTCGTGACGTCGCCGCGCGGGCTGATCATACTGAGGCGGTTGCCCTCGGCGTCGTAGGCCGTGAGCGTGGCGTGGCCCAGCGCATCGGTGCGCGTGCGCGGGTTCTCGTGCAGGTCGTAGGTCGAGGTGATGGCGTGCGTGAGCGGATCGACCACTGTGAGCGGGCGGTTGGCGGCGTCGTAGCTGTAGGTGGTCGTGTTGGTGCGCGGATCGGTCGCGGTGAGCATGTTGCCGCGCGTCGTAGGTATACATGGAGGTATGGTTATTGGGGTCAGTGGCCGTGAGGCGGTCGCCCCGGTCGTCGTAGGTGTAGCTGGTGATCCCGTTGGCGGCGTCGCGCACGCTGAGCAGGCGATACTGGCTGTCGTAGGTGTAGGTGGTCGCGGCGCCGCGTGGGTCGGTGGCGACGGTGACGCTGTGGGGCGGCGCCAGGTAGTAGGCGAAGGTGCTGACGCGGCCGAGCGCGTCGGTCTGCGTGATCACGCGGCCGGCGTCGAGGGCGTCATATTGGTTGGTGACGAAGGGGTGGCCATCGCGGTCGACGCCGCTGGTGAGTTGGTGGGCCGCCTTGCGGCACGAGGAGTTGTCAACCCAGGTTCATCATGTTACATTGTTCTAGAAAAGAGGTCACTATCATGTTTTTTCAAATCTCATGGTCTTTGCGACCATTATCGTCTTCCTTGCTTTGACGCCCGGTCCTGATGTGATCTATATAATGACACGCGGTATTGCGCAAGGGAGAACGGCCGCCTTGCTCTCGACGGGGGGGATCTGCCTAGTAGTCCGTCAAGCGAATTATGAACAGTTGGTGCATCATGGAGATAGCCTCGTTAGGCGACCTGGGCGATGGCGCGGGCTGGCGGCGGTGTTGTCGCGGCGTGCGCCTCCCGCACGGTGG
>JAABUJ010000844.1_pt1 | contig 52953 bp, 58 predicted proteins | sample 5559131 | NCBI WGS metagenome assembly JAABUJ01 (sample SAMN10711875, study PRJNA513366) | rock metagenome | isolation source: Antarctica rocks | place: Antarctica: Victoria Land, Mt New Zealand nord | collected 2016-01-07
GATGCCCGCGTCCACTCGCGCAGCACCTTCTCCTCCCCAGCCCGCAACACCAATGGCTCCACTCGTGACATGAACCATTTTCTCAAACACCGACTAGAAAGTCACTTCCAACACGCGACACTAGTTGGTGATATTGATCGCATCGGCATCGTTCTACTCATCGGAACTGCCGGGTTGGACGGCGTCGGTCCGTGATGTTCGACACGGTGTCGCGAGCGGCCTGGGTGAGGCTCGCCGGGGGCTCTCCTGCTACAGCCAGCGGGGAAGTGGTGGGCGACCGGCGGGGACCCCTCGCCCTGGGTGAGGACGGCCGATGGTCCACCCCAGCAGGTCGGCGGCGGTGCCCTCCGCGCGGGCCGCGTCGGGTACGTGCTCACCGATCGCCCAGGTGTGTTCGCGGTCCTGCGGCACGAGGAGGACGTCGGGGCAGCCGTGCCGCGAACCGAGGGCACCGCAGACCTCGCTCAGCAGTGCATCGACCAGGTCGGAGGGGAACGCGTCGAACCAGACCCTGCCGCCCAGGTCGACGGCATGGATCCATGCTTCGCGCACGCGCAGCCACGGGACCTCCGCCGCGGGGATGTCGCGTCCGAGCGCGCTGCGGACCCGCGCTGCCCAGGCCTGCTCCGGCAACGAGCCCACGGCCGCGGACAGCTGCTCGGCGGCCTTCGTCACGGCCGCTCGGATTTCGTCGTCGGGGTGGGCGGCGCTCTCGTCGATCTCGCGTCCTCGCGCCTCGGGGCTCGGGTACATCGGGGTCTCCTGACCGGTCCGGGCCCAGTGCAGGAGGTTGCCCAACGCGCGGGCGTTGCTCGCCAGGTGTGCGGCGACCTGCGCCCTGGTCCACCCGGGCAACAGCGACGCGGCCGACAGGTCGAGGCCGGCGAGCTGCTCTGCGAGGAACGACTCGCCGTTCTGCATCCAGGTGAGCACCGTGGCGGGGTCGTCCCGCGGGTGTGCACTCACCGTTTTTCGTCCCGGCACACGTTGCGGCACTCCCCGACACCCTCGATGCGCGTGGTGAGCACGGCGCCGTCGTGGAGGTAGCGCGGTGGCGTGCGGGCATGCCCGACCCCGCCCGGTGTCCCCGTGGCGATGATGTCGCCGGGAACCAGGGTGATCATGGTGGACAGGTAGGACACCAGTGTGGCCGGGTCGAAGACGAGGTCGCCGGTGTTCGCGTGCTGCACCGTCTCGCCGTCGACCTGGCAGGTCAGCGCGAACGCGACGTCCGCAGCCTGCGCGTCGTCGGTGACCAGGTAGGGCCCGACCGGGGTGGTGGACTCGAAGTTCTTGCCCTGCAACCACTGCACCGAACGGTATTGCCAGTCGCGCTCGGTCACGTCGTTGACGACGGTGAATCCGGCGATGGCGGTCCGAGCGGTCTCGACGTCGGCGTGGCGGACCGCGGCGCCCACCACCACCCCGAGCTCGGCCTCCCAGTCGACGGCGGCGGACGCCTCGGGCAGGACGACTTCGTCGAATGCGCCGACCATGGCCCGGGGGTACTTGGCGAACAGGGTGGGGTGCTCGGGGAGCTCGCGCCCCATCTCCAGAATGTGGGTCCGGTAGTTCAAGCCGACGCACAGGATCTTCTCCGGCGTCGGCACCACGGGCGCGAAGTCCAGGTCGGCCGTGGGGTGGCTCCTACCGTCCACAGCGGCGGCTCGCTCCCGCCAGTCGGGGTGAGCGAGGAGCGCGCCCAGGTCGGGGCTCCCGAGCTCGACGGCGGTGTCCCCCTCCACGCGGACAGCTGCGGTGGAGCCGCGGAAACGGACGGTGGCCAACTTCATCAGGAACCCCCTCGTCGGGTCCGGTCCAGGCCGAACGCCTCGTAGACCGGCTCGTCTCCGAACCGGAAGACGTCGAGCTCGGTGTCCGCCTGCACCCGCACCGGTGCCCAGGAGGGCACTGCGACCAGGTCACCGTGGCCCACCTCGAAGGTGTCGTCGCCGATGTCGACGACACCGGTTCCCGAGAACACCTGCCACACCGAGGAGCCGACGCAGCGCACGGTGGTGGTGCGAGTTCCCGCGGCGTAGCGGTGCATCTCGGTGCGGATGGTTCGCAGGGCGTCGCCGCCGGTGGTCGGGTTGGTGAACCGGATCGCCGCGTGTCCCGGTTCGACGGTCTCCGCGTGCCCATCGGCCTCCAGCTCCAGCTGGGCGCGCAGCGCCGCGTCGGTGTGCTTCCGCCGGTAGGCCATCAGTGGTGATACCGGCTGGTCCGGGGCGCTGACGGGGCGCAGTCCCGGGTGTGCCCAGAGCCGCTCGCCGCGGGACGTGGCGGGGGTAGCCCGGGTGCAGAGCCCGTCCGGGCCGAACTCGAAGAACCCGGCGTCGAGCTGGCTTACCAGCGGGATGTCGAGGCCGTCGATCCAGGCCATCGGGTGGTCGGTGGTGTTGTGGTGCTCGTGGAAGTGCCAGCTCGGGGTGAGCAGCAGGTCGCCGCGACCCATGGCGACGGCGTCGCCCTCGACGTTGGTCCACACCCCCTCGCCCTCCACGACGAAGCGGAAGGCGGTCTGTGTGTGGCGGTGGGCCGGTGCGGTCTCCTTGGGCCCGAGGTACTGGATCGCCGCCCACAGCGTCGGGGTGGCGTAGGGGTTGCCGGGCAGCCCGGGGTTGGCCAGTGCGATCGCACGGCGCTCGCCGCCTCGACCCACCGGGACCAGCTCTCCCGCGCGCTCGGCCAGCGGGTAGAGAGTCGACCAGCGCCACAGCGCCGGTACGGCGTGGGGGTGGGGCATGTCGGTCATGAGGTCGTCGCGCTGGGTCCAGAGCGGCATCATGTCCGCCGCGGCGAACGCGGCGTAAAGCTCCTCCAGCTCGGTGTCGGTGCTAGTGGTCACCAGTTGCTCCCGGGGTCTCGGGGCCCCCGGCGGGGGCACTGGACCACAGTGTCGCGCGCCAAACCCCAGCCGAGAACAATTCACGACTATCATTCTGCTATGGAGAATCCGCCTCCCTACGCTATCGAGTCGGTGGACAACGCCCTGCAGCTGCTGCTCCTGCTGCGCCGCGACGGCGCGCTGCGGGTGAGCACGGCGGCCGAGGAGCTCGGCGTCGCCCGGTCGACGGCGCACCGGCTGCTGGCCATGCTCAAGTACCGGGGCTTCGTGGTGCAGGACACGCAGCGGATGTACCGGCCGGGCGCGGCCTTCCGGGAGCTGAGCGCGGGCAGCCCGGTCGTGGCCCTTCCCGCTCTCGCGCGCCCGCACCTCGAGTGGCTGGCCCAGCAGGTCGGGGAGACGGTCAACCTGGTCACCCGGACCGGGACGGACACCCGCTTCGTCGAGAGCGTGGAGGGCACCGAGGTCCTCCGGGTCGGCAGCCGCGTGGGAGTGGTGCTCCCGGCGCACCGCACCTCGGGCGGGAAGGTCCTGCTCGCTGACCTCAGCCGCAGCGAGCTCGAGGCGGTCTACCCGCAGCACCCCGCCGGCTCGGCGGAGCTCACCCGGCTGCGGCGGTCACTGTCGGTGGTGCGGCGACGGGGGTACGGCACCAACTACGAGGAGACCGAGCCGGGCGTCATCGCGCTCGGCGTCGCGGTTCGCGATGCTGAAGCCGTGGCCGTTGCGGCATTGACTATCTCGGCGCCCAAGCTGCGCTACCCCAGAGGCGCTATCGTTGACCTGCTGCCGCGGGCCCGGGCGGCCGCGGAACGCATCCGCCGCGAGCTCATCGGGGGCTGATAGCCGGTTGTGTGGGACGAGTTCCGCAGACCAGAACACCGTGGACAGCCCAGGGTGCGGGGGGCACATTCAGCACCATGACCCAGACCACCAGCGGGCAGTCGACGTCCGAGACCGCAGCATCCCCCGGTGGCGGACTTGCCGGCGACGCGTCGCCTGTCCGTCGGACCGACGTGCTGGTCGTCGGAGGCGGCATCGGTGGGCTGGCCGCAGCCCGAGGACTGCGGGCGTCCGGGATGTCGGTGACGCTGCTGGAGCAGGCGCCAGAGTTCGGTGAGGTCGGGGCCGGACTCCAGCTGGGCCCCAACGCAACCCGCCTGCTGCGAAACTGGGGTCTGCTCGAGCGGGTGATCGCCGTCGGGGTGGAGCCGGCCAACCTGGTGTTCCGCGACGCGGTGTCCGGCGAGGAGCTCACCCGCCAGGACCTACGGGGGGACTTCATGCGCCGCTACGGCGCCCCCTACGTCGTGGCGCACCGCAGTGACCTGCACGCCATCATGTGCGCCGCCGCCGCCGAGGTCGGCGTCGAGCTCGTCACCAGCGCCAAGGTCAGCGACGTGACCGCCACGCCGTCGGGCGCCCGGGTCGTGATCGCCGACGGCACCGCCTTCGAGGCCGACCTGGTCCTCGGGGCCGACGGGCTCACCTCGACCCTGCGTCCGGCGGTCTCGAAGGACGCCCCCGTCTCCTCGGGCTACGTGGCCTACCGCGGCACGTTCCCGATGGCCGACGTCGAGATGGCCGGCGACCTGCACGACGTCGTGGCCTGGCTCGGTCCGCACTGCCACTTCGTGCAGTACCCGCTGCGCCAGGGCGAGATGCTTAACCAGGTCGCGGTCTTCCGCTCACCGGGGTTCCTGCGCGGGGAGAGCGACTGGGGCGGCCCCCACGAGCTCGACGAGGCCTACGCCGGCTGCCATCCCGCGGTCCAGCGGATGCTGGGCTACCTGTGGCACGACCGCCGCTGGCCGATGTACGACCGTGAGCCGCTCGAGTCCTGGTCCCACGGCCGGGTCCTGCTCACCGGCGACGCCGCCCACCCGATGCTGCAGTACCTCGCGCAGGGGGCGTGCCAGGCACTCGAGGACGCCGACGCGCTCGCTCGCGCCGCGCACACGCACGTTCTCGGTGGGCAGGACTACGACCCGACCGGCTGGGACACCGCGGCCGCGGCCTTCGTCGCCGAGCGGGCGCCGCGAACGGCGCAGGTCCAGCGCCTCGCCCGGCTGTGGGGCGACTCGTGGCACCTCGACGGTGTCGCGCGCCTGGTGCGCAACGAGCTATTCCGCCGGCGTGACCCGGACGACTACCGCTACACCGACTGGATCTACGCCGACGGCTCGCCGTGACCTCTCCACTCCCGCTGCGCATTCCTGCCCCCTACCCGAAGGAGCTCGATCCGCGATGACCCCGACCGACGACCCCGAGCTGACCGACGCTGCCCGTGCCGCTGTGGACCGGCCGTGGCGTCTCCTCGTCGGTGGTGAGCTGCGCGAGGCCGAGGGTGGGGCCACCTTCGACGACATCAGCCCTATCACCCAGACCGTCATCGCCGCCGTCCCCGACGCCTCACCCGCGGACGTGGATGCTGCCGTCGCCGGCGCGACGGCCGCGCGGGCGCAGTGGCGCGCCACCCCGGCCACCGAGCGCGCCGCGCTGGTCCACGCCTTCGCCGACCTGGTCGAGGAGCACCGCGAGGAGCTCGCCCTGCTCGACGCCGTGGACGCCGGCTCGCCGATCAACAACGCCCGCCTCGACGTCGACATCGCCCTGCAGCAGATGCGGCTGTTCGCCGGGCTCGCCCTGGAGATGAAGGGGGAGACGGTGCCCGCGAGCAACAACCTGCACCTCACCGTGCGCGAGCCCGTGGGCGTCGTGGCCAAGATCTTCCCGTACAACCACCCGCTGATGTTCGCGTGCCGCCTCGCCGCGCCGCTGGTCGCCGGCAACCCCACCGTGCTCAAGCCGCCGGAGTCCGCGCCGCTGTCCCCGCTGCGGCTCGGCGAGTTAGCGGCGCAGGTCTTTCCGCCCGGTGTGGTGAACGTGGTCGTCGGCGACGGCCCCGCGGTGCCCGACCGGCTGGTGCGCCACCCCGCGGTGCGCCGCATCGGGTTCATCGGCTCCGAACCCACCGGCAGGGTTATCCAGCGCTCGGCCGCGGAGGTCGGCGTCAAGCAGGTCAGCCTCGAGCTCGGTGGCAAGAACGCGATGATCGTGTTCGCCGACGCGGATCTCGCCGCCGCCGCGGCGGGCGCGGTGCTCGGCATGAACTTCACCTGGTCGGGCCAGTCGTGCGGCTCGAACTCGCGGCTGCTGGTGCACCGCAGCATCCACGACGACCTCGTCGCCAGGGTGGTCGCCCTGGTCGAGGCCCGCCACATCGACAACCCGCTCTCCGAGACGTCCGAGCAGGGCACGATGATCAACCGGGCGCAGTACGACAAGAGCCTGCGCTACATCGACATCGCCACCGAGCAGGGCGCCAAGGTCGCCACCGGTGGCGGACCGGCGACCGGCGAGCACTTGGGCCGCGGGCTCTACGCGGCCCCGACCGTGCTCACCGGCGTCTCGCCCAGCGACCGCATCGCCCAGGAAGAGGTCTTCGGGCCGGTGCTGTCGGTGATCGCCTTCGACGACGAGGCGGAGGCGATCGAGATCGCCAACGGCGTCTCACTCGGGCTGACCGGCAGCGTGTGGACCAACGACCTCAACCGCGCGCTGCGCATCGTGTCCGCGATGGAAGCGGGCTACACGTGGGTCAACGGTTCGTCTCTGCACTTTCCCAACCTGCCCTACGGCGGCGTCAAGGGCTCCGGTGTCGGCGCCCGCGAGGAGTGTCTGGAGGAGCTGCTCGACTACACCGAGACCAAGGCGATCACCATCATGCGTTGAGCCACTGTCATGCGTTGAACACCCAGCGTTTCGTTCCAACGGAGGAACACATGAGCTACGTCATCGGGATCGACACCGGGGGCACCTTCACCGACGCCTTCGTGGCCGACGAGTCGGGTCGACTCGCCGCCGCGAAGACACCGTCCACCCCACCCAACTTCGCCGAGGGTTTCCTCAACGGCATCGACGAGCTGGCCACCGAGCTCGACATCAGCACCGCGGAGCTGCTGGCCGACACCAGCTACATCGTGCACGGCACTACGTCGACGCTCAACGCCATCGTCACCGGTGACGTGGCGCGCGTGGGCTTCCTGACCACCACCGGTCATGCGGACTCCATCTCGATCATGAACCTGGAGGGCCGGTACGCCGGGCTGGGCAGCGACGCGGTGCAGCACATGGCGCGTACCCGCAAGCCCGCGCCACTAGTCCCGCGTGAGCGCATCGTCGAGATCGACGAGCGCATCGACCACAAGGGACACGAGGTGGTCGCGCTCAACGAGGAGCAGGTCCGCGCCGCGGTCGGCCGGCTCGTCGCCGACGATGTCGAGGCGATCGCGGTCTCCTACCTGTGGTCGTTCCGCAACGACGCCCACGAGCAGCGGACCCGCGAGCTCATCGCCGAGGAGGCCCCCGATCTGTTCGTCGCGCTCTCCAGCGAGGTCAGCCCCCGCATCCGGGAGTACTCCCGCAGCGTCACCACCATCATGAACACCCAAGTGGGCCCGCGGCTGGCCGCCTACATCGAGCCGCTCGAGCGCGAGCTCGCGCGACGCGGACTGCGTGGTCAGCTGCTGATCATGCAGGGCTCCGGGGGGTGCGTCAGTTCCGGGGACGCACCCCGCCACGCCGTGACCACCATCGGCTCGGTGCTCACCGGCGGCGTCGTCGGCTGCACCCGGCTCGCCGCCGAGCTCGACACCCACAGCATCATCTCCACCGACATGGGCGGCACCACGTTCCTCGTCGGGCTCGTGGTCGACGGCGCACCAGTCACCACCAGCTCGACCATCCTCAACCAGTTCACCGTCTCCACCCCGATGGTCGACGTGCACACCATCGGCTCTGGTGGTGGTGCCATTGCCTGGGTGGACGCCGGCGGCAACCTGCGGGTCGGGCCGCGCAGCGCCGGCGCGGTGCCCGGCCCGGCCTGCTACGGCGACGACGGCGAGGAACCCACCGTCACAGACGCCGACCTCGTGCTGGGGATCATCAACCCTGACAACTTCCTCGCCGGGCGTAAGAAGCTCTCCGTGGACCTCGCCCGCAAGGCGATCGAGACCCGCGTCGCTGGCAGGCTCGGCATGAGCGTCGATGACGCGGCCGCCGCGATCTATGCGATCCAAAACGCGCAGACGGCCGACCTGGTGCGCAAGGTGGTCGTCAACTCGGGGCACGACCCGCGCGACTTCTCCCTCTACGCGTTCGGCGGCGCGGGTCCGATGCACTGCGCGAGCTATTCGGCCGACCTTGGGGTGCGCGAGGTCGTGGTGCCGATCGGCTCCACCTCGGCGGTGTTCTCCGCGTACGGGCTCGCGGTCTCCGACATCGTGCTCACCGCCGAACGGTCGCAACCGGCCACCATGCCCGCCGACACCGAGTCGTTCAACGCGGTGTTCGTGGGCCTGGAAGAGGAGCTGCAGGGCCGACTGGACGAGCAGGGGCTGACCTTCGCCTCGGTGGCCTACGAGCGCGAGGCTGACATCAGGTTCACCATGCAGCTCGCTGAGGTGGCCACACCGGTGCCGGGCGGGGTGCTCAGCGGTGAGGACATCGCCCAGGTGGGCAAGGAGTTCGAGCGCATCTACGACTCCCTCTACGGCGAGGGTTCCGGCTTCCCTGACGCCGGTGTGCAGATCATCACCTACCGGGTGCGGGCCATCGGGACCATGCCGATCCAGCCGAAGCTGCCCGAGCACCCCGTCGTCGGTGGGGAGCCGGAGAGCAGCGGTACCCGCGACGTCTTCCTTGACGTCCGGCGGGGCCGGGAACCGGCGACGATCTACGACTACCAAGCGCTCGGGGCAGACCATGTCATCCGCGGGCCCGCGGTGATCGAGGCGCCGACGACGACGGTGGCGGTACCTCCCGGCGTGACCGCGCGGGTGGACAGGCTCGGCAACCTGGTGATGACGACGTCGAAGGAGCGTGCCTGATGCCTATCGTCCCCGTGGCCGGCTCGGAGAAGTTCGCCCAGAACGCCGAGCCGCTCGACCTCGACGCGATCACCGGACTACCTGCGCTGCACCAGGTCTCCGACGATGCCGTCTCCTCCCTCGATCCGCTCACCTACGAGGTGGTCCGGCACCGCTTGGTGTCGATCACCGACGAGATGGGCGACGCCATCAAGCAGATGTCGGGCTCGGTCGTTGTCACCGACTGCAACGACTTCGGTGCCGGAATCCTCGACGAGGTCGGTGAGACCGTCCAGGTCGGCCTCTACAACATGCAGCTCGCGTCGTCGCTGGACATGGCGGCCCGCTGGACGCTGGCCCACCGGTCGGCGAATCCGGGAATCAACCCCGGTGACCAGTTTCTGCTCAACGACCCGTGGATCGGGGGCGGGTTGCACCAGAACGACGTGACGGTGCTGGCGCCGCTGTTCTACGACGGCGAGCTGTTCGGCTGGACCGCCGCGGTGGCGCACCAGGTCGACCTCGGCGGGGTGTCCCCGGGCAGCTGGTCGGTCGACGGGCACGACGTGTTCGCCGAGTCCATCCCCATCCCGCCGATGAAGATCGTCGAGGGCGGAATGATGCGCGAGGACCTGGAGGACGTCTACCTGCGCCGCTCACGTGTTCCGCGGCTCATCGCGCTGGACCTGCGCGCGAAGATCGGGTCGAACAACGTCGCCCACGCCCGGTTGACGGCGCTGATCGACAAGTACGGCGCGGACACCGTCAAGGCGGTGATGAAGCGGATGATGAACGACGCCGAGACACAGCTGCGGGCCAAGCTGCGCCGGCTGCCCGACGGCGACTGGTCGGCGGTGGCGCACCAGGACGGCGCCCGGGTCGGGGACCAGGACATCTACAAGATCGTCGTCACCATGCGCAAGCGCGGCGACTCCCTCGAGTTCGACTTCACCGGCACCGACCCGCAGGTCGACGGCATCATCAACTGCACGCTCGCCGGTATCCAGGGCGGGATCATGCCGATCCTGCTGACCATGCTCTGCCCCGACATCCCCTGGGCACCGGGCGGGATCTGGCGACCGATCTCGATCGTTTCCGAGCCGGGCACCATGAACAACTGCACCTTCCCCGCCGGCATCGGCAAGGCGTCGGTGAACTCCGCCTGGTCGACGCAGAACGCGGTGTCGGAGACCGTTGCCCAGCTGCTGGGAACCCATCCCGAGCTCGCCAAGTCCGCGATGAGCGTGTGCAGCGGCACCTTCGACCTATGCCTGCTCGCCGGCGTCGACCAGCGCGGTGGCGGCTTCGTCACCATGCTGTGCGACTCCATGGCCGGTGGCCTCGGCGCCAAGGTGGACAGCGACGGCGTCGACACCGGCGGGGAGAACTGCATCCCGATGGGACGGCTCGCCGACGTCGAGATCAACGAGTTCTCCTTCCCCATGCTCTACCTCTGGCGCCGGGAGGAGCTGGACTCCGGTGGGCCGGGGCGCTGGCGCGGCGGCGTCGGCGCTTCGAGCTGTTTCATCCCGTACGACTCGCCGGTGCACGGGGTTCACCTGGTGGTCTCGGCGACCGGGAAGACCGTCCCGCAGGCCCCGGGACTCGCCGGCGGCTACCCGGCGGCGACCCAGTGGGACGTCCTGGTGCGCGACACGACCGTGCGGGACCAGCTGGCCGGCGGGGTCATCCCGCGCGACCTCGGGGACCTGGGCGGGACAGCACAGGAGCTGCCGACGCACCTGGAGACCGACCTCAGCGAGGCCGACGTCTACTTCACCCACTGGCAGGGCGGCGGCGGCATGGGTGACCCGCTGCTCCGCGAGCCCGAGCTGGTCGCGTTGGACGTGCGGATGAAGAAGGTGTCGGTCGGTGGTGCGGAGAACGTCTACGGGGTCAAGCTCACCGGCGGCGGAGACGCCGACCTCGACGCCACCGCGCGGCACCGGACGGCACTGCGCCGCACCCGGGCCGGCCTCGACGCCGAACCTCTCAGCACGAACGGAGCACCCCAGTGAGCACCATGACCATCGACGCCAACCTCGTCGCCGACGACGCCGGAACGGTCAGCTGCCGGCACTGCGAGACGGCGCTGGGCACCGTCCGCGGCAACCCGCTGGAACACGCGCGCGTCCACGAGCGACCATCCACCGAAGCCGGCCCAGGGGTGCACGTCGATCCCCGCACCTTCACCGACCGTGCGATCGTGGTACGCCAGGCCTTCTGCCCACAGTGCCTGACCTTGCTCACCACCGAGATCGTGCCCGCCGACGAGCCCAGCTTCCGCACGTGGAGCCTGTTGTGACCGGGGACGCGCTGGCCAAGAAGGTCGTCGTGGTCACCGGAGCCGCGCAGGGCATCGGCGCAGGATACGGCCGGCGGCTGGTGGCGGCGGGTGCGACCGTGATCTTCGCCGACCGCAACGCCGACGGTGTCGCCGCCGCGACCACCGACGTGCCCGGCCCCGGGGAGGCGGTGCCCTTTGTGCTCGACGTCGCCACCCGGGACGGGTGCGCATCGATGGCGGAGTTCGCCACCGAGCGCTACGGCCGGGTCGACGGCCTGATCAACAACGCGGCGATCTTCTCGACCATCACGATGAAGCCGTTCTGGGAGATCACCGAGGCCGAGTGGGACACCCTGATGGCGGTCAACCTCAAGGGGCCGTGGCTGTTGATCAGCGCGCTGCTGCCCCTGCTGCGGGCCGCCGAGCGCGCCAGCATCGTCAACATCGGATCCGACGCCGTCCAGATGGGACGGCCCGGGTACCTGCACTACATCGCCAGCAAGGGTGGGGTGCACGGCATGACGTTCTCGATGGCCCGCGAGCTGGGGGAGTTCGGCATCCGGGTGAACACCCTGTCCCCGGGGCCGGTGTACACCGAGATCGACCGGGGCACGGTGAGCCCGGAGCAGAAGCAGGCCATGCTCGCCTCCCAGGCGCTGCACCGGGCCGCGGGACCCGACGACATGACCGCGCTCGCCGAGTTCCTGCTCTCCGACGAGAGCAGCTACATCACCGGGCAGACCTACTCCGTCAACGGCGGGCTCGTGCACCGCTGAGCGGCTCGTCCACCGTGCTCCGCACTCGAGAGAAAGGCGTGTGAACGATGTCTGCCGAGCTCCGACAGCTCGTCACCGAGTCCTCCCGCATCCTGGGGTCGGTCGACCACGGGGATCTCATCTGGGGCCACGCCTCGGCCCGCGACGAGCAGGGTCGCGGGGCGTGGCTCAAAGGCAGCGGCTGGGGCTTGGAGGAGATCAAACCTGAGCGGGTGCAGCTGGTCTCCCCCGACGGTGAAGTGCTCGACGGGGAGGGCCCACGCCACAGCGAGTACCCCATCCACACCGAGATCATGGCGGCACGGCCGGACGTCGGTGGCGTGGTCCACACCCACTCCCCGCACGCGGTGGCCCTGGCCGCGAGCGGGCAGCAGCTGCGCCCGGTCAGCCACGCCGCCAACATGTTCGGCCCGCGCGGGGTGCCTCGCTTCACCGACACCGCGGACCTCGTGCTCACCCGCGAGCTCGGTGCTGCGCTCGCCGCCGCGCTCGGGCAGGCGCAGGCGGTGTTCCTGGTCAACCACGGCATCGTCACCGTGGGCCCGACGCTGCAGGTGGCCACCGTCGCGGCGGTGATCCTGGAGCGTGCCGCGCAGCAGCAGCTGTTGACCTGTGGCTACGGCGGGTGGCCCACGTGGTCCGATGCCGAAGAATCCGCGGCGAAGAAGGAGCACATCTACAACACAGCCGCGCTCGAGCAGGTGTGGCAGTACCTGCTCCGCCGCGTGCCCGGCTGATCCGTGAGGTCCCCCCAGCACCGTGGAGGCATCAGCTTCGACGTCGCGGTCGCCACTTACCACGTACAGCACGGCGGCGCAGGACAGACGGGAGCGAACAGGTGAACGCAGGATCGAACGAATCGGCCGAGGCATTCTGGGAGCAGCACTACGCCGCCTCGGTCCCCGGAACCGGCGGCCCGAACCCGGTCCCGGTCGACATGGTCGAATCGCTGCCCCTGGTCAGGCTCTAGATCTGGGCGGCGGCGGAGACGCCCTGTAACTCGCCGAATGAGGGCGGCCGGATCACCGACCTGCTAGGGCGTAAGCGAAGCTTCTGATCGGCCCGGTCGGCTTCGCGGCTGCCTCCGCGGTGGACGGCCTCGCGCCCGTTACCGGGGTGCAGTTCGCGCCCGCGCGCTGCAAGGCGTCTTCGCCGCGCTGCTGACGCCGGCTGCGCTGTCGCTGGTGAGCATCACCTTCATCGAATAAGGCGAGCGGGCCAAGGCCTTCGCCGTCCACAACCACACGCGCGACACCCGCACCAGTGCCATGAGCGCTGGCCACAAAGGATGCTCCCCCGCGCACACGGACGAGGGGAGGTACAGAGAAAGCGCGGCGAGGAAACCGACACCGGCTACGACTTCACCCACGCCCGGCAACTCGACCCCGACGACCTTGCCGCCATGCGCACCCGCGGACGGCCCACCCCCGACACCACCGAGGGACAGTCCCGCGCCGTCTCCGTCCGCTGAACCCCGAACTCCTCAGCGAACTGCACACCGCAGCCGCAGCCCGCCACGTCCCGATCTCCGCCCTCATCCGCGAAGCCACCGCCCAATGGCTCCACCACTTCTCCAGCTGAGCCATGATGCGGAACGATAAGTGGTGCACGACAGTGCTGAACTCAGCCTCGACTCATCCATCCGATACATGGTGACGGGTGCGTCATGCTCCTCGCTGTAACCATCGACTCCCTCAGCCGGCGCAGCCGCGTGGCACACGGCCGCGCCTGACTTCTGTGCCGCAGGGCGCCCTCGCGACGCAACGGGCGTCGTAGCGTGCCGGTGTGACCGGGATCGCCGAACTCGCCGCTCGTGCCCGCGGCTCATGGCGCCCGACCGGCGGGCGATCCTTGGGTACCCGCAGGTGCCGCAGTGCAGGGCGGCGGCGGCCGCCACGTCGGGCCCGTGCGCACCGTCGTGCCAGCGCTGGGCGGCGTCCAGCCTGCCCTCGCGGCTCATCACCTGGCGGCGGCCGAGCCCGATCTCCAACGCCACCTCCTCCACCGCCGGGTCATCGCTGGCCACCAACGCCGGACCCCAGGTCATGGCCACTCCGAGAAACACCGCCGTCAGCCTCGTGCGCCTGAGTGGCCAGACCAGCATCGCCGCGCTCTACGACATCGCAGCCGCAACCCACACCGCCCGATCACACTCCTGCTGACATGCTGAACTACGACTTTGCCGAGGCCCTGCCTGCGAAGTGCCTTCTTGTAGGACCATTTTAACTCTCGACAAGTCCAAGTATCCCTTACAAGACAGGCACTTTCGCGCTTTCCCCAGCCGTGTCGACCAGATGCCATGAACAATCCAGGCTAACAACCCGCATCAAGCAAGAGATCTGAAGCCTTCTCTCCGATCATCACCGCTGCCGCGTTTGTGTTACCAGACGTAATGTCGGGAAATACACTCGCATCGACAACACGCAGACCATCAATACCATGAACCCGCAATTGGGCGTCAACCACTGCAAGATTATCGCTTCCCATCTTGCAAGTGCCGACGGGATGATATTCAGAATCCATCGTACGTCGCAAGGCATCTTCGAGGCCGACCGCGTCGCGGATATCGATTCCGGGTGATATCTCTCCACCCCGGATATCTGCAAATGATGCCGTCATCGCCAGCTCGCGTGCCACGGAGACACCGCGAAGAACCGTCGCGCGATCCTCTGCTTCCATCAGGTAATTGAAGCACACCCGCGCGTTGTCGCGAGGGTCGGCCGACCCGAGGCGCACTACTCCACGCGAGCGTGGTCGCGTCGCGCAGACGATTATCTCCCAGCCCGGCCCGCGGTCGAGCAGAGCCGGGTTTACCAAGGTAGTTGCGAAGTGAAACTGGACGTCGGCTCCATCTGGGTCAGATGAAGTGTTAATGAAGCCCGCAGTCTCCAGGATGTTGCTTGTTGGTTTGACATCCAGGGGTGCGGGGTTCGCGTAAGCAACGTCCATTCGCGGGTGATCCTGCAGATTGGCTCCAACGCCAGGATGATTCAGAACGACTGGGATACCGAACTTGCGCAGGTGATCCGCCGGTCCGATCCCCGACAGCATCAGAAGCTTTGGGCTTTCGAATGTCCCGGCGGAGAGGACGAGTTCCCGCCGTATACCTATCTCAGTCTCCGCTCCGTCCTGAAGATACTTCAACCCAGTGACGCGGTTATTGGTTAAAAGTATTTGTGTGGCGCATGCATTTGTGGCAATCGTAAGGTTTTGTTGGTTCACGACAGGCCGCAGATAAGCCTCAGCGCTCGATACTCTTCGTCCCGCTTCGATGTTTACTTGAAACCTGCCGAACCCATCCTGTTCCGCCCCATTGAAATCCGGATTTGCAGCGTATCCGAGCTCACTTGCCGCGTCCAAGAACGTTCGTGCCCGCGGGTCAAGGTCCGGGTTATCGCAGACGGCGAGCGGCCCATCTGCTCCGTGGTAATGGTCGGCCCCTCTGCCGTTCCGTTCGGCTTTGCGAAAATAGGATAAGACACTCTCGTAACCCCATCCAGCATTACCCGCCGCTTCCCAGCGGTCGAAGTCCTGGCGGTTTCCCCTAATATAGATCATACCATTGATGCTGCTCGAGCCACCTAAAACTTTTCCCCGCGGGTGATAAATAGATCGGTCGCCGAGGGCGGGCTCCGGCTCGGTCATGTACGCCCAGTCGACCTCGGTGCCAAATAGGGATGGCAGTGCGGCAGGAACGAAGATTGCTGGCTGAATATCCTCACCACCCGCCTCGAGAAGAAGAACCTTGAGCGAGGGATTGGTCATAATCAGCCTATGCGCAACGACCGAGCCCGCTGAGCCGGCTCCGACGATTGCATAATCGTACTCTGACATCGAAATCTCCTTAGATCCTTAGATCAGGACCTCCAAGGGCGAGCCCCCTGGAGGGGGTAGCGCGTCCGCGTAGTTGCCTGCGGACGTTCGAGCAAATTGTCCCTTCTTCGGGGTGGTCGTGATTGACATGAAGGTGGAGATGCTTGGCTGATTGACTCGATCAGCGAACGGTTTGCTATCAGGACCCAAGTCCGCCACGACGACGCGAGGTGCGCGGCGGCGGGGCAGATGTTCGCGCCGCCGTCGGTTTCGGCGACCACACATCAGCGACAACCCGGGAGTCACCCGGCATGCTCATCAGCAGGTGCTCGCCGGAGACGGCAGCTTCATCCCGGCCACCCGACCCGATCCGTCAGCGGCGAAGGCATCGGCATGGCGTCGGCATGGCGTCGCCGACGTCATTCCCGAGCACGTAAGCCATGGAGCCTCCTGCGCTGCCTCTGCGGGCACGTGTTCCACGTCACTAGTGCGCGCGACCCACTGAAGCGTGTTTCATCTCCGCTGTCCAGTGTGGCTCTCTGTCCAACAGAGAGGCCGACAACCCACCGGAGTTCGTTATTCCGGGGGAGTTCGGTGGAATCAGCGCAGTGCGTACAGCTCGTAGACCAGGCTTGTCCCGGTGCGCCGGCCCTTGCCGACCGCCTGGATGACGTTGAGCCACGTGTATCTGTCGTCGTCGGTCTCGAAGGTCGGCGTGGTGTAGATGACGCCGCCCTCGGCCGGGGGCTTGTCGGCCTTGCCGCGGTAGGTCATCGCGATGGTGGCGCCGTCGTCGGTGCGCAGCAGGATACGGGCGTCGACGCTGACCGACGAGTCGTGGTGGATGCGCACCCAGTCGCAGGCGCTGAGTCCGAGTTGCGAGGCGTGCACCCGCTCAACGTCCCAGCGGCACGATCCCGCCTCGCCTACCAATCGGCCGCCCACGGGCGCGCCCGCGAGATACGTTTGCCGAGAAATCGTGATGCTCAACGTCCCGAGCGGTTCCAACTCCATGCCCACTGTGCCTCCTCGCGCGTTGACGACAGTATCGCGAAAGTGCGCCCACCGGCTGATCTAACACGTCTATCGACAGAAGTGATTTCTGTACAGTAGAATATGCCACATCACAAGCCCCGGAGGTGTCGTGGATGCCGATTTCCGTGTCGGTCGCCAGCCGTAGTGGGCTGTCCGCACGGGCGGTCGGCGAGCTGGCGCTGGCGGCTGAGCATCGCGCGATGGACGCCTTCTTCGTCGCCGAGTCGGCCGCTGATTCCCTGGTGCTGTGCCAGGCGGCGCTGGCCGCGACGACATCGATAACGGTCGGTACCGCGGTGGCCAATGCGCGGTTGCGCCACCCGGGCGCAGCGGCGATGGCGACCGCGGCCCTCGACGAGTGGTCCGGTGGGAGGTTCCGCATCGGCCTGGGCGTTTCCAACTCGAACTTCAACGAACGCGTGCTCGGCATGGACCCCGTTCGGCCGTTGCCGTTCATCCGAGACTATGTCGCCACGATGCGCCGTGTACTGGGGGAGGCCGTTCCGGGTGCGTCGGCACCGTTGGTCCTCGACCGCCCACCAGTACGCTCGCACACCCCGATCGTGTTGGCTGCACTCCTGCCACGCATGCTGCAACTCGCGGGGGAAGTCGCCGACGGCGTGGTGCTGTCGCTGACCACGCCGGCCAGCTTGCCTGCCGCACTACAAGAGATCGCCGTCGGCCTCGCCCGCGTCGGCAGAGAGCGTGCGGACATCACCGTGGCCTGCGTGCTCCCCTGCTGCTTCGACGGCGACGATGCCGCTCGCCGCGCCGGCCGCGGGGTCGTCACCGGGTACGCGCGCCATCCAGCGGCCGCGGCATTGTTCGAGGCGAGCGGGCACGGCGAGCAACTACGTCGCATCGCTTCCGCACTCGACCGGGGCGAGCCCGAGGTCGCCAACCAGCTGGTCGATGAACGGATGGTCGATGACTTTGTGCTCAGGGGCGATCCTGACCGATGCGCCGAGCGGGTCGCCTCCTACCTCGACGCCGGCATCGACATGCCCATCCTGTTTCCCACACCGGGCGGCGGTGACTGGGACGGATCGGTGCGCAGGACAATCGACATCGCCCCTGGACTGCTACCCGCTGCTTCTTCATCCACCAATCGAAGGGTTCCGACATGACCAAGTTTCGCCCCCGCGGTCTCAACCACGTCGCCTACGTCACCCGCGACACCGCCGCAACCAAACGCTTCTACACCGAGGTGCTTGGCATGCGCCTGGTCAGTTACGCACGCGACGAGAGCGTCGGAAGTACGGGTGATCCGACATGCTTCTTGCACACATTTTTTGCAATGTCCGACGGCGCTTGCGTCGCGTTCTTCGAGATCGAGGGAGTGGACAAGGACCACCACGAGTCGCACCTGCCCAAGTGGGCCCCGCACCTGGCGCTGTCGGTCGGCAGCCGCGCGGAGCTCGAGTCCATGCGTAAGCAGCTACTCGGCGCAGGTGTGGAGGTCAAAGATGTGGTCGAGCACGAAGGCATCTGGTCGTCGATCTACTTCTTCGATCCGAACGGTGTGCGCCTCGAACTGACCTACCAGAACCGACCGCTCACCGACGAGGACGCCGACGTTGCAGAAAATGCTGTGAACGAATGGCTCGCCGAGCACGCTGCGGCTACGCGGTGACCGGGAAGGCGCGCGCCCAATGACGCTCACATCGCAGGCACATCCCGTAGCCGACTTCTATGCGGCGCAGGAACTGTTCGTGCAGAAGGGGTGGGGGGACGGACTGCCGGTCGTCCCGCCGACCCCGGACCTCGTCGCGGCGTTCGTCGACGCGGCGGGGGTGAACGCTGACGAGGTGATCGGCAGCATCCCAGAGCAGGGACGCGAGATCACCGTCGAGAAAATCGCGGTGAACGCCGTGGCCGCAGGTTGCCGCGAGGAGTACATGTCCGTACTGCTGGCAACAGTGCGTGCGCTGAGCCGCCCGCAGTTCAACCTGCACTCAACGACCGTGAGCGGGGCGACTGCGCCGCTGCTGATAGTTACTGGACCGGTCGTCAGTCAACTCAACCTGAACACATCATTCAGCGTGTTCGGTCCCGGTCACCACGCCAACGCGACGCTCGGCCGCGCCATCCGACTGCTGCTCCAAAATGTCTGCGGCGGCATACCCGGCGTGCTCGACAAGTCCACGTTCGGACACCCGGGCAAGTTCAGCTACTGCATCGGGGAGAGCGCCGGCGCCAACCCGTGGAGCCCGCTGCACACCGACAGTGGCGTTGCGGCCGACGCCAGCGCAGTCACCGTCTTCGCCGGCGAGGGGCCGATCAACGCCCGCAACGACTGGTCGAACGAGCCCGGACCGATCCTCGCGACGATCGCTGACGCAATGCTCCCCTCGCACTACACCGGTGGCTGCTTCGTGGTCGTCATCGGCCCCGTCCACGCCGCGGCACTGGCTGGCGCCGGCATGGACAAGGCCGACGTGCGCGGCGAATTGTTCCGCCGGGCACGACGCAGCGTGGCAGATATGAAGCGAGCGGGCCGGATGCCCGGTGCGCCAGCTCCTGGCGACGAGGACGAAATGCGGGTCGCTGTACATCGACCCGAGGACATCCTCGTCACTGTCGCCGGCGGTAACCTGTACGGATACTCGGCGGTGGTGCCCTACTGGGTCGGCGGTCACGAGTCGACGCCCGTGACCGAGCCGCTGTCCGCCACCGAGGCGGGCCGTTGCCAGATCCCCAGAAGCAAGGAGACGCCATGACCGAGCAACTCATCGTGCTGGACCCCACCGGCGGCGCGACCGCAACCCCGACCGACCTCGTACCGCGGCCGGAGTCCTTCGACGGGCTCGTCGTCGGCTACCTCGACAACGGCAAGCCCAACAGCGACCGCTTCCTGAAAATTCTGTCCGCACGTCTGCAGGGTGACGGGGTACGTGACGTGGTCTGGGCGCACAAGGCGAACATCGGCCGTCTGGCCGACGTCGAGTCGATCGAGGACCTCGCACAGCGATGCGACGTGGTCATCACCGGCGTAGGGGACTGTGCTGGCTGCTGTTCATGCACCGTGCAGGACGGTATTGCGCTAGAACGCACCGGAACGCCAACCTATATCGTGTGTACCTCAGAGCTGGTCACGATCGCACGCATCGCAGCCAGTGCCGCCGGAATCCCGGACTACCCGCTGACGGTGATCGACCACCCGCTCGGCTCGCTCACCGAGGAACTGCTCGCAGAACGGGCCCAACACGCGATCGAGCAGTTGTCGTCCCGGAGGCCATGATGGGGGGGCACCACGGCGGCCGACAGCTACGGACGCCGCGAGCCAACTTGCGCGTAATACCGATTGTCGGTGTCGTTCGGGTCGCGGTACAGGACCAGTTCACAGGGCCCTGCCGACAACCCCGAGCAAGATATCGCGGGCCAAGGCGCACCGGTCCGCTCAATCGGCACTAAGGTGTGCGCGATCGCCAGATGTGCTTGGTAGACGGTGATATCCGGCCGCTCAAAGCCGACCGCAGCCCCGTCGGCGACCACACCAAAGTTCCACGGCGGCGCATAACGGCCGGCCAGGATCTGCCGACCGCATGACCCACACGGGTCGAGCGTGAAGACCCATCGATCGGCGTGTTCACGGATGCGCACCGCCCCGTTGTGACCGACCGCCATCTTCTCGGCCCAATTTCGTAACCGCTCGGTCGGCCGGCAGGCAAGATCGCGCGCCATCCGCGGGACCCACACAAGCTCGGTGGTGTGGCGCAGACAGTCCTCAAGCCCATTCGGACCGTGACGATCGTTGACCAGTGTCAACTGCGCGGTGACCGTGTCCCGGCGCAGCGTCTCCGCACGGTAACAAGCGTCGTCCACCTGAGTCCATAACGCCAGGAGACCGTCTTCGTCGCGAGCCTCCGCGATCCGGGCGACCCGGCGCGTTACCGCGTCGTCGGTGCCACGCAACACCGACCGGACCAGCGCGAGTTGCTCCGCATCGAGCAGCGTTACTTCGTCGGCTGGCCACAACTCGTGTACCGCAATCGACTCAGCCGCCGCCGAAAGGCTATGCCGTTCGTTCAGCCAACCAACAATCGTCACCGACCAGGCGGAATATAGATCCGCGATATCGCGGATCAGGGACACCATGCGCGCGAAACAGTCGAGCACATCTGCCGGCGAGCCGTTGCGCACAGCATCCAGCAACCTCTCGTCAGGGCGTCGGCACAGCCGGTCGAGGTCGATTTGGGAGAACTCGCACATCGCGTCACCGATCCTGCTCGATAGTCATTGCGGTCGCCAGCGGTTCGGTCGGGTTGGGTCCGGGGTTCGCTGACTTTGGGCAGCCCCGCGGCAAACTGTATCCACCCTCCGGCTCAGACGGAACTGGCTCCTGGACGCGGCAACAACCGACGGCACCAGGGCGGCTACGCCGACATAACCGACATGGAACCTCTTGTATTATTCGCCAGTGCTGCTAATCTCCAGAGATCCGTTCTGTACAACAGATACTGCGAAGTACTAGTTTCGCCCGCGGGACCCTCCTCACGGCAGGTCTCACATGCTGGCCACCGCACGATGAAGGGCACCAGAATGAACGCAGGCAAGACTGCTTTTCGAACGGTGGTGGGCGTGGCCGTCGCCGCGTTGGCAATGAGCGGCTGCAGCAGCAGCCCGTCCACGGGCAGCTCGGGTCCCGGCGGTGGCACGTTCAAGTTCGGTCTTGTGACCAGCTCAGTCGGTCCGTTCGCACCGAACTACAAGTCGATGGTCGACGGTGCGCAGTACGCCACCAAAGTCATCAACGACGGCGGCGGGGTGAACGGCGCCAAGATCGACTTGGTGACTGTCGACACGCAGAACAACCCGAGTAACGGCGTCACGATGCTTCCCAAGCTTGCCACCAGCGACCAGGTGTTTGCGATCGTTGGCCCGGTAGACAGCGCAGGCTGTGATATCGCCTGCACCGCGGCAAATAAGCTCAAGGTCCCGCTGATCAGCCCTGGGGCCGGGCGTCCGGGCGTCCTAGCGAACGCGCGGCCGTACGCGTTCACCCTCGTGCAGCCGGATGCTGCCAACAGCACACCGGTGCTCGAGCAGATCGTCAAGAAGAACAACGTGCGGACAGCGGCGATCATCAGCGACGACGCAACCGCGGTCACCAAGGCTCAGCGCGACTTGTTCGACAACGTGTTTGCGCAGACCAATGTGCAGGTGGCCAAGCACGTCACCTTCAGCTCGGGTGACGCGAGCTTCGCCTCACAGGTCACGTCGATCGCGCAGTCCAAGCCGGACGTTCTCGCGCTCGCGGCCGGACCTGCGGACGCGGGACGCATCGCCCGCGAGGTACACAGCCAGGGGCTATCGACAACCCTCCTCGGGACCGGCTCACTGCAGTCCGGTGGTGCCGCCTACTACGCGGCGGGCGGCCCGGCCACCGAAGGCACGCTTTCCGCGGCACAGTACGACCCGACCAACCCGACACAGCCGGCCAAGGATCTCCTCGCCAAAGCTCAAACGGCCACCGGTCAAGCAGAGATTCCACTTAATTTTGCCTACGCCTACGACGCCGTCAACATGCTGGTCCAGATCATCAACTCGAAGGGCGTCAAGCCCGGTGACTCGCCGGATAAGGCGCGCACCCAGATCAAGGATGGGCTGAACGCGCTCAAGGACTACGACGGCATGGCGGGCAAGACAACATTCACGGACGACGGCACCGCAATCCGTCCGCAGTTGCTGGCGGTGCTGAAGAACGGCGTGTTCGTCATCGACCACATCCAACTGACGGGGCGAACGGTGCGGAGGGTGACGACCAGATGCTGACCCAGCAGCTGTTCAACGGGCTGCTGTTAGGCGCCACGTTCAGCTTGGTCGCCTTGGGCTTCAATCTCGTGGTCGGAGCCTTGGATCGGTTAAACTTTGCCCTCGGCGAGGCGTCGATGGTGAGCGCTGTCGTCGGCGCGGTGATCGCGAACAACACGCACCTGCCCTTCGCGGTGACGTTTCTGGCAGCTGTCGCGGTCGGTGGGACGCTCGCTGTCGCCGTCTACTTCACGTCGTTCAAGTACGTGAAGAGTGAATTTCCGACCGCATCTATTCTGAGCAGCTTGGGCGTCGGCCTGGTCCTAACTGCACTGGTGACCAAGATCTTCGGTAGCAATCAGCGCGGCGTCCCCGACGTGTTGCCGAACGTTCGACTTCACCTCGGAATCGTCGAGATCTCTGGTGCGCAGTTGGTAATCCTCGGCCTATCGATCGTCATGACCGCAGGGCTGTATGTATTTCTCGAACGCACGGTGTGGGGAACCGCGATCCGCGGTGTCTCCGACGATGCCACCATGACCGGGTTGCTAGGGGTACCAGTGCAACGCGTGATCCTCCTCACGTTCGCGCTGTCCGGCATGCTGGCCGGAGCCGCAGGACTGCTCACTGGGCTCAGTGATCACACAGTAAGCCCGTTCGACGGCTTCGCGACTACCCTTAGTGGGCTCATTATCATCGTGATTGGCGGACTCGGCAGCGTCACCGGTGGAGTCATCGCAGCTATAGCGGTAGGCATGATCGAGACCCTCAGCATCGCCTACCTTTCGGCCACCCTCCGAGATCTCGTCGTGTACATCCTGGTCGGATTCGTCTTGCTGGTGCGGCCCCAGGGGCTACTCGGTCGCAACGCCGGCGTGCTGGAGCGCGTCTGATGTCAGCGGCTACCGAGGCAATCATCCTCCAGGTGGGTATCAATGTGCTGCTCGCGTTGGGCTACTGGATCGCCGTCTCGACCGGCAAATACTCCTTCGGGCACGCTGCGTTCATGGCTGTAGGCGCCTATACCGCGTCGATACTCACCCTGAACTTCGCCTGGCCACTCCCGTTGGCACTGCTCGCCTCGGCCGTAACAGCAGCAGTCGCCGGCGGAATCATCGGCGGGCTGGCGTTGCGGCTGTCTCTCCTCTATCTGGCGATTGTCACGCTGGTGTTCTCCGAGTTGATCAACATTGTGATCTCGCAATGGAGCTACGTGGGTGGTACATCCGGATTGGTGGGTATGACCGGAACGACGATTCCGCTCGTACTGACGTGCTTGGCGATTGTCGTCGTGTACCTGATGCTACTTACCCGGTCCCGCCTCGGCTTGGCCTATGCCGCAATTCGCGAGGACGAGCAGGCAGCGATGGCCTCCGGTGTTCGCATCACACTCGTCGCGGCAGGGGCCTTCGCCACCTCGGCGGCAGTGACCGGGGTGGCCGGGGCCCTGGCAGCGCACCAACAACTCATTATCGCGCCATCGTTGTATGGGCCGCAACAGTCGTTGATCATCATCCTGTTCTGCGTGTTCGGCGGCGTCGAGTACTTCTGGGGTGCAGCCGCTGGCGCAATTGTACTCAGCCTATTGCCCATCTATTTCAGCTCGTTGGCGGACTGGTACCCCATCGTGTACGGGTTGTTGTTCGTCGCGCTCATGATCGCGCGACCTCAGGGCCTGATCGGTCGTACGAACATGAGCTTCCCGCGGCTCTGGCCCCCACGACTACGGTCCGCTACGACACATGGGAACGGTGAGACGCTTGGCTGATCCGTTGTTGCGCGTATCGAAGGTCTGCAAGCGGTTCGGCAACGTCGAAGCACTCGGCGATGTTGACGTAACGCTGAAGGAAGGCACGATCCACGGTATCGTAGGGCCGAACGGTGCCGGCAAGACGACGCTATTGAACGTCATTTCTGGCTATCTGCTGCCTGGGTCGGGACGCGTCGAGCTGTACGGGCGCGATGTCACCCGCCTAACCCCACAAAAGCGTGTTCCGCTCGGCGTCGTCCGCACCTTCCAGAACATCCGTCTATTCGGCGGCCTCACGGTCCTAGAGAATGTGCTGCTGGGACAGCACTGCCGGGCCCGGACCGGCATGGGTTCGCTGCTGCCGTTCCGGACGCCGGCGGACAAGCAGCTATTGGCGTCGGCCGAGCATTCCCTGGAGCTGTTCGACTTGCTGCCCTACCGAAAGCGGCGCGCCGCCGAACTGCCGTACGGGGTGCAGAAGGAATTGGAGATGGCACGCGCACTCGCAGCGCGGCCCCGCGTCCTACTGCTCGATGAGCCGGCTGCGGGGATGACATCGGAGGGACGTGATTCCTTGAGTCGACGGATCCCGAAACTTCGCGAGGAGGGGCTCAGTATTCTCGTCGTCGAGCACGATATGGAAATCATCGCAAGAGTCTGCGACGAGGTAACGGTGCTGAACTTCGGGCGCAAACTCACCGAAGGCCCGACCGCGGACGTGCTGACCAGCGACGAAGTAAGGACCGCTTACCTTGGCAACTGAATCGAAGAGGGCCGCTGCTTACACGGCTGCTGAGACGCTCGCGGGTGAGCCCGCGGATGTGCTGCTCTCCATCGAGCACCTGCGTGCCGGTTACGGCCGGATCGTCGGGGTGGAAGACGTCAGCCTGGAGGTGCGGCGCGGAGAACTTGTGGCAATGTTGGGAGCGAACGGCGCGGGCAAGAGCACCGTGCTGCGAGCCGTGTCGGGCATGATCAAACCGTTCCATGGCTGCGTGCGCTTCGACGGTGACGAGGTCACCGGGAGGCGTAGCGATGTCCTGGCCCGGGCGGGACTTGTGCACGTGCCGGAGGGACGCCGCGCGCTTCCGCGCCTGACCGTGCAGGAGAACCTTCGCCTGGGTGCGTTCGGCCTCCGAGGGAGCGCTGTCTCGGAGGCGCTTGATGCTGTCTACGACCGGTTCAGCCTCCTGCGCGACCGCCGCGTTCAAAAGGCCGGAACCTTGTCCGGGGGGGAGCAGCAGATGCTCGTCATCGGACGCGCGCTGATGGCCAAGCCAAGAGTCTTGCTGCTGGACGAGCCGTCCCTTGGACTCTCTCCGCTGCTAGTGCGCGAGGTGTTCGAGCTGATCCGGTCCCTCGCCGCCGACGGTCTCACCGTGCTGCTCGTCGAGCAAAACGTAGCCCAGGGCCTGAAGGTAGCCGACCGTGGTTATGTGCTGACCACCGGCCACGTCACCGCCACGGGAACTGCCGAGCAGTTGCTTGCCGACCCCGCGTTGCTGCAGAGCTACCTCGGTGGCGCTAAGCACATCTGAGCTATTCCAACGATCGAAGAGGAGAAGTTAGGTGCCGATGCAGACCAGGGGACGATTCGACGATCGGGTGGTGATCGTCACCGGCGCCGCGTCCGGAATCGGCCGCGAAACCGCACTGCATTTTGCTCGCGAGGGCGGTCAGGTGGTCGTGGCGGACATCGACGCCGACGGTGCTGTGGCGACGGTTTCCACGATTGAGGCCGCGGGCGGCGCGGCCCGCACTAGCATCACCGATGTCGCTGACTCAACTGCTGTCGGGGCAATGGTCGCTGAGACGGTGCGCTCATACGGGCACCTGGATGTGCTGCACAACAACGCGTACTGGGCACCGCTGAACACCACGATCACGGACACCACCGACGAGCAGTGGCAGCGGACCATCAACGTGACCTTGACCAGCGTCTATCTTGGTTGCAAGTTCGCCATCCCGCAGATGATCGCCCACGGCGGCGGCACGATCGTCAACACGTCGTCTACCGCCGCGCTCGTCGCGTCACCGGCCTTCGCTGCCTACATGGCGGCGAAAGCAGGCGTTCTCGGCCTGACCCGCTCGGTCGCCTTCGACTACGGCAAGCAGGGCATTCGCTGCAACGCGGTCTGCCCCGGGTTGATCCACACTCCCGCCACCGAACCGGTCTTCGCCAACGCCGAGCGGGTCGAGTGGTTGACCAGCAAGCTCGCCCTGGATCGCGCCGGTGAGCCGAGCGACATCGCCAACGCTGTGCTCTACCTCGCCAGTGACGAGTCCGCGTTCATGACCGGGCAGTCCCTCGTCGTTGACGGCGGTCGGCTGATCGGTTGACCGTTCGCCCATCAATCGCAAAACGGCAGGAGAGACCCGGACATGTCTGTACCAGAACTACTCGGCATTCCCATGGCGTCGAGCAACAGCATCGATGTCTACTCCGGCGTTTCCCGGATGGCGGGCAAGGTATGGGGTTCGTTGCACCGCGCCGAAAGGCCGTCCCAAACCGTGGTCGTCATCGTCCACCCGAGCTCTAACTTCCTCGGCCACTACTTGCTTGCCCCCCTGGCCGGTCGCGGCGTCGACACGGTGGGGCTCACCACCCGATACATCGGCAACGACAGCACACTGATCATGGAGAACTGCCTGCTGGACATCGGTTCCGCGATCAGCTTTCTCCGAGAGCGCGGCTACGCGAACGTCGTCCTGCTGGGCAACTCGGGCGGAGGTGGTCTGACCGCCTTCTACCAAAGCCAGGCCGAGTCTGCGACGGTGACGCAGACACCTGCTGGCGACCCACCGGACCTTACCCAGGCAAAGCTGCCGCCCGCGGACGCATTGCTGGAGGTCATGGCGCACCCAGGCCGAGCGCTGGTCTACGCCGATTGGTTGGATCCCGCCATCGTGGACGAGCGCAATCCCTTCGACCGCGACCCTGAACTCGACCTCTTCGGCGGACAGCACAAGCCGCCCTACGGCGCGGATTTCTTGCAGCGTTATCGCGCCGCCCAACTCGCCCGAAACCGCCGCATCACCGCCTGGGTACGGGGCACACTAGCGGAGCTCGGCGACAGGCGAGGCGAACTCGCCGACCTGCCTTTCCTCGTGCACGGAACGACCGCAGACCCGCGCTTCCTCGACGTCACGATCGATCCGTCCGACCGGGAGCCCGGGACGTTGTGGGGACCAACGGAGGAGGCAAACCTCATGCCGGCCTCCCTCGGCCACTACACCAGCCTGCGGTCCTGGCTCAGCCAGTGGAGCGTTGACGACTCCAACTGTGACGGTCCGCTGCACCTCGCCCGCACCAGCGTGCCGACCCTCGTCGTGTACGGCACCGCCGACCAGGTCTGCTTTCCCAATTACGCCCGCGCGATGTACGACGCAGTACCGCACGATCGCAAGAAGCTGCAGGCCTTGGTCGGTGGCACGCACTACCTGCAGGGACAGCCCCAACACATCGACGAGCTCGCGGACAGCGTGAGCTGTTGGCTCGCCGAGCAGGGATTGCGTGGCTGACATGGACGCCAAAAACACCCACGCCACGCTGCACCCCGACTTCGGCGACGTGCAGGTCTCGCCAGGCGAGTCGCACATCACCGACCGACACGAGTTGTTCGAAATCGTCAACCTGATCACCTTTGGCGGCGCCGCCGACCACCCCACCCACCTGCCCGCAGAACTCGGCCGGATCGGACCGGTCGTGTTGTGGGAATCCACCGGGGCCGCCGACCAGTTACCGTTCTGGAACACGAATAGCGACGGCGACGCCTACCTCTACGTCGTGCACGGCAGCGTCCGGGTCGAGTTCAAAGAGACCGACGCAGATGTCCACTACGGGCACTACCTCGCACGTACGGGGGACCTCCTCCGCCTCCCCAAGGATGTCGCCCACCGCACTTTCTCCGGTGACGGCAAGCGGCGGATCAGTCTGGAAATCATGCCCGAGAATCCGTATTGGGCGGTGCTCGGTAAAGCCGACATCGCGCCCAACCCCTCTGGGCGCGTCGGGGGCTTCACGTTCACAGGCGCGGGCGAACACGTCGTGGTGTCCGCTGCAGGTTGCTCCGCCCAGTGTCCGCGTGGATTCTTCGTCGCTGCGCTGCGTGCTCTCTCGAAGTACGAGTTGCACCTCGGCCACAATGAGCTCGACGGCGGCTTCACCGTGCACGATCTCGGAGATCGGGTCGTCTTGTCCGTGCCCGGACACGAGGAGGAACTCGACGCGCCGACGGTACTCGCCGTCTTTCGCAGTCTCCTCGACCACTTCGGACCCTGACGAGTGGGTGCCAACCACAGCGGGCCAACTGACCCCCGAGACAACGAGCGACGACGGATCGAGAAAGGAAAGCCAGCCCGATGGACATCAACACTCCATTCACCTGCCTGCAAGGCAGAACAGCGGTCGTGACCGGTGCCGCACGCGGTATCGGCTTGCAGATCGCGACCGTGCTGCAATCTGTGGGAATGACGCTGGTATTGGTCGATCGAGATGCCGATGAATTGGCGCATGCGCGCACCATGATGTCCGCTCATGGCCCCGCGGTCGCGCTGGCAGCGAATCTCAGCATCGACGACAGCCTGCCGGCCATAGCAGAAGCGCTTGCACCGCTACCGTCCCTGGCCGTGTGGGTGAACAACGCGGGGCGGGTCAGCCACCAGGCCGCTGAGGACGTCGACCTCACCGAGTTCGAGGAGGTCCTGCGCGATAACACGGCCAGTGCGCTGCGTGGCTGCCAGGCGGCGTTCCGCTCGATGCCCGGCGGAGGATCGATAGTAAACATCACGGCGCTGGTGACCGACAAGGTACTACCAGACCGTCTCAGTTACTCGACCTCCAAAGCGGCGCTGGAGAACGTGACTCGCTACGCGGCGCAGGAATGGGGCCCGCGGGGTATCAGGGTCAACGCCATCTCACCGGGGTACATCGACACGCGGCTGACGCAGTGGGCAGAGGATGATCCCCGCATGATCGCCAAGCGCGGCACACTCGGCGCACTCGCGCTACCCAGAGCCGGCACCGCCGATGACATCGCGCACACGGTGCTCTACCTCTCCTCTCCGCTCGCGTCCTACGTAACCGGCCAAGTGGTCCTCGTTGACGGAGGCTGGCACCTGACCTGAATGGCACATCCTGCGCCTAGCCACAGCGGGGGCCACGGTTCGCGTCTGACGCGGCCAGGCTGGAAGACCGTCACACCAGGAGCTGGGACAACTCCTCGGCGGCATCGGTGAGCGCGGTGACAATGGTCTTACGCACGGAGGTGGACATTCGGTGCACCGGCACCGACGCGTTGACGGCGTAACGCACCCCGCTCTGGCCGGCCACCGGCACCGCCACCGAGGTCACCCCCTCCTCGCTCTCCTGCGCACTGGCGGCGTACCCGCGTCGTCGCGAGGCCTTGAGGTCCTTCTCCAGCGCCTTCCTCGAGGTCAGCGAGCGATCGGTCAGCCCGTCGAGCTCCTCATTCGGGTAGAGCCCGTGCAGCTCCTCGGTGCTCAGCTGGCTGAGGAGCGCCTTCCCGGTGGAGGTGCAGTGCGCCGGGCTCGAGCGCCCCATGCGGCCGCCCACCCGCACGGCACGGGTGCTCTCGATCGAGTCGAGGAAGTGCACCTGCGCGCCCTCGAGGCGGCCGAGGTGGACCGTCTCGCCGAGCTCAGCGCTCAGCCGCTCCAGGATCGGGTGCACCCTGGCCCGGACGTCGAGCTGGCGGATGGTGGCGAACGCGATGGTCGCCAGCGCCGTCCCGGGTTCGTAGGCCCGGGACGCGCCGTCCTGGCGCACGAAGCCCCGGTACTGCAGCATCGCTAGCAGTCGGTGCGCCGTGGATGAGGCAACCCCGAGGTAGGTACTCGCATCGGTGAGTCGGATTCTTGGCTGTTCGGCGAACAGCAGCAGCAGGCGCAGTGCGTTGTCCACCGACTCGATGGGGTATTGCGGAGGTTGCGGTCCGCCGTTCACGCGCCGGGTAGAGGCGGGTTGCGTCATGGCGTGAATTCTACTGAGGCTGCGGGCGCCTTCGGCGCGACGCTCCTCGCCAGGTAGTCCCAGCCCTGCTCGAGCAGCGCTCGTGGGTAGACATGGGTCCGCTTGATCAGCGCATCCTCCGCAGACGTCCAGATCCGCGGACCGCCGGCGGCCAGCGCGGTCAGTTGCTTAGTGCAGGCTTGGTCCAGCAGCAGGGCCGCCATCACGGCTTCGACGAGGTCGGTGCCGACGGTCACCATCCCGTGCCCGACGAGAAACGCGGCGTGTGCGCTGCCGAGCGCGGTGGCCACGTCGTCACCGAGTTCATCGGTGAGGATGAGATCCGAGGTTCCCCGGAACGCGGGGACGCCCCCCTGCGCGAAGTAGACACCTTCGTGGGATATGGGGACCAACTGCTGGTCGAGGCAGGAGAAGGACGTGCACGAGGCCACATGGGAGTGCACGGTGGCACCCACCTCGGCGCGCGCCAGCATGATCCGGGTGTGGATGGGATACTCGGCGTGCCGGCGCCGGTGACCATGGAGTACCTCGCCATCCCAGCCGACCAGGACGAGGTCGTCGAGCTGGACCTCCTCCAGCCCCAGACCGGAGGGCTTCATCCACACCCCGGCGCCGTCGTCGGCGCGCACCGCCGCGTGGCCCCAGACGAAGTCGTTGTGGCCGGAAGCCGCCAAGATGTGGCAGGCGGTCACCAGCTGTTGACGCAGTTCCACGTCGCTCATCGGGTGCTCCCTCGGTCGGTCGATTTGGTGTCACGTCAGCAGCGTGCGCTTGCGCAGCGCGTCGGGGAGCGCGCTGGTCGACGAACTCTCCTCCGAGCGCCTGCCGGCCCCACCGAGGTAGTGCTGGCTGACGTCCTCGTCCTGTAGGAGTACCTCGGCCTGGTCGACGCGGGCCACCCGTCCGTTGTCCAGCACGATGCCGACGTTCGCCACCCGCAACGCCGCGGCCGCGTTCTGCTCGGAGAGGATGACGGCCACGTCGCGTTGGGCGAGGGACGTGACGGTGTCCAGGATCTGTTGCACCAGCAAGGGCGCCAGGCCGAGGGAGGGCTCGTCCAGGAGCAACACCGTGGGTTGTCGGACGAGCGCACGGCCAACCGCGAGCATCTGCTGCTGGCCCCCGGAGAGCAGGCCCGCGCGGCGTCCGGAGAACTCGGACAGGATCGGGAACATCTCGAACACCGAGGCGACGCGTTCCTTGGCGGTCGCTGCCGAGTACCGCAGGCCGTGCATGCCCATGGTGAGGTTCTCCAGCACGGTGAGCTCCCCGAAGAGGTGCCGGCCCTCTGGGACGAGGGCCAGGCCTAGGCCGGCGATGTGGTGGGCCGGTTTTCCCAGGATCGGCCGGTCGTCGAGGAGAACGCGGCCCGTAGCGGCACGGTGCACGCCGGCGATCGAGTTGAGCAGGGTGGACTTGCCGACGCCGTTGGCGCCGATGAGAGCCAGGACCTCGCCCGGCCGCACCTCGAGGTTGATCTCGCGCAGGACGGTGTTCGATCCGTAACGGGCACTGAGTGCCTCGACGACGAGCGTCATGCGGGCACCTCCCCCAGGTAGGCGCTGATCACCTTGGGGTCCTGCTGGACCACCTCGGGCAGGTCGTCGGCGATGGTCTCGCCCGTGTCGAGGACCAGGATCCGGTCGCTGACCGACATCACCAGTCCCATGTTGTGCTCGATGATGACCATGGTGATGTCGCTGGCCTTCACCTCGCGCAGTACGTCGACCAGCTCCAGGGTCTCGGTGTCGTCCAGACCGGCGGCCGGCTCGTCGAGCAGCATCAGCTTGGGGCTTCCGGCGAGCACCCGGCCGACCTCGATCAGGCGTTGGGTGCCCGCAGGCAGGTCCGCCGCGGCCGTGTCGGCGAAACGGGAGAGCTCCAGGAACTGCAGAACCGCATCGGCGCGCGTCCGGAGCGCCTTCTCCTCCCGGTTGGCCGATCTCAGACGGAGCCCGGTGGACCAGAAGCCGGATCTGGTGAGGTAATGGGCGCCGAGCATGATGTTCTCCCGCGCCGACAGCCTGGGTACGAGCCGCGCCGACTGGAAGGTCCGCATCACTCCCATGGCCGGCAGCGCGTGCGGCTGGGTCTGGATGATGGAGCGGCCCTCGAAGGTCACCTCACCGCTGTCCGGACGGGTGAATCCGGTGACGATGTCGAGCAGGGTCGTCTTGCCCGCCCCGTTGGGTCCGATGATCGCCTGGACCGTATTTTCCTCGACGGCGAAGCTCACGTCGTTGAGCGCCTGCAGGCCACCGAAGCGCCGCGAGATCTCGGTTGCCGCCAACAGTGCACTCATCTGCGTAGCCGCCGCCGCGTCAGTGTCCGTATCCCGCCCCAAAGACCTTGGGGAAGGTAGGTGATCACGATGATCAGGACGATACCGGCCAGCAACGGCTCGTAGCGGGCCACCGACTGTCCCGCCTGAGGCAGCACCTGGATCAGCACGACGCCGAGCAGTGGTCCGATGATCGTCCGCGATCCGCCGAGCGCGAGCATCACCACGAGGTTGAAGGCCACGACGACACCGATCGTGTCCGGCGAGACGAACCGCGAGTAGAACGCGTACAGGCTACCGCCCACCGAGCCGAAGACGGCGGCCAGCACGAATGCCGCGGTCTTGTAGCGGGCGGGGTTGATGCCCAGCATCGACGCCGCCTGCTGGTCGCTGGAGATCGCCGCCAGCGCCCGGCCGGTCTGCGAGCGCAGCAGGCCGGCGACGAACCACGCGCCGACCAGGCCGAAACCGAGGACGACGTAGTAGTTGGCCTGGTCCGACGTGGCCACGAAGGACCCCACGCCGATGTTCGGGATGCCGACCAGCCCGGACGGACCGCCCGTCACGCTGCCGAGGCCGTTGGCCAGGCTCACGGTGATCACGGCCAGCCCGAGCGTCGCCAGGGCGAGGTAGTAGCCCCGCAGCCGCAGGAATGGGCGCCCCAGGACGAAGGCGAGGGCGGCCGAGACCAGCGCCATCACGAGCATGGCCGGCACCGGCGGCACATTCAGGTCCAGGGTCAGCAGGCCGGCCCCGTAGGCGCCCAGCGCCATGAACATCGTCTGGCCCAGCGACACCTGGCCGGCCTGGCCCAGAAAGACGTCCAGGCCTAGGACCACGAGGAAGAAGACCCCGACGATGACGTAGAAGCTGAGATAGCCCGGTGTGGCGTAGGGCAGGATCAGCAGCACCACCACCACGAGCGCCGGCGGCAGCCAACGACGCATCGGGGACGGGCTCCGACGCTCGGTCGGAGTCCCAGAGCTGTCCATGGCCGCGGGCTTGGACTCGGGGTGCAGCGCGGTCATCGGCGCACCTCGGCTGCCTTGCCGAGCAGGCCCGCCGGACGGAGCAACAGAAGCAGTATCAGCAAACCGATGGCCAGGACCTCGGCGGTGGAGGCCGCCGTGTATCTGCTGAAGATGCCTTCGAGCAGCCCGAGCAGCAGCCCCCCCGCAACCGCGCCGGAGGAACTACCAAGGCCGCCGATCACCGCGGCGATGAAGCCGTTGACGGCGTAGGGCACCACCGTGTCGTACTGCAGAAACGTCAGCGGCACGATGGTCGTGCCGGCGAGCGCCGCCATGGCTCCGGCCATGCTGAACGCGATCAGCCGCACGCGGTCGACATTGACCCCCATCAGGGCGGCTGCGCCGGGGTCCTGTGCCGTTGCCCGCATCGTCAGCCCGAGGCTGGTGCGTTGCAGCAGGAACCAGAGCGCCAGCACCGACAGCACCAGTACGCCGACGATCCAGAAGTACTGCGTGGCCAGCCGGAGCCCGAGCACGGTGACGGACTTTGTGGCGGTGAACGAAGCCATTGTGTAGGGCAGGTTGCCCCACACAATCAGCAGGAATCCGCCGACGGCCTGCAACAGTCCGACCGTGATCAAGAGCATGCGTTCGGGCCCGGAACGCTTGGCCCCGGGGCGGATGATGAGCTGGTCGACGACGGCGAGCACCACCGCGAAGATCACCGCCATCACGACCATGAGTAGCACGGGGTTGAGGTTCAGTGCCTTGTTGATGCTCACCGCGGCGAGTGCGGCCAGGACGACAAAGGCGCCCTGCGCCAGGTTGATGACCCGACTCATCGAGTAGATCAGCGACATACCCAGGGCGATCAGCGCATAGACGCTGCCGACCACCAGCCCGCCGATGAGGGTCTGCGCGATGTCGGTCATGACCTACTTGCCCACGTAGGTGAACTTGCCGTCCTTGGCCTGCACCATGGCGACGTCCGCCACGGTGAGGCCCCGGTGGTCGGTGGGTGACATGTGGTAAGTCCCGACGACGCCGGTGAAGCCGTCGATGCTTTCCATCGCCGTGCGGATCTTCGCGGCGTCGGTGGAGTTGGCCTTCTTCAGGGCTTCGGCGACCACCAGCACGGCGTCGTAGGCGACTCCGGGGCCGAAGTCGGGCTGTTCGCCGTACTTTGCATGGTAGCTGTCGTGGTACTGCTGCTCCAGGGCGCGGGACGGGTCGTTTGCCGGCAAGGTTTCCCACCAGAAGTCCCGGGTAGCCGGAATGAGCAGGGTGTCCGGCGTGTAGTCGGCGATCCGCTTGAGGAAGGTGCTGGCGAGGTTGCCGTCGGTGGTCATCACCGGCAGCTTGATGCCCAGCTGTTGAATGCCCTTGAGTGCCACACCCACGGGGGTGCCCGTGGACCACAGCACGAGGGCCTGCGGCCCGCTGGCCATGGCCTGCTGCAGCTGGGCGGTCGCCGACACCGCGGTCGGGTCGTAGGTCACCTGTGCCGTGATGGTCACGCCGATCTTCTTCGCAGCCTCGACCGAGGCGCGGCCGCCATCGGTGCCGCTGGCGTCGGTGGTGTTGACGACGGCCACCTTGGTGATGCCCTTGCCCTTCCAGTAGTTCATCGTCTCCTCGGCAAGGGCGTCGGTCTTGGCGCTGGAGGACCACAGGTAGCCCGAAGCGTCGATCCCGGGCGAGAGGCAGTAGTTGACCGGACCCTTCTCCGCTACTAGCGGCCCGACCGCTTTGCAGTTCGCCACCACCGAAGGGCCGACCAGGGCCACCGGGTTCTTGGACAACAGGGTGCGTGCTTGCTGCAACGCTTCGTTAGGTTGACTCTGGTCGTCAGCTGTCGCCAGGCTGATCTGTTTACCGTTGACGCCCCCGTGGGCGTTGACATAGTCCGCTGCCAGTTGTGCGCCACGCTGCTCACCGACCCCGAGCTGACTGGCCGATCCGGTCTGGCTCGTCAGCACGGCGATGGTGTATCCACCACTGTTGCTGCTGCCGCCCTGCGAGCCGCAGCCGGCGGTGAGCACGAGGGCGCTGATCGCGGCAGCGGCCCCCCAGATCGCGTGTCGTGGTCGAGTCATTGGGGACTCCTCAGGTGGTCGAACGGTTGATCTGGCTGCCGATACGGCTGTGCTTGTCGTCACAACATAAGCCATGATGCTGTCCGTGGTCCAGTTTGCAGAAATCGTTTCTGTGCATGCGAGATACGACGCGCATGACTGGCTGCGGAGCTGCTCCTACCGTGGCGGGTTCTACGCCCTAGCAGAGATGTCCTCTGCTGCGAAGAGTTTCTAGGGTGGGACTGGATCGAGGATTCATCGCGGTGCCTTCACCTTGTCTGCTGCGCCCGCCGTGCGGTGGGCGGCCACCAAGGTGGTCGCTACATCGGTGAGCAGGGCCGCGGCCTTGAGGGCGCGGCGGCATTCGACGAGCGCGCGCGGCCAGTTCACGATCGCGGCACCGCAGAGGTGCGCACCGTCTTCGCTGTAGAGCGCCGCGAGTCGCTCGTCGACGCCCGGCTCACCGATCACCACGTGCTTGGAGATGCCGCCGGTGCGCCCGGCGACCTGGACCTTCCAGTCGTACTGGTCGCTCCAGACGTAACCGATCGGCGCGTAGGAACGGAGATCGTCCGGGTTGGTGATGTTGTGGGCAACGCAGACCGCCTGGTCCACCGCATTCGTCCAGTGCTCGATCCGCATGTCGGCGCCGTAGCCTCGATGAAACCACCGGGCGACGTCGCCGACCGCAAACACGTCCGGTTTGTCGACTGCACGGCAGTACTCGTCGCACACGACTCCGTCGTCGACGATGAGGCCGGAGGAGCGCAGCCAGTCCTCGTTCGGTATGGCCCCGATACCGACCACCACCGTGGCCGCCGCCAGGACCCGCCCGTCGGTGAGCGCCACCCGGAGTGCGCCCTGCTCACCGTCGACGCCCTCGACCCCCACGCCGAAGACGGTGCCCACGCCGTGGCGCCGGTGCAGATCGACGAACCACGCACCGATCTGCGGATTGAGCACCCGGCTCATCGGCACCGGCAGCGGATCGACCAGCGTGACCTGACAGCCCAGCAATCGAGCGGTCGAGGCGACCTCGGAGCCGATGAAACCCGCACCAATCACGACCACGGGCCCACCGGTCAGCAGGTCAGCGCGCAGTCGGCTCGAGTCCACCATTGTCCGCAGGACGTGCACCCCGGACCCGGCTTCCCACGGTGAGGGGCGGGCCCGCGCACCGGTGGCGATCACCAGGCTGTCGTAGGCCACCGGGGCGTGGTTCTCGAGCTCCACCGTCTTCGCGGCGACATCGAGGCGCAGCGCCCGGTGTCCCAGTAACAGCTCGATCCCCGCCTCGGCCGCCGCCTCCCGGGTGAGCAGGCAGAGCGCTGCCGGATCGGTGGCACCGCCCAGCAGGGCCTTGGACAGCGGGGGCTTGTCGTAGGGCAGATCCGGCTCCTCGCCGACGAGGACGATCCGGCCGTCATGTCCTTCCGAGCGCAGCGCCTGCGCAGTCCGCACACCGCCGATCGAACTGCCGACGATGACCACGGTCGTCACTGCCAGACCCCCACGTCGCTGCGCTCGCTCACGATTCCTCCATCAGCAGCGCCGAGACCGGGCAGCTGCGCACCGCTTCCTCGACCCGGCCCCGGTCTGCCTCGGACACCTCGGACACCTCGGACTTGAGGACAACCACCACGCCGTCGTCATCGATGTCGAAGTAGTCCTCGGCAGCCATCACGCAGTTGGCATAGCCCTGGCAGACGGTGAGATCTGCTGTGACGATCGGCATTTCACTCCTCCTCCGCGGTCACGCCTTGACGCCGATTCCCCCGTCGGGATGGACCACGCCGCCGGTGATCCCACGGGCCCGTTCGGAGGCCAGGAATACATAGCTCCACGCGTGGTCGGTACCGGAGAGGGCGACGTGCAGCGGGACGCGACCGGCGAGCTCGGCCGCGCGGCCAGGCGTGTCGTCGAGTCTGCGGTCGTTGAGGCCGAGGCTGTCCAGTCCGCGCAGATCGGTGTTCAGGGTTCCCCCGGGAGCGACGCCGTTGACCCGGACGTCCGGGGCGAGTTCGTGGGCCAGAGCGGTGACGATGCCGCGCACCGCGAACTTCGACGCGACGTAGAGCACGCCGCCCCGGCCCGGGTAGTAGGCGGAGGTGGACTCGGTGAGGATGATCGCGCCGCCGGAAGCCCGCAGCGATGGCAGTGCTGCCTTCACCGAGTGCAGGTGGCTTTTGACGTTGACCGCGAACATCTCGGTGAACGCGTCGTCGATCCGGTCCGCATCAAGCTCGGCGATGCCGCGGTAGAAGTCGAAGATGCCGACGCAGTTGACCAGGACGTCGAGGCCACCGAACTCCTGATTTGTCCGAGCCACTGCCTCCTCGTTCGCCGCACGGGTGGTGGCATCACCGACGACGACGGGAACCTCCGGCAGCGCCTCGGACAGTGCCTGACACTTTGCCGTGTCTTTCTCCAGGACGGCGACCTGCGCGCCCTCGGACCGGAACGCATCCACGACGGCACGCCCGATTCCCGAGCCGGCGCCGACGACCAGGGTGCGGCGCCCTTCCAGCCACCTGCTCACGTGTTCTCCTCGGCCGCCGTGTCCCCCGGTGCCTCCGCGGTGATCAGTGGTCCGTTGGGGTGGCCGATCATGGCCGAGAAGGTGGCCGGGCTCTGCCAGGTCAGCGACTCCATCTCGAGGGGGTCCAGCGTGATCCACTGGCCGGACTTGGGCGAGGAGATCATCAGGCGCGAGCCGTTACGGGTCTCCACCCGCACCACCTGCACCTCGGCGAACTCGTTGGCGATGATGATCGGCACCCCGATCGCGTGCGTGAGTAGGTCCCTCCGCCGTGCCGCGGCGGTGAGCGCCGCGTGCTGGTCCTGCTCTTCGCCTTCCCATTTCAGAGTCACAGGAAGATCGCCAGGTTCTGCATCCGGATCACCGACTCGTCCAACGCGATTTGCCTGCGGGCGAGCTGCCAGCCACCCTCGCCCCGGCGCAACAGGTCCTCTCGACCGGCCGATACCAGGTATGGGGCGTGCACGTCGCCACGACTGCGGAACAGCAGGACCGCCGAATCGACGATCAGCTCATCGGCGCTGCCGGTGGCAAAGGTACGGACGTTGGTGATGTGGTGACGCAGCCGCGAGGGTGGGTCCTCGGTCCACGCATGCTCGGTGGCAAAGCGGGCCACCCGACGACTCAGCGAGTAGTAGTTCTCGTCGAAGTGCGCCATGCCAGGGGACGTGTCGAACCCGGCGCCCAAGGCGGTGGTCACCTTGACCGGCATGTAGTAGTGGATGTCGGCGGTGAGCAGCTCCAACCACGCCGGATAGTCCTGCTGGTCCAAGGTATAGGCCTCGTCGACCACCCACTGGTGGGCCAGGAGGTGACGATCGTCGTTGAAGGGCAGGGTCTTGCCCACCCGCTGCGTGGTGGATGCGTGGTGGCCCAGTACGGAGTTCTGCGAGTCGATGGGGATGTAGGTGGCGGTCACTCATTCACCGCCGTGTCTCGCTTCGCACCGACGTCCAGCGAATCGGCCGCGATGATCGGCCGCTCCAGGTAGTCGGCCCAGCGGCTCAGCAGGTGGCGCTGGTTGTACTCGGTGTAGCCGACATAGGCCACACCCGGCCCAGCGAACTCGTCGGGCCTGAGGGGCGGACTGACCGGGGTGTCGTCGGTCAGCATGCCCATCCTGCTGTTCAACCGCAGCCGCCGCGCCATCGAGCCGGCGGCCGTGTTCGTCAGGGACACCCAGTTCTCCACGTCGTCCTGCTCGAACATCCCGGTGCTGCCGAAGCACATCAGGTACGCCTTGTAGGACAGCGCCTTGAACTCCTCCGGTGCTTCCTTGTCCACCGCAAACCAGGACAGTACCTCGGTCTCGTTTTCGCTGATCGGCTGCCACTGGCGGATGGAGATGAAGGGCAACACATCGTCGCCCTCCTCCACCTTCGGCCAGTTGTGCACGAAGCTCATGTTCGGAAAGACCGTCGCTGCGGAGATCATGAACCCGTTGTCGCCGACGACCTGCAGCTGCTCGGGCGACCAGTTCTGCTTCAACCGCTCGATCATCGCGTCGGGGTAGCCGACGTAGCGCAACCGCTCCTCCAACGTCCCCTCGGGAAGCTTGTAGGTGGTGCCGCCGCCGTTGCCGGCCCAGTAGGTGGCGCCGTCCTTGCGCTTCTCCGCCTTCGGCTCCCGGAACAGGCCGATTTCGACGACGCTCGTGTGGGTCTGCGGGGTGTGGTACATGTCCCCGGCGAAGTTTTCCGCACCGATCTTCCAGTTCGCCTTCACCCGCCAACGTTGGGGCCCGTGCAGCTCGATACCGCTGGCGCTCTGCTTGGTGTAGTAGTCCAGGTAGAACGCAAAGTCGCCGAGGAATTCCCGCAGCGGCGGGGCCTCCGGGTCCAGGCTGATGAAGATCAAACCGTTGTAGGTGTCCAGCGACGGCGCCGGCAACAAGGTCTGACCCTTGCGACTGAACCCGCCCTCGCCGCCGTAGGCATCCTGGTGGAACGGCAGCCCCACCAGTCGTCCGTCACTGCGATATGACCAACCGTGGTAGGGGCAGCGGAAGTGGGACGCGTTGCCCATCTCCGCCCGACAGATCTGCATTCCCCGGTGCAGACACATGTTGAACATCGCCCGCACCTGCCCGGAACTGCCCCGGGAGATGATGAACGAGTCGTCGAGCACCCGGCGCACGACGTAGTCCCCTGGCTGCGGCACCTCCGACTCGTGGGCGATGAACAACCAACTGCGGGCGAACAGCCGCTCCTTCTCCAGCGCGTACAGCTCGCTGTCGTTGTAGATGTGGGCCGGGATCATCCCGCGCCGCACATCGCCCAGAACTGGTCCCTGATCGATCACGCCAAACCCCACTCACCCTCGGACCCGTCAGTTAACGGGAGCAATTCTGCTAATCAGAGACTCTCTCCGTTAGAAAGAGAATGCCTCAGTTCCAGCGAGTGGTCAAGCAAGTCGAAAGCTGGCTCCCATCGGACGAGCAGTCACGCTCCGAATGCCGAGACCGCGGCTTCAGCTACGCCGTCCCAGCTGGCGGCGAGCGGCATGGGAAACAGCACCGGCAAATCGACACCCGCTCGTCGGTACTCATCGATGCGGCGCCGGCATGTCTGCGCGTCGCCGCGAAGGACGAAGGCATCGACGACATCCTGGGGCATGGCGGCGGCCGCACGGTCGGTATCCCCAATGGACAGCAGGTCGAGCACCGACCCGAACCGGCCCTCCGGGTCATGTCGGGCGAACAGCCGCGCCGCCGATGGGTGGCGGGCGAAACGCAGGCAGACGCGACGAGCCGCAGCCCGGGCCTGCTCCGGATCCTCGGACAGGCAACACTGCAAGACACAGACAATCGAGACGCTCGTCGGCTCCCGTCCGACATCCGCCGCCGCTGCGCGCACCAACCGCACCGCGTCGCCGGCCTGCTCCGGCGACATCAGGGTGAGGATCACACCATCGGCGATACGACCGGCCAAAGCCAGCATCCTCGGCTGCAACGCCGCAAGGTAGATAGGCAGCTGAGTCCGGGGTGGCACCCGGTCTAATACGAACGGCCTGGCCAAGGTGAAGACCTCGCCATGAAAGCTCTGCCCGGACCAGATGGCACGCACCAGTCCCACGTACTCCTCGATCATCCGCAGCAGTGGGGATGGAGGAAGACCGAGGAGGTCGTGGTTGAGGCTCGCGTTCGCCGTGCCTAGGCCCAACACGAAACGACCGGCCGATTCGTCGTCCAGGGTGGCGGCGGTCATCGCGGTGAGCGTCGGCGGATGCAGATAGGCGTTGGCGATAGCGGTGCCGATCGTCACCTTGCTCGTCGCGCGCACCAGACCGGGACAGACGGACAAGACGTCACCGTTGCCCTCCGCAATGAACACCGCGGAGAACCCGGCATCCTCGGCCTGGCGGGCCACCTGGCCGAGCGCGGTCGGAGACCTCCCGCTGCGGGTGGCCAGGCACAGTCCCAAGGCGGCGCTCATGTGACCACTCCGGCAGCCCGCGAGACGTCGGCCGGCGGGAATCCCCCGCAACCGTGGGCTGCCCGCAACTCACGCTTGAGCACCTTGCCCGTTGCCGTGCGGGGAAGGCTGCCGGTGAACTCCACCGACCGAGGGCACTTGAAGTGCGCCAGCCTTGCCCTGCTCCAGGCGATGAGTTCTGCGGCGGAGGCATGCGGGAGGTGCGCGGGAACTATCACCGCATGCACGATCTCGCCCCACCGCGCATCGGGAACGCCGATCACCGCGGCGTCGGCCACGTCGGGGTGCGCGGCGAGTACGGCCTCTACCTCCGCCGGGTAGACGTTCTCGCCGCCGGTGATCACCATGTCCTTGGCGCGGTCGAGCACGGACAGGTAGCGCTCGGCGCTGAGCGTAACAATGTCGCCGGTGCGGAACCAGCCATCCGAGGTGAAGGCGGCGGCGCTGGCGTCCGGATCACGCCAGTAGCCGGGGAACAGGCTGTCACCCCGGATCAACAGCTCGCCCGGCTCACCGGACGCGACCTGTTCGCCGGCAGGGCCGACCACCTTGACCTCCCAGCCGAAGGCCACCTGGCCCGCGGTGTCCAGGTGCGGATGGGCGCCATGATGATCGGCGGGTGCCAGCAGGCTGATCATCGACTGACACTCGGTGTTCCCGTATATCTGCCGCAACCGGCACTTCAGCACCGTCAGCGCGTCGGTGAGGGAACGCGGCGTGATGGGCGCGGTTCCGTACTGGATCTCGCGCAGACTCGACAGATCCGGCGCTCGGGCGCGCGCCCGCACCTCGGCCACCAACATGTCGATCAGTGAGGGACCGGCCGTGAAGAACTCGATCCGGTCGGTTTCGATCGCGTCCACGACGGAGTGCGCGTCAAAGGTGGCCTGCACGGTCAAGGTGCCGGCGGTCAGGACGCACTGCAGAGCCTGACCCAGGCCGCCCAGGTGAAACAGCGGCATCAGCTGCAGATGCCTCGACCCGGCGACCTGGTCGCCGATCTCGATCGCCGCCGCGGATACCGCGCGGATGAGGGAACCGTGCACCAAGGGGATCGCCTTGGGCCGTCCTGTGGTTCCGCTGGAGTGCACCAGCGCCATCATGGCGTCGCTGCGCAACTGCGCGTACGGCCGCGGCGGCGGCGGGGCGTCCAGCGCCGTCGCCGACGTCCAGCCAGCGGCGCCGTCGATGCTCACCCGGAGGTCCAACTCGGGCACGGCCGCCTCGATCAGCGGCCCGAACTCCGCATCGGCGACCACCGCGACCGGCTCGAACAGTGCCACCAGGTCGGCGACCTCACCCCTCGCGAGACGCCAGTTCACCAGGGCTGGCACGGCTCCGGCCCGCATGAGCGCGAAGATCTGGACGAAGAAGTCGGCACTGTTCCTGCCCACCACGGCGACCACGTCGCCGGGCCGCACGCCGCGCTCGGCCCAGCCTCCGCTGCGCCGCTCGACGAGGGGCAACAACTCGCCGTAGGTCAGCCGGGTACCACGATCGTCCCGCAAAGCAAGAACGTCAGGGTGCGCCGTTGCCCGCCACTCGAGAACGTGGACCCAGCTCTGCACGTTCACCTCCTGGACTCACGTCCACCGGCAGACTTCGGCTCAGCCGGGGTTCCCCCGGGTAACGTTTCTGAGGGTAGACTCAGTTTTACTCTACTAAGGAAGGTGCCCGATGACCAGTAGCAACGCGGAGTTCCAGCTGGACGGCGTGAACCACCTCGCCCTGGTGTGCTCGGACATGCAGCGCACGGTCGACTTCTACTCGGGCGTGCTCGGCATGCCGCTGATCAAGACCGTCGAACTGCCCCGCGGTCTGGGCCAGCACTTCTTCTTCGACTGCGGAGGTGGCGACTGCCTCGCCTTCTTCTGGTTCCCGACCGCGCCCGACGGCGTGCCGGGGATCGCGGCGCCCACCGGTCGCCCCGACCAGGGCGAGATCGTCAGCGCAGTCAGCTCGATGAACCACGTGTCCTTCTCGGTGCCGCCCGCCCGCTTCGAGGAGTACTACGCCCGGATACAGGCCAAGGGCGTGGAGACAAGCCCGATCCTCAACCACGACGACAGCCCCGCCGGCGTCACCCAGGTGTTGCACGAGGGAGTCTTTGTCCGGTCGTTCTACTTCACCGATCCCGATGGCATCCTGCTCGAGTTCGCCTGCTGGTTGCGTCAGTTCACCGCGGCCGACGTCCGCCATGTCCCCAGGACAGCGGCCGATCGCACTGTGCCGGCCACCGTCTGAGCGGGTGGTGGCCCCGATGGACGACGACACCGTCGAGCGGTTCTTCACCGCGCTGGAAGCCGGAGACACCGACACCATGGCGACCATCTACGCACCCGACGCCCGGATCTGGCACAACGACTACAGCGAGCAAGGTGTCGAGGACAACCTGGCCGTGCTCCGTGGCCTGCACCAGGTGGTGTCCGGGCTGCACTACGAGATCCTCCGCCGAATACCGGTCGAGGGAGCGGTCTTCCAACAGCACGTCCTACGTGGTCGACTGCCCGACGGCACCGAGGTGGCCATGCCCGCGGCCATGTACCTCGCGGTGGACGGCGGCCGGATCACCCGGATCGAGGAGTACCTCGACTCGGCGCAGGCCGCCCCGATCAGAGCCGCACGCAGTGCTCTCACCCGTTGACCTGCCGCGTGGCTAGCCCGGTCCGTCCGGCCAAGGCCACCCCCAAGGGCCGCGCGACCGACGCGGCATTCCGCCACAGTGCCCGGACCATCTTCGCCAGGGACGGCTACCTGTCGGCGACGGTCGGCGATATCGCGGCCGAGGCCGGTAAGTCCGAGGCCACGTTCTACAACTACTACACCTCCAAGGCAGACCTGCTTGGGGCACTCGCCGAGGACTTCCACGCCGAGACCACCCGCCTTGCCCAGCGCTCGTACCGCACCGGGCGAGCCCCGCAGGAGGCGCAGCGTGAGGCGGTCGCCGGCTTCTGGCAGACCTACGCCGAACGGCGTGGCGAACTGATCGGAATCTTCCAGGCGGCCATGCTCGACGCCGAGTTCGCCGGGCACTGGCTGGACATCCGGGCCCGGGCGATACGCAACATCGCGCGGGAGATCCGGCACGCCCAGCACCGCGGCTACTGCCCGGGCGTCGACCCCGAGCTGACGGCGTCGGCGCTGTCGGCCATGCTCGAACAGTTCTGCTACGTCTGGCAGGCCCAGGGTGGTGACCGGATCGAGCACGACTTCACGGTGGAACGTGCCATCGATACCCTGTCCTCGGTGTGGTTTCACGCCGTCTACTGGAAGCCAAGCGGGCCGTGAGCACCATCCAGCGCGAGTTCGTCGGGCTGGCGTCGCCCTTCGGCGGGCGGGCAAGCGCCGGCGGTCACCCCTGCCAGGGCATCTACCACACACCCGCGGGAAAGCGACCGCGCATGGCGCTGATCGCCACCCACTACAACGTCGACTTCTCCGAGCACTATCTCGCCCCCTACCTCGCCGAACGCGGATACGGCTTCCTGGGTTGGAACACCCGGTTCCGAGGCAACGAGCCCTACTTTCTGCTCGACCACGCCCTTCCCGAGATCGGGATCGGCGTACGCTGGCTGCGCGAGCAGGCCGGCGTGGAGCAGGTGGTGCTGCTCGGCAACTCCGGCGGCGGCTCTCTCATGGCCGCCTACCAGTCGCAGGCCGTGGAACCGAACGTGACGCCCTCGGATTCCCATGCGGCAGACGCGCTCCGCGACCTACCACCCGGGGATCTCTACCTCGCGGTGGCTGCGCACCCCGGGCGCCCCGAGGTGCTCACCGCCTGGATGGACCCCTCAGTCACCGACGAGAACGATCCGTTGTCAGTTGACCCTGAGCTGGACCCCTACGGGGACCACAATCCGCCGCCGTTCGACGACGAATTCCAGCTCCGCTACCGCGCCGCGCAACGCGACCGCAACCAGCGGATCACCAACTCGGCCAAGGAGCAGCTGGCGGCGCTGACCGGAACCCGCGCAACCGACCGGCTCTTCCAGACCTTCCGGACCTGGGCGGATCTCCGGATGATCGATCCAACCATCGAAGCATCCGAACGTCGCCCGCGGCATTGCTACCGCGGCGACCCGCAGAGCGCGAACTACGGCGTGTTCGGCATCGGCGCGCTGTCCACGCTCCGCAGCTGGCTGTCGATGTGGAGCCAGGAGACGTCGCAGTGCACGGCGGCGCCACACCTCGCGCGGATCACCGTGCCGTCGCTGGTGGTGCACGCCAAAGCCGATGCCGGCGTCTACGAGAGCGACGCGCGCGGAATCTTCTCCACCCTCGCCGCCACCGACCGAGGCCTGGTGCTGCTCGGCGCCGACCACTACTTCACCGAGCCGGCGGGGGCACGGGTGCAGCTGGCCGAACTGATCGCTGGCTGGTTGGGTGAGCACGCCGCTTGACCAACGAGAGGTTGGCTGGCCACTGGACAGGGGGCAGCGCCGGGGGCCAAGATAGGGAACAGAATGTAGTTCTGTTCACCAGAATGCGCGGGTGCTGCGGATGGATAACCAGCTCTACGACTACAGTCCGATCGTCGACCGCCCGCCGCTCGCGTGGCCGGAAGGCAAGCGTGTTGCCTTCTACGTCGGGGTGAACATCGAACACTATCGCATCGACCAGCCGTCGACCTCCATCTTTGCCGGAACCGTCGCCCTCACCCCGGACCCGCTGAACTACGGCTGCGTGACTACGGGCTGCGCGTCGGGATCTGGCGGATGATCGAGTCACTCGACCGGCACGGCGTTCGCGCGAGCGCCCTGCTGAACTCGGACGTCTGCGGTCGATGCCCCCAAGTCATCGAGGCCGGCAGGCAACGCAACTGGGCATGGGTGGCCCACGGACGGGACAACTCCACCTTCCAGGCCGGAATGTCGCGCGAGGAGGAGACCACCTACCTCACCGATGTGGTGCACACGATCGAGTCCCATACCGGAGCGCGGCCGGAGGGCTGGCTTGGCCCGGCGTTAACCGAGACCTTCCAGACGCCGTCGATCCTGGCGGAGCTCGGCGTCAACTATGTCCTGGACTGGTGTGCCGACGACCAGCCGTTCCACCTCAACGTTCCCGGCATGATCAGCGTCCCGTACTCGATCGAGGTCAACGACGTAAGCCTGTTCCTAGGCAGGAACCTGAGCGGTCCCGACTTCCTGCAGCTCGTCATCGACCAGTACGAGCAGCTGAGCAAGGACTCGGCAGCGGGCGGCCGGGTGATGGCGTTGTGCCTGCACCCGTTCATTACCAACCAGGCTTTCCGACACAAGTACGTGGACCTCGCGCTGAAGTTCATCGCGGCGCAGCCGGACGTCTGGCTGACGACCAGCGACGACATCGCCGCGCACTTCCGAACCGTCGCGCCGGCACCACACCACTGAGAGCACCCGGAAGTCACATGGCAGACAACCCGTTGAGCGCCGAGTACGAGCGCCTACGTACCGAGTTCAAGGCAAAGGGACTGGGCGGCCGCGTCGGCTTCGGCACGCGGCCCGCCGTCATCGTCGTCGACCTGATCACCGGGTTCACCGACGCACGCTCCCCGCTGGCCGGCCACCTCGACCCCCAACTCGAGGCGACCCGGACCCTTCTCGGTTCGGCCCGCTCACACGGTGTCCCGGTCATCTTCACCACGGTCGCCTACGATACCGATCTGCAAGAAGCTGGCCTCTGGATACGCAAGATCCCCTCGAACAACTGGCTCGTCGAGGGCAGCGAGTGGATCGAGCTGGATACCCGACTGGAACGCCGCCCGGGCGAGATGCTGTTGGTCAAGAAGTACGCGTCCTGCTTCTTCGGTACCGACCTGGTCGCCCGGCTCCAGTCCCGACGGGTGGACACCATTCTGCTCGCCGGCTGTACAACGAGCGGCTGCGTCCGCGCCACGGCCGTGGATGCCTGCTCCTACGGCTTCCACACGATCGTCGTCGAGCAAGCCGTCGGCGATCGCGCCGAACTCCCCCACCTGGCCAGCCTGTTCGACATCGACGCCAAGTACGGCGACGTGGTTAGCCTCGACGAGGCGGGCGGCTATCTCGACGGTTTGCCAGCAGTAGGCGAATAAGCGGAGACGGGCGTCTGTGTGGGCGGCCTGTGCGGTGACCGCGCAGCCGCAGAAAGAGGAGGGGGACGGCGGAGTCGAGGCCGGTGATGTCCGGCAAGGGTCGGGGACCAACGCTTCCCGCGCCGGGACATCAAAACACTTCCGTCCCTGCGACCCAACTTGTCGCGGTAAACAGGAAAGACTTTCTGGGCCAGCATGAGCCGACCGGCATCATAGGCATCCGTCACGGCCACAATCTTGCTCTTCACTATGGATGGTTGGACCGGTTGGTCCGACTCCTTGATGGACGTGGCGGTCTGGCCGCCGGGGCAAGGATGGCCTGGTAGTCGGGTCTGACTCACGGCCCTTCTGACGTCGCCGCGAGGCGGCTGTCCTTCACTCGACGTGTCGACCGGCCTGGCTTGTCAACGCCGGGCCAAACTGACCCCCTATTGCTGGGCGAGTTCGGCACCAGGGGGTCAGTTTTCACGCAGCGTCGACATGGCTCACGACCGGTGCAGCCGGGCGGGCCGTCATGTCCTGATAGGGGTTTGACAAGGGTCCCGATAGTGAACTGACTGACGCCAACCCGGCTGCGCACCCGACACGACGAAGGGCGCAGTTCCATGATGAAACACGAAGGTGGTCCGGTCTACGCCGGAATCGACACCCACGCCGACACTAATCACGTCGCGGTGATCGCCGCATCTGGAGCCGTCTCGGCGTCCGCGGCTGATCGCCCGGCGACACCTCGCGCGGCGAGCGCGCCATCCATCTGGGCCGAGGTGTCTCATCCGAGCAGATCCAGTGCCGTCATCCGGTCCAGCAGGTCCTGCGGGCTGGTGCTGATCAGGACCGCGGACAGTCGCGCGGTTCGGGCACCACCAAACGCGGCGACCACCAGACCGTCCATATGCTTCCGCAGGGCATCGGCTTCAGCACCCCTAGCGCGGGCGGCGTCGACAGCGGCGTTGGCGGTACGCGTGGCCGTTGCAAACTCGGCACGTCGAGCAGCGAGGTCGTGCTGGGCTGCGGTGATTTGCGTATCGAGCGCCTGGGCTGCGGTGATTTGCGTATCGAGCGCCTGGGCTGCGGTGATTTGCGTATCGAGCGCCTGGGCTGCGGTGATTTGCGTATCGAGCGCCCGGGTGGTGGCGTCGAGCGCGGCCAGCCTGCCCAGGGCAGCGCCGGTGTCGTTCGGCGGGGTTGTTTGCGCGGAAGCGGCAGGAGCAAGAGCGAATCCAGCGGCAGTGGCCACCGCGACGATGACGGTGCGGGAGCACCGCGGACGGAAACGAGACGAGGGCTGAGGCACAGGACGGTTCCTTCGGTGTTGTGCACGACCGGCTGGTCGAGACCCAGCAGCCAGCCTTGCGGGATGACGGACGCGGAACAGACGCCGTCACACCCGCAGGACCCCCGTGGCGTCCAGCACGTTCCTCTATACGTTGACCGGCACACGAGTGGGTCCTCGCGTCCGCGCCAACGCCGGCGGGGGCCGTGGAAGGCGGCCGAGCCCTGGCCACAGATCGACCAGCAGCATGCCCAGGAGGACTGAACTGAGAACGGCCAGGCACACGGGAGCAAACTCACCGGTGGTGGCGTCCCCCGGGGCGCGGTGCCATGACGCCAGGTGCATCATGACTAATCTGGTGGCTCAGCAGTGTCCCCGTCACGATCGCCAGGCCTCCGAGGCTCAGCATGAAACGGCGCAGAGCGCGGGTCGGCTCCAACGCTGGCACCGGGCAAAGATAACGGATAGGTCACGGGCTCCGAGCTCACAAGAATACGCAAGCGATAACGAGCCGTGGTGCAGCATCTGTCGGCGAGGTTGCGCAAACCACGTTGCGCACAGCACGCCACTCTGCCCAGCTGAGTGGTGGCAGCACGGACACGGGCGCACGGTGCACACCACCCACACCGGGGCGGGTGGCTCCAGGGTATTCGGTATTAAGTATTCGGTATTCGAGGTCCACGTCGCTCAGGTGCAGCGAGGACACCCATCTCATCCGCACGCCGGACGTCCGGTCTGGCGAGTCGGGCCCGAGCAGCGCCGCGGGGATGACCGCGATCCCGTCCTTACGCCGGTATGCCCTGGTGCCGGTCGTGACAACGGCTGCGTCGAGCAGGTCGCCGCCGATCTTCTCCCGTAGCCACCGCAGGTGTTCGACGGCGGAATCGCCTATCGACAGCTTCACCTCCAACGCCACAACCTTCCGGTCGGGCCGCTTGAGATCAGATCGACCTCATGAGCTCCATTGTGCAGCCGCAGGTGGTAGCGCCGACGGCCTGTGCGTACACGCGGACGCTGAGGGTTACCAGCGACTCGAACAGCGCCCCCCAGCAGGGTTCCGTCGCGCGGCACCGGCGGATTGGTCCCCTGCCCGATCAGCAGCGCTCGGGCATTGACACCGAGCAACGCGGCGGCCAGTGCCGGGTCGGCCAGGTGGCGCTTAGGTGAGCTGCCAATCTTGGAGAACGTTGCGTGGCCCGGAAGCCACCCGTGCACCGGGTCCAGCAGCCACAGTTGGGACAGCACGTCACGGTAGGCGATCGTGGTGCCGCGGGCCGGCTTGTCGGCCTCGCCGGGGGTGGCAGCGGCGTAGGCGGTTAACGACAATACCGTTCAGTTAGGCTTGCATTGGTGTAGTTTGCTGGCCATGCCTCGTGCTGGGTGGGTGAAGCCGGTCTCGGATCGTCGGTTGTCGGATTTGGTGTCGGTGGGGGTGCTGACGCGGGTGTTCCCGCCGGGCCTGGTCGATGAGGTGATCGCCGAGGTGGGTCGCACCGAGCGGCGCAACCGGTCCTTGCCGGCGCGAGTGATGGCGTATTTCGCGATCGGGATGGCGCTGCATTCCGAGGGTTCCTATGAGGACGTGCTGAGCCAGTTGACCGACGGGTTGTCGTGGGCCTCGGGCTGGGAGGACAGCTTCACACCGCCGTCGAAGTCGGCGATCTTTCAGGCCCGTCAGCGGCTGGGGGCGGAGCCGTTGGCTGCCCTGTTCGCTCGCGTCGCCAAGCCTCTGGGGACGGCGGCGAGGGGCGGGTGGCTGGCGGGCCGGCGGCTGGTCGCGATCGACGGGAGCTGCCTGGATGTCGCCGACACGGCGGAGAACTCGGCGTTCTTCGGCCGCCCGGGGGTGAGCAAGGGAGAGAAATCAGCGTTCCCCCAAGCCCGGCTGGTGGCTCTGGCCGAGTGCGGCACGCACGCGATGTTCGACGCCGTGATCGGTGCCTACACCAGCTCCGAGCTTGCCCTGTCCACCGAGCTCATCGGTCGGCTGCAACCGGGGATGTTGCTGCTGGCCGACCGAAACTTCTACTCCCATTCGTTGTGGGGCAAGGCGATCGCGACCGGAGCCGACCTGCTCTGGCGGGCCAAGACCGGCCTGCGCCCGGTGCACCTGCAGACCCTGGCCGATGACTCCTGGCTCGCGCAGGTCCGCTCCGCCACCGACAAGAAGGCCGACCCGATCACGGTGCGGGTCATCGACTACACCCTTGATGACGGCCGGGACAACCCCGAGCGCTACCGGCTGTTCACCACGATCCTCGACCCGACGGTGGCCTCGGCCACCGAGCTGGCCGCGGCCTACCTCCAGCGCTGGGAGATCGAGCTCGCCTTCGACGAACTCAGGACCCACCAACGCGGGCCCCGCACCGTGCCGCGCTCGAAGTCGCCCACCCTGGTGCTCCAGGAAATCTGGGGACACCTGTGCTGTCACTACGCGATCCGCTCCCTGATGGCCGACGCCGCCACCCACTCCGGCCACGACCCCGACCGCGTCAGCTTAGTCGCCGCACTGCGGATCACCCGCCAGACCCGCGCCCACCAGGGCGCTTTTTCCCCCTGACCGCCTCTGGCGGGCTTCCTGACCCGGCTGCTCCGCCGACTCACCCCGCCAGACGGCTCCGCGCCGCACCCCGCGTCATCAAACGCAAGATGCCCAGATGGCACGTCAAACGCGCCCACCACGCCGACTGGCCCCAACCCAACGACCAGCTGGCTACACCGACCTACGACCTAACTGAACGGTATTGCGGTTAACCATCGGTTAACCAGCCGCGCAGGACTTGCGGCCGACGGATCCGCAGGCCCAGGTCGGGGAAGTCGCGTTCCACGACGCGCGTCAGCTATCCGGCGAGCGCGGCGTTGCGGGCCCCGGTCGGCCAACGGCCGGATGCCGGGCAGGCCGAAGGCGACGATCTCCTCGACGTAGTCGGACGGGGTGACCGTCGCGTTGCCGCCGCTGTCAGGCACCTTGCCGGCAAGCATGACTGCAACGCTGACGGTGGGGACGGCCACGCCCCGCTCGGCCAGGGTCAGCGGCCGCATCCACAGTGACACGATCCGCCCCGCGCCAGAGTGGACGGGGGCTTCGGCGGGCACCGCGCTGCCGGTGAGCAGGTAGCGGCCGGCAGGCGCACCGTCGTCGACGCTGCGACGTACCTGGTCCCACACTGAGCGAAGTCGCTGCCATTCGTCGAGGAGGACCGTGCCGGAATCGCGGTCCAACTGGTCAGGTCGGCGTCGAGGATCTCGTGATCGGCGCGGTTGTCCAACCGGAACACCACGTCGACCCGCCGGCTGGCGGTCGCGGTCTTCCCGACCCCCCTTTGGGTCCGTCCAGGGAAATGGCAGCGAGGTCCGGCAGCAGATCATCGACTTCACCGTCAACGACGCGACGGATGTAGTCCACGCCGCCTACTGCACATGTCCGCCGCGTTCTACTGAACAGATACGCCCACGCCTGTTGAGCGCTTCCGCCGGGCCCATGGGAGAGATGCGCCAAACCACGCACAGCCGCCGACACCGCCTTGGTGGGATCACCCTGATCGCGGGGACCTCGCCGGTCACGGTCGGTCGCAGTGCGGCGGAACTGGAGGCGGGGGTCGTCGCGGACGGGCGGGTGCGGGCCGGGGGCGCGGGCCGCAAGTCGGTGGAGGCGACCGACCCGGATATGTCGCCGGAGCTGGAGAAGTTGGTGGATCCGCAGACCCAGGGGGATCCGATATCGGAGCTGCGTTGGACGACGAAGTCGACGGTGAAATTGTCGGATCACCCTGCGGTGCGGCGACCGTGGTGACTTCGGCACAGCAGGCGCTCCTATGCGGTCCGCGCACAGCAGGCCGGTTCCGCCCATTCTTGTGCCCTACTTTGTGCCTTACTTGGAGTCCACTCGTGGCATCTGAGGGCATCTTGGGACCGGTCGCCACCCTCCAAACCGACGATCATAGGCACTGACCTGGTCAAACGTGGAGCCGCCTGTCGGAATCGAACCGACGACCTTCTCATTACGAGTGAGATGCTCTACCGACTGAGCTAAGGCGGCCTGCGACGGACGCCCGACGAGTCTAGCGAGGCCTCAGCGCGCAGACACAATCCGGGCGCCGGCTACCGCAGCGACGCCCCTAGCGCAGCCACCATCGCGTCGACCGCGATCCGCGGCTTTACGTTGACGGCCAACGCTTCTCGGCACTGCAGCACGGC
>JAABUJ010000845.1_pt1 | contig 52882 bp, 42 predicted proteins | sample 5559131 | NCBI WGS metagenome assembly JAABUJ01 (sample SAMN10711875, study PRJNA513366) | rock metagenome | isolation source: Antarctica rocks | place: Antarctica: Victoria Land, Mt New Zealand nord | collected 2016-01-07
CATCAGGTTGTTCAGCATATCCGGATTACTCATCACCTTCTGCGCCATGGACGCAAACATCGGGTTGTTCATGATCTGGCTGAGATCCGGCCCGCCACCGCCCCCGCCAGCCCCGCCCCCAAACATCCCCGCCAACGCCGACAGATCCGGCATGCCTCCCGCACCCGGCCCGGACCGCGCGTTCGGCGCCCCGATATCGTCGTCGTCGTCGTCAGCCATCCGCCCTTCGTCCTCGACCTTCTTCTTCGCCGTCTCAAACCCCTTCTTCATCGCCTCGCTCCCCCCGTTCCCCTCGTACTCGATCCCCTTTTGATAAGCCTCCATGCTGCCCTTCGCATCTCCCAGCGCGAATCTCGCCAAGCCCAACCTGCTCCACGCCTTCGTGTACTTCGGATCTGCGGCAACCGCCATCTCGGCGTCGGCGCTCGCCTCCGTGTGCCGCTGGCTGGCCGAGTACGCGGCCGCCCGGTTCGACAGGTAGATGGGGTTGAGCGGCGTGATGTCCAGCGCTTTGCTGTAGAGGTCGATGGCGGCGGTGTAGTCCTTGCGCGCCATGGCTGCGTTGCCCTGGCCCTTGAACGCTTCCGCCTCGGCCGTCGAGCCGGGGGAGCTGGCAGATTGTGCTTTAGGCGCGTCTTTTGGTGCGGGAGTCTTGCTTTCCGAAGGTCCGCTGCTGTGGGAGCCAGTCGTGCTGGTGTTCGTCCCGCTCTTGCCTTTCAGCTTCTCGTACACGCCGTAGATGCTGAGGAGGTTCTGAGTGCCGACGGCGTCGGCCATGGCGGCTTTGTCGTGCGGGTCGACTTTGAAGGATTCGGAGATGCATGATTGGGCCACTTCGATGGACTCGGTGTCGTCGGTGGAGAGGGTGCCGTCTTTGAGAGAGTTGGAAAGGAAGTCGATGATGGCTAGGGCGAGCCGCTTCTTGGATTCGGTGGCCTTCGATGGCGGATGTCAGTTCTGGCGCATGCATGAGGTAAGCTGCTTACCATGATGGGAAAGCTCGTTAACCCTGTGAAAACTCCTTTGATCTTTTGGAGTTCAACTTTTGCGGTTTACGTAGACACAGCAGGTTTGTTTTGATGTAGGACTAACTCAAACTAGGCTGAGTCAGGTTAAACTACTGTTGAGTAGCGGAATATTATTTGTCCGTCGAGCCTCATGCTCGCCGAGCTTGAGGTCATGATGTCAGATTTTCTTTTCCCAAACGACGCAAAGTCTCGATCAACCATATATACAGGCCTTGAATTGCAATTATTCTGCCCATATTTCAGATTTCAGATCTCATGAATGACTATTTTGTGCGCCAGCAGTTCTAGACTCAAGACTAGATATAATATGAGTTACTGCTAGGTTTGTGCCCTTATATCTCCGACCAGCTTTGCACACTTCTCTGCTTCGCCCAAGATTTGCATAGTTGGTCGTGACGAAACCAGCCTTTTGCTACTCGGGCCTTGTCAGGGTCTTCGACCAGGTCAACTATCTATACTGATATCACTGTCGAACCTATAGGGCCTGGAGACAAAGATAGCGTTCTATGCCAATGGTTGACCGAACGGCCAGCCTCCGAGTCCGTAAGTCAGCAGCGTAGGGTCAGCTTCCAGTTGGAACTTCTTTTCCTTCATCTGTTCCACATCCCAGTTCGCCCAGAAGAATTTCCCATTCAGAAAGTCGGCCTCGTGGCTAGCTAGCCAAACGTTGAAGTCACCCGGCAACGCTTCTGAAGGCCGTTCCGTTAGCTTCCCACTGACCGTCAATTCCGATCCATAGACTTACCGTCGTCGAAGGTCAGGTTGCTCACATCCATGCGGTTCCCCGCCGTCATGCCGGTCTCGATGAGACCAGGATGTATGCTATAGACGCGAAGCTTGGGATTTTCCTGTCGGACAAAATCCAGAACTCTGGTGAAGGCGGCTTTCGACGCCGCGTACGGAGCGACAGGAAAACGAGTGTTGGTGATGTGTGCCAATCCTGCATTGATGTCGATCAGCACGGCGTCTTCGGCAGCTGCACCGAGGAAGCCTTGGACCAGCGAGGTGGCGCCTTTGACATTGATCTCGAAGGCCCTCCAGAAGTCGTCAATCGGTATATCTTTGACGGGCCCTGGTCTGGGCAAGTATCCAGCATTGCTGACAAGAACGTCGATCAGCCCGATCTCACATCTGACTGTTGCAAACATCTCCTGGGTAGCTTTCTCGTCTCGCACATCGCCAACGAAGATATGGACGCGGGACTTTGATGATTTCCCAATCCTCGCTTTGCAGGCTTCGAGCGCGTCTCGATCCCGGCCAGTGATGATAATGTCCTTCGCGCCCGCCCGAGCAAAGGAGCTTGTGATGGCTCCTCCAATACCCTTACCACCGCCACTGATGAGGATAACTTTCCCCACAGCAGAAAGCTCTGGTCTCGTAGGATCAATTGCAGGATAAGATTCGTGATGCACAGTCGAAGTGAAAGACGGTTGTGCCATGGTCGTGGCTGTGAGCAGTTTGGCAAATTCCAAAGTCACTGTGATTGGAGCAGTTGTACAGTGATAAGTTAGCAACGCTGTGCTTTATCTTTTGGAGAGGATAAGGTCTTTTCATTTCGATGCCCCTAAAGGCCCGATCTTCGGTTCGTGTTACTGCGTTGAGATAGGCATACCATAGGTACCTTAACCGGTAGAATGCAGTCGATCACACGTTCATCACTCCCAGAGTTAAGGGTATAGTGGATTAGCAATCACTACCGTACGCGAGTCATGCATGATCCAGGACCTGCTGCAGAATGTAGCGTGCACTTTCCGCTCTCACGGCTTCGGCGTTGGTCACTCTCCGTGCCAGGCTCGAAAGCCTACCTATCGTGTCTGGTGGTAACCCTACCCATTGGTGCCGATAGTTGTTTTTGATGGGATGAGATTGCTCCATATGTAAGTGTGAAGCCCCTTGATTACCTGGCACCCCGACCGGGGTGGTGACTTGGGAGGATCGAGAACAGTACTGCATTCTCCCACGGATCTTGGTGTAATGGCCGTCGTGGAACCTGATCGGCCGCCCTAACCCACATTCGTTGTAAGCGGATAGGTGTGTAGGTACCGTGTAACCACTTCGTACTGGCCGGAGTTAGAGCCTACCACCGGACCGAATAGCTAGAATATGGATGTCGTACCTAGACATCCTTAACACTTACCCTAGAGCATGCCATCGAAGACCAGTTCGCAAAAGATACAGTATAGGACCGGTATGTAATCCCTGCCTCATACCTCTTCCTCGTTCCTCGTACCCTCATTCGACATTGCTTCGCACACTTCTGCTGTGGTACCGCTATGAAACCTATCACTGGCACCACCATTGCGAGCATTCATCGCGCGGTCGCAGCAGGAGACCGAGGAGGGATGTTGGACATGCTCACTGTGCAGCTGTTCGAGGACGGGAGCCGGCCGTTCTATTGTAGCGACGAAGATGGACTCAGACGATGACCTGCTTGGTGTCCAGGAAGAGGATTTTTTAACCGTCATTAAGAGTATTCTGACTCCTGCTTGGGGTTTGAATCCTGTGGTTCGCCTTGCAGTCGAAAGCCTGTGGAGAGCTGACATGTTAGACACGATTGTGTTCGGCCGTACCAGCTGCCGAAGGAGCGCGTTCTGGAAGTGGAAGCATAGGATGGAAAGGTAGTCTCAAAGATTCCCTATGATATTGCGTCGTAGATTCACGCGATCTGACATGGTAGATTTCGACCCAAGCCTTCCATTTCCTAAAGCCATGAGCGTCACATAAAGCAATCATAAGCCTTCAATGTCAACCGCAATTCGCGCCAACCCTCTGGTCCAGGACCCGTGCTAATAGCCATGCCACCCTCCAGATCGCCCGAGACTGCCTTACTCGACACACATACTACATCCCAACCATAAGCCTCTTTCCCACACAAGATAAAAACGCAGACCAAATCTCACCTACCCCATCCCCACAACACCCCCTCCAGACCCTCCAGCGACCCCCCCCTACTTAAAATCCACATCCCTCACCGTCCCATCCTTACCCACATGGATATTCATCCTACCACGCGCACCCCCACCGTCAGCTCTCTCTCTCTCTCTCTCTCTCTCTCCCCTTCACCCTCCCCAAACACAACGCAACGCAACGCAACGCAACGCAGGAGGGACCCATACCTATCCCGATTAAAGTCCTGCGTGAGCATCGACCCTTCCTCGACGACACGATGCTCTTTAGGTAGATCTCTGCGTGCGAAGTTCTAGGATACCCCCACCCGTACCGAAGTCAGTATGTATTGAGAGGCCAACGGATGAGGGTGCGGATTGAGTTTTAGCGGTGATTGGAAATGGTTCTGGGGATACGTACGGTCGAGTCAGAGGTAGAATCAGAAAGCTTTTTGCCGGCGAGCTTGGTCATCCATTCTTCTTTGGGGTCGGTGGAGGGGGCTTTGTTGTTGATGCCAGGGACGACGAGGGGCATGGCTCGGTGGGTGATGAGAAGCGGAGTGTGGACTGGAAGGTCTGATGGTGTTGTTGTCGTGAGAATAATGGAATAGGTGTTCTATGAGGACGGGTCAAGAAGTATGGTAGGTATAGGTATTTGTACTGATATAGGTAGAGAAGTGAAAGGTGTACGCGTCAGGTATCACCTGTGGTGGTTGACAGATGATAGATGACGTAGGGCTCCGTCACTCTAGCGAGGTAGCAGTGTGACCCGCTCCCGCGATTATCACTAAGCCATGGACCCTAGCTTAACCTCACAGGTATCTTCAGATAAGTTAGGTACTGCGACAGCGATATGGGTCTAACTATTGTGGATTAACCCCTGTGAATATATGAGGTCCATCAACGGGTATGCTCAAACGCCTGACCTGCCCCATCTTACCTTTTCATTTCACCAAGCAAATCCAAGATCTAAGGTATATTACATCCGGCAAACAATACATAACATGGCGTCCACCGCAAAAGGCCATGGCCAACAGGTCCCTTGGGTTAGAGTGATGTCCGTTAGCCACTCTTATATTTCCCCGCCAGCCCAGGCAAACCCCGTACAGCCCGCTTCATGCCCTCCAACCGGTCCTTTTCCCTAACCACCATTCTCCGTGCCAGCATCCGAATCGCCCTCCTGCCCATCTTCTCGTGCAGATCCTGCCAGCCGGCAAGTTCGCTTGCCACCGTTTGCTGTGTATATCGTAACTCACTGCCCAACCCTCTCAACTCCTCCTTGCTTTTGTCGACCCTTTCTGCCGCCTCAAGATGATACTTGTGTCGCGTATCGTCGAGGAGTCCGAGGGGCCAGCGGTCTGATCGGCGCAGGGAAGAGGTGTGGCGGTCGATCGCTTTCGTAGTGGCGGACATTAGAGTGATGAGAGACTGTGGGCGGGCAAGAGCGAAGAGGATAGCGACAATTGTCGAGGAGATCGAGTGCATTTCTGAGAGGAATAGTTTGTGAGGGTCGGATTCGAGAGGACGGAGAGTTGTGGAGTATCGACAGAAGGCGGCGAGGTGGGATTCAGGGAGGAAAATGAGGGTCGAAAGGGCGCGGCAGGATAGTTGTTGTGCGTCTGAGAGGTCTAGTATTGCAGTTAGGATGCAAGCCCTGGGTTAATGATGACCTGATTACATTACCACAAGAAGTGTTTCGGATTCTATCGACTCTCCGAATCACACTCTTAGTCGAGTGATTGACCCCTCGAACCATCTCTGTTGCATGACCAACAAACAGTTCCACATCCTTAACATCATCGACGGGTTCATATTCCTCTTTGACCTTTTCCACTCTGATCTCTGCCTTCTTCTCACTTCGCTCGGCCATCATAGCCGGTTGCACTTCCGGTACTAGGAAGAATTCCCACAAGGTCTCATGTGTTGAGAAAGTAGAGTGTGATAGCATGACCTTGAGGAAGCTATCCAAGCGCACCTGAATATCATACAGGACCGACCTGGCTGGCTTGGAAGAGATCTGAAAGGGTGACCTGAAACCGGAGATGGAAGGAAGCCAGGAAGCGGGATGCTCACGAGCGAGCCATCTGGCTAAATTCTCAAAATCAGACAACGATCGTCGGCATGTCGTGACTGTGACTGTGGCATTCGCGTTCGGTGCTCCGGATTTGAGAATTAATCGGATCGTAGCATCTTCTACGAAAAACGATCGTACGACGGTGGTGATCCGGCCATCCGCAGCTGGCGAATTGGAAAACAAGACCAAGTCGTCAATCCGATTCCTGACGTCGTCGTCCTTCGCCAACTCCACGGCGGTCATCCCTCTGAGTTCCTTTGCATACAGATCGACGCGAGGATCGCCAAACAGCGCACGAACCATGCCGACACGCCCGTATTTGCTTGCTACCATCAAAGGCGTGAAGCCCTTGTCGTTGGTGGCATTAACATCTGAATCGCAGAGATGAAGAATCCGCAGGGTTAGTTGTGGGTCATTAACTACATGCAGCAGTATGTTCCCTTTGTTATCAACGTGGTCGTCCAAATGAAGAGCTTGCCCGTCACCCTGAGTCTGGGTGGCCACATCTAGGGCGTCATCGACCATGTCACTATAATGAGGATGGTCGTATGATCTACAGAGTGCGAAAAGTGGGGTCTGCCCGTTCTTGTCCTTTCGTCTCCATGGGAGCAAGCGACCGATCTTCAAAATCAGTTCAGGTGCGCTGAATAGGTAATGTGCCACCGTACGGCCCATGAGATCTTGCTTTGCGAAGTAATCGATTACTATTCGCTCCTCCTTTGCTTGAAACACAAAATCAAGAATAATCTCAATTAGTTCTGTGTGAGCCAGCTGGACAGCCGCACTCAACAAGGAGGTTCTTTCGCTGTTGCTGTCATCCAGGATAGCTTGGACGGGATAGAAGTGGCTCAAGGTGAAGAGATATCTCAATGCATCCGGCTGGCGAGCTTCGACGGCCATCATGGGAATCGAATTACCAGCCGAATCCTGTGTTTTTGAGAGCTTATCGATCGAAGTGTCGCTTTCAATCCCGCTACTTCTCGAATCAATCGTAGTACATCCGGATTTGACAGAGTACCCGGAAGAACCGGAGAGACTTCGCATGTCCATAGACACTCTTTTGTCTTTCCTCGGGACGTGTTGTATAGCGGTCGGGGAGGGCGTTTTTGTCTGAAACGGGAACACGTGTGCTAAGGACGTTTCCTCGGAGGCGATTCGTAAATTACCCGCGGTTGGGGTGTATTGAGGATAAACAGAGCCATTCATGGACTTCACCGTAGCGGTCTCAGCCTCGATCGTATCCGGTTCTTCAACGGGTGCCTCGCCATTATCTTCTGGATCTAGTATAATATCATCGCCGATAACTTCTCCTTTCTCAGGTTCCAAGACCGCTCTCATTTCTGAAATGTCTCCGTTTCTAGTCGCTTTCCACAACCTCTTATTCGTACGGCTCGCTTTTCGTAAGCCTGCAGAATCCTTGGCTAAATACGAGAGTACTGCCTCAAATGTACTGAGGGCATAACCCACTTCGCCGCCTTCAACATCGTCGATGAAGATGAAGTGACGCATGTAGGATAGCCGTGCCTGTAGATGATGGACTTGAGATCTTGTTACCACTATCAGGAGTAGGGATACCAAAGTATCAGCATTAATCGTCATGATGGGACTCGGCTTCTCGGAAGTGAGTGACGACTCGGAGCCCTCAAGCGGGGATTTTTTTTTCGGAGGCGTAAACTCTGACGATGTTACCGTCTTCTCTGTTGCAAGCAGGATATCCACCATCTCCTGCGGACTGCCTGCGACACCGAGTTTCCGAAACTCTTCAACACCTCGACTCAAGCGCTGCATCAGCTCTTCTTTACATTGGCGTCCACCCTCAATTACAATCCCGACTTGTGTTATGTCGACATTCTCCATCTGACGTATGCGAGTATCAAGCTCAAGATCCTCTACGCGAGTGCTCTTGCAGATCTTGGGAAAAAGTACGGAATCATGTACTTGTTCTGTAATATAACGCTCGATAAGCCGCTCCACCACGGGTCCTGTGAGGTCCGTAGTTGCCCCCAGAAGGGAGAGTTGCTGCTTATCTACAAGCTGGAATAGATCGATGGCCGCGGTGACCGCTGATTCGAGAGCACGGCGCATTGTATCTAGCTCATCATTAGACTCCCCGGAGGTAGACGGCAACTTTGCATGCCCATTTGGCATCCCATGTCGTAGAGATTCATGGCTCTTAGATCTTGATACGGGTGACAGATCGTCGCGTTCTGATGCGGAAGTTCGCGAAGATCGCAAGGATAACATCGGTAAGGGCTTCTCGAAATCCCTATGAAATCCTTTGAAAAGACGTGCCAATCCGGGTTGCATCTGTCTTGCTATCATTGGAAAATCATTCAGAAGATCATTGAAGGATTTGATATCCTTTTTCTGTGGCGGCGCTGGAGGGCCGCCTTCCGTGTCGGACACATTCCTTCGGGATGGCCCTTTTGCTCCGTTGGGATGATCCGGTAGCGCAGCGGGGATGATCTTGACAGTCTCGAAGGATCCGACAAGGGGCCGGGAGATATAGTAGATAAGCCATTGTTGTGCGTCAAGGGCATCCTGGTAGTAGAGAGCATCATTCAGAATCTGGGCCTGATTAAACGTCCTGAAGCCTGACCAGAGGTATTAGCCAGGATCTTCGTCGTTGCAGCTTCGAAGCACCTTTATTGCTATACACAAACGCATCTTTGACGACGACCGTCCGCCCGTTCAAGGTGGTGAACTGCAAAGCCTTGCCCCTGTTGTCTCGGACATTCCCTCCTTCACTACCGCTGCCAGCCGCGGTCCCATTCCGCAAACGCAACACATGACTTTCCAGAAAGTCCTCGTGAAACGCAAGCTCTGAGTAAAGGCTGCCAGACTCGCGATCCCGAGAGGTGAGGAGAACTTCGGTGGTAGGAACGAGTAGAATCTTATGCCATGACAGTTAGTTTGATATCTTCATTGGAAAGTATTGAAAGACCAGATAAAGCGCAAGGGCTGCAGGAAAACGTACATGCTGCTGGACCGGAGTGCATTGAGCAGGCAGAGAACTGCGGAAGAAAGCACGTAAGAAAGGGTTTAAAGGGTGCATTCATCCAGAGCCGTGCCGTGGCGAGGAAGGTGGTCTCCGAAAACAAGAAGAACGTACGGGGCGAAGTGCTCAAACAATAAGTTGAAGTACAGTCCGGCGCATGATGTTGAGATTGGCTTGTGATTTCTGGAAGTTCGTATCCCTGCACGGCTGGCGGAAGCGCTTAAGCGATATCCCCCGGATCTAACGCATTAGAGTGCTTACTAAGCGCAGGAATCTGTTAATAAGCCAAGATGAGGGCAACCTCCGTAGGGGTATCGGAAGGGATATTGATAGAGATGAAGGACCTCTAGAATTGGTGTCTATTCTTTGACCTTAAGCTATATAGCCACTCCTTACCCTTCTTCGGCAGGAGCCAGCTATATTGCAAATGCTTGTCAGGAGGAGACCACCGTCATAAAGCATACTTGCAAAGCTCTTCGACGTAATAAACTGGGACAGCCGCACTGGCACAGCACAAGCAAAGCGGCACAGCAAGAGAACATGTCTAGTACCGGTTGTGCTTTCTTGAAGCAAGTCAACCAACCAGGTGCGTAGCCAACACCTTGACATTCGACACATTCTTTGCTATGCCTTTATCCAGCCACTCCATGCTGCTCTCATCTGTTTCGTACAACTCGAAGTCGAAACGAGTGAAGAAGGTCGCCAGACAAATACGCATTTCAAGATAAGAGAGACTAGCGGCAAACGGTCCTCCGTTAGTCCGTCCTACTGAGATCAATAGGGCGTGGAGAACGTACTTCTGACCAATGCAGTTTCGGGTACCCTTGGAGAAACCGATATTCCATTGTTCCAACTGCTTTCCGTTCTCCCCCAGCCATCTCTCAGGAATAAACTTCTTCGGCGTTTCGAAGATGTCGGGATTGTTGTATATTACGAGGTGGCTTATGCCGAAAATCGTCTGCCTGATTTTAGTGACTCGAGTAGATATACGAGACTTCTTCTGGTCCGATAAGATAAGAAGACTTACCCCACCTGGGATGAACTCGTGTCCTACATAGGCTCCCGCGGGTGGGACAACCCTGAGTAGAGCAGCGGATGCTGGAGACGCCAGCCTGAGGCTCTCTTTGATCACGGCAGTCTATATGGTCATTCGGTCATTAGCGAATGAGAAAGCTTCATGGGTTGAAGGACAAACCAAGTATGGTAGATTGGCAAGGTCTCTCCCGATAAACATTCCTCGGGTGTCTCTGGAAGCCTCTTTCAACTCTGCCCGAAGTCTGGCTAGGACCTCTTTGTTCTGTAGAATATGAAATGTGGCAACCGAGAGGGTGTAAGCTGTTGTGTCGCTACCGGCGGCCAGGAACACGAAAGCATCGTCGACTAACTCCTCCAGCGTGGGAACCTCATATCCTTTCTTCGGATCGGGTTCGAGCATCAAGTCGAATATGGTAGTAGTTCCGTCCTCGCTCTGAAGAAGTCCTTTTTCTCTCCGTGCTGCGACGCTCGAGATCCACTTTGAACAGTCCTTGATTGCAAAAGATTAGTAGCCATACAGGTGCGTTATTGGCACGATTGTGACCTACCTTCCGAAAGGAAGAGTAGCCTGGAAGCAGCTTTCCGCTCAGGCTGCTAGGTAAGTTGAGCGCAGTCTTTTGGAGAATCGGAAGGTGTTTCATAAGCGCGAGGCTTGTCATGAACAGATCGAGACTATCCATGAGCGGTTTTTCCCCATCATACGACCCGACAAGATTCTGCGAAAGACCGAACACAGTCTTCGAGATCATGTCAATCTGGTGGTATGTAGCATCAGCCTTCGCGCCTGGACATATAGAGCCTACCACCCCTAAACCCGAGATTTTCCGCTGATTGAAAACAGAGATATGACTTACGGTGATACAACGGTACAGAGTTTGAATATCCACCGGTTTACCTTGCGCGCTACACTGTCTCATGACCTCGACAGCATCCTCCACCTTGTCCGCCACGGTCGGGGCAAGCCTATCAATGGACTGCTTTGCGAAAAGCGGGGTGACGACGCTCCGATGAATCTTATGCTTTTTAGGGTCGCAGATGGAGACGAGAGAGCTGGTCACTCCTAGTTGTTCATAGAGATAGGGAGCTTTGTAGTATTCTGAGTGCCAAGAGAACACCCTGTGACAGATCAGCTTGCCGGTCGAGAACTCAGTCAAAACCCTTCCTCACCGTCCAACACATACTCTTTGTAGAACTCCGGATCGTTGATATGTAGAGTTTCAGGTGCGGTACGAATAATCGGGCCTGAGAAGTTGGTTAGGCCTGAGAGAGTAAAGCATGGCAGCGGTATACGTCGCAATGCATACCATAACGTTTGTGCAACGCCGGATAGCGCTGAGAGGTAACTCCTCCTAGGATAACATCATCGTAGAACTCGTACCACCGAGTCGCTGCCGCCAGGCGAGGGCCAGGGAATTTGCTGAGTGGGTGGAAGAACAAACGCCGAATGACCAGCCCAACATAGTACAAGGTACCGAGAAGAATGCCATATCCGACTAGATCCAAGCCTTTGAAGGTGAGGAGTCGGTTCATTATGGTCATCTTGTGTGGTGTCTTCCACTCGAGGCTTGGTAGAAGAAGCGTAGGTTGAGAGGAAAGGACGACGGATAATGGTGGTGGGAGAGGTGAAAAAATATACCCACCCATCCACCAATTCACTGTAACGCGTTCGTATCCAGGTGCATGCTTGTGAGCGAATCAATAGACATTATCACCTGCATAGGATCCAATGCCCCATGAGCTTGAATATGTACCTCAGGTAGGTCAGTATTTCACCCATCATCATCACCATGTCCCCACCATGTCCCCACCATGTCCCCGCTATCATCACCATCATCATTGTCGTCGTCATTGTCATCAACATCATCTTTTAAATGAGTCCCACGATCCCCGTTAATATCCAATCAACGACTTGGAGTCTGAAACACCCGATATTTCTCCATCTCACAGGTTACCTCAGTAATGCGCATAGAGTCCTCCTTGTCCATCTTGGTTTCCAGCTGTACGGTCGCCCCTGAGTAGAGGATGTCCAGAAAGAAGATCTGTGGTTCCACCGGTGATAATAATTACGGGATCAGCCGCTGTCTATCTTACCTTATCTTAGGTACAGGTACTTCATCTACCTTAGTGCGCTGCAGCCACCCGTTGGTGACCCAGGGAGGCCATCAAGGCCAAGTCAATCAATCTTCATAGGAGACTTGACGAAGAGGGGAGCGGCTTTCCCTACCTAATAGTAGCCAAACTGGAGTGGCAGAGCTGGCAACAAACAGACAGCAATCAACAGAGGGGATGTTGTTTTCGCGGAGATAAGGTACAAATATGTACCCGAAGCTCCGGCACGAACTGACGGCTCGGCACCCGCCGCAGCAAGCGAGAAACCTAACTTTTGACTTGAGTGCCTGCTTCCCTGAGGGTTGCCGCGGCGTCATCGACTGCTGGACTTCTGCAATGGCTGGATCCTGATCGAATATCACGCAAGGTATGGTGACATAGGATACCTTCACGGCTCAATGATAACCTATGACACTGCCTGCATTCGAACTTTGCCGTGGCAGAGCCAGGACAAGGTTGGTGAGATCTCGCCCCATGGAAGTCGAGGGCAATGAACTTATTGTATCCGCCTGAGTTCAGCGTGAAGACTTCAGATCTCACACCCAAGCCGCACACACACGACAAGACTCTTGATTGAACACACCACGATGAATACTTTTGGATATCAAAATACGAACTTAAGGCGCGGGGTCGCCATCTAAAATATAAACCTATATTGACATACAGGCGTGAATGAGACTTTCGCAAGATATCAACATCCGAGCCGAGTTCCTTTTGGGTGAAATAACGCTGCCGCTACGCTGTGCTGTTTTTTGTGCTGTGCTGCGCTGCGCTACGCCACGCTACCGACAAGCGTCCACCTGTCCGCCATCCACCTTAGCAGTTGAAAGTGATCTGCAACCCTTGAGCGCCGGCGATCTCTTGGAAGGTGACGCTGCCGGGCCTGTTGGCATCGCTGGCCAGGGAGAGACGGTAGCTGAGGCTGGTAGAGCAGGCGGCGGAGTTGATGACCTGCTTGGTGGGGCCGGTGGGGCTGGAGGAGAAGGTGATGATGCCGATCTGGCCGACGTTGTTGGGCGCGGTGGCGTAGGTGTCGGTGGGCGAGGCGACCCGGTTGAGCGAGAAGACGTTGACCTGGGTGACGCCGGAGCTGGTTATGACCGCGCCGGCGGGGAAGATGGCCTCGAGCTGGCAGCCGTAGGCGCCGGCGGGGATGTTGTTGAAGATGACGAGGGCGTCGCGGTGCGTGAGCGTCGTCGAGTTGGCGGCCTGGTCCAGCGCCACGGTGACTGTCATGCCGTCGGTGGTGCTGTTCGGCATCGCTTGGTCGATCAGGTCGATGACGGTCGGGAAGACGGTGCTGCAGGCGCGCGGGACCAGCGTGGGGGTTGGCGTGGCGGCGGAGAGGAGGGCGGAGGCCAGGAAGGTAGCTGCGATGGAGATTGCGTGCATCTTGGTGGTAGTGTGGGGTTTTTTGTTTCGGTTTTGTTTTGGTTGAGGGGTTCGAAGAGATTTGGTAGTGATTGGAGAGATGGATGGTAAGAGTGCTTTGGTCAAGGAAGATGTGATACGACTGAGCTGCTGGATGATGGTCGTGCTTCGCGGGAGTCAGGACCGCCTTACTTATACCAGGCTCCCCACTCCATATCTCTTCATGTCTTTCCTTCTCCGGAGGTCTGAGCGTGCAGAGACCTTGACCTTGAGTCGACCATTGCATCATTGTTCTATCCTGAACACACTACCTTACACACATATATTATAACCTGGCCTGGCTCTGTAAGCTGACCAGGTGAGTTGGACCCACATTGCTGAATGGAGGGAGTGCTGACCGCACGACTTGATCGTGGAAGAACATGGTGGCGTTTACCGCAATGTAACTGATGACGACGCAGCGTGATTGTGAAGCTGTTAAGGCTGGCCGCTGCGATTCGGACTGGATACCTTGGTAGATCAGGATTAGGTCTGAAGTGGTCTGAGCCCTGGATTACATAAGCAGAACCCTCACCCCTCAATTCCAGCAACAACTGACTAGAGCCCGGTGAAGACGCGGGAAGTATCAATGGACAAGACACCTCGATCTCACCCGACCCACAACTTCCGTCTCGTACATCGCATCGACTGTCATAGACTACCTTATGTGCCTTTGGTCGTGACGGTCAGTCGAGCGAGTTCGGTGGAATGACATAACTCGAAGCACAGCCCAACAAAGCCAAACCTCGTTATGATCAACTGCTCCCGAAGGAAAGCGTATGCTGGACATGACTCCGATCTCGGTGTTCATCTGTGAAAGGAAACTCGAAGAAGTGAAAAGTTGAGTGACAGACAAGATGCTAAGAGTGGAATCGACGTTGTCTTAATACTCCAGGCTTCTTCCAGTCCGTGGTTCAACAGACGGATAGCAAATCCGAGACAGAGTAACACGGTAAGGTATCGATATCCTTGACTCACTCAATCTGCTACACTCACTCTGGTGAACTCTGAAGCAAGTTCAGTCAGCATTCTGAGGTCATGACCATTCCCCTGATATCCCAGAGCGAGATCGACTCGATGGTCATAGCACCTTATAGCCAGTTCATGTTCTAATGAGGTGGGAAGATGCAAGACGACCCTGTATAGAGCGGATCACCAGTGGAGCTCTCCGCTGCCCAATGCGGGAGATATGCTGGAGTCATGGAGCAACCCATGAGCGAGCGCCAGCTCCAACGCTTGACCCGCGACGCACCGAAGACCAAGTCGTCCCTCCACACTTTTACATTGCTAGCTTGTGCCTCCTCCCTCAGCATCGCCCCACATCTTCAGGACGAATGCGCCTAGGGGTCGTCCATAGGGGTGATTTCTACCCGAGCCCGGGAGATATATCCAAGCTCTGCCCGCATCAGTATGGAATGTGTGACTGCAGCGAGCTAAGAAGTAGCGTAGCTATGTGGATCGTCGATTACATACATCGAGAAAAAGGGTTGGACACCTTATGGTGGAGTAACGTTGTCTGTAACTTGGGTGTTGCTGGATGGGCAACAGTATGTTTGGATATGGAAAATAATGAGCACTGGCTGAACCGGTATCAAAGGTGAGGAACGCGATAGTTGGGCTATCCTTCATACGATGCACACCCGAATTGTGAGAGGGCATCGAGAAGCGGTAATGATGCGGCCTGCGCGAGGATAACATAGATATAGAGGTAGAGAAATTCGTAGATGTATATGAACCGTCGCCTTGAATATTATATCCGTCTCAATTGCTTTGAACGCCCCGCTAAACCAACGTCAACTAATTACCGATGCAACACCGGCGACCCAAAGCCCTACTCTTATCCAATCTACTCCGGCAAAGCAACGACAAACTTAATCACTATACCCTAAATGCGGAGTCCCCTGTAGGTCCGGAATGGCCCCCGAGCTCGTTGTACTAGCGTACCTTGACACAGGCCAATAGCGAAACCTCCCGCTCTCATCCTCGCCAATTGCATATCTGACCTTCGCTGTCGCTTTCTCGTCGTCTTGCCTGACACCGGCAAATTCACCCTGAGGCTGGTGCTCGAGTGCGGCAACGACGAGCTCGGTCGTGGAACGCTGCCGCGTGCGCACAACGAGGAGGAGGAGGGTGCGGATGAGCACGCACGTCATGCCTGCGATGACGGCAACGACCCCGAGCTTGGAGGTGCGGCTGGCGTTGCCAAAGGCCCAGACGTAGACGGTGGCGTAGCGGTGGAAGATGGGGTGAAAGGGATCGTCGTGGACGGCGGACGGGCCCGGTGTGGTGTAGTAGTATTCGACCATGGACATGGCTTGCAGTGCGGAGAAGACGCCGATGAGCAAGAGGTCGGTTTCTGCCTGGAGAGCGCTGTCATATGTCGAGCTGCCAAGACCTTTCACACTTCGTACTAAGGCGCTTGCAGCGGCGCGGTCTTGTGTCAAGACGCCGTTTTGGTTGACGGACCAGGCGGCCAAGAGCCAGTCGGGGTGGACGATCGCGTGTTCGCCCACGACGAGGTCAGTGATATCGTCCACTTTGACCATTTTGTGGGGATTAGTGCTAGGAGATGTGTCTAGTGAGTATGTGGAGAAGTTGTTGTGGACAGCCAACTCAATGAGCAACTGTGGGTTTGACGGTACATCGGGTGTTCCAAGTTGCAGGGTCAAGATGTTGCTGGACATGTTCGCCAAGCTTTGAGGCAGGTTAGGAGGGGAGAAGAATTTGTCCCAGTCGCAATGGCTGTTGGACGGTACCGAGCCGTTCGCTAGACATGCGAGTGGTATAGACCCAGGGTTGAACGTCGAATTGAAGTAAGCGGCCTTGTCCGAAAAGTAAACATCGACGTTCACGGCAATGCTGGAAGACTTGATCTCGCTGATGGCAAAGCTCGCGTTGGAGTCCGCCACATTCCAGCCCGTGCCAACACGAATGCACTTGGTGTAGTAAGTATCTGAAACCGGCGATGGTTGCCAGTGATCGAAGCAGCGAATCTGCTTGTCAAGTGCAATGTTTGTAACAGAGACGTTCTGAGCCATATAGAAATTGACACGAATGCCGATGATTGGACCCGATCTCTTCAAAATTGTTTGGAGGGAGTTGTAGTATAACTGGTCAGAGGCTTGATCAGATGGACCACCCAGTGTGATGTTGGCGAATGCGGCCAGGTCTTTATTGAGGCCACGCAAGACTTGTCGATTCGGGGCCCAGGAAACAAAGTTGGTGTTCTCGGTCACATTGAACGCAAAGCCGACATTCAACTCCTGCGTGATTATAGCTCCGCCGGTGTCAGCAAATGGATTCACTATGGATTGATCGATAGCTGCGCCTCTTGAATCGACCAGCGAATCCAGAATGGCTGCGTATGCACCCGCATTGCAGGAGTACTTGCGAGCCGCGAGCACTGCACCAGAGCAGTTGTAGAAAACCGAGTCACCCGTCGGAGGGTCCGCCAAACCAGTCTTGTTGAATTTCTGTTCGAGCTGGGTAGGTGTGTCGACCCACTGCAGAGTCGGCAGCACTAGGACTGCTGCCGCAGGCCCCATAAGGTTCGCCAGAACGCACATGGAAGCGGCGAAGAATGCAAACAGGTACAGCGCGACCGCCGATGGTCGTTTTCCGGATGTCGTTGGGGTGGGAGAAGTGGGCGTAATCCAAAGGAGTTTGTCGAATAACTTTCGGAGATCCGTAAATTCCACGTGTGTCATCAAGAAGCCGATGGGAAGACCGTTGCCGCTCGACGCTAGCATCATTGTAACGTTGTAGACTAGACTCGTGGCGATGAACACAAACCATACCTCTAGAGCTTTTGCAACTAATTGGAGCACTCCAAGAGTGTTATGGTCGTATTCATCTAAGGCCTGCGCGCGCTCAATCGCCCTGTGACTCAACGGATCGGCGGAGCATTTTCCTGTTGGACACCAAGCACTGGCTCCGATGATGTGGGTCTCGAAATGAAAGATCAGGAGAGTGATTGTTGGAGCGAGCCATAGAAGACCTAGCAGTTGAAATATGAGGGTCCATACCCAGGACTCACCAAGTCGTTTCCACGGTCGTAGGATGGTCTCCTCTCTGGAGAATGACGAACTATTTCGTTTGGCGATATTCACTAATGTCTTATACCGTGGAGCCATGATCGCTCAACGCTCAAATAGATAAAAGCGCCAATCCAGATAATGACCAAAGATTTCGTGTCACACACCCGGCGATTGATTAGAAGAGGCTGCGAATAAACAAGCAGTAACAATGCGATGATGGCCCCATTTGGAGCAAGAAGGTCAAATGCAAACTTCCAAGGGAGAGATTCAAGGAGGAGTAGTCATATTGGAGAGAAGGAAACATCCATCCGACAGAAGGATAGAATGTGGCAGCAGAGGAGAGGGCGAGTATTTGAACCGCACCCAGAACACCCGGCATGTATCCAAATCTTCCGAGCACAAGTATAGTGGGATATAAAGTAGGTAGAGTAGGGTTATCCAAGGCAAGGGTAAAACTCTTGCATGTAAGCTACCATGCGGCAAGCTACATACCATGCGGCGCGCGCGCCTAAGCCTGGCAGAAGCATGAGTCTTGATGCCAGCCATAGAGTTCATTTCCGTGCCAGGATACTCGAAGCTCCCCACCACCTCCACCTACCTTGGTGCTTACCATGAGTGAGGTGGGCATGTCGTGTCGTTGTTTTTTGAAGGAGGTAGTAGTAAGAGTATAGGTCATAAGTCATTGCACAACCAAAATTTCGGCTGAGTCCAAATAAACCTTATAATTAGCCACACCTAAACATGCACCATATGCATATTAAATACTAGTAAAATCTGTGTGGTTAAATCGCTTATGTAGATTATTTGGACTTAGCCGAAATTTTGGTTGTGCAATGACTTATGACCGATTCTTCACGGATTTTGTGCTGACTAATTGGTTCTGATTAGATGGCGACTGCATATGCCCCGCATGACAAGTGTTCGAGTGTTCGAACAGGAGCTTCAAAGGACTGGACGGGTGTAACTCACGGGCGAGGAGATTTGCCTCTCCGCTATGCGGCTTTCCCTCGAGGTTCTTCTATTTAGGTTACAAAAGAAGTAATCTGAGCGGAAAGGTACTCTGCGGAGCTTTGTGCGAATTGTTCAGTTCCTCCAATCCAATCAACTGAATCTCATTCCGTCTGTGTCACACTGACTACCTACCAGGTATGGAAGAGCTTCCTTTCAAACATTCAGCACCCGCTCGAATATCTTCTTATTGCTTTTCACCAAAGATAGTTGGGTCAATCAGTACCCGGTCCTAGCATCCTATTATCCGCTGCACATCATGCAAGCCAGTCCAGGAAGATGCAGCTGTCGCTTTACAATGGAGGGGCGGACCTCCTCTCTAACCATGTTGCAGTGCTCTGCTTACTCCAGATTACAGACAGATTTGTTCGGCACCATCTTTAGGTGCTTCGCTTTATACAATTCAATTGCCTAAATATACCTCTTCTGGTACATCCAGATGCTGGGCTTGAGGTTCTGAGTTATAAGACTTATTCTCAATCATTCGCAGCTATCGGAAACAAGTTTCGTCAGCCTCTCAGCTGTCAAATGTCTTCCATATCTTTTGAGCACACTCCAACGTGCCGACTCTCGCTACTCGGGCAAAAGATGCAGGTCCGATGTTTCGAGGTTTCCCTGCCTCTTTCACTTGCCTATCCAGCTGAAGGTCGTCATACCAACTATGTATACCGCTCTGAACATATTGGGATTAAACAGCAATCATACTCCAGAGATCCCCAAAAGTAAAAAGGCCAAGCATCTCTACTGCTGGCACGAGACTCTAAGCAGCAAATCTGGTGGCACACAAAGCGGTATGGTGCTGTTGAGCTAGAACCATGCTTCGATACTACATTGTCAGAGCTCTGCCTACTCCCCTTTTCATCAATGGAGTTACATCTTCAATCCTCCTTGGCAACCAAGTTGACCGTCATCTGAATCTAGGACCGTGACCGATGTCCCTTGCGTAAACGTCACGGACGAGCTGGTCGCCACATCTCCTAATGCCAAGGTAGATTAATAAGCGGATTGTGTCCGTGAACGACTCCTTTTCAAAGGCTTGGGCTGGAGGCTCTGGAACTCTCTTGCGCGTCGTACACTATCAGTTTTCTTACCAAATCTTTCTCCAAACGTCAGACTTCCAAATCTGCAGGACGTTAGCATTTATACCGAGCTCATAACCTTTGTTCTAAGGGACTTCAGCGTGGGTGGATGGCACAACCCCGCCGATCTCTGCCGTGCCCTCATCTCGTACTATAAGCACGTCCGTTCCGAAAGATAACGCCTTGGAATTCCGCTCCGAGGACGGTGGAAGCCCCTTTGCAAGTGACGAGCAAACTCATCGACAAGGAACCGTACCTTACAACGGTGAGGGCGAGCACACAGGGAAGAAACAGAAGGGATTGATTGCATGCAGGTGACAATGCTCATGGCTAAAGAAGTAGAGTAGGCTGCGGCGAACTGGTTGATACTCAGGGTTGTGTACTATTGCCAACACAGAGGTTGCGTTCATGTCTGACGCATCTTAACTGTCATAATCCATTTGTGTTCTTCGGTGTAAACCTGACATGTCGCAAGTCGGGCAGGCCTTAGCAGCGACCGGGCGAAGAAAGCCCAGGTCTATACACGTTCATGCTGGGAATGGGCGATTGAACCCGATATAGTGATTTTGCTAAGTAATTCATGCATGATACAAGTACAATAACTACAGCTATAACAACAGCAGGACACACAGGCGAACTCCTTACTGACTGATATGCCCCTTACCTTGGATGAGTTTGACAGTCACTTACTACAGCTGTTTTTAGAAGTTCAGTGTCAAGAGATGATTTAGCAAGAATTTGTAACAAAATATGTATAAAATCTGTCAAATTTCTTTTCATCACTCATCATTCACTTAATTGATCTCACTGTCATCCTCATTGTCACTGTCATCATAATTAAACAGAAGACAACTGCAAAGACTTTTTCTACAAAGAAAAAGACTATCAAAACAAGATTAATTGTCATCTCAATGCATTTTTACATTTTCTCATTATTCTCAGATTCTTTTATTTGTTCTATTTTCTCAATCAATCTCATCAACAACAATGATTTCATCTTTAATTTTAATGTCACTGTTAAAGACTCATTGTCATTTATTTAATACACTATATTTTACATAGTGAAGCTGAATGAGAAGATTGTGAAGAAGAACTTAAAGATTTATTAAATTAATGATAAAGAAATAAAGAGCTTTGTGTGAAGCATTTAAAATTTAAAGTAGACATCAGCAGTCAAGAAATATTGTGATGATAAAGATTATTTTTATTATAGATATAACATTAAGATAAATGTTAATTATCTTGATGCAAAGAAGAACTTCAGAATTCTTGTAATTCTTAAAGATTTAAATAATTAAGTGTCAGTGAAGAATTATGTTAAGATGTGAAACAGTTTAAAAAAGAAAGAAATAATAGTCATTATAAGAATTAATTAAAGTTAAAAGATCATTGAGAATTATTCAATAAAGAAGAAGAAGAAGAAGAAGAAGAAAAAAGAAAAAGAAAAAAATAAATTTAAATATTAAATATAGTTTTATCTTAATTTTCTGTTGTTTTTTAATGTTTTCATTAATAAATATCAGAGAACAGCTACTGTAAAGCATGAAGAGAATACAGATTGATGTATAGATGCTTTAAAAGATTTAAGATATAAGTTATATATTATTATTAATTATTATTGATGTGATAACAAGACATATCTTAATTATAATTATCATTGTCTTTTTTACAATGACATTGAAAAAATTATTAACTTTAAGATTCTTAATGCATAATTTAAAGTCATGATTAAGAGTAAAGCAACACTACATATTTCATTTATAATTAAAGTGATCATCAAGTCAGATTAGACTCAACTTTCAAAACCTGACCTGACTTGTTGAGCTTAACATTGAGGCCTGACTTAACTTGTAATATTGTGTAATTTTCATTGTTTGTTGAGTAATTTTAGTAATTTTTACATCATTAGAAACTCCTCACAATTCTCTACAAAATGAGTCTAAAATCATAAAAATCAGATTGCTTTCAAGCTTAATGCACATAGCTAAAGTTTTATTCAAATTCTTTAAGTTTCTGTCACTATGATTGTTCACAACTAACAAGACATGCAAAATAAGCAAAAAACTAGCTTTGAAAAAGCCTGATGGCCAGTCTATTTATAATTATAAAGATAAAATTAGTCAGTCAGTTAAAAAAAAGAAATTCTGCAAATCAGACTGCAATCTTTATATTTATATTATTTACATTTAAAATATCTTCTTAACTATTTAAGATAACTGTTAGATGTATAACTCATGATAGCTATGCTATTAGTGTGGTGCCACCTTTTAACAGATTATGAGCTCAGGTTAGTGCAGTTGTTCTTGTGTAAAATAGTGCCTAGGCCATCTCTGCCAGTGGTTTAAGTTTATGGTGAGAGAGTAAGCCTGAAGGTCATGAGTTTGAACTGCTATCTGTATACACTCTTTATATCTGTAAGTTAGTTGTGAGCTAATTGTAAGTTAGAGAGAGTGTTAGATATATAACTTACAATAGCTATGCTATTAGTGTGGTGTCATCTTTTAACAATAACTACATTAAATCTTATACAGATATACACAGCATCATTATTAACATCAATAATAGCATTATTATCAATTTTTATTTTCTTAAATTCTTTCAGTAATCTTATTAAGAAGTGATGTTCTAGCTGCTTCTATGAAGTGAGATAGAACTAATGTTAAAGACTAAATAAAGACTCTATTTACATTAACTACAGTCAACATTCTTTCTACTTCTTCTGTAACTCTCTCAATCAAGATGTGCTCATAGATAACATAATTTAAAAATTTCACTAAATAACATAGTATAGCATAAGTATCTACTTTCTTTCAATAAATTATGAACTCAAATTAACAAGAAGCTTCTTAAAGAAAGTGCATACTTCTAGTGTGACAGTAGCTGAGTATGTTGACTTTTAAGATTTATAAAAGATTTATAATAAATTTGACTTTAACAGAATCAGCACACTGATGATAGCTGTGTACACTGATTATTAAGATTCACAGTCAATTCAGCTTTAGCAGTATTATTAATTATTAAGATTTATAATAAATTTAACTTTAGCAGAATCAGCATTCTGCAACAGCTGAGTATGTTTAACTTAAAAGATTTACAAAGAATTAATCTCAACAAAAATCAACATTCACAGTTACTCAGAAAGCACTGTTCTTCAGCAGCTTAATATAAGTCATTAAGATAAATAAGCACTACTATCTCACAAAATAAAAGATATAAAAGCTTTTTATTTATTTTATTTATATTATCTTCAATGCATACATTGTTATTTTACTTTATGCACTTCTTATACTATGTATTAACTATCATCATTATGAACTTTAACAACTTTTTTATAAAGTGATGATCTGTCTCAATTCTTACTTATAAGAACTACAATTAATGATTCATTTTTATAAAAAGATAACTGATAAAAAAAGATCTATAAAATATTATTGAAGTCTTAATAATCAATATATCAGTCAGTAAATTCTTAAATTCATTTCTTCTCAGCAGTCTTGATTTCAAAAGTCAGAAAACTGATGTAAAGATTTTATATTAATTTATTATCTACATAAATGTAGATGATCAAGAATATCTAATAAACAAAATCAGCACAAAGAATGTTTGAAATGTGCTAAAGTTTAAGTATAAAAAGAAGCTGTAGATAACTGAAAAACAATATTTGACAGAGTTTGTTAAGTATAGAATGTCAAAAAATATATTTATTAAAGAAGTATAAATTTATCTGAACAAACTTGACAGAAAGATTGCTGCAACTCAGTCTGACATAACTGAATTGTTTAAATCAGAATAATGATTTTAAATGCTGCTTTAAATGCTATTAATTAAATATGTTGTGATCTGCAATGTCATTAACACTCAGAACAATTCAGATATTAAGAGAGATTTATAAAAGCTTTAGAAGAAAGAGATACAGCTTAAAATTAATAAGATTGTCATTGTTTTGTGAATAGATAAATAAAAAGAAAATCAATATTTAATGAATTAGAATTGCAGTTCATTAAATCATTATATAGCTAATATTAAGTGACATTATTGCAGATCATTCAGCTCAGATAATAATTATTTTTTTCATTGCTTTATTAAGTGCTTTCTTTGCAACAATTCTCACTTCATTAAAGATTGCAAATTTCTTTCTGATGTCAAGTAAGATACTTAAAAAAAGACAAGCAGATTAATTGCAGTTAAGCTGTACAGATTGACTGCAGTTAAGTTGTATTAAAAGTCAGTTTATAAAGAAAAAGAAAAGAGATATAGAGTCTTTAATACAGAAGTTAATGACAGTAACAACAATGACTTTTTCTTTAAATTTAAAAAGAAAGAAAAAGTTAGCAATGAAATCACTGCTCTGTTTAAGAAGACTGTTAATAAAATATTTAAATTTAAATGAATTGCAGACTTTAAATTCTTCTTATATATAATTAATTAACTTTAACTCTTCAGTGACTTCCTTATATGAATGAGATGTTAACAAATTAAAGTTAAAAAAAGACATTTATACTCTCACTATTGTGAAGTAATCATTATACAAGTTAAGTCAGAAAATTCTGTAAGATTAAGTTCAACACTTTATGTGTCTAAACTTGAGATCAATCTTCTGTTAAGAAAGTAGATATACAAAATGAAACTGTATAAAAGCTTTAATCAATACTGTCTTTAGATGTGTGATAAGCACAATAAGATTATAATAAAAATATTAAAGTAAGATAAAGTTTATATAGTTAAGTACATTGCAAAAAGTCTTAATGAATTTACTTTAATATCTACAATATACACATTACATTTAGAGACTGTCTTTTCTATTATTGCTTTAAATGTAAGTCTGTATGTTTAAACTCATGAGCATAATCTTATAATTAACTTTTTAGATGTCAATACTGCATCATTAAACAGAAAGATCAAGACTTACAGACTTTAACATTGATGATTTGCTCATCTTGATTTTATAAAGTTACATAATCTTTATAAAATAACAATTCTTGAAAAGTCAATTCTCATCATTGAGAACAATAAGAACATATGTAAGATTTGTGCTCTAATTAAGTTCATTAATAAGTAAGACTACATTGTAAGCAAAAGAAAGATTAACATTCTTGTTCTTGTCTTCATTGACATATACAGCTCATTATTCTTGTCATTTAATGAATATCAATACTTTCTGAAGATAGTAGATAATCACTCTTAAAAGATGTGAATGATATTGCTGAAGTAACATAATAAGATTTTACAGACACTGCAAAAATATTGATTAAAGATTAAACTTTAAACTGATGTAAAGATTCTTGCTGTACAAAGCAACAATAAAATAAAGTTAAAGTTCACTTTAAATAACTGATACAAGTCTCTTAACATTATACTGCAATACATAATGTTTTATATGTCAATTCAAAATAATATTGTCAAAAGAGTCATCTGAATTACTGAGAACTCAGTGTATACTATAATAAAAAAGACACAACTGTCAATAAAGTTCTGAGTACAGACAGCATAGACAGATATTTATCTTTATAATTAGACAGTAGTTAATTTCTTAATTAATGATAAGTAAATAACTTCTGAGAAAGCTTTCATTGATGTGAAGTTATTCATTAACTACATTTATGTATAAGAATGTAAGTGCTACAGCTACATTGATCTTAAGTTATTATTTAAAGATAGATGCAACAAGTTCATGAATTAAGAATAAGTAAAAGTCTTTATGAACTACATTGAAAAAATCATAAAGCAGTATTAACTTTAAGCTTTAGATCTTAAGTACATCATTAAAAGTTATGCTGTAAAGTTTGTTGAAAGTAAAAAGAGAGATATTGTTGATCTTAGACTGCAATAGCAAACATTAAATGTTCTTTTAAATAGAAGATTTATTAAACATTTACAGAAGAAGTTAATCATTATGAAGATTACAGCTTCAGATCAGGCACTTATAATTTAAAACAGTAAGATGCAGTTTAATTTAATCACAATTAAGGCTGACAAGTCTTAAGATAAATAACATGAGATTAAGTTGACTGCAGTTAATTTAAATAAGTCATCAGATAAGAAGATCAACACTGATTAAGTTAAAACAATGACACTTAAAGAAGTTAGAATCTTTCTATGCATTAAGATTTTAAAATGAAAGAAAGATGACAACAATGACAATTAAGATGCAGATGAGTTCTTAATTAAAATATTAAGAATTATACTGACACTTATAACATTCTTTATAGATAAAAAAGACTCTGTAATTAAATCTGACATTTCAATATCTGTCATCTATGTTGAAGCAGTGAGAGACTCAATCTGAGAAGAAATGTAAAAAAATACTATTTACACAAAGCTGACAGTCTTGACAGCAAATGAAACATGAAAAGAGACTGTATCATTATGAAAAATCAACATTATAATCAGTAAATAAGTCTTTAAATTTAAGCTGAACACTGATGAATTCTTAAATAAGTTTAAGACAAAACTTGTGACAAGAGACTTCTCATAAACATACAGTGTTGATTATAAGAGTATCTTTACTTTTACTGTTAAGTTTAACATTCTATGAATCTTTCTGACTATTGTTGCACTCAAGAATCTAAAGTATCATTAAATAAATGTCAATAACATCTTTACAGAATTCTTTCTGAAGAAAACAATTTATATAGCACTTTCTTCTGAAGTCAATATCACATTTAATTATGTTCTGTGCATACTGCACAGTCTTTATAGTCTTAAGTAAGTCACACAGAACTGATATAAACAATATGTCATCAAACTATTTAAGTTAAATTTTCATTAAAGCAAAACTGATTTCTATCTTCTTCTTTACAGCATTAAAAGAATTATGCTGCTTCTTTATGTAAATAATATTGTCATAACTTCAACAAATCTATTATACATTCTCTAATTCAAGTAAGCTCTTGTGAACATGTTCAAAGTTAAGAACTTAAGAGAGACACAAAAAATTCTTAGTATTTAAGTTATACATAATTACAAAATGAGAACTCTGTGCCTAAATCAGACTCATTACATAAATAAGATATTAAAGAATCTTTATATATGATCTGATAAGCACAGAGTCATCAGCATTTTACTTAATAAATATAATGTTCTTTGCTTTGTCAGCTTAACTGATTAAAGAATAGATCAAAGACAGTATTAATAAATAATTAAAAATTTAATATATATGACAATTCATACTTAATTAGACATTGTCTTCACACTAAATTGATTAAATTAATATTTTAGCAATTCTGCAGAGCATTATGAACATGCATTTAAGAGATTACTGCAGTATGTAAGATTAATTATTAATCTCAGTATCATGTACAGCTTTAATGAGAATTAAGTAATGCTTAAATACTCTGACTTCAACTATGCTTTAAATAAACAGAATTGAAAATCAATTCTAAAGTGTGTCTATATACTTAAAAATGAATCAGTGTTGTGAATAAGTCAAAAACAGAAGTTTGTTGTTATTTTAATTACTGAGATTAAATACATGATCATGTCAATGTATATGAAGATTGAGATCTGACTTGAACAGATGTTAAAAGATATGAGCATAGACAAATATTTTGAACTTAATTTACACTGCATAAGCATTTAAGAGAACAAAACTCATTAAGTATCTTTATTTATTTAGTTTAAAGAAAATAATCAAGCTGTCTTGATCTTAATTAAGAATGCATATATATATAAATAATTAAAGTACATTAATGTCTTCTATTACAACATCTGTGATCTGCATAAGCACAATTAGATTCAGATAGACTTTATGTTCAGTTAAAAGATAATTATTAATAAGCTTATTAAGTCTTTGTCTAAATAAATCTTTAAGCAGTTCATTAAATTTATGAAATTCACTGTTAATGATTAGTTAAACTCTTAAATGATTTGTTGAACTTTTAATGATGCATTTAATTATTTGATGTTTGTCATTAGTAAAAGTCAATAGATGCAGTCTCATTAAGTGAAAGTGTTGAGAAGTGATGTTTTAGCTGCTTTTATAAAGCAAGATAAAATTAATGTTAAGAACTGAATAAAGACTCTGTTTACATTAACTATAATTAATATTCTTTTTATTTCTTCTGTAACTCTCTTGATCAAGATGTGCTCATAGATAACATAGTTTAGAGATTTTACTAGATGACATAGTATAGCATAAATATTTACTTTCTTTCAATAAATCTTAAGACTATTCTAGATCTTCTAACTTCATTAATTGCAACATTACAGTATTTTTCATTTTCTCTGTAAACTTTTTTACAGATTTTGCAGTCTTTTTTTTAATTTTTTTTTTTATCTTTTTCTTTATCTTCTCTGTAGACTTCACAGTCATCATCTTTTTTGCAGTCTTCTTCATAAACTTTATATTAAAGTAGCTATCAGGTTTTTTCAAAGCTGGTTTTTCACTTATTTTGCATGTCTTGTTAGCCATGAGCAATCATAGTGACAGGAACTTCAAGAATTTGAACAAAACTTCAGTTGTGTGCATTGAGCTTGAAAGCAATCTGTTTTTTGCGATTTTAGGCTCATTTTGTAGAGAATTGTGAGGGCTTTTCAACGATGTAAAAATTACCAAAATTACATGAGAAACAATGAAAATTACCTAATATTACAAGTTGAGTCAGGTTTCAAAGTTGAGCTCAGTGAGTCAGGTCAGGTCCTAAAATCTGGGCTTGACCTGACCTGATGGTCACTCTACTTTATATAAAATATATTCTGTCACATCTTCATTAACTGCATCTACAGTGCTTCTTAACAGTTTAATTAACATAAATACAGATTTCAGCACATAACTAAAGAAGTTTTTTATTTAATTTACATAAAAGAATCTTTCTTTAAAAAAGTAATTATTGAGAATTTGTGATACTTTTTTAAAGAAGATGTTTAATGCACAGAATATACAATTGATCATTGAATAGATATGAAGAAAATTAAATATTTTAATAAATTTTAAATAAAGATTAAAAAAAGCTTTACATTTATATTAAAAGAAGAGAAGACTGTTGTTAATTATAGAAGATGTTAGATATATAACTCACGATAGCTGTGCTATTAGTGTGGTGCCACCTTTTAACAGGTTATGAGCCCGGGTTAGTGCATGATAACTTGCGTAAAGTGGTGCCTAGGCCACCTCTGCCGGTGGTTCAAGTCCATGGTGAGGGAGTAAGTCCAAAAGGTTGTGAGTTCGAACCGCCATCTGTGCGCACCCTTTACACCTGCGGGTCAGTTGCGGGCCGATCGCGGGTTAGGGGGAGTGTTAGATATATAACTCACGATAGCTGTGCTATTAGTGTGGTGCCACCTTTTAACATACTTAGTCATTTAGTCACATGGACTCAGCCATGTGCCTTAGTGAGTCACTTAGCTACTATTTAAGTAGTTATTGTAGCCCTTACATTCACTCATCTTTTCTATCATCATAGTTTTACCATTAGGGTTATAGCTTTTAGCCATTAGGTCAAGAAGACTGTAACAATAATCTATAAACTAAGCAAAATTTACATACAAATTTCTATCAAAAACTGCTGCATATTACTGTCAAACATTAAATATTGAATATTGCTCAATAACATTGTTATTTCTTTATATCTCTTTATAAAAATTTAACATTCAATAGATCTATATATATATAATGATACTGGCTATTCAGTTTTATAGAAACTGTTCAATTATTGTGATTTTAACCTCAAAATGCTATGTTTTGACATGCTTTTCAAAAACAAAGTTGCGAAAATTCCAAAATGCGCGTTGGAGCCGAACTTCTGAAAACAGCTGTAAGACCCAGGCGCGCACGGGCCAGTTCCGGACGGCAGCTGCGCCCGTTTCCGATTCATTGATCATTATTGTTCAGCCTTATGGCACGTTCCCTAGCAGACACGTATCGTGGATTTCCCCACATTTGCTTGCTTGCTGGCTTCTTCAACAAACACAATTGAGAGATCGAAAGCAGGAAGTCATGGCACATGATGAAAGTATATTGAAAGGGTCCGAGAAGTATCCCAAGCCTGCGAACAGGACATTTCAGTATGGGACAGCTGGGGTATGTCAGATGTCTTGACTCGCCCAACAGATTGCTGATACAACCTCAATAGTTCCGCATGAAGGCGTAAGTGAGCCTCAGCAGCCTGGCGTGTGATAGATGTGCTCTCTCCACCGAACAAGCTTACACCGAATGGCTTCTAGGACTCTTCTCGATTCTGTCGTCTTTCGGGTGGGGTTGCTGGCAGCTCTACGCTCGAGAAAGCTGAATGGCCAGATAATTGGGGTGATGATCACAGCGAGTCACAACCCCCCAGATGATAATGGAGTCAAACTAGTGGACCCAATGGTAAGCTTGTAGGCTCGATTTCAACACGGTCGGCTACTGACTTCTCTGGTATTAGGGAGAGATGCTCGAAGTACATAGCGCCTTATGAACAGTTCCAAAGATCTATCGCTGAACTGTTGGTGCATTCAGGGGTCGTGGGAGGCTCATGCTACCATACTGGCCAATGCTTCGTCTGACCAAGACCTGGTTCAAGCGTACAATAGGCTTGGTACCGAACTGAAAGTGAAAGCTGAAAATCCCGCACGAGTCGTCTTCGCTCGCGACACACGTGCGTCCGGTCCACACCTCGTAGCAGCACTCGTGGAAGCACTCAGTGCAACTGGGGTTGAATTTACCGACTACAAGATCCTCACCACCCCACAACTGCACTATCTCACCCGCTGTCTCAACACCAAAGGCACGCAATACGAATACGGGGAGCCGACGGAGAAAGGATACTACACAAAGACTGCGGAGGCATTCAAACAGGCACTAAAGGGCCGCAAGGCGAGTGGCGCTGTAACGGTGGATTGTGCCAATGGCGTCGGTGGCCCGAAGCTAGCAGAGTTGCTCAAGTACCTGCCCAAGTCCGCAGAAGATGGGCTGGACATAACGATTGTCAACGACGATGTGCTTAAGCCGGAACGACTGAATCACCAGGTAAGCTACTTGCCCCATGGACGACAAGGTTCCACTGAACATGCAAATGCTGACAAGCATGTATGAAAAGTGCGGTGCGGACTTCGTGAAGACGAACCAACGCGCTCCACCATCATCACAAGCAACGCCTCTAGCCCGCTGTGCATCTCTAGACGGCGACGCGGACCGAATAGTGTATTACTTCGTTGACTCGGACGGTACCTTCCGGTTACTCGACGGCGACCGGATCGCCTCACTTGCGGCCTCGTTCATCGGTGAATTGGCAAGACAAGCTAATGTGTCCGAAAAGATGCAAATCGGTGTCGTTCAGACCGCGTACGCAAACGGCGCCAGCACAGATTACGTGACACAGCACCTGAAACTCCCCGTCGTCTGCACACCCACCGGCGTCAAGCACCTCCATCACGCCGCCACCAAGTTCGACGTCGGCGTGTACTTCGAAGCCAATGGCCACGGGACCGTCATGTTCTCCGAACAAGCGTTGAAAGTCTTGTCGACCTACGAACCGCAATCCCCTGCTCAGAACACCGCTCTCGAAACCCTGCGCGCCTTGACGAACCTCATCAACCAGACCGTCGGCGACGCAATCTCAGACCTCCTGCTCGTCGAAGTCATCCTCGCCCACAAATGCTGGGGGCCCAAGGAGTGGGACCTCACTTACACCGATCTCCCCAACCGACTCGTGCGCGTGGAAGTTGCAGACAGGGGTATCTTCAAGACCGTTGACGCTGAGAGGAAACTGGAGAGCCCACCGGGAGTGCAGGCGCAGATCGACGCTCTGGTCGGCAAGTACAAGAACGGCCGGGCTTTCGCGAGGGCGAGCGGGACGGAGGATGCGGTCAGGGTGTATGCCGAGGCGGCGACGAGGGGGGAGGCCGACGATTTGGCGCAGAAGGTTGCTGGCATCGTGAAACAGGCTGGCGTCTAAAAGTGTTTGGGACTTTTGTGGGCATTCTTGGAGTCTAAAAGGGTTCCGTGGGCATGCGCGGCTGAAAAGTGATTCAGACGACAAAAAGGGATGGCAGAAGCGGACTTTGGGCATGGTGGGTATCTGGATTACGTTATGATGCATAACTTTCATTCAGAAGTACGAAGAAAATTTACGATTCCTCAAGACCTCGACTCAGACAGCCTTTTTCGTAGCGTGCTAAACTGCTCTAACCCTCGTCCCGATCCATCTCGTCCCTACCCCTCTTCCCTCCCTTCCCAATCCCCGGCTTCCTCCCTCTCAACGTAGCCCCCTTCGTCCCCCTCTTCCCATGCAGATCCTTCATCTGCCTCACCGCATCCCTCTGCGCATTCCCCACGCGCTCGCCGAAAACCATGACCTCCTCCTTGACGCTCTTATACTCCGGCAGCTTCTTCCCCAACGCCGCCTCGATGCGCATCCACACCTCGACGTCATACTGGGTGACGAGCGAAATCGCATGCCCGGCCTTCCCGGCCCTCGCCGTCCGGCCCACGCGGTGGATGTACGTCTTACTATCCGGCGGCAGATCGAAATTAAGCACGATATCGACGGACGGGATATCCAGACCGCGGGAAGCCACATCGGTCGCGACGAGGATCTCTCTGCTGCGGGCGCGAAACTTGCCGAGGGCGCCGAGACGCGCGGACTGGGAGAGCTGGCCGTGGAGGGGGATGGCGGCGAAGCCGAGGGCGCGGAGGAGGATGGCGAGGCGCTGGGTCTCGTTGACGGTGCGGGTGAAGACGATGGCGGAGTGGCCGGCGTGCTCGTTGAGGAGGTAGACGAGGTAGAGGTCCTTGTGCTTGTGGGGCAGGAAGGCGTAGGACTGGAGGAGGGTGGCGACGGTGTGATACTTGCCGGCGGAGACGGCGACGCGCAGCGGGTTGGAGAGGGAGGCGCGCTGCAGCGATTCCACTTTCGACGTCATGGTGGCCGAGAAGAGGTAAGTGCGCCGCTCGCCGCGCGGGAGCACTTTGAGGATCTTGTCGAGGATGGGGCCGAAGTCGAGGTCGAGCAGGCGGTCCGCTTCGTCCATGACGAGGTATTTGAGGTTGCGCAGCGAGAAGCCTTTGGTGTTTTCGAGGTGGTCGAGGAGGCGGCCGGGGGTGGCGATGACGATGTGCGGTTTCTTGCCGAGCGCGATGGCTTGCGAGACCATGTCCATGCCTCCGACGATGACGGCGCAGCGGACTGAGATGAGTGATCCTAGGGCTTCGAAGGCCTCGGAGATTTGAAATGCGAGTTCGCGAGTAGGTGCTAGGACGAGGCCGAAGAGTGATTGGGGCTTGTCCATGAGTGCTTGTGACACGCCGTGAGCATATCACTTTCATACAGCTCGATACAAAACCTACCTTGTAGTATGGGTAATGCGAAAGCCGCTGTTTTACCACTTCCAGTTTCGGCCAACCCTATCAGGTCTCGTCCTTGTAGTGCCAACGGTATTGACTCGGTTTGGATTGGCGTCGGCGCCTTGTAACCCAGAGCCGTGCAAGCTTCGCATAGCGAGTCGATGATACCGAGATCCTGGAAGCTTCTAGACACGGTTGGGGCTGGATCTGTGCTTTCCCCATGCTGTTGTGCATTGTCGTCAACCTCTTCACCATTGTCGGTAGTGTTCTCCAATTGTTCTTCCGTCGAGACATTGTCCGTTGACTTCAGATCTGGTGCTGTTTCGTTCAGTTTGCGCTTCTTTAGGGCCGACATCGTGATCTTCAGCGGGTGTACTGGTTGTTCGTGAAGTTTGGCCAATATAGAGATGTGCCTCACATCGGGAAATAAATTAGCGCCGCTCTACCGGTGCACATGCACAGCCACGTTCTTCTGCTCGAAGACGACACTTTGTTTACTGTATTATATTTGGGAATAGATCGTCCTTTTGTATTCATGTGTATAATTGCATCTCTCACAATTCATTATGTATATATCGCTGTACGGAGCATACGAGTTGTAGATGACCTGTAGATAATATTGGACAAACATTGCCTTCGAGACGAACTTGGTACGAAGGCTGTTTACTAAACTCTGGGGCACTCCACCAATCTAGGCGACACTATAGGAGTATCATAATATGTTCTTGGGGTTCCCCAGCATTTAGTAAACAGCCTTCGTACTACTAGTTCCCTCTGCACCCAATGTCAACTACCAAAGCACACCCAGCTCGCCCAGTCTAATGGCTTCCACATCTTGCCATTCTCTCTCCACTTACAGACAGCGTAATGCAGTGCTCTGGGGAACACATCCGGACCCGGCTCATCCTGTTCGGCTTTCCACTCCCTCGCCACCTGCGCATAGAAGACGGCCGCAATGTCGAGCGCACTCGACTCATAAGCCTGCCAAAGCGTCCCGATCACTGTCGGAAATCCAGCGAGGAGGAAGGCCTTGGCGAGATGGATGATCTCATCCGTCTCACCGGCCTGAGGATCAATCGCGGAGTGACAGGCGGAGAGGTAGAGAAGCAAGGCGTTCGGTATGTCCATATCTCTGATCTGCGCGACGGTGCAGGGTTCCTTGTCGTCTCGCAGAAGCACCAGCCTGCTCTTGGATGGGTCGGTGGGGTGCGGGATGCCGTGGCAGGTGAAATGAATGATGCGCGCCCAATGCATCATGTTGCGCGCGACGCCGAAATTGCAGTTGTCGATGGCGTTGTTTGTGAACGAGTCTCCGAGGCTCGCGAAGATGCGGTGCTTTTCTTCTGTGACGGCTAAGTCGGCGAGCTTACCTTCGGGTACCGCGGGTGAGGTAGACATTCCAAAGAGCGTGAATTCGCGGTTGGCGTTTTGGTAGTAGGGAACCAGTGGTTTGCGCTGCCGTGAAGCCACGCTCCCACGGATTGATGACAGGTAGGACGAAACGGCATATTGGTCCATGTAGTCACTCGAGTCTTCTGAGTACATTCCGGCAGCATGGATGGGCAGCTGGCTGAAGATACCGCACGCAATCCACCTGATGCGTGGCAGATTCGAGTTACACCAGCCTGTTTTCTTGAGATGCAGGAACTGGATAATTGGTTTTGCAACTGTCTTCCATAGCCACGCAAGCATCGAACGAAGCTTATCATTTGCGGATCCCTTTTCAGCTTCCTGGTTTTGACACATATCAATAGTTCGCCGATGTGTAGCGGTGCGAGTGCAGAGTTGATCATGCGTACAGCGAGGTAACTGTCGCTTCTAAAACCCATCAGAAGTGGTAATCAGTGCATAAGTGCCCAACTTGGAGGTGATTAGATGGACGATGAAGTCATTGCGGGCTTCCGTCATGCATTGCTGGCGGCCAAATGGTTTCAGGTAAGCTTCAGTGCGTACAAAGTCTTGGAGCAGCCCGATGAGATCTCTCGACCTGTTTGCAGATTGAGCACCAGTAAAAATACGATGACCCCGATCAGCTCCAGGTCCCCTCCGAAGCTGATCACAAATTACGTGAACCTGAGGCAGCTGTTCTTGTTCAGGTTCAAAGCCGTAACTTCTCACTGCGTTCATTCCATGTCGACTCCCAAGCTCCCTACCATTTTCAATCGCCGAAATGGCTGTCCAAGGATCCTGACCCTGAGTCAGCCAAACGCATGCCATAGTAGTCACCAAATTAGATACATAAGACAAAGACGAAAGATATTGATCAGGCTCTATGAGGTAGAGCTCTAGATGACCCAGAATTGCTCTTGCGAAGCCTGAAAGCTCTGCGGCTGCTCTAAGATTGCCATTCCGGATAAAACCGGCCAAAGCGCGCTGATACACCTCAGCGCGTTTGAGCGACGCACCGGCGGAGCAGTAAAGTTTGTTCCACATGCTCCGAATTACTGTGGTCTCTGGATTAGCTGAATCAAGCTCATGGAACAGATGGTCGATCCGATGGTCTATTTGATATTGCCTGCGCTGAACGTGCTCAGCCGCTGAAACAGGATCAGAAATCAGGACATCCGGTGCGTCAGTTGAGAGCTGCATATCATGATTGTACGATCCTCTTCGTATTACTGGCTGCCAGGAACGATCGTTGACTGCCTCAATGCCAACAACACTCGCGGTGGATTTATTTCTGGCAAGGGGTAGAAACGGTTCGGTTACACTGGCAGGATCATTGCGAGAACGCGTGTAAAGCTCTCCCAAACGTTGAGCCCATGGGTGCATCTTGTTTGAGCGACGGAGAAGGAAGTTTCGAACTTGCGCGTGGTTGGAGCTCTCCAGTGTCCTCAATCTCTCACGTAACGCTTCATTGAGCTTGAAAAGCAACTTAGGTCGTCTGGTACTCCAGCTGTGACTCCCTTGAATGCTTAGTTTCAGTGATAAGATAGCTATTGCAAGGTCTTGCGGATCTCGATCCCTTTCATAGCGAGCAAGGAGCAAGTCTGCGCTGATCTCCAGAGTGTGTACGATCCAGCGCTGATAACGTCTCTCTTCCAATGAAGACTGATGGTGCGATGAAGTCCGATTATCAATCGCTACAAGCGAGGAGATGCCTGCGCCATGGCCGCTTATCCTGATGCCATTGTCGCGCCTGGGGATACCAGGTCGCGTGAGTAGAGTATCTGACAGAGTCAGAGCGGAGATGATGTTTTGCACTGCTCTGTCCAGAAAACGTGGGGTTGAACTGCTCAGATAAAGTTGCAGGAGAGCGCTAGCACAATCGTTGAGACAGAGCATTCTACCAGGGTCTGCCTCTCTTATTCCCATGCACGCGTTCTGAGAATGCAAAACAGCCATGCTGAGGTGCTTCCCAGCATCTAGGACTCGTCCCTTCCGCCGTATGAAAGCCCGACAGTAGATTTGCGCGAAGAAACGCAGTGCAACAGCATACGATGAACCAGAGGCTGAATCAAACCCACGATTCTCAGTCTCCCAAGTTCGGCCGTGGACGACCTGATCCATGTAGTTGATAGCATCATCCATCTCGTCTAGTTGGTCTTCAAACAGAGACGAGAAGGAAAGCCTCATGGCCTGCTTGACATACGACTGGAACTGAAATTCCGAAGCCATCTGCCCTGACAAGATCACTGCCCACGTGTTGAGTCTGAGGGCATCGTCAAGATCTCCTGGTCTTCCGAAATATACATAGCGCGACATGTACAAATTTCCAAGATTGTCAGCAGCGTGTCTTGCTTCTGCCACATTGTTGCGCAACATGTGCCATGCAGATTTTGCATACACAATCGATGTGTTGAGTGTTTCGATATGCTCATGATCCCAGAAATCATCTTCTAGACGAGCCGATAAGTTTCGCATGATGCAGTAGTACACTTAGTGGGTATTCAAATACCACGTTCGATGTCGATCATCGGGTAGGCAATGGTCCACGGCAGAGTTCACTCTCGAGCCGATAATGTTCAACAACTCCCGGTCTCGCTTTTTCTCCGCCTCCGTCTTCTGCCATGTAACAAGCAGACAGTGCGCAAGGCTGCAAGAGCATGAGGGATAGAAAGGAGACCCATCTGGCAAGAGTTGCAGCAGATCTTGGCCAAGGATAATGGCTTTTTGTGTCTTGGCTGAGGTCTCGTCTTCCTGTAGTGCCCGAAAGGCGGTCAAAAACAGGATTACACGATTGTGTAGCGCTTGCTGCGTATCAGTCATCTTGCTGGGCGCTCGTTGCGCTTTGTGCAAGCCACTATCAAAAGGAGAGAACCTGGTGAAAGCAATCTATCTTGGTGTCTGGGAAGTTACACGAATCTGATCGATTGACTGTCCGCGCCCCGTCACAAATGCTAGTAACTGATCCGAGCTTACGTAGGTGCCCTATTTCACAAGCCCCATTAGGCCTGAATGTTTTGCCATTGGCTTGACCATACTGCGGGGTGGACGTGTTAGTGGCCAATATAAGCGGACACGGGATTCGGCACGTAGCCTTATCGACTACAGCCTCATCAGCAATGAAACCAGCGAGGTGGACAAACCACAACGATTGTTCATCAGGGCTTCTGGAGAGAGACAAGCAAGTTGACAGACACTGAGCCCTACAGTACAACTTCCCACCAACGTTCATATCATGGCTCGTAACCGTGGTAGGAGACTCGCACACCCACTCCCACTTCCCAAGGACACTGTCCTCTGCGGAGAGTTGACGCTTGATCCAAGCCAACCTCACAACAATGTTCTCCCATTTCCCAGAGATTTACCGCTTGACATCCGTTCGGAAATCATTCGAGAGGTCCATAATACTCAGGCCACTGGGAGCGGAGCAGGGTTTTGGATCCAGCTGATGACCTTCTTGAAGGCGCAAGCCCGTGCGCTGCAACTCGATGATGTCAAGATCAGTGTTCCTCAAGGCACCAAGTATCTGGTGCGCAACTCGGAACCCTCTTTCAAGACGGCATGCGGCAAGCAAGACGTCCGGAATTGGTTGGAAGAGCACGTTATCGATGAAGGTCGAAAAACGGCTATGATCGTTGGCATGTACACCTACAGCAACACCACCTACGTCCACAACCATCATCAGCAGCTAGGAGGGCAAACTTCGGTGTCAGATGCCACGAACGCGGCGAGTGCTGGGGCGGAGGTTGGTACTGCAGCGCATAACCAACAGGCATTCAATATGCCGGAGGAGCAGATCTTTGCCATTGAGTACAAACCAGTCAAATTCAAAGCTTGGACCAAAAAGCAAATTGAAGAGCCAAGTTAGAGGACGGGCCAAATCGCTGGAAGGTCTTCTTTGGCGACAGAACCAAAGGCACTGCGGCAGATCTGAGGGAGAACATCTTTGAATTTGATCTGGATGAAGATGACGATGACGACGGCAACGACGACAACGAGGATGAACTCGACAATATGGAGGGTGAGCAAGAAGGAGAGTACGCTACATCATCCAAATTCGAAAGCAGCAACGTCGAATGATTTGAGGTTTGGGAGTGCCGAGTCTAGTAATGCTGGGAAGTAGAGAATAGAACAGTTGGTTCGTATCCCCGAGGATGGAATGATATGGCTATCAGACCTTCCATCAGCAGTCACTTATATGGATGCATGTGAAGGTGATACCAAGGGGTAGGCGAGAGAAGAACTCGCGCGTATTAGCATCTCCGTCATCGAAGTAAAACGCATGGCCTGAGTCAATACATCTTCAATTGAACTCAACCATCCGATTCAGTTATATCCACAATTGCGAGGGATATGGATAGAAGATCTACCTTAACTGTAGGTACCTAGGTAGGTAAGGAGTAGAAGTAGTTTCGACGATACCCTCTGGGGGAACCTTTCCAGTAGGTACCTTACCTTATACTTAACCCCGTGCTTACCTAACCCACCACTTTTGACCTGGGCTGTTTCTATACCTAAGGTAAGTACCTTACCGTACCTAAGAACCCAACCCTCTACATCTCCCCTCCTCAACCTGTCCATCTTTCCTTCCTTTTCCTACTCCCATGTACTATACTACACACATCAGACAACGCCTGTGCCAGTCTCTTCGTTCTGGTTCCCCATGATTAAATCACGCAAGTGTGTAACTTATTTTCTCATAAATTAAAGAGGTCAAGTCAAGTCCTGTCGAAAATACTGACCCGAACGGCACCTAAATTAATTAATGTCCGTGGGAACCCTATTGTTCTGTACTTATTAATATTCTAGTTGTTGTTTTCATCATTTACATGCCTGTGGATTACGCGCCCCCCCCTCAGCCACTTCCTAGAAGTTGAAATCATGTTGCGACCCCAGGTAATACTAAGGCACAGTATTCTCAGTATCGGTTAGTGTACTGTATACCTACGAGTACCAGGTAATTGCTGGTTGGTTCTCGCGAAGAGGAGTGTCAAGGTGCAGACAAGTGTTGAAGTAATATGAGCAAGTCACAACTTATTCTGTGAGTAAGAATAATTTATTGACCACGAAGGAGATCTATCTAGCTATGAAATTGGCGTGCTTATACGGAGTATATTTGCCATGTCTCGAGGTGTTCAAGGTGTCAGCCTGATTCAGGGGACCTTGTCATTAGTTAACGTGGCACAGCAATGGATTATTATTGCAGGCTTGTCAGCCACCATGGCATTGGGCGGCAGGACTCGAAAGCCTGCTGCGAGCTGGCATCCATCAAAGCTTTATCCTCCTATCAGAGCCTTGGAAATGTCTCCAAGCGCTCGACCTGAAATACACCAGCTGCACGAGGCTGTCAAGATGGCTCGCGCGCGGCTTTAAGAGACCGCGCAGTCCGCCGCGATGATTTGTCTTCTCATATGCCTACCTTTCTCTCATCTCCTCCGTGCTTTTGCTAGCATTATCACCTTAGCATTCATCGTTAGATTTACCTCTTGAGGATGCCGAACACCTCCCAAGAAGAGGCCCGCGAATTCATTGCAGAAGTAAGGGAGGACAATGGCGGCATCACTGCGGAGGACCGAGACTTTCTAGTTGCTAATCGACCATCTGCGCTTCGAGCGTTGCAAAAGACACGAAGACAGCTCGCGGATTCTATCAAGATGTATCGCAACCTTCCCGTGTAGAGAATCTGGCTGACCTTTGCAGTGTTGTCGATAACCTCTATTCGAAAGAAACTCGCTTTCTATATGAGCTCATACAGAACGCTGAAGACAACTCTTACTCTACAGCGACGGCGGACGGTGAAGAGCCGTTTCTAGCCTTCAAACTCTATCCACATGAGATCATCGTTGACTCGAATGAAGATGGCTTCTCGAAAAGCAACATCAGAGCCATTTGCTCCGTCGGCAACTCTACGAAGAAGCACAGTGCGGGATATATCGGCGAGAAGGGAATCGGCTTCAAGTCCGTTTTCAAGATTACACGGAAGGTGCACATTCAGTCCGGGCCGTTCTCTTTTGCCTTTTCGCATACTCGAGAGGACGATGACGATGGTCTGGGCATGATCACACCGTACTATGAGAACGCTGAAGAGCTTCCAATAGGTGTGCGCACGCGCATGACATTGACGCTCTTAGATTCTACCAAATCCGAGGAGCGGGCTTCTGAATTCCGGGACGTCCCTGACACTTTCCTAATGTTCATGAGTCGGTTACAGCGACTATCCATACAGCAGTACCAGCCAGACGATGCCCCTACGGCCACTCAATACTCGAAACGAGAATCCAAAGAAAACGGGCTGTACACGACAATCCTTACGACGACTACGCGCAAAGGCAAGGAAGAGTCAACTTCAGAACAAAAATATTATTGCATGAAGAGCGACCTTCACGATCTCCCTTTCGATGAGGCGAGAAAAGACAAGTAAGGAAACAGCATTGACTGGGCAACAGTCATTCTCGCTTTTCCAGTGGATGAGCACGATGAGCCAGTCCTCAAGCAGCAGTACACCTACGCTTTCTTGCCCTTGCGTCGAGTAGGATTCAAGTTCTTAATCCAAGCTGACTTCGTCACTCAAGCCAATCGGGAAGATGTAGTACATTCCAGGAGGAACCAAGCTGTTCTGAAAGGGGTCGCCAAAGCATTTGCGGATGCCGTGGTCGTGTTCTGCAAGCGTTCATCGCTTAGGTATCAGTGGATGAGATACCTTCCTGAAGATTTCATTCCAGATGAATTCTGGAGGACATTGTGGACCCTGGTTCGTGAGAAGCTCGAGCAAACTCCCCTTTTGGAGCCATGGAGCGGTAATGGTCTCTACAAGCCTTCGGACCTCGAGATGCTGTCCGAAAGTTTCATCGACGAAAATCAATGTCCTTTGTTACCAGATCTAGAGGGTGCAGAAGTTTACCTCTCACCGAAGTACACGAAAGCAGACTTCCAGATACTTAAACGCTTAGGGACAACAACGCTTCAATGGAGCAAGTTTGTTGATCGTCTAGACGCTGATCTCAGCAGCCCTGGCGGCTCGAAATGGAAGTTGATGAAGAAAAATGCCGACTGGCGTACTCGGATCTGCAAATTACTTTTGAGAGTCTTCATTGAGAACCTTCAAGATCAACAGAAGCGCTTGAGAACGCTTGCCTTGATTCCATTGCGTGACGACAGATGGGTATCTAGCGCTTCTGGGACCAAAGTATACTTCCCCGAGACTGATGGTATATCCATCCCTGCAGATATCGGCCTTGATCTCGTCTGCCCCATGGCTGCCGAGATTGCTGCTTGGGCAGATCTTCTTTCAAAGCTAGGCGTGACGAGCTGCCCGCGGGATTCTGTGATCAGCTCGATTTACGAGCGTTACAATGCTACGAACCTCGACAAATTCAAAGTGTTCAATGCTGTTGCTCACATCCGATATCTATATTGGTTCCTTCCAAAAGACCATTCGAGCTTGGCTCCGCAGGTTCGGCTTGCCAATCAGTACGGCTCTCTACTCAAGGAAGACCAATACCTGTACTTTCCTGACGAAGGAGATGACTACAGTCCAGCAAAACTCTTCAAGCAAGATGCCCAGCTTCCTGGCCATCCGGTACATTATTTACATGAAGACTATTTGAAGGCGGTTGGTCCTGAAGTTATCCACAACGGCCGGCCGTGGACGAGATGGCTTGAAGAAGTAGTCGGGGTCCGCAGAATACCCGAGCTCCGTGCCAAAGGCCATGATGCACTGTCGAAAGAATTTCAGTATATCGTCAATCATCGATCGAATAGCCTGCTAGGAACTCTGAAGCGTGGATGGGCATCCTATCGCCCTCAGATCAACAATGTCGTGGAGGGAGATAATGTCGTGAAGGGAGAGCTGCGGAACAGCGCTGTGCTTCTTGAAAATGGACGCAGGACATCTCTACTACGCACGTTCCTGCCCCTCCCCAAGCTTAAGCAAATCGCTGCGGAGCTCTGTATAGCCGACGTATATCCTTTCATTGCCATGACCGAGCTTCTTCGAGATGAGGAAAGATTTGAATGGATATTTGTGAAGGACTTGCAAGTTGGAATTGAGGAGAATCTGGACTTCTACCTCTCTGCCCTGGAGACGTTCAAAACAATCAACCCTGCGCCCAACACTACTTCTGCGAGAGACCAACTGGCTAGGATATACCAGAACATTCAGTCGAAATGTAATGAAGGTCTTGATCATGTTCGGTATGCCTTTGTAGAATCCAGTCCTTTTCTCGACTAACAAAAATTCAGTGATATGTTCAGGCATCCTCTCATTTGGATACAGCCATCAAACAGGATTGACTCTACCTGGCTTTCGACTGCAGACTGTGTGTGGGACGGTCCGCAATGGCTCAAGTCAAAGCAGTGTCTGAAGCTCGAGGTCTACCTTGAGCTTGAGCATCTTTTCAAGGTGTCCCTAAGAACTCCCGATGCTTCTCAAATAGATGTCGTTAATGATCTGCTCATGTTAAAGAGCCATAGTGGAGACGAGATTGCCTTGAGAAGCCAATCAACCGCCTACACTCAACCGAACATTGGAACCGCCGGCGCGTCATATCAAGTCACCTCAGTAGAGGAATATTCTGGCACCACTGTAAATTTCCAGAGCATTACTTGCATGGAGGCATATGAAAAGCAATCATTTGAGGTAAAGGGATCTTGCCGTTGACAAACAAGACTTTACTGATTGCATTTGAAAGGAGCTCCGTCTAAAAGATTATGATGTAGGGAGGAAACCATTGAGCACTAAGACCTCAGTCTGTAAATCAAAAGCATTCGCTGGAATCGAGATTGATAAAATCATCGAGGAAGCTGAGAAGCGATACGATTACCTGTGGCAGAAGCATTCGTTCCCGATGAATGGCGAGAACCCAGAGACCCAGAAAGCCTTGCGGTTCACCTTCGAACACTCCGCCTTGGTGTACATTCCAAAAAAGAACGCCTGGCGCCCTCCGTCGCAATGCGTCTGGGTAGAGTCGAGTGTCAAGATTCCGGGGAAAGATTCCATTGCTGACGCATATCCGTCGAAGAAGGAATTCTTCACAACAATCCTCAAGATCTCGGAGCCAACCGTCGAGATGTACATTGATTCACTGAAGGCTGAAGCTAAAGCAAAAGCACCAGCAGCGCAAAAAATCAAGGAGACTATGGCACTGATCTGCGGCTTGAGTGTTGGAGAAACTGATCTATCAAGCCTTATCAAGGCTAAAGTCTTACCGGTAAGGCTTGCAAATGGGGTGGCCCGCTTCGCCTCAGCTTCTCCCAAGGATGACTTCTTAGAATTTGCGATTGTAGAAAAAATCATTCATCGGGATGCCTTCAAGGGCAAAATCGTGGTTTTGGACTTTTCTCTCGAAGAAATTAGGGATATCAGACCACTTCTCCTAGCCATGGGCTTGGAAGAACGATTTTCTTCGAAACTTGTGAAAGAAGTCACCGACGTAAGTGGAGGCTCCCACGATCATGAGATGACCAAAAATCTCCGCATCAAAAGTCAGGCTATTGTCCGGTATGTCATTCGTCACAGAACCTTGATAGGAAAATGAGATTGCAATGAAGCTTCAGTTGGCTGACGCTAGTACAGATGTGCTTTTCATTTTACTAGAACGGACAAAAGACAGGACGTAGCCTCGCTATATCGAAAGTTCAAGCGCGCGATGGTCTACGTGAGTGACGGCATCAGACACTCACTGCAGATCGCGCAGGATGGACGCAGCATTGAAAGCGCATCAAGCCGAGCGAACTTCCATTTGGAGGAAGCAGAAGGTGCCCTGCGACTCTACTTACCGAAGGACGAGGTTCAACGCGATATTTGCTTCGAATCTGACCTTCCTCGCAGAGTGTGTACATTTCTGAGCATCACTGATTCAGGTGCGCCAGGCGTTATTGGAGCCGTGTTTCGAAAAGACAAACCGGCTGTCGACAAAATCCTCGAGAACGCAGGAGTGGGTCAAGTTGATTGTGACTTTGCTGCTCTGGATGAAGAGCTTGGGGCGTCAGAAGCTGGGTCGGACGTTGAGACTCTGGTCGAGGCTACCCGCAATATCAGGCTTTCCACTCCAAGTTCTGGTCCACGTTCGTACACACCCTCTGGTGGGGCGAGATGGAGAGAGAGGCAATCCGGAAGTGAAAATGCGGAGGTCGTACGCGATAAGATCCTGCCGAACCCCTCATATCAGGAGCGGCAGAGAGAGGCTCAGGAGACAGCTTACAAGCGCGTCCTTGATAATGTCGTCAACGTTGCAAGACAACGTGTACATTCTGGCGTTTTCGAGTCGACGGGGGTCTCCCTTCAGGATCCATTGGCCACTACAGCTTTGGCTCAGGAAACTATTCGAGAAGCCTTTGCAACTCGCACGCAAGAACGGGATTTCAAGGTTGGAGCTGCTGGGGAACTTTACATGTTCGAATTATTGAAGGGACTCGGTCTGCCAAGATTCGGTTTGGAGAACTGGACGAGCGGGATCAGAGACCGAGTCAAGATACACGCCGAATACCATGACCTCGAGAAAGACCATAATCGAAGTGCCATTGCTGATATTGAGTACCTGGATAATTATCGCAGGCTCACTCAATTCTTGATCCAGAAGGGACATCTACCACAGGGGTTGTGGGATAGCGAGAGACCCCTCTATCACGTCGAGGTCAAGACAACAACGAGTTCAGATTGGCAAGAGCCCTTCTTTATGAGTAAAGCCCAGGAACGACATGTAAGAACCTCTATCCTTCAGGCTTGAAATCGCTTACATGGTATTAGATTCAAGACAAGCGAATTGAAGATGGCAAAAGCCGTTCGAGCATCTATATGATCTGCCGTATTTTCAATCTGGGTAAAGGCGATGAGACAGGCATGCATATCTATCTCGACCCCGACACGAAGAGGAGAATTCGAGAGCTGGAGTTCAGCACACACACTTGGGCTGTGAAGCCCTTAACGCATCCAAGTATGTCGGCCGGGACCAACGATGCTAAAAAAGAGCCTGTAGTCCTAAGCTTTGCCAACTCCGGCTCCTCTGCCACCAATAGCGTCCCGAGAAGCACAAATCGGACATTCGGGTCATCAACGCTTGGGTCTCAAAAGAAGACGGAGTCTCCCGGCGGCAGTTCATTTGGTTCAAACTTGGCACCTTCCGGCAACAACGCATCCACCCAACCCCCTTCAAGGAGTAGTTTATTCGGATCACCCAAACCTTCATTGCCAGTAGGTATCTCCTCTGGTCCCAGTGGCGTATCTCCCAGCAGCGACACATCCAAAACCCCGTCCCTACGCCTGTTTGGCTTAAATGCCGCATCTTCCAATAGTGACGTCTCAAAAGCTGCCCCAAAGGGCGGCCTATTCGGCTCTCATGCCATGTCTGCCAATGATCACACTTCGAAGGCTGGTTCTACAGGCAATCGCTTTGGTACAACCGCAAACAGCAACGCATCTAAGGTAACGTCTGGTTTCTCTGGGTTCGGTTCCTCCGGGTCCGGTACCTCTGGGTTCGGTGCCTCCGGGTTCGGTGCCTCCGGATTTGGTGCCTCCGGGTTTGGTGCCTCTGGGTCCGGTGGCTCCGGGTTTGGTGCCTCTGGGTCTGGTGGCTCCGGGTTTGGTGGCTCTGGGTTCGGTGGCTCTGGGTTCGGTGGCTCTGGGTTCGGTTCCTCCGGGTTCGGTGCCTTCGGTGGGTCCGGGTTCGGTTCCTCCGGGTTCGGTGCCTTCGGTGGGTCCGGGTTCGGTTCCTCCGGGTTCGGTGCCTTCGGTGCCTCCGGGTTCGGTTCCTCCAGCAGCAGCACATTGAAGGCTCCGTCCGCAAGTGGTCTCTTAGGAATGAACTATGGTAGTCCCAGTAGCAACAGCTCTAAAGCTCCGTCTGCAGGTAGCCCCTTCGGCACGAAAGCTGTCTCTTTGAACAGTGAGACTCTGGAATCTACTTCATCGACTTATTCATCGGGAACAACTGAACCCTTATCTTCTTCAACGACTGGTGGACTATTTGGCACAGGCCCCTCGCCTCGGAACACCCAAATTCCCGAGACCACTGCCGCAGGGGTTCCTAATGCAGCAGTGCAGCCCTCGTCTTCGACTACGACAGGCTCTGTCTTTGTCACAGCAACGACGTCTACAGAGAGTGGGCCTTCGCAAAGTGCGACCGGCTTTTCCGGATTTGAAACATCTTCTTCCACGCCCAGAGGTGCTGTCAGCGAGCATGTCAGTGAGGACAACAGCAAGGGTGTCAGCGAGGACAACAGCGAGGGTGTCAGTGAGGACAACAGCGAGGGTGTCAGTGAGGACAACAGCAAGGGTGTCAGCGAGGACAACAGCGAGGGTGTCAGCGAGGACAACAGTAAGGGTGTCAGCGAGGACAACAGCGAGGATGGCAGCGAGGACGAGGGTGTCAGTGATAGCGATGGCGACAGTGAGGGCGGGGGCGACAGTGAGGGTGACAAGTCCGTCTGACTCTAGTGAACGCCTCCGAATGCAGCCAAGAAAATCAAACCCACAAAGGTTAGAATTGACTGCCCCGACTTGACTGCCCGGAGTCGTTCCGCCTTTTCCATGTTGAGATGATTAAGAAACCCCAGCTTGAATCATTTTCTGAGACAACAAATCAATTACAAGACTTTCTGTAGCAGTCAATTACTGACATAGAGTCTCAAAAGATTTCAGTTACATTAGAACCCTTGATATAGATTCTCTGATGTAAGCTAAGTACTGATATTATCACTTGTAGTTGAATAACCGTGGTGAGATGACAACATAATGAATGTATACCTCTCTTATTCAGAATCTCAGGACAGCTTCAATTTTGGTCAAAAGTCAACTATGTCAATTCAATAAAGATATTACTGAACAGAAAGCTCTCAGTTATGAAAAGAATCAGGTGTGGCTATAGAGTGACATGAGATGTGGGCCGGGGTGACGGTTCAGAGGGAGGCAAGACGCCGCAAGGACAGACCTGCAGAGTTCGAAATACCTACCTTAGGTAGTGACACAAAAGCACCCACATCCAAGCAAATGACCTTCTTCCGCCCAAGCTTAACGTTAAGACATAACTACCTGTAAGGACACGACGGGTCAGGGCACTATTCGCGGGAGATTTTCCAGAAACCCTCGTTGAGCAGTACCTACCTAATCGATAAGATGGTTCACCGCCTTTATCTGATTGGCTACCGCAACATTTGAGTCTAGTGTAGAAATAACGTTACCTTATTGTACCTTAGTCTAGAAATAGTACCTTGAGATCTCCAGGCAATGCGACACTACAATGGCGAGACGACGTACAAAGAAGCGTACACATGTGGGCGCCCGCAATGGGCCGGCGAAGGGATCTACCCCTAACGTCTCTTCGAGTAACGCGCCAAAAAGCATGGTCATCCGTATCGGAGCTGGGGAAGTAGGGCCCAGCGTGAGCCAGCTTGTACGAGATGTTAGAAGCATGATGGAGCCCGGGACAGCCAGTAGACTCAAGGTGAGGGTCGAACTGATACGTTTGGAAGATGTGCCACTGTCAATCGCAAGCACTGATTATCTCTGTCTTTTCCAGGAAAGAAAGTCCAACAGATTGAAGGACTACACTACCATGGCTGGCCCGCTCGGAGTTTCGCACTTACTTTTATTTTCGAAGTCTGCATCCGGAAATACGAATCTACGGCTGGCACTGACACCTCGAGGCCCTACGCTACATTTCCAAGTAGAGAAGTACTCATTGTGCAAGGACATCAAGAAGGCAATGAGACACCCCAAGGGTGGCGGAAAAGAGTATTTGACCGCTCCGCTGCTCGTCATGAACAACTTTACAACTCCACCTTCGACTGCCGGCGTGGAGCCTTCAGTACCTAAGCATCTGGAATCGCTCACAACGACGGTCTTCCAATCACTTTTTCCGCCCGTCTCACCACAATCAACGCCTCTCGGATCTATCCGACGTGTACTGCTGTTGGACCGTGAGCTTCCCTCGTCAGATCAGGAGAGCGGCACCTATACTCTCAATCTCCGACACTATGCGATTACCACCAAGCGCACTGGCCTCTCCCGAGGCATACGACGACTCAATGCTGCAGAAAAGCTGATGAGTTCCAACGAGCGAGGTAAGAAGAAAGCGTTGCCAAATCTCAGCAAGATGGAGGATGTGGCCGACTACCTCCTCGATCCGTCAGGCGCCGGGGGTGGCTTCACGTCGGGCAGTGAGAGCGAGGCTGAAACAGACGCGGAAGTTGAAGTTCTTGAAGTCGACGCTCGGAAAGTGATGAACAAGAAGCAATTGGAACATGCAAGGAGCGAGTCCGGCAAAGGTTCGAACCCAAGGTCCAGAAATGTGATAGAGAAGCGAGCAGTCAAGCTTGTTGAGTTGGGCCCACGAATGAGGTTACAAATGACCAAGATTGAAGACGGTGTATGCACTGGCAAGGTTATGTGGCACGAGTATCTCAGCAAGTCCAAAGAAGAGGTGAAGCAGTTGGATAGGATTTGGGAACAGAGGAGGGGCGAAAAGGAGGCGAGAAGAAAGCAGCAGCGAGAGAACGTTGAGAGGAAGCGGAAAGAACGTGGCAAAGGAAACGCGGGTAACGATAAGGAGAATGCCGAGAACGAGGATCTGAGTATGGATGACGAAGACTGGGATAGTGAAGGATTGGAAGAAGATGCCGAGATGGGTGGCAAACGACGAGTCGAAGCTTAGCACTGGATTCATCGTATTCAGTACTATCAGCTTCAGGACGGATCCGTAGGGTAACGGCGGAGTTGAGACAATGAGTGCCAGGATACTTGTTAACTCTCCCAGCGAGGACGAGTCCTCATCTAGTGGATCTCGATGCAATACAATCTTGTCCGAACCTTCATGAGCAGGTTACCTCACGCCTCTTATTGTAGCAAGCGGTGGTTCAAGTCAAGGTGCGACAGCACCTGCTAATCATTCGACTATGTAGACATTTTGAAAATCTCCGGACTGGTCTCATATTCTAGACACTGAACCGCGAATTAGAGAGTGACTAGTCCCGACTCGTGGACATCTCATGGAGTAGTGTAAGGTCTAGGGGTAGACAGATGGCGTTTGTAAGACCGGGAGCTCCTACGTATACATAGAAGCCTTCAGACTACCCTTGCTGCTTCAACTTTTCTGACACAATCCTGCCTACCATCTTTTCTAGAATAGCCATCTCTCCGCCAGTTTTTCCCTCCAAATACCCCTGAACACTTTTCTCAACATACTTGCCAATCATATCTACCTCTACATTGACTGATTCCCCCTTTTTCTTGCCTGCAGTTACGACCCGCTCCTGGGTATATGCGATGAGCATGACCTCCCACCAGCCTTCAGGCCCGTCCTGTACCTGCGTGACTGTAAGGCTTGCCCCGTCCAGCGTCACATACCCCTTTTCGACGATATACCGCAGAACCGACTTATCCCTCGGCTGAAGGCGAAAGACAAGAGCGTTGCCATCCGGAGTGACGGAAAGGATCGTAGCGATGGTGTCTACGTGGCCTTGAACGAAATGACCACCCATTCGTGTAGAAGCGGAAACTGCCCGCTCAAGGTTGACGTTGGATCCGTATTGAAGGGAGCCAAGATTTGTGCGCCGGAGAGTTTCTGGAGCGACGCCGACTTCAAAGGAAGCCTTGTCGAATTGCGTTATCGTCAGACATGTGCCTTAAAGCGCTGGTCAGTATCATCTTGCAAAAATTGAGGAGGGTAGCAAACCATTGACACTAATGCTGTCCCCTAAGTGGGCGTCTCCGAGTATGGCTTCAGAGTTCGAGATGGTCAGCGATGTCCCGCCGCCACCGCTGGAGCTGTCAATCTGGTTCTCAAGGGCAGAGACGGCTGGCTGTCGTTAGCTTAGCTGTGGACTACCATGATCAACAAAACATTTGATTATAAAACTCACAACCAACGATTTCAACAATGCCAGTAAACATAATTTGCCAGCAGTAATCCGTCGTGATTGGATGACGTTGGAAGCTCTTCGTATCAATGCCTCGGTTCAGAAAGCACCGACTCTTTCCGGCGGGGCTCTTCAAGTAGGCCCGTGTTCCTGACACTTTTCAACGCAAGCTCCTGCGAGTTTCGACGGGCAGTTCAAAATGTCATCGCAACGGCCTCTGCAACGAATTCTATGTATTGCTAGACGACTACCACTCGGCAATGTCACCACGAGCTCCCGATCAAGACGCTTTGCGACGGCCGCAGCAGACTCAGGAACCTTGCCATTGGCAGGTATCCGTGTCCTGGACATGACGCGAGTCCTTGCTGGCGTTAGTTGCAAAATTCAATTGCCAATACTGATGTTTACGCTAACATCGATTGCTAGCCCTACTGTACGCAAATTCTCGGAGACCTTGGGTATGCGTGATGAAGCCCAGTATGACCACCGCTGAGCTCGGCGCGTGTATAGACTTTGAGATACTGAGATGCGTGCCTGCCCTAGCGCAGAAGTGATCAAGATAGAACATCCTACCAGGGGCGACGACACTCGAGCTTGGGGCCCTCCATATGCGAAGCATATACGAGGTGACAAACAAGATGGCCCAGGGGAAAGCGCATATTTTCTTTCGGTAGGAGAAAACTCAACTGGATTGTCTTTACTTTCGTTCTCAACATTCTCATTGATGGTAAAAGGTCAATCGGAACAAAAAGTCTCTCGGTCTGTCATTCGCGCATCCTTCAGGGGTCGAGATCCTCCACAAGCTTGCCAAGGATTGTGATGTATTGGTTGAGAACTACCTCCCAGATACCTTGAAGAAATACCAGATGGACTATGAGACGTTGAGCCAGATCAATCCGAGTCTGGTATATGCAAGCATCACAGGTTATGGACAAACGGGACCGTACAGGAAAAGGGCCGGGTACGATGTGATGGTTGAGGCGGAAATGGGCTTGATGCATATTACTGGGTCAAGAGATGGGCCGCCAGTGAAGGTCGGTGTTGCAGTCACGGATTTGACGACAGGCCTATACACTTCGAACTCGATCATGGCAGCGTTACTAGGACGAGCAAGGTCGGGAAAGGGGCAGCACATTGATGTCGCTCTAAGTGACTGTCAGGTGGCGACGTTGGCGAACATGGCAAGTTCAGCATTGATCAGTGGCCAGCCGGACTCGGGGAGGTGGGGTACAGCTCATCGTACGTGACATCTCGGAAATTCTGCTAATTCCCCCCGCTCAATTCATCTCGATAGCATCGATTGTTCCCTATCAAGCATTCAAAACCGCGGACGGTGACATCTTGATTGGCGGCGGGAACGATAGACTCTTCGGCATCATGTGTGATAGATTAGGCAAACCTGAGTGGAAGACGGATGGAAGGTTTATAACGAATTCCCTTCGGGTCAAGAATAGAGTTGTACTTGAGGGCATGATTGAAGAAGCAACGAAGAGGAAGTCTACCAAGGAGTGGCTGGACATTTTTGATGAGAGTGGGATGCCATACGCTGCGGTGAATGATATACAAGGAACATTGAACCACGAGCACGGTACGGTTCAAATTTCGTACTTGATTTCTTATAGAGACCAAGATGAAGCTAACTTCTCCGGACTAGTTCTGGCTCGAAACATGGTCACGGAGGTTGATCACCCAACTTGCGGCCCAATGAAGCTTGTGAATACCCCCGTGAAGTACTCATACTCTACTCCGAGTATTAGGACACCGCCACCAACGCTGGGTCAGCATACCGATGAGGTGCTGAGGGACGTACTGGGCCTGAGCGAGTCAGATATTTCGAGCCTCAAGGGAGAAGGCATTGTTGCCTAGACCTGACAAGTTGAAATCTCGACTGAAGAACAGTTAGCCATGTGCACTGTAGGTTTGCAGCAGGACTGCACTACTCTCTGGAGCCATTGACAACCTGCGAATAATTAGTTGAGATCTAATAGAAAATGTAAACACAGTGAGGACTTCTGTTCAAGCTCGTCCTCGGCAGCTCTGAATACGCTCTCCTATCTCGTCAGATGTTACTGGACAAGTTCGTTGGTAAAGTTAAAGATCTCGAGTGGCGAAGGGCGTACTCTTGGCTTAGTAAGCGAGTACCTCACCTCGATTCTCGGTGACTTGCAGCACTCTACTTGTTTGCTTTCATGAACAACAAGAGCTGCAGCCAATCCATGTTTCCTCCTGAAGCACCGTATATAAATAAGCACAATGACTTTCAATCCAATCTATCCCACTTTCGCTTCGCCCAAAACCTCTATTCATAATTCCAATCCTCAGTTACATTCTTCGTATAGGGCAGCAGCATCTCCGAATAACCAGCAAACGCACCAATTATCAAACCTCGCCTCTGGCTCCTCAACACCGAGTGTCCAAACATTTATATCAGCGTCGTCACCAAGATTTGTTGCCCCCAACCCTGGAATCCCTCAACTCTCTGCCGCCACCAACGAGATACTGGCCCGAGTAAACTCAGGCACTGTCAAGGGCACAACCCCGGGCTGGGAAGCAGCACGTGAGCAAGTATTGTCGCAAATGGTGACGAGCCACAGTATGCCCGCTCCGCAGTCATCCCTAGCTGGGAGAAAAAGAGGCCGAGGTATGAAAGGAACCAGTCCGGCCGCAAGAGGTACTATCAGGGTCGAAAGTATCGACGCTAAACCCGTCGGCGAACTCGG
>JAABUJ010000847.1_pt1 | contig 52777 bp, 61 predicted proteins | sample 5559131 | NCBI WGS metagenome assembly JAABUJ01 (sample SAMN10711875, study PRJNA513366) | rock metagenome | isolation source: Antarctica rocks | place: Antarctica: Victoria Land, Mt New Zealand nord | collected 2016-01-07
CTGACGCTCTGGGCGAGGGAGATGAAGACGACGTTGAAGACGAAGAAGGGGGCTGGACTGATGTATTGTCGCAGGATGGCCCACCGGTAGTCTTCGGATCCCTTGCTATATCCTCCTTTGCGCCAGTAATTGTAACTTAGACGTGCCTGCTGCCGTCAGCGCCTGTGGTCACCGCTATGGTTCTGGGCGACGTACACTCCACACGGTACTGAATGCGAGCAACATATCCAGTCTCTGTGTCGGGAGGCCCACCGCGTGGGCATAGAGGGCGTAGTGGGCGTTGTATACCGTGGGGAGTAAGCTCCAGCATCGATCGACTTGGGAGTAGTTCTTGTTGATTTCGGAGACGATCAGGAAGATTGGAGCCAGGAACAGAGACAGTGCGAATGCAGAGATGAACGGGTTGGTCGATACGTAGAGGACTTTGAGTCCTTGCAGATTCGTGATGGTTTGGAGGATCTGTTGTGGTAGCTCGTAGAGCTGTGGGAGGTATGGCGAGACGGTCTTGCTGAAGTCGGCACAGTCGCTGACTGCCTTGATGACTGGAAGTCCCATCATCTTTGCGGTTGTGAATGTTGTAAGATAACGTTGCGTGTAATGTTGCGGTGGTGGACGCTTTATCAATTCCTTTAAATATCAATATCAACTTCATGATGTCATCGGTTACGGGAACGGATCGCTCTTATGCAGAGCTAACCCCTTGCATCAACCTTAACTCCGCGATCAGGCCAGTGAAGTGCTTACCTAATTTCTATAGATTTGATTTGTGCCTCCAACGCGTCGCAGTATCAGGAGAGCATTCAGACGACGCGGCAGAATCCACACAAGAATCGCGCAGAGTCATGGGAGTCTTGATCTCGCGCAAGGCCAGGCTTGTAGGCCTCTGGAGTCAAGGCCATGGTATCAAAGATCCTCTGCGTCGCTGAGAAGCCGGCCATCGCCAAGTCCGTGGCACATCATCTCGCAGGAGGAAGTCAGAATGTCCGCGTGGTGAGTGGGACTTGAAACTCTCAAGATAGCATTCGCTGTTAACATTTCAAGCGTAACATAAATGGCAATCCCTATGTAAAAAACTACGAGTTCGACTTTTCCTTTGCACAACCATGGGGTCAGTGCAGCGTCACTATGACCAGCGTGATCGGGCATCTGAATGGCTTGGATTTTGAACAACGCTACAAGAAGTGGCACTCTTGCGGTCCAGGAGAGCTGTTTGATGCTCCAGTCATCGAGTCTGTAGATCCAGTAGGTTCTTTCTCTTACGTCCTTACTCTTTCTCGAGCTGATATGCCACGAGGATAAAGCGTCAATCGCGGAGAATATCAAGCAGCAGGCCAGATATGCAAAGGCACTCTTCATTTGGACCGATTGTGACCAAGAAGGAGAACATATTGGTGCCGAAGTCCGACAGCAAGCTTTCAAGGGCAATGCTAGATTAGAGGTGAAGAGGGCCAGGTTCAGTAATACGGAAAGGGCGTGAGTGCTTTCTTTCCCTGCAATTGGTGTGCGTATTGACGTAATTAGCCACGTCTTCCAGGCTGCCCTCAATCCTATCCAGCTTGATGATCGTCAGGTCAATGCCGTTGCGGCGCGGATCGAACTCGACCTACGGCTTGGAGCCTCGTTCACCAGGTTGCAGACACTCAGCCTTCAGACTATGGGTGGTCCCTTGGAAGAACTCATGATAAGCTATGGTATGCATTCATCGTTTTAGCCCTTCCCACATCTGAACATCATATCTCATCGTTCTGCAGGTTCGTGTCAATTTCCCACCTTGGGCTTCGTCGTTGATCGCTACCTCCGAGTGAAGAACTTCGTCCCGGAAAGTTTCTGGTCCATCCAGGTCATGCATCGTCGTGATGACACCGATGTCCGATTTCTTTGGAGACGTGTACACCTATTCGATCGTATGGCAGTGGTCATCTTCTTCGAGCGGTGTCTAACAGCAAGGACCGCGAAGGTTTCACATATGCAGAAGAGGCCAACGAGCAAGTGGAGACCACTACCACTGACCACTGTTGAGTTGCAAAAGCTAGGTAGCACTTATCTACGCATGAACAGTCAGAAGGTTATGAAGGTGAATACACTATCGGTATGGTTGCTGATATGGCTGTTGATGTTTGGGTAGATTGCAGAAGAACTCTACACCAAGGGCTGGATAAGCTATCCTCGAACAGAAACGGATCAGTTCGATAAAGGCATCGATTTGAAGAAGCTCGTCGAGAAGCAAGTCCAGGATCGCACCTGGGGTCAGTATGCCCAGGGGTATGCATCGTCCAGTATAAGTACTCTACTGGAATTACCGAATTGACCGTTGAGCAGTCTGATGGACGGCAACTTCAAGCAGCCTCGCGGTGGGCGGAACAATGACCAGGCTCATCCGCCAATTCATCCCGTGAACTACGTCGCGGGAAACGTACTGCGCGACGAGGAACGGCGGGTCTACGAGTTTGTCGTTCGTCGTTTCCTCGCGTGCTGCTCCGAGGATGCGAAAGGAGAATTGACGAGCGTGGAAATCGAGTATGGGCGTGAAAGCTTCCACACCAGCGGGCTGATCGTGTTGGAGCAGAATTACTTGGATGTATACCCCTATGAGAAATGGGAAAGCAGCCAGCAGTTGCCGCGCTTCACTCTCGGCGAGGTCTTCGAACCGACCGAAGCGAACATCGTGGAGGGCAAGACAGGCCCGCCTGGATATCTCACCGAGCCAGAACTCATCAGCCTGATGGATGCTAACGGGATCGGAACCGACGCGACTATGGCTGAGCACATTGTCAAAATCAAAGAGCGCAGATACGTAGAGACGCGGCCAAGGGGTGGCGATGGGAGAAGAGGAGGACGAGGTGGCAGCTCCGTGCAGGAGTTTATTCCCACGAATCTTGGGGTTGCTCTCATTGAAGGATATGACAACATGAGGTTCGAGACGAGCCTGGGAAAGCCATTTCTGAGGAAAGAGATGGAGTTGAAAATGAAAGAGATCTGTGCTGGAAGGAAAAGCCGGAATGACTTCGTCCACGAGACTCTGGAGCAGTACCGGGAGGTTTTTGTGAAGACCCAGCAGCAGATTGACGTCCTCAAAGCTGTACGTCCTCGCAAAGATCCCACGAGCCTGGGAGTTCCCCTCTAACCCAGCGATAGGCCTGTCGAAAATACGTCTTCGGTATTGCTGCTTGACCATCGCATGGTTGGAGATTGCCAACGATGTCGGTTACTGTTCGAAGTGTTTGTCAACCGTCGATCGGCTACTTCGGCCTGGCGCTCAGAGCTTCGGTCTTCTCTCCATACGTGCGATACACACCCAAGGTACACAAATGATACTCTAGAAGTGGGGGTGTGACTTCGTCGAGCAATGGTCTGTACCTCCACTCGGTACTCTCAGCCACTTGTAGCGATCTCTGCATTTGCACCCCGCATGTTCGACGAGACTACGCTCGCGCTTCCTTTCCTAGGTGCAGATACGGAGTAGCTACTGATAAGATAGCTTATCTCACACGAATATTGAATATGAAGTATTGGCTATACCTTTACCTGGTGAGACGACTGGGCTCTCGATCTCCGAGTACGCATTCGTCTGTGGACAGAACAGAGTACACGTACTAGTATCGTGAGGTAGTCAAGGCATACTAATACAGACTTTCGTGCCATTGTCCGCACGCTGTCCCACCGGAAACGAAAAGAGAAGAGACGAGACAAGAGATACACTGACTTCAAGTCTGTCGCTGTAGTGACTGTGCTGGTATGACTTCGGTGCTGTTCCCGACGACTACAATAAGAAGTCGTTCTACATATCTAGGTACTTAAGGTATGTGTACCTTACCTACCTTAGGTACCTACATAGGTGAATTTCCCCGGACTGTAGAATACGGGGGCGGTATTGGTACTACCCCCACTCCCGCTGAACCTTGTTTCCATTGTTCCTTCCTGCATAACTTAGATTGGAATTGCACAACTCGGGGACTTGTGCCTTGTGCCTTGAATCAGCTCCGGTCTTGGGGTCTGGTGAACGAATCAGGTGTCAGGCTCATCCCACTCATCACACCCATTCGCAGAGCAACTTCGCAGGCCAACTCCTTCACTTCATTATCATCCGAGCTGTTTCTTTCTAACAAGGTACAGCTATAGCTACAGTTACACTTACAGCTACAACTACTCATACTTGACCTCTTCCCTGCTTCATCTGTTCAGAAGCTTCCCTTCCACTTCTGCTCAAACAACAGAAGTCCATCGATCGCGTTATCAGTCAGTCAGTAATCCTGCACGCTCGTCGCTCCAGCTTTTCGGAGCAACTCTTCACAGCTCAGCTCAGCTTCCAACACACTGCTACCTCTGTCGCTTCAAGTCCGTCGGTTTCCATTCGCTCAGCGATGTGAGTCATCATCTGATTGTCAAACAAAGAAAGCCGACCGCGCCTTCTAACGTCCTTCGAACCGTCATCTCACTTTGGGTCCAGAGCACTGAGCTGACTCATGCTTCAAAGAGAAACCTTCAAGACGTCGATAGAACGAAATGGCTTCTGTGAACAACATCTCCAGCATTGCTGCTGCCTTTGCGGGCAAGACAGCTTCCGTCGACATTCCCAAGCCGCGCGACGGCAGCTTCTTCACCGGCAGAGGTAGCTTTGCTGCTGTGGCGGCCAAATCTCTCCCGACCAACAAGCAGCCTGCCATGCTCCCTACTCCTCCCAACTCCATCTCCCCTTCTCTTCCACCGCACGGCTTCAAAGCCCACGACAACGTGGCCACGAAAGCCCCATCGGCTCCGATCCATGTCGACTCGGACATCGACCTCCAGGACGCGGTGGACCACGCGAAAAGCCAGGATCAACCGCAGCATGGCTTCGCCCCTATTGGCAGTGGCGGTGGCATTGCTGAATTAGACACGGTCGGGGCAATTACTCCTCGCTTGCTGGCGAAGCATCACCTGCCTGACATTCTCCTCGCGCACGGTCCGTTGGCCATTCGTCACGTCATGCGCTATCTGTCAACCTCCGTGCCTGGCTTCGCGAGCATACCTCCGGCGAAGGCTCGAAGGTTAGTCGTGGGTGCCCTCGAAGGTCGATCCAGCGGTGGAGAAGGAGGCGGAGTGAACGGTGATGTGGAGTTCGAGAAGGTCGGCTGGGGTCGATGGGATGCCAAGTTGACGGGACATCCAGCAAGGGACAGCCACAACTCACGTCGTCAAGGTGCGCGGCCAGTGGGCAACCCGTCACCCCCGCCCAGCGCCCCTTCATCGTACACCGGAGTCGGTATGGAGATACCGCACAGAGGCAACTGGCAGAACAGAAACAAAACCCTTCAACCAGAGACAGGCACGAATGGCGACTCGATTGTGCTTTCTTACGACGAAGAGATGGACTACATTAACCATCACGAGGATGTCACGATGCTTGAACATGAAGCGGACAAGATGTCTCTCGATGGCGATGAATCCTGCACCTCCTCCGAAGCTCCGGATGATGGCCCCATTGTCGACGAAGACATTGGCGACGTCACGGACGAGGAGGACTGGGCGAACATCGGAGCTGCCGCCCTCAGACAAGGCTCTTACCCGACGGCAACGTCTGGGGGCGGTAGAAACTACAAGAACACTCACCTTTTCACACATACATATGCGAACGACCGCAGCGGTGGTGGTCCCGCATCATCGGCACTGGCCAAATCGATGCAGATGCCGTCGGCATATACTTTTCAACAAACTCACGATCACGTGGGATATTCACACATCAATGGTTTTGGCGTTGGGTCTGATTTACAGGAGAGGGAAGCGGTCGAAGCTTTGCTCCGCCTGAGTTCTGTATGATCTTACTACGCGGCGTTCTGGGGCACGGGCATCGGCAACTGAGTTTACAATCACGGATGGTGGGGGTGGACTCGAGCTGCGGCGGCGATCCCGGCATAATCATCTGCGGCGGGAGACATTGCGGACTTGGATAAGTGTCACCCGCATGGCGTTTTCAACTTTATTATCAACCACGCGTAACGACCTCGAACACGCGCCTCGTCGCGGCGGCTGTTTTGGCTCGGTCCGGCGCTCTTTTTATCGTTATCCATAACCCCCTCTCAACACCAAGGGAAACTTCAGCTGCCCTCACAGCATTTTATCAACATTCTTTTTTTTCACCAGGCATGTTGATCACGCTAGCATTTTTAATCATACATTTTACCCAAGACGAGAACGCGAAGGGATGGGGAAAGGAGGAAGGGGAAGAGGAGACAGACGGTCATCTTCATTGCATCGCACCGTCTCTTTCTCTTTCCTAGGTCTTTACTCTTTTCTTCGACTGACGCTTCTCCTATACACACCCGAAAAAGAAAGAGGAGGGAAAGGCCCGGTCATCTTAACTGCATCGCACCGTGGCTTCATTTCGTGTCGAAGTCGGTCTTTACGGACAGAAGAGGGAGGGGAGGTAGAGAAGGAAGGAATGAAGGGAGGAAAGTCACGGTCGTCTTAGCTGATTCGTACTGTGGCTTTCCCTGTTCACGTCTTCTGACAATCAATCTGATAACCTCCAACGGGACCAGACCGGGGACCAGCGATATGGGTGACTTTGCTTTTGCAATGTAGATGTCAATCTTGATCTTGCCGATCTCACCTCGACCCACCCTCCTCCTAACATTGCTTCTCAATCCCGTCTCCTCTCCTCCGCTATAGTATCTGCCGCCTTGCCCCTCAGCCCTCACATTCTCTCCTTCCACCCACCCTCCCACACAACACCCCATCCCATCCCATCCCGTACCGTCCCGTCTCGCCCAACTCCCCTCCCCTTCCCCTCCCATCCCCTCCCGTTCCACAAATCCCACCACCCTCACCCACTACCCGCTCCCCGACCAGCCGAACAGCAACAAACACCACCACACCCCACACCTGCCATGCCAGCACCCGACCCCGTACTCGCGCGGCTGGGGAAGGGCTCGAGGGGCGGATGCTGTACTGAAAGATGGAATGAAAGAGAGAAGAAAAGGAAGAAGATACGCTACAGAGAGAAAGATGAGCTATGAAGAGAGAGAGAGCGCGAGATATGTCTTCGAGGGCCCGAACGAGCATCTCCATTCCCATTCCCATTCCCAATCCTCACGCAAACGGAAGGCTTCGAACGAAGAGGCAGCCGGGATGTAAAAGGGTACCGTCGCGTACCGTAGCGGAGTCAGGGATCTTAGATTATCCATCTCAGGCAAGGGACGATGTGGGCGAGGCGAGGGAAGGGGAGGGGAGGGGAGGGGAGGGACGGAGATGGTGGCGGGCAGAGGACGGCGTTGCGCTTGGGATGGGATGGGATGAGATGGGATGGGATGAGATACTTAGGATAGGGCAGGGGAAGGGTGGAGTGCCGGTTCTGGACCGGCGATGGTGCTGTGGATCGGACGATTTGTTAATTGTACCTTGCACTTTGGCTGTCGTCAAATTGTTGGCGGTTTGAAGACCGAATGGGTTGAGATCCAGCTCCCGGTACACGTCGTGCGGAGCGGTACACGTTCGCTTCTACTCGCAGCCAGGGCGTGTGCAAAGAAGCAGGAGGGAGCGTGAGATGATCTTCTCTAACTATCTATCTTCATATCGCACATGGATCCCAACCCGTCTGTTCGTGTCCTGTCCATATCCATGTCCAACTCCTCTATCGTCTGTAGTCGCCCGGTCCATCTCTGCCGTGTGTGAGACTCCTCCTTGTTCTACCCAAATCCTTACGTCAAAAAGGTCGCAGATTGCGTGCCGTCGAGAATCGAACATACCAAACGCTAACGATAACGCTGTGTAGATATCGACTCCACTTCAAGAAGAGAACAAGCACCAAGTGAGAAGTGCAAAGCAGCCAGGTCCCAATCCGCCCGTATATGACGGTCATATCCATCCGCAACGACCACATCCAAGACAAGCACTCGCCCTACCACGAAAACGACTCCTCAACAAAGTCGATATTGCTGTAAGCTTGTCGTTGCCGGACTGCGAGTCTGACGTCATCGCTCAGGGCACCGGGCCCACAGACACTGACTCCCATGGCGCCGATCTGCTTGTCCGCTTCCAGTCCGATCAGAGTGCCGACGTTGGGCCGGCCGGGAAACATCTGCACCGTGGCGGATGGAGAATGGATTTCCTGGGTCGAGCGGGGCTTGGTGACGAAGAGGAGGATGCGCAGGATTTCTCGGCGGTTGTCCATGGCGAGGATCGTCGTCATCCAGGGACGGATCCATTCGAGATGTTCTGTTACAGTTGTGAGAAAACGATTCGAGGAAGACAGATGAAAGGAGCGTAACTCACCAGGGCTCTGGACAATCCACACAAGCACTACCCTCCGTGCAGCAACGGTAGAATTCGAGAACCCAGCAACCAGCTCTCGAACGTGTGGGATTTGATGGGTGATGCCGACGCCGCCAGCAAACATCATGACGGTGCCGTATGATTGTAGCTGATGCAAACCACCATACGGTCCTTCGACGAAAGCACGGACAATAAGCTTTCCATCAACGGCCCGCTCAGCTCTTCGATGCAGATAAGTGGTAAAGCCAGTCCGGCGACGGATGATAAGGGACATTTCTGTTCTCTTTGACGCGAGGATATCTTGGCGGCTTATCGCAAGTCCCTTCTCCGAAGTGGGGTTGTCTTCCTCTTCACTCCAAGCCACGGAGAAAGGATGATTGGTCCACATCCCTATGGTAGGCATGTACAGATACATATGTTGACCTGGTCGGAAAGTCCAAGGGCGGGCCATCTTCAGAGTCACCCGTAAAGCATCTCCGGGCAACGCTTCGACGACAGCCTTTGTTCCGCCTCTCCCGACATTGCGGTAGATAAGGGTGGCGAGACGAGTGAAACGCTGTAGAGAATAAATCATGTGGTCTGTGTCCCAGAGTCTGACCACTTACCTCGACCGCCCACAGCACAATGGCGACGAGCAGGAATTGCTGCTGGGATCGGTCCTTCAAATGGAACCACAAAGCAACGAGAGCCAAGACGACCAGCGCGATGTGCAGGTGTAAGAATGTCTCGTAAAACGCATGCCGGACAACCGACAGCGACTGGAAGAAAATCACGACGAATGCAACGGCGGCCTGAACCCTATGTCAGTCGACCAACCCTATCCAGGCAGACAGAATAACATACAATAAACCCAGTCATGATCAGCTGGGAATCACTGATTGCTGCCTGGACAGATTTCCAACCAGCTAATACCTATCAGCGGCGTATCATGACACATGAAGCAACACTTACTGAGGTGGACCTTGGCAGCGCCCAAGGCAAGCATGTGAACGACAGCCTCCGCCACCGCAATCCTACCGAACCAGCGATGGACCAGGTTGAAGTTGTCGAACGGGATGTTCAATAACGCAATGAGGGGGTTGTTTCGGGCGGCCAGCACGACCAGAGGAATGAGGTTGACGACGGCAAGACTCCCGGCTCGGTTGCGGAGGACGCCAAGCGTCTTCACATAAGGTTGGTGAAAATCGATGCCAACCAGGCAGAAAGCCACATTCAAGCCAAGGACACAGGCAAGAAAGACGGACTGAAACCGAGTGGGAAGCACGCCCATGTGCAAAGCCGAGGATAGGCGAAATTCCTGATTGTGGCGCTTGCGAAACGTTGCTGCGTAGAGAACATGTTCTTTGAAGGAAGCGTACAGCGAATTGGGCATCATGAAGTACTTCTGGGTCGGGTTGTTGAGACAGGTAAGTGTGCGGACGTAGTGGACGGAGAGAACGATGGCTCGATAGAGCGCCAGGGCACCGACGACGGCTGCGAGACAGATCAAGATGCGCATGTCGAACGTCCATGTTGTAATCTCTGCCGGCGAGGAATCCTTCGATGGCACCTCAGCGCCCGATGCCAGCGTGGCAGCGACCAGCAGCAGCCATGGTGAACATTGCGGATGCATGATGCTTGCGGCCACGAGTCTGCCGAATGGATCTTAATTGCGTCGACGAGGTGTCAAGTTGACGAAACTGATCAAGAAGCGTCTTTCCCTCGGCGGAAGAATTCCCAAGTCAGCGCGTGAGACGGTCCACGAGGCAACAGGTGGGACAGCAATCCGTTTCGGTATGAGCGTGGTGGGAGAGGGTATATAAGGTAGAGAGAGAACTGTCTGTCTACCAGCGGGCGAACCTAACCAGAGGTGTTTCCCGGGGAGAGCTCGAAGGATTCAGAAAGGAAGGTAGAGCAAGGGTTGAATGAGAGACTAAGGTAGCTGGTACCCCTAGGTACTCAGTTAAAGAAGGAGGATTATGTCGGACATTGTCAAGGTTGAGGGATTGTGAGATACTGTATGATCAAGTAAGGTAGGTCTGGCGAAGGAGACAGGGTTAAGGTAGAGTGAGTGGGAGAGGTACTGGAAGATAATACCTGAGGCAAGGTGGAGGGGTAGCTACTAAAGGAGTGAATGAATGAGTGGATGAACTGAACTTGAACAAACGAAGAACTAGATAAGGTAGAGAAAGAGCAGAAAGAGCAGAAAGAGCAGAAAGAAGATGCGATCACTTGGATGCCAGGTAGTTAGAATGGATTCTTTCATAGGAGGGAGGTTAGGACGGAGACGGAGGAGGCGGAGACAGCTTAACGTTAACGTTAACGTTACAGTAACTAACTAGCGAGTTCGTTCTCGTTCTCGTCCTTGATCTGGATCTGGATCTGCCCCCGGCACGGAAGCGCTTGACTTGAAACAACCCCCGTCGACCTTCATTAATCATTAATCATTATTCATTAATCATTGATTCTCATCTCATTTGATATTCATTGCCTTGCTTCACCTTATGCAACTCATCCCGAAATTTGTGTAAACACACTAGGTACTCTGGCTGTAATGTACCTACTTTTCAGCGACACGATCAGTTCCACAATTAATTAGATACTTGTCGCTGATATCAACCTCCTCAGTCCTCACCCTCAATCTCAATCTCATTGTAGTGCCCTCCGGGAGTTGACACGACTACAGTATGACGACCCCGTAACCCCCGGACGCAACAAATGAAAATGGACTCCCGTAATTTCGAACACCACCTCGAAACTCATACTACACCTTATTACCTTGGGTACCTTACAGTGTCCACCCATATGAATTCTCCGTTGCTATCGCGCCCGAGACCTCGGATCGTTCTGATGGCGTGGATGTTACCGTGTTGAGTAGGTAAGGTACGTACGACTACTATCTTGCTTCTTGCGAGCACAGGGGGCGGACACCGCATGAAATATCTTTCAGAGATGCCGAATTGAGATGGAGTCACCGACCAATCTCGGGGCTTGTTCCTGCCATGCACACTTCACCTACCTCTCTAACTCCGACGGATACATCGATGTTGTGGTGGTTTGAACCCCCAAACGTCGGGTGCCGAATTGCCTTCTGCGTCCACCCCACTTCGAAGACGCCGTTTCTCAGCCCTAGTAGCGAAGGGACGGCTGCAAGGAACCGTAGTGAACGAGACATGGCTCCGTAGCAGCGGCCGAATTTCGTCATCTACCAGGGGAAAATCGACGGTGATACACCTTCCAGCCCGTCAAAATAAGGTAAGGATTCGTATCTATCTAATCCTTTCCAAGACTGACATCGACGCCCTGCACCGCGTACCGCGTTTCCTCTTCAAGGCATCCCCGGGCTAGGCGAGTAAGCCGGGGTGATTGCTTCACAGCTCTGAAGCTCTGATCAAATCTGTAGCGGGGAGGATGTCATTGATCTATCATGAACGGACGAGGTGGAGTGAAGATACCCAAGGACTTTAGGCAGCTTCTGACCTACTAGGCAAGGTACTGCACCTTACCCTCAGGTATATTAGATTATTGCCTGCATGGAACACAAGCATGCGGGAGCTACCGCGAGGCGTCGACGACGGATCGAATCGATTAGGCACTTCCCAATGGACGGGATCGACCAATATCGCACACCCAGTGACTTTCGACTGATGTCACCATGCCTCAAATTAAAGACCTGCACCCTCGCAAACGAGGCCCCTGAGGTGCAAGAAGAGATCACTTTATTAACTCTATCAACACCTGAACATTATCAATCAACCCAGTAGGTGAGAGTGATAAACTTTGAGAGTGAGAGCCAGGCCCTACCAGGTCGATAGCTGCCCACGTGCGGTCGTTCCTCTCAGCGGATACCCTGATTTATCAGATATTAAGGTAGCATCACACTGCTTATCAAGAATGAAAGAAAAACAAACTCCAAAAATGCCAAAACAACTCAACGACACCGACGTATCCTAGCACGACGGCCCCGGGTACCCCTGGACCCGTTCAAGTAACCTCCACCTTCTAGAATATTCCAAGGGGCTGCTCAATATCGATATCAAAAAACCCAGAATGCCTGTACCCATGGATATCTAATGACAAGGAGTCCAAAGAACGCCTCCGTACGCACAAATCCCAAAACCTCGACTTACATACCCAATTCATCCTCGCTCTCGTCCTCCAAAGCCACACCCACAACCATAGGCTGGCGCAAAGCAGGCGGAAAGCGCAAGGGCTGACACTTGGACCTTCTCAGGGCCTGCCTCGAACCCCGACTTTGCGAGAGACGGGCCGATCCCAGAACGGTGATTCCTCGCTTCCACCCTCGCGACTTCGACTGCTCTCCAAAGGAGTCGAACGCGGCAAGCTCGTCTTCATGCTTGTCCGCATGCAACTTCCAGCTGCCGTTGGGACCTGCATCGGGTATATCCGTGCGCAACGACCGTGCCTGTCCATCCGTGCGTAGTTGTGGCAGTATACGGAGTATACGACCCGCAGTGTTAGCGTGCTGCGTGGTGAAGATATGAGTACCGTCTTGTTTTGCGAGGCTGTTCGCTGCCCTTTTCGAACCACGAGTTGAGATCACATGAGACGTGTCCTCCGATCGTATTGTTGATGCCTTGGAGTTGACAGGAGGAGCCTCTCGATGAAGTTGCGGGCACGGTTGACGATAATCTTTGCTAAACAAATCAGAGAGCTTATGCGAGGCACTGGGCTCCTCGTTTGTGATCTTCGGAGTCCTTGCAATCCATTCACAAATCCCCTCCTCCCATCTGTAGCCTTCAGGAGGATCCCCGTCACTCTTGTGCGGTGTCTTCGCAAAATTCCGTACAGACACATGACTATCCTTCATGACACGTTCTTCCACCTCTAACGCCCACTCGATATGCCAGTGATTGCCAGTGTCCTGCGCATAGTCCTTGGCAGTTGTCAAAGCGAAACAAGCAAACAGCTGCCGTGGTTCGTTACTTATAGCCTTATCGCTGGCTATGGATGCTAGCCGATTAGTGAGTTTCTGAAGGTGGTCAAATTCCTGGCCGGGTGATGCTTTTGCACAGCATCGGGCGACGGACAACACCACGTTTGCCACCTGACTCGCTGTCTCTGGCTCGTTGTGTTCGCATAATATAGTCAGGGCTGCTATGTTGTCAAGGATCCTTGATGATCTGGGTTCCAGGAAGCCCGGTTGATACCCCTGCCACTCCTGCGCGACCAAGAGTAAAACTAGGAAGACGGTGACAGTTCGTCGGCGGTAGATTGTAGAGATAATATCGTTGCTGCTGAATCTACACGTTAAGTCCAACTTTCGGAGAATTTCCAAATTCAGCCTTTCCAGTAGGGCACATGCAGATTTGTTCGAACCTGGCAGCTTGAAAAGATGCTCCTCTTGAGTCTTGTCACGTTGAGTGATACTGATAGCGTACATGATCGCCATAAGACTCGAGATGGTGTTGTTCAACGCACTACTCAGGCCAGCGTCCGCATCTCCGGTCTTTGTCAGTCTATCCGTGAAAGGCATTGCAGGTTCCGCAATAGATCCCCGTTTTCCTTTACACCCGGTCAAACGATCTTTCTGTGTTGAGCTCGATGCAGATCGATCAGCTAGCCCGCAAGCAAGCATGACAGCGGTGATGAGCAATTGAGCGGCATCGCTGTAATCCTGGTCACCGTGCGAAATTGACTGGACCACACGGCCCCATGTAGGGGCAAACTCGGTAGTAGCCACCCATTCGATTGGTAAAAGTCGAGTGCGCAGGAGCCTTTCGAGTTGCCGAAACTGGAAGCCATGACAGCCTGACCGACTCGCGAATACGTCAAGGGTCCCCAGGCATGCAGTCGCGTTGCTATCGAAGAGTTTGCTGTAAACGCTTGAAGGGCGAGAGACAACATCCAGGCTTGAGATAGAGGAGTCAAGCAGGTCTTCGGCCTCGTCGAACGCCAGAGCATGGATGCACAGGAAGACTAGCCCGCGTCCAACAATATGGTCAATCAAGCCTTCCCTTATCGCATCACCTAGCATCGCCACTCCATGAGCTCTTACTACCTCTCTTAGAGGCTTCCAACCTTCGCCACTTGTCGACCCCATGTTCTCTAGATGATTATACACCTCAGAACAAACATCGACGTCATCGTCATCGTCTTGAGACTCATGCCAGGATTGTTCCGCTGCAATGTAATCCGGTACCCTCCGAAGGCATACGGAGAACAACGAGCGCGCACCGCAGTTCTGTGGTCGCGTGGACTTCTCTGTGCCTTTCAGAAGCGCATCGAGTCCATTATACAATCCATCTATGAGCATCCAACGCGACGGTGTAACGACTTTCTTCAGCTTTTGTCTCATGTCAATGGGCACCGGGTCCAATTCACATATCCTTGATGAATGGTTCTCCAGCTTCCGACGTTTCCTCCCTTCCGCCGCATGTACGCCGGACCCGTGGTCCTGATCTGGAGCTATTATATCTCCTGCTGCCTCTTGTGCGGTTGCGTATGGGCGGGCTTTCTGAGTGATGATCGGCGTTGCGACTGTCACTTCGCCAGGCAATGAGCAAGGCAGATGTGATTCCTCGAAGTTCTTTTTGTGGACTTGATTCCCCGTTGTTCGGCTAGAGTATTTGTGTTTGACTCGTCTTCTCATAACGGGACTTGGCACCCATTCCGGATCACCCTTTGCACTGGTTTCCGCCACAGCGCAGCATCTGATCGGTGAGCAATATTCCTGTGACGGTGCTGTTTTCCTAGACTTGCCCACTGGCCTGGGAGATTGGAAAGTCGGGTATTCCGCAACTGGGATACTCGGCTTTGTGTTATTGCTTTTCCGAAGTAGAAGTATTCTGGACGCTATGGGGCGTAGAAGACGATTGCATCGTGCTGTAGTCCATGGCACTTGAGCGTGAAGGGGCGAATGGTCGGCAAATGGTCGTCGCGGTCGTCGTCGCACAGGGGTGTAGCCTGGCAAGGCGTCCATTTGGCAGCGGAATGCAGCAACTCATAAGGGTGATTGACCGTACGGAAAAGTCATAGATTCAACTGGGCGTCTTGTAAAGTTCGAGGAGAGTTTTGAAGCTATGCCAGGGAGCAATGGTACCATGCCACTGAGCAACGGGTGTTGATGTCGGATGCGTTTCTGTTGCTTGTCTAGATGTAAACATTGTCGCGGAAGAAGCCGAGGTCAGACCCCAACCCAGATTTCGAGTCAACGACAGATAGCGCTATCTCTCAAGGATTCAGATATCGGTGCTCTGACCAGTTTGGTCTGATCTTTAACTACATAGCTGCTCTAGCATCGAGATCTTGTCGTCAATACGGGTGAGAAGCAGTCAAATCATTGCAAAAGGTCCGTATACTTTGCTGAAGGAGCATTGCAAGTTCTTCTACATTTATCTCATCTTTCACTGAAGCGATCGAATGCTACACCCATTATTCAGAAGCATTGATCTTTAACGACCTTTGTGTAAGATTCAATCCCATTCAACGACCATGAACAGTGCGGACGACCTACAAAGTTAACATCCGAGATTTTAGGATCCCGGGTATCAATGAATTGAACAGGTAGTGTGCACGATATCGTATTTGCCCCTATCAACTTATGTCATATTCCAGTATTATACGTCCCTCAGTACTATACACACACATATGTGCTTCTTCGGCCCCCTATCCTGCTAAGTAGTCCCGCCAGCCAACCGCCAGCCCTCCGGAGCCGCCAGCCCTGGCCACCTCTTCTAAACACCGACGACATTTTCCAAGAGTCCAGACCCCCGGTGTCACGTCCATGGTAACGGCTCTTGGCACAAGAGGTGACGCAGCCCCCAAGATTGCCTTCAAGCAAGGCTCCAAGACATGTTTCAGGCGTGTGATCCGTCTTCAGCCCTGCTGTCCCGTCCACCCGTTGAGTAGCACCCAGAACATCGACTGGTGCGACACACCACACGGACCACGTCTCAACTTTCATAACGCGGTACGACGACTTGAGTAGTTGCCCGTTCAAGCTTATGCTGGCGGGGCTGCCGTCGCTGGCGGCAGGAGGTTCCCAAGGAAGACGACCAAGACGGCGCAGTATCTGTGGACAGGTATACATTCAGGTCGGTTCTTTTACGTAACGCGTTTCTAGAAGATAGAACGGGTAGGAAATCTAGAGAAGAAAGACATGCTCGGCCCCGGGTATTTAAGGGGCAGAGGTGCTGGAGAATGCGTAAGGAATCGAGTAACAGTACGGATACAAATACAGATGTAACAACGTGGTACGGATTGGAGCCGAATGAAGTCTAATAAGAGTATATTGAAGTCAACCTCCCCGCCGTTGTCCGCTCCAGTGTGCTCAAGATTATTACGAAGAAAACGATTCGTGGCGACTTCATGCTTTGGCGCGAGCGCCCACTCCGTTTGCGATGTAGATGCCAGAAGCTCAAATTTGCGCTTCCCCATCTCTCCATTAACAAAAGCTTTGCTTGCAAAGCAGCAGTCAATGATAACGAATATGTCAGTGTCCGGTAGGCGCAGAGTGTATAGTATATCATTGAAGAATGCCCGGGGGTCGCCATCTTCGTCGCCTACTGATTTCCTACAGAGGCGCATATGTCAGAATAGCAACCCCTTTGGGGGATGTAGAATCATCACGAACGCTGCAAGTTTCAAAGCCTGAGTCTCCAATCCAGTATAAGCGTGGCCACTGTAGTAGAGAATCATCAAATTGTTTGGCCCATTGTACTCATGGGCGAAATCCGCGATTTTCCTCTGCAACCCCGTCTCAGACTTCTCCGACGGTATTTCGAAGGTTTGGGTGGTATAGTGAAATCTCTTCTCAAATATCTCTTGGAGGCGTTTGACCTTGATCCCAGCATTGTTTAGCAGATACCCCTGGATCATTGTTGGTGAAACGTACTTCTAGAGTTTTGCAGTCCATATCATCGCTCTCCCATGTGAGGAGCAAAACCCCAACTTTCTCATATTCACGGCCAGTACGATAATGACCCGCAATTGTCTTGTTAAATATAAATTTAGCATCAGGCTGACCAAGGACGTTTCGAGTAGCTTTAGGTGGAGCTTCCAAATGTACGTCAAGCGTGGCCATCCGTAAGGAAGATCAACTGCTCTCTCTGAAGACAAAATGTCTGAGGGTCGACCGTTTGCGGGGAGTCCTGACCCTTATAAGGCTGCCGCGTACATTACGGGCCCCTTCAGGTGGAATTGCCAATCATTTCAGTCAATCGTTGGTTCAGACCTGAAAGCAGGCCTTTATGGAGCTTACCTAAGGTCATCTCTGCCGCTTGCTTCTCGTGCTTGAGTGGGGGCCGGAGCCTCATGCTCCTATGTTACGGCTGATAACTAGGAACACTAGCCCTTTAAATAGCACAGGTAGCGGTCTCATTGTGGGACTATTGGTCTCCAAAAGATATCTTGCAGATCTTCACGAAACTGACTGCAAGACGAAGAGGGACCCTGCTCAATGACGAAAGTGCAGACACAATTCATCAAGGACGCTGACTTCTCATCGCAAGCTGTGTGTGTTCAGCATACAGATTCTGGTGGTTGGGGTTACCGGAGCAAAAAACGGTGGAACCTCATATTTGTAGCTCTCATTTCGGGCAGCGCTCCTTCGACATGAATTGACAGGAGGCTTGGATGTGAGAAGAAAGCACCCGTATCCAAGAATTGGTCATCATGTTCAGAATTTACTCTACCTTACTCAAAAAGGGTCTAGAAAACTGCAACACTTACGAATACCTGGTAAAGACGGGTCTCGGCATCATGATTGCCTAGGTACCGTACCTTACCTTCCTCCCCGCAGTGTGAGAGCACCGTTCTGGACATTGTGGTCTGTTTTTGGAAGTAATAATGGCTCGACATTCTGTCTACTCTGTCTACAGTACTCTGTCTTTCTGGTACTGGTTCGATCGTCATGACCGTTGCCACTAGTCAATCAGAGCTATCTTATCTCCGAGTGCACAGAGACGGTGTTGATCCTCTGTGATGCTGTCCTTGTGTTATTGGGCTCGGGTTGAGCGGGAAGAAAGTGGTTGTCGATCATCTTGGGCAAGCTTGACCGTTGTCCGCTAATGACTCTCTTGCAGACTCATGCAATACACATCCAAAAAGAAATGGCCGGCAAGAAAAGATACCACGATCGCTTTGACGTATCCCGGCTACCATGGGTAGATTGCCGCGTTCCATCTCAAATGCTTCACACTGGAATTACTTAAGAGATGTCAGTAAGTCAAGAATGTTTTCTGACGCCCATCAGCCATAGCAGAAGCACTGATTGATACGGCGTCGTTGGCTTTACGGTATTGCAGTTATTGGAATCGTCCTTCAACCTTCGGTGTGGCCTTGAAGCGCAGTGGCTAGTCAAATTCCTCAGATGAAGCCTACACAGTCAGCGAAATGCTGCATCTGCAACAAAGCTGCAATGCAGATCACACCCGTGGCGTCTTCCAAGGCGCTCTCTATAACCATCAGGCTAGCGGAGCCCTCTCTATTCCTGCGCGGTTTTGAGGCCCACGACGAACAAGAGCATAGCACAGCGATGCTAAGAGGTACTTTGCTGGTAAAAGTAAACAAAGCTACAAAGATCAGATCGATAGGGCTTAGATTCAGTGGCAAAGCCCTCACAATTTGGCCTGATGGTATGAGCAAAGCTACGCCAATCCTAATCTTCATCGCCGAGATGTTGGCACTGTCATGGCTAGGAACTTGAGGAGTTCTAACTCGAAAACCCCTAGGAATCCCACCCGAACACCGAAGGTTCTCAGAAGAGAAATCTCGGATGGAGCATGCATGGATCTTCTTTGACGCTCAGTCTCGACCAGCAGGACGTTCCATGTCCGCAGACTCCGCCAGCCTCTATGAGCGGGGAACTGCCCGGCACTCGACCGAGAAGCCCGCACGGTTTAGAAACCCCTTAGGTGATGCCACAAGGTCATCATTAGACTTGGGGGAGCTGAGAGGTTTTATCAACCGGCGTCTCTCACTTCAACCAAACAGGAAGAAATCTCGAGGCGCACGGACTTTACAAAACGACTCTACCACCGATTCAACAGGTTTTGAGCTGTTCCAGCCCGGGGAATATGTCTACGAGTTCGAGTTGCCCATTGGGAATGACATGCCGGCATCCATCAATGTTCAATACGGCAGCGTGAGGTGGGAATTAGAAGCTGTGGTGGGGCGGGTTGGGTGGTTGTGTCCCAACCTTTCGGGCACGAAGGAGGTAACGCTGGTTCGAGTGCCCGGGGAAGACTCGGTTGAACGGACTGAGCCCATAGTGCATCGAAAAGTCCGGGAGAACTGCCTTCGGTATGAAATCGTTATATCAGGCAAATGGTTTGCCCTTGGCTCGCGGATACCGATCACATTTACGTTTACCCCGTTGGCGACTGTTCGGTGCCTCCGGGTCGAGATGATTCTGACGGAGGAAGTCGAACGTTTCGCGAGCGACTCGAAATGTCTTCCGTCCCGAACTCTCAGGTCTATACGTTTGCTCGAGAGAGACGAAGGCGGTACCATGTCTAGCGCTTTTCCTGGCTCCTCAGTACAGACTTTCTTGGCCGGAAAACCCCATGATAACAAGCATGAGAAAGATGCTCCGCAGGTAACGATAGCCCAACAAGACAACACCCTTAATAATTCAGAAGCTCGAACGGAGATCGCCCCAACAACTTGGGACTTCATGGTTCAGTTACCCAGCTGCGATATAATGAAAGAGAGTGACCGGATCCACGTCGACACCCTATCCAGTCATATCCAAGTCCGCCACTGGATGAAGGCACGTCCAGTCTCCTACGACAGCCCTGCGATGCAAACTGCTGATTTGTAGCACAGGTCAACATGTTCCTTGACCTTCCAGACCCTGATGATACCCTAAATCGCAAACATCAGAAAATTACCGTCAATTTCCCCATTCGCATCCTTTCCTGTCACGCCACCCCCGCTAATATCGACCTCCCGGCTTACAGCGAGCCCGACTCCGTGAGCACCATTAATAACGGATCTACTCCCTCATCGCAGTCACCGCACTCAGATATCGATTGTGATTCAGCACCAGTACAGGTGACTGACTGCAATGACATCAAATTTGCAGCCCGACAATCATATTCACCTCCAGCGTACGAAAGCCTCATCACAAACGGCGCATCTGGACGATGATATTAATATTAATGTCGGCCACAGTGCATCCCACCATCTACAACAGGAACGTCATGGACAACCCACCCGGGCATCTGCATCACAGGCCCTTCAGATCTGCCATTTCTCACGCACCACCTCGAGAGTCATTTTGCTCAACTTTGTTTATCTCAGAAGGATCCATACTTGTGTTTCCCTTCCCTCGCAGTTCCTATGTCCACCGGGGTACACATCATCTGTGCTCTGCCATCTGACAAGCAGCCACACTTTTTTGAAGCAGTCCTTAATCCCGGTGGCTCCAATTGGATGAGTGGAATGATCGCTTGGAGATGTATGTGCAGGATGATGTGCCACTCAAGGATGAGTATGCAGGAAGATTCATGGAGTGTCAAGTACCGAGAAATATGGCACACCGAAGGTGTTTCTTATCTCCGAGGCCAACAAGGAGGCGCATTTCTCTGTTCAGGTCTCATTGTGCGGACTGATGGTTCTATTGAAAAGATCAAGTCAAAAGCAAATAATGATATCCAATCGGAACAAAGTTGTCGGTTTCGAGAACTATATATCCTTCAACTTCGTACACAGACAACTATGACGACGCAGTCACAACTCCAACAACACGAGTCGGTAACTAAGGTATCGAAAGTAGAAAACTCAATTGCCATTAGAGTACTTTGTAACTGCACGGTTGCATTCACGGCATGAATACACGAACAAGGGAGGTTGAAGGCGTGTGCAAAGCTAAGGTATAGTAGTAACAGCTTACCTGTACCTTAAGAAGCCTTGGTCTCTGTTCTGATAAAATATTAATTATAAAATATTAATAATAAAATATCAATAATAAAATATTAATAATAAAATATTAATACAAATCATATTGGAGTACAAGTACGAATTACCTTAGGGTTCTAAGACTGTTCACATTGGTGTGCTCGAGTACCTCAACGGCCAAACTGCATCGCCGGAAATGCCGGGAGACCACTTCATGAGGTCTAACTTAACTTATCTTTAATCATACTACCTTATCTAGGGGTGACGCAAAGGGCGTTGGACAGACGGGTCGTCCGCCAATGCTTAAGAGCGATAAGGTTTTTCTACACAACCCTTGCCTACCGTAAGTACCTGTACGTGTATTTAGGTAGGTACGGTAGGTACAGGGCACGGATAGAGCTCCGGAGCTAAGCTAGGCCTTCTCACCACGCACAAACTTCGCATTGCCTCTCACTGGTTAAGGTAAGGTAAGGTAGAGAAGCCTATGACCTAAGTGACATTCAACTCTCCTCTTCGCCCAAAGATCATATCGACCTGCGACCTTCCTGAAACCTTCATTATGCGTGCCGTTCACAGACTCAACAGCAGGTCACCATGGATATCAGACAACCCCCAATGACCCTCGCAAACGGCCGGAAGAGAAGGAGAGTGCCCAGAGCTTGCGATGAATGTCGACAGAACAAGGTCAAATGTGATGGGAAACAGCCTTGTCTGCTCTGCATCTCACATGAGTTCGGTGCGTAACGCTGATGCAATGATGCTGCTGCCTCTGTAGCACGCTGGGTCACCTCGACTAATGGTCAGCCTCAGAGTGCACATATGACCGGCCTTCTTGTAGAAACCGAAAATTCCCCGCTACATCTGCCGAGGCAATTGAGAGTCGGTTGCGGCAGATTGAGACGACGTTGAATGCAGTCGTCGATCGTGGATTGACGCAGATCCCTATCTCGCAGGGCGGCCAACTCGACTCGAATGTGTCCGTATCTAGTCACGAAGCTCTGAAAACCTCCTCGCCCGAAAAAGAGCGTCTCGAAGTTACCTTGGACGCAAATGGCCGGCTCGAAATCGATGACGACGGCCACCACAACTTTCATGGCCATTCTTCGGGGTTTGCATTCTTGGCTCAGATCCGGCAGAAGTACGAAAATCTACTAAGTCAAGATGTCGAGCCTGGCAACACGGCAGAATCACAGCCGGCCTTACCCCAGATCTTTGATTCGCGCCAGTCGTTTGGCATTCCGGTGGCACTCGTTCCGCCAACTCTGCCGTCCAAAGCGGTTGCCAAACAACTGGTGGAGTCCGCCTTGGAATGCGTCTGCTCTCTATCACGCGTTGTGCACCGACCGACCTTTGACTTCATGTTCAACCGAGTATACGATCTTGGGGCAACCGAACATGGCGTCGAGGAACTCAGGTTTCTACCTTTGCTCTACGCGGTCATGGCGGTTGGGTGTTATGGATCCTTGCTCGACGAAGACAAGACCGAGAAGACTGGAAGCAAGCGCACGATGGCTGCTGGGTAGGTTTTCCTAAAAAGCAGGGCATTGACAATCGTTCGACATACTAATGTTATTTCCAGGGTGGAGTTTTTCCTGGCGGCGAAGCAGATGACGGACATTGCAGAATGCCAAGACATCACCTCTCTTCAAACTCTCGTGTTTATAGTTGCTTTCTTGCAGTGCTCATCAAGAATGTCCGGCTGCTACACCTACCTGGGCATTGCTATGAAATCGGCTATCCGTATGGGTCTGCACAGACGTGTCGACGCGAGATTCACTCCTATCGAGCAGCAGACGCGACGCAGAATATTCTGGGTGATCAGGAAAATGGACATCTACGTCAGTACCATGCTTGGGTTACCGGGAAGCATTGCAGATGATGATATTGACCAAGAGTTGCCCCTTGATATTGATGACTCGTATATACTTGAACATCGGATGGTACCTCAACCGTTTGGGCAGTTGGCGCCAATGACCGCAACAAATGCACATATACGGCTGTTGGGCATCTTGAAGAAGATCACTACCTTTATCTATCCCATCAAAGGCGCGGAGCAGAGAATAGCCGGCAATAGCAGGGTCTACTTTGTCGATCATTCAAGGGTACACGAGATTGAAATTAGCCTTGAAACGTGGTTGAACGAGCTCCCCCAACCTCTGAAGTCTCCCGTTCAAACCTCGGAGCGTCTCGCAAGGTACGTGCTATACTTGAAATTACACAAACGTGGCTAATGTTGTCATACTCCAGTTGCTTGTTACGAACCTCGTATTTTCATGTACGGTTGCTTCTTTACCGACCATTCACGCATTACCTTTCCGATGCGGATGGAAGCAGTCGTTCTCAAGACCAGCCACAAGCTGCTGCGGCGGCCGCGTGTCTTAGCGCAGCCAAGCATATCGTGCATATCGCGGAAGAGATGAAGGATGGTAGTCTGCTTGCGCCCGGACACTGGTTTACCTTGTATGCGACGTTCTTTGCCGTCTTTTCACTGGTCCATTTCGTACTGGAGAATCCCTCAGACGCCAGGGCACCGGCAGTCTTCGAGGATGCCAAATTGGGCCGGAAGCTATTGGCCTCTTTCCACGATCGCAGCCCTATCGCGGAAAGGTGTAGTGTGTCGCTCAAGGTACTAGAACCTAAACCGATCTTGAACATCTCCATACTGATCGTAAAGCAGACCTTATTCGACAGACTTCCGGACACATTGGCGAGGCGTCTGCGAGAGACCTCCCTCCAGACTCGGCACGGAGGGTCCCCGAAATCCATGGGCTCGAGCCCAGAATATGGACTAACCATAGCCAACGACTATCTCCAGGATAAGGGATCGCCTGGAAAGCAACACGATAATCAGATGTACCAGACTCAGGGCTTTGCTGCAGCCATGCCGGTCAACTTGAACTTTACAACCGGTTCAGCACCGCAACCGATGGGTAGCAGCTTCAAGATCCATCCCGGCGGGTATTTCCCAAACACCCTCGGACCGCCACTGAATCTGGACACTCGCACCGTGAATCAGGGAAAGCAGGGGTTTCTCGTTCCGGGCTCCGAAGGCACGCAGCTTGCGAATCCTAGCACGACCCCTGCTCACTGGACGGATTCCCTCACCAACCCCAACCACACGGCGGCAGGCCTCACTCCGTATCTGCACTATCCCAACGGTGCGAGGGTACCAGCCGAGAACGGCATCACTTCGTCGTCCAACACGCACGTTCTCGACGGGTTTGCCGACACGGAGGTGCCGAACGCGGACCAAGATATCACCGGACTCGACTTTAGCGCGCCGGACCAAGACTCTTGCGGCGACTCCTGGAGTAGTTATAGCCTTGGAGACGGCTTGCTGCAAGGTAATGCAGGCACCGACATCAATCTAGCGTACTTCTTCAATGAGTATGAGTGAGGAGAGACATGGACGATTGGATTCGGTGGTCGTTAGACGGACCTCTCGACGGAGAGGAAACGTACTTGGATTGTTATTCTCAGCGCGGCGTTCCGATGCAACGGGCTTCTCTCCTCAACCGCGTTTGAACTCGGACCCAGACCGTGTTCTTCGGGAGCGACAGCGTGAGGATGGTTTAGCTTGTAACGACTCTTGACGTACGTTTGAATGGGATGAGTGGGTCATCATGTAATGAAAAATGAGCGTTTCTGACCGAAGTCTAGCAGAATGCCAGTACTAGAAAGACTGTAACGACTGTCATGGTGTTGAAAGTTGATGATGTAGTTTAACTACATACTACAGTACGTCCATGAGAGTGAGTTAGGGCTACGGCTTAGTAAATAAGTTGATTAGTAAACCAGCACATCTCGGGTGTCGGCACGGGGCAGAACTGATTGAATGCATCAGGTGCGGTACCTTAGGTAATCATCTGACGACATGCATAAAGGTACAGGGTAAGATAAGGTTATGCAGAGGTCACGTGTGTTTGGGCGGAATAATCGGGGTTAAAGCGTCCTGTACACACATAATGTAGGGAATCTATGACCCGAGTATATCGGCATCAAGATCCGCGACGCAGAGGTGCCTTAAGGTACCTTACGTGTACTCTTACTACTGTACCACCACGGTTAAGGCACAAATATGCCGGAAAATAAGGGAACCGAAGTCTGTGATTACCTCATCCCGCCTATCCATCGGTCCAAACGTTGCGTTACGCAACCTTACTCTTACTTTCCTGTAAGCTCTGCGTTCAGTGTTTGTTCGATATCCGGCTTACGCGGATTCTAACCGGACTTTTCCAAACTTCCCTTCAGCTTCCGGCTTCCGTGTTCCTGTGCGTTGGTACGCAATACTTTCTCTATCTACTGGTACCCTACTGTAGGTGAGGTACTCATACGACGACACCGGGCCGCAGCAATTGTCGTGATGATCCGCACACGTCAGTCAGTTGTGAAGTCGACTGTGCTATTGATCTTACATATAGCGAAGTCATGACTTTTTTTTCTTTTCTTCTGTTCTTCTCTATTTTCTTTTATATCAGGACCATCAACATCTATACTCAGAACAAAATAATCCCTCTCAATCTCAAGGAATAAAATACTTCCACTTCTTGCCCTGACAGTCACAAATCTTGGCAACGCCTGACATCATCTAACGGAACGAGCTCCGTTGCAAGGTCCGTCATCCCCCAACAACCACAACCCACACCCCCAATCTAACAGAACCACAGAAACAAATCAATCCTTTTCTCAAACCACATGCACCTCGCCCACCAACACAATCCCTCCACCATGCCCGCCACCACCACCACATCACCCCCACAATCCCCACGGCCATTTCACGCCCCCCTCCGAAAAGACCCCCTCAACCTCGCACAAACGACCTACCTCGCGCACACCACGCGCCAAAAACTCTCCACCGCCGCCTCCCACGCCGACCACGACCTGCGCGTCCTAGTCGGGCACGCCAACTTCCTCGACTCACTCCTTCTCGAGCTAGCCGAGGCGCAACGAACTCAAGACCGTCGCCCGCCTCCCTCTCCAGCGGCGGCGCCACAGCGGGTGGTCGCAGAGCCGAAACGGCGGGCGGACGGCGTCGACGGGGGTGTGGCGAGCAAGCCGGCGGATGACTGGGAGGTGTGGGAGAGCGATGGATCGGAGTCGGATGCGTCGGATAGCGAGTCGGGTGAGGATGTCGGGGAGGTTGGGGTTGCGACGGTGACGAGGGTGGGGCCGGAGAGGCTGGGTGCGTTCTTGGTTGTGGCGAGGGAGGTCGGTGAGGATGATGATGACGAGGATCATGGCGATTTGGCGCTTATGCGGACGTTGTCGCATTCGCCGCCGAGGTTTTTGGCCGATCCGTTTGCTTAGGTGACGTTTGGGGTGGTTTTCGTGGTGGCGTTATGTGCTCGTCCTGGGCTGGGCCAAGCAAAAGAAGTCAATGAGGGATGCGATCACGTGGCGTTGGTGGGGTGTGGTTGCTTGCTTTCGGCACCATATCCTGTGTGCGTGGATGTCTTTATGATCTGTATGATATCGGCTCGGTGATTGTAGTTCTAGTGTCATCATCCACAACTCTCACCGAAAATATGCTCGTAGCGTGCTCTTCACTGCATCCCTCCCCGTAACGCGCCCACCTGTTGTAAACAACAACAGCCCCTCTACCTGCTAAATGTCGTCGCTGTCGAGCCCCTCTGTAAGAGTGGGAGTCTTCCACATCTCTTTCGACGGACGCTTCGAAACTTGCGCTCAAAAAACTGTGATCGCTCACTCATTTGCCTGTTGACTGACGCGCGTATCCTCAAGTACCTCAAGCATACCTACAACCTCGCCCTCCTGTTTAGATATACCCGCAGCCAGAATTTCTGAGCAGATGTCGTCCGTCTAGTTTTATGTTTTCGTCACGGTAACTCACTGTACTTGGCATCGAGCCGTGTACGGGAGGTACCCCAGGTGAGGTATTTCGGGACGAAGACGCTTAAGCTGGAGTGGGTATTGCGGCTAAAAGCACCTTGTGCCCTACCAGGTTTTTTTTCGCATATCGTCGAACATCTCCATCGCTCATCACGAGCCAATGATGGGGTCTAGCCCGATCGAGGTTGTGGTTTCGGAACGTCGAACGTCACTGGGCAGGGGAGTGCTCCCTCGTTCTTAGGAGCGGGGTTTGTAGTTGCTTTGGACCATCATCGGTCAATGATGATGAATTGAGAGGTTAAACACGGGCTACCTCGTTGAGTGGGTTGTTGGTGGTTTGTCGTTCGCATCTGTGGCAGAGGGAGTGCTCCCCCATTTGCGAAAGTGATTTATCCTTCATTCACCGGTGATGAAGAGCGCCATTGGGTGGTGATGGTTCGAGAACACAGACAAGGTTGATCCATTCGAGAGGTTTTTGATAGTTGCTATCGAACGTCTCTGGCCAAGGGAGTACTCCCGCCCCACTTCATTTGAAGTGATCCATCCTTCATCGACTCATGATGAAGCGCTTCATCAAGTCGTGGTGATGAAGGGAATGCATATCTTCCCCTGCAAACTCAACTAGGACGCTCAAAGCATGCAGAAAGCGTCATGTCAATTTTGCCTCGGCTTGACGATGCCTTCATGCACGATATAGTAGACAATCGTACTATCCGTATCCACTGTTGCCAGCAGCACCCTCTTCCCCCCTCTCCTCCTCTGCGTCTTTCCCTTGCCCTCCTCACCTCTATCCCCCACTCCACCCTCCACCTCATCCCAATCCGGCTCTGGCGGCACATCCCCAACACCGTCAAATACCTCTGCGAACTTCCGCAGACTCCACTTCTCCCTCAGATGCGTCGGTAACACCCACTCTCGTTCCCTCCTCCCTTCCTCCCTTTGTTCCTGACCACCACGACCATTCCTCGCGCCGTTCCGGGCCTTCTCTTGCTTCAGCAACTCGACTTGCTCATCTGGATGGATGTAGATTCTTTGCGGCGGAAGGCCGGAGATTAGCGGTCTTGGGAGAGGGTTGGTGGATTGAGATTGGAGGGGCGAGTGGGTGTGGATGGTGAGGGCGGTCCAGTCGTGTTGGTGGCGGAGGTTGTGGAGGACTTGGGACGCGAGGTGGTGGTGATATGGTTCGTGGGTTTGGAATGCTTTTGTGGGGTTGGAGAATTGGATGAAGGAGGTCAGCGCTGATAGGGTTGGTGCCGATTGAATTGCTGGCTGGTCATGGGCGAGAGAGGGCGGCATGCTGCGTAGGTATTTACAGTGCCGAGGTGGGAACTGGCTTTGGAAGTATGTAGGAATTGGGAAGGTAAGGTACCTGGTAAGGGCTTTGATGGCTGAGTCAGCTTCACATTTGGGCGAGTCTGACGTTGATGAGTCTTTCGAGTGCTCTAACGTTAACTTTAACTTAGCCGACAGGGCTTGTGCATCAAGATAGTCACCCAACTTAGAAAAGATCGACCACACTTGTCTCTTTTCAATAACCCTCGAGTCCCTTTCTGGCGACTCAACGCTGGTACGGATGGATGGAGAAAAGCGCATTCGTTGCGCCTGCCATATGATTCGTAACTTAGTTCCTTGGCGGAAATTTGGGAGGTCTTCCATCATGGTTTATCATTCAATCTCTCATTACTGTTCATACATGTACATCTCCTCTCTCGCCTCTCCTCTCGTCTCACATCTCACGGGTAATAGCTTCGTCGTTTCTTGACACAAAGCCTTCTTATATTGCAACCTCAGTGCTGGGCCGAGAATAACGTCCATAAATCTTGCATCCTGTTCTTACCTTCTTATCTTATAGTCTCAGAGATGGTAGCCAGCTTCAAGAGTCTTGGATATTTGCCTTGCTGAATGGTTGACAATGACACGAATAACGCCTCGAACATGTTTATACCCTCTTACCGGTAGCCTCCTGATCACCTTTGGACTTTCCATTGCTCTTACGTTTCGTTCCAATCACCACTGCTATGCCGGTACTTGCGGGGAATGGCTGTTCCCTCTTCAAGCCCGCCTACATGTCATCGTTTGGTATTTCTGGATATCGATATCAGTCACCTTCCTGGCAATACGAGCTTTTCACCCCAAACTACGCCTGGTCCTGCGCCAGCCATTAGTCCACGGGAAACTCCCGGTCATTGGGAAGCAACTGGCGGTCAGTGGGTGTCTGGTCTTTATCTGGATCATATCATTATACGGCATCATCGTCGGTATCTGGTGGGTCCGATTGCGGGATTACTTTGGCGCCCGCGGTCGTGATGGTGGTATCTTCAATGGCAACAACAAACTTGCCGCCGTGGCATTGACAGGGCATTTTTGTGACGTTACGATGGGCATGGTTCTGATCCCGATATCCAGACACAGCGCCCTGGCTTCGTTCTTCAAACTCTCAGTCTCCACGACACTAGCCTTCCACATGATCATGGCGTACACTCTCTTTACGCTGGTGCTGATTCACGGGTTCTTCTACATTTCGTGGATCCCTGTATTCAACTCACTGTCGGAAAGACTTCGAATGGTGTATCCTGTCCTCAACCCGACATATCTATACAATGAAACCTGGCCAGGCTATTCTTCGTCACTGGGGATCTGGCGGGCTTCTCTCATTTTCACCGGTCTCCTAACCACCGTCATCTTCGGCCTGATCTTCATCACAACATTACCACCTGTCCGGAAGAAGCACTTCAACCTCTTCTACTTTACCCATCTCCTGAGTATTGTGGCTGTTATCATCATATGTCTTCACGCCAGTACGATGTTTTACTGTACCTCCCCTGGACTTGCCATGTGGCTTCTGGACTGGGGCATGCGACTGTACGAATTGAGGCAGGCTTTGCATGGTAACATAACCACATACGGCAATGGTTGGTATTGGTAGGGCACCTCAATCCCGAATCGATGCTCAGCTAACCCTTCATCCAGCCTATCGCTACCCCTGCCACGACACCGCTTGGATGGCTGCGCATGCACGTCGCCGCTCGCCCATTTCTACATTCATCATTCCGACTCGTCAACCCGGGAACTCCACCCCTTCACCACAATCACTCATCTCGCATCCCAAAACGCCATCACTCCCAAAAACAAGGACGACTTGACCATCCAGTTTCTCTTCCGCAAGCGCGGCAGGCCCACCGATCCAGTCCCCGCCAGGAAAGACGGGTTCCTGGACGCTTTCAGCTTCTTAAGCAAGCGAAAAACGCCGAAACTGCAGTGGACGAACAGATTGGCCGGTCTGGTCGATGACCCGGAGCCAAGGTCGAATACCGCGTCACCCTCAAATTCCGTAACACACGATCAGTCCAAATCAAACGCAGACCCACCCCCTTCAGCGCAAGGCAAGGAACACCCAACAGTCGATGTCCCCCTACGCCTCGAAGGCCCATACTTCACCCCAGTCGACCCGGCCCGCTACCGAACCGTCGTTTGCTTCGTCGCCGGTACGGGCGTGAGCGGCGCCATCGCCATCGCCAATGCCTTCACCGAGCTCGAGCGCGAACGCGCCACGCAGCTCAAGTTCCCCGGCGATACAGCCGTCAAAGCCAACCTGCATCCATTCGAAGGCCAACCGACGCAGATCTGGCAGCGATGCGTCGTCGTCTGGAGCGTTCGCGAAGAAGACTACGTCGATCTCCCCTTCCTCGAAGGTATGAGACCCTTTTTCCTACCCTGCTCGCAACGCAACCGTATCCCTATTCGATAATCTTGGACCGGTCCCGACTGACTGACTTGTTCTCGTTGTATCATATAGTGCACCCCGCCTCGAACCTTCAAGTCCAAATCCACAAAACTGGCAACAACCGGCCCCGTCTCGACATCGCCCAGACGCTGGCGTCGATCCGCGCCGACGGAGATGCGAAGGTAGAGGACTCGGTTTGGGTCTATATTTCTGGCCCGAATAAGTTCATCGAGGCGGGCGAGAAGGCTTGCAAGGCTGCGGCTGCCGGTGGGGGGGGAATCGGATGGTATGGTGCCCGGTGGGATATTTAAGAGCGGGTGGAATGGGATGAGGGGGGTGTGAGAGATGGGGATGGGAGTGAAGGTAGATATAGAGTGAAGCGCTGCTGGCTACTGGTTCTTAAGAAGCAGAGGAGGGGGGAATAACGTTTCCCCACCTGAGACGGTCGTGGCTGTCTTGGTAAGTTAATGTCGGAGTTGGTGCTTTCTACGCTTGTGAGAAAGATTGGTTGAGTTGATCTTTTCATTTGTGTCTTTGGCGCAATAAAGGTCTGGTAAAGCGCACACTGTACGCATCTTCAGCGTCTTATCTCTTTAGAATGACTTCGGGTAAAGCGCATAAGGAGATGCGAATGAGCACATTGTTCCCAGCACAGCAATAGCACTCCGAATCAAGTAGTGATTCTCTTGGATTATTACGATACACAAGGAAAACAGAACAGGGTATGTGAACTCAAGGAAAGCTTCTGCCTCTGCAAGCCACGTGCCCTACCGTCACCAGCAAAGCAAACAACCGCCGAACTCAACCCCAGGCAACCTCCTCTTTCGTCCTCCCTCTCGTTTCACAGCTCCACCGTCCCATCTCCACTGCCCGGCCTCACTAATTCGTAACACCCTCCACATCCCCAACCCATGCATAGGCCAACCCCGTCGCCCCCGCCGCCGCCGCCCATACCGCCGCCCAGCCCGCAGCACCCACGCTCTCGACACCCTCGACGGTCACGTACGTCTGCAACCAGGTATTAAAGCCACTAACCGCCACCAACGTCGCAGTACGCTTAATCAACTCGCGCGTACGCTTGCTGTATCCCCAGAGGTTATAGCGCAGCGTCTCCGCCAACGTAGCGGTAGCGGGATTGAAAGCGCGGGCACGGATATCAGCGAGATTCAGCCGGGCGCCGGTAGCGGGAGCGAAGAGGAACTCGCGGGCGGCGTAGCCGAGGGGGAGGAGGGTGCCGATCAGCAAGGGAAGGGCGGCCTTGTGGGCGGGGGCGATGGTGGGGAGGCCGTTGAAGTGCACGACCAGGTGCGTCGGCAGCCAGGTGCTGTAGCTGGCGTAGAGGACGACGCTGTAGATGCCGGCGGCGAGAAGCGTGGTGAGCAGGCGGCCGGGCACGTCGTTGAGGATGGAGCGGTTCGCGACGCTGCCTTTCGGGGCGTGCAGGGCGTGCGTGGGCGAGACGGGCCGGAGCAGGCGGAAGGGGATGTAGGTCGTTGCGAGGTCGATGAGCAGCGAGGTTAGGGTTGTGCTGGGGTGGATGTTGTAGAAGGTTTGCAGGAGGTAGAGGGTTGGGAGGTGCGAGAGGCAGGTTAGCGAGGCGAGGTCGTAGCCTGGACGTGTTTAGTGTTGGGAACATCTCTGCGTGTGTTCTTGCGAGGTTTGGGCAGCTCACTGTCGTACTCTCCCCACCAGCCGATAGCCAATTCGACGGTCCTCCACCCGATCAGTTCGCCCACCTCCGACCACTTGTTCAGGCTCCGGCTGACGGTGGCCAGGTCGCCTGCCGTGTAGTCCGACGAGAGCGAGTAGAGCAGCGACGACAGCGACAGGCTCAGCGTCACTAGCAGCGGGAAGCGCAATGCTGCTGGGAGCTTGGACGTTGGCACCGCGGCCGGTCTCGAGCTGACGGCTACCGTGTCGTTTGACATTTCCTTCCGGCGGACCATCGTGATGACGTCGTGATGATGTTTGTGTGAGATGATACGTGCGACAGAGTCACCGAGAAAGTGTCGATAGTTCTGGTTTCTGGTGGTTGGTATTTTGAATGGGGGTCGATAATCTGGAGGGCTGGGATTGGGATTGGAATCGCGCCGGCTTCGCGTGTTTTCTTTAGTCAGGTACGAAATACATATGTCTTATGACGTAGCGAGCTGATTGGTCAAACCCTTTTGCGCGGCTTAACTTAGATACGGCTTAGCCTTGCCAAAACAGCACCCTGAACCCTAACGTTATATGGAGTTGCTTTCAGTCCCGCAGTCCCAGTCTATTTCTACTTTGGGATTTCTGTCCATGTTACTGTCACTAACTGTCTGTACTGTTCTGTCTGTACTTCATTCAAGTTGTTATATGCCGCTGCAGTTCGCTTGGTGAACGTACCTTATGTAACGAAGAGTATATGAGTTCTGATTGCAGCTTTCTCTTGGCATCTAAGATTTCGCGCAATTCGTTCTAATCCACATGGCAATGGCACGAGGATCATACCGATAGCATTCCTTTGAATCACCCAAACAAAGCAGCCTGTTTAACCATCACGCTTGGCTGCATCCTCATGGAGCACATTACTTGCAGCTCCCAGACCAAGGGTAGCAGTGGATCGATTCAACAAGCCAAGGGACCGGGCACGGAGGGTCGTCGGTGCAGGACAACCAGGACAACCAGGACAACCAGGCAAGGCGATCATGGTCCCGTGAACGCGGCAGAAGACGGTCCTGATAAGGCCCGTATAAATTTCATATTATTTAAGCTGTTCGAGAGCGCTGCTACGACGTCTGCTTCCTTGACCATCCCTGGGTACGCGAGCACCTACACGACCAGGACCTTTAAGAGCCAGACCTTGACACGCTCGCCATGGAGCCTGGCTGGTTATGACTATCATAGGTATTATAAGAATCTTGTTCTTTAGAAGATGGTAAACACCTTCACACACGGCGACCAGGTCCTTGAGCTAGCCGCCCTCTCGAGTCCGAATTCTTCGAATACTACAGAGGAAGAGGTGGACCATTGGCTACCACGGCGAGGAGTGTCCAAGAATTGACGCCATCATAGCCGGGTCTCTGCCTGGACATTACTATCTCCTGATAGGGGAAAAAGGTACTGGCAAATCCTCCATATCATTAGAAGAGGTGAACGGAGTGGGCATCTCAACGTTTGAAGCCTATTCAGACCTCGAGATTTATAGGATCCGTATAGGTAATGCGCTGGATCTCGAGTTCTACGAAGAGTACATGTTCCCACGCCTGTAGCTTCTCCTGGGGCTTACCTTCCACAGCTACAGTGAGGCCTCTTCAAGTATTAGGGAACCACGAGATACGACTGCCCTGCCCAATATCGAACTAGCCTGGCCATCGTCTAAGAGCAAAGAGACAAGAATACATTCGACTACTGCTGTAGTATAATAGTCTGCAGCTATTGTCCTAGCCAGAGCTTGAGTTGAGAAAGAGAACTCAATGGAATCGACTTAACGACCCCAGAAAGGCCATATCCTACCGCAGTTCCCGCTACACGAGCCATGACTATCATGACCCGAGCAGACTTCATCCAAAGCTATGATCATATCAACATTTTCATAATCGACTCTAACGCCATAGTTCGAGCGGAGTCGGTGCCGATGCAACATGCTCTTCGGGATATGCGCGACGCCGGATGATTAGAGGAACAACCAGGAGAGGACTCTGGACAGAATATTCGACATTAGAAGTCTGGGGAGAAACTAGAGAGCTGGTCGGCAAGGACCTGGTGGATCAGTGGAAGTTCAACATTACAGTACTCAGAGGGGGCTTTGACAAAACCGTTACCATAGCCAACCAGGATGAGTTGTAGTAGCTAGAAGCACGCAGGTTGTCTATGTCATTGGTGCTAAGCTTCTACGCAGTTTTCGTAAAGCTACAGTGCAGGCCCCTTAGTCTCCCCTTCGCCTGGACATAGATTCTGTTATCCTCCCCCCATGTCTCGTCGGACCCGATTGAGATATTGTGAGACTATCTGCAGCTGGACAACTATTATGGCTATTGCAGTCCTGTGAAATGTTTTAGCTTGTGCCTCTATGATTGAACTGGAACTGTTGATGATATCTTTAGTGTGGTTGGCGGTGATGCTTCCGGATGAGAGGAACAACTGTTTCTCCGCGCCTTTTCCCGAGATTGCCCGGCGCTAGATGTAGATGGGCTTTTTGCGATGGGCTGGATCCATGCTCGCTCAAGCTTTGAAGATGCTGAGAGACACTTTTTTTTGCTCACTCTAGTTTTTGTACATTATTACCACACGTCTTTCTTTTGAGCTGTCGACTTGGCTCCATTCTTTAAGATACCGTTGAGCATATCCTGGGGTTGCATCTAACTAGTACTTCAACATTCTGTTCTATAGCGGCATTCGGTAATGGCAGAGAGTAACGGTGACGTGAAGACACAACAAGGTGAGACGAACATTCTCATGTGCAAGTCACAAGACCTCATGCAAATCGAGATCAATTCTTCTCAATTGGCTTTGGTAGCGTTTGTTGACCTGACATGCCTTATGCAGAAAACATCCCACTCGAGACACACCCTTCCGGAGACGCCCAAAATGGGATCGACAAGTCGAGTGATAGTGTCGTCAACGACAAAACGGCGGAAATCGAGCAGGCAGCTGATGGTATTATCCTCGCGAGCTGTCAACTGCATCGGTGCGGAACCCAGGCTGATAACGGGCAGGCGTCTTTCAGGTGACCGTCAAGCTACCACATCGACCCCATCAAATCCAGATCATGGTACGAATACCACGGCCTACGATAGAGCAACTCTGACTATTCGCGTAGGTCTCCACACAGGAACAGGTGCAAGATCTCCGACAATCCATCGTCGAGCTACCGGAAACGTTCCAGTACTCCTGCTTTCACCTTGAACACAATGGCCAGCGCATCAACGATTTTGTTGAGTTGTCGGAAGTCAGCGGTCTATCTTCCGGTTCTGAGCTGACCCTGATCGAGGACCCGTACACCGAGAAAGAGGCTCGAATGCATCTGGTCCGAGTACGAGAGCTTATCGGGGCAGCAGGGGATAGAACGGATACACTATATGGCATATCGGCAGGAATCTCATTGCACGAAACTGTTACATCAGTAGATGGACCCAAAGACTCAGGGATACCGAACGGCAAGCCTGCGAATGACGCCAAAACAGATCGCAAACATTCCTTGGTCGATTACGACTTCGATGCTCCAGGCTCCCCAAATACACTGATACCACCGCCTCAGATTCCACCCCCGAAGACCATCAAAGCAATCTCCCTATCGTCATGGAATCCCCCGCCACATCACCTTCGCCAGAAAGGTCACCTCATGTATTTGCAGGTCACAACGAACGAGGGTGAACAGCACCAGATAACCTCCCATGTCTCAGGATTTTTCGTCAACAAATGTTCAAATAGCAAATTTGACCCTTTTCCAAGGGCAACGCCAAAGAACTACCACACTCATTCTCTGCTAGCTCTTATTGACGCCTTATCTCCGTTGTTCAATTCAGCCTTTACAGCCTTACAAAACCACAACAATAAGAAAGATCCGCTCGCCATGTTCCAACTTACAAACGCCATACCTTCCAGCCCATGGCTTGTTCCTTCGCCAACATCCTCGGTTGGCTCTCACCAACCAGACTCGACACGTGCACAAGAAAGCTATCTACTTGCAGGCACGGAGAATCTGGAAACATTACGCGACTGGAACGAAGAGTTCCAATCGACGCGAGAACTTCCAAAGGACACCGTTCAGGACCGAGTCTTCCGAGAGCGATTGACCTCGAAGCTCTTTGCCGACTACAACGAAGCTGCCGCTCGAGGTGCTGTACTCGTTGCAAGAGGCGAAGTTGCCGCCCTGAACCCTACAGAAGGCAAAGACGCCCAAATTTTTGTATACAATAACATCTTCTTTTCATTCGGTGCGGATGGGGTGGGAACTTTCACCACCGAGGACGGGGACGAAGCTGCACGTGTCGCCGTTGGAAAAGATGTCATGGGTGTCAAGGCGGTCAATCAATTAGATATCTCGGGTCTGCACACTCCGGGTACCATCGTGGTTGATTACTTGGGCAAGCGTTTGGTCTGTCAGAGTATTGTGCCGGGCATATTCAAGCAGCGAGAACCGGGTGAGAACCAAATCGATTACGGTGGTGTCGAGGGTAGAGATACCGTTGCCGAGAACGAAGCTTTTGTCCCTGTCTTTCAGAAGCTCTCGAAAGCAATGAGGGTGAAAAAGCATCCGGTATGGGACAAAGAGGAGAAGAGGCACGATCTAGAAGGGAGTGTCGAAACGAAAGGTCTTCTAGGGACCGATGGTAGGAAATATGTGTTGGATCTATATAGATTGACTCCTCTGGATGTTGCTTGGTTGGAAGAACATAGTGCCGAGGCCATGGGAGAAGAGAAGGGAGAATCACACAAGCCCTACCCCCACCGTATGGCCGTGCTAAGACCGGAGTTGATTGAGCTTTACTGGAGATTCAAAATGGGAGATTACGTTAAAACAGAGGTCGAAAGGAGAAGAGAATCCCGAAGTCATGCCGCCGACGTTGCTGAGACACCGGTAACGAGTAGGCACGACTCTGGAGCAAACGGACACGCAACAGCTCCCAAAGACGAGCAATCAGCCGCGCAACCAGACCGGGAGCCTGAGGAGGGTGGCACAAAAGACCGAGAGAATGGAGTTAATGGACACGCGATAGCGCCGAAAGAAGGCCCGCCCACGGCTCGATCAGATGCTGAAACTAAAGAAGCGACTACCGAGAAAGAAAGGGTTGATATTTCTGGGTTCCAGCTTGCCTTCAATCCGGATGTGTTCTGTGCACAAGTACCGCAGACGGAAGAAGAGAAGGCGGAATGGACTAAGGATGAGCAAGAAGTGCGAGCAATTTGCAATCATCTTAAGACCAAGGTGATGCCAGAACTGGTATGCTTTAGATTGTCAAAATGTCGATCGGCCTTGTCTGACGCTTGTTCTAGGTTCACGATCTCAAAGAGGGCGATGTTGGATTCCCTATGGATGGTGAATCCCTGAGCCGGCTTCTGCACAAGCGTGGCGTCAATATCAGGTATCTTGGTCAAATTGCTAGACTGGCCGAACTGCAAGGTCTTCGGTTACGAGCTCTCAATGCGCTAGCGGTCCAGGAAATGGTTGCTCGCGCTTTCAAACACATTGCAAACCGCGAACTTCGAGATCTTCCTCCTACTTTCGTACCCTCTTGCCTATCCCACCTCCTCAACTGCCTGCTTGGCTCAGGCTTCAATCAACATCCTGTTGTGGAACTGGACGATACCTTGAGGGACTCATATCCTGACACGAGTCTGGCATTTGAAAATATCACCCCAGGCTCTTTGCAATCGGACATTGAGGAACAGGTCTATCTGCGATATAGATACTCCCTCGACGACGGATGGTGCTCGTCCATCAAACCGCTGCAAATGCTCAGAGAGATTGCTCTCAAGCTGGGCCTCCAACTGGAGGCGAAGAATTACATGTTCACGCCATGCTCGAATATCTCCGACGAAAAAGCTGTTCCTGATATCAACGGGTCGTCATCAGCCCAAGTGAACGGCCACTCTGGACCTTCGGTGAATGCGAAAAAGAAGAGAAAGGCCGGCGATCATACTTCGCCGACCTCATCTGTGTCCGGGCTATCAACCCCACCTGCTACCTTTACTCCGGACGATATCGTCAATCTTGTTCCTATAGTCAAAGAGTCTTCTCCCAGAAGTACGCTCGCAGAGGAAGCGCTTGAAGCCGGTCGTATCTCAATCATGCAAAATCAGAAAGAGTTGGGTCAAGAGCTACTCCTTGAGTCGTTATCCCTCTATGAACAGATATATGGCATAATTCACCCTGAGGTGGCTCGAGTTTACTACCAATTGTCGATGCTATACTACCAGTTCGAAGAGAAGTCTGCGGCTGTTGAGCTGGCTCGAAAAGCGGTTATTGTCTCGGAGAGAACGCTTGGTCTTGACAATGCCGAAACAGTCCTGAGCTACCTCAACCTCGGGCTGTTCGAACATGCAGACGGGAACTCGGTCCTTGCCCTGACCTATGTTCGACACGCCCTGGAGCTGTGGAAACTCATCTATGGGATCAAACACCCAGATTCCATTACTACCATCAACAACGCAGCCGTCATGCTTCAGCACCTGAAACATTACCACGAGTCACGGGTATGGTTCGAGGCCTCGCTAGCCATCAGCGAAGAGGTGTCCGGCAAGCAATCCGTCAACACGGCAACGCTCCTCTTCCAGCTAGCCCAGGCTCTGGCCCTGGATCAAGACTCCAAGGGCGCCGTCAACCGTATGCGTGAAGCATACAACATCTTCCTCGCCAAACTCGGGCCCAGCGATCGGAACACGAAAGAAGCCGAAAGCTGGCTCGAACAACTCACCCAAAACGCCGTGTCCATCGCCAAACACGCCAAGGATCTGCAAGCGCGGAGGCTGCACCGTGTGCAGCTCACCCCACGCGTCACCCTCACCACGCGGCCGCAGCGCCAGGTCGGACAGTCGACGGCCGATGCTGCGAGCGGGATGGATCCTCGGAATAATATCGGGCTCGATCCGAGAAGCATCGATGAACTGATGAGGTTCATCGAAGGCGGTGGCGATTCTACGAAGAGGTCTCCGGCCAAGAAACGCACGACTCGGAATAATCCCAAGCGCAGGGGAGGCGCTGCCATCGGGGCCGCTGCGTGATACAGTTTCCTTCTCCGTCTGCACTCAATATGTACTCTTTCTTGCATACTCTATCTCAGTCAGGGCTTTCAGTCAGTTTTCTCTCTCGAGCCAGATGTCTTCAAGCTCAACTCCTTGTACCCCCTATTCCATACTTGTGTGGACCTTTTCGACTGTAACTCTCGCGTCACTCACAGGTCTTTTGGACATGTACATATGGGATTTTTGCATCGCCGCTCACCAGTCAAAGGTCATCTGTACACTATCTGTCTGTATGAGACCGCTATACTGTAAAGATAATGCATCCATTCGTATCTGTAACAAGCTACGGAAGATAACCGCGACCATGTCTAATTGAGGAGGAACTGTGTATAATCTTGGTCGTGGCAATGGTGAAGCGGACACTCTACATTTTAAAGGGTTCTGACCCACACGAAGTGTGGCAGACCATACCGTGCGAACTGAAATGATGCCCTACTATGAATGTACAAGCAACTTGATCGACACCCCAGATGCATCTTTTCAGCATTCCCCCTCACTACAATCACTCGTGGGACTATTATTGTCTTTCACACAACGACATCCTACCTATACTGTCGAGCTCGACTTCACCACACCATGCGCAAGAAGGACACGTCCAAGAATGAGGGGCTTTGAAGGCATAATAATCACATTCAGTCCTCGATGCAATGCTAGATCATCCTTTCAGTCCGCCACTGTTTTGTTTGCTCTCTCGGGGCTGGACACTCACACCTGCCTGCAGTGGTTTCTGTGCGCCGTGCATCAGTTGACCTTGAGAGGGTGGCACTCGGTGTCCTCGACACCAAAGCCGTTCGGATTCTCCGGATCCAGGAGGTATCCGAGTAAGCCACTCAATGCTTTAAACGTCAATTCGGGCTAGTCGATAGTGTTTGCTACATTCCACCTCTCAGCTTGGTATTTCTTTTTAGCCCGGCCACGGCTTCTCGTCGGATGGGATATGGTTGCACGTGCTCATTCCTGCCTGTCGAAAATGCCAGGTGTGGAAAGTGAATATAGGTTTCTGAAGAAGTTGAGTGGCGATGATCGATCTAATGCTGATGATTGAACCCTAAGGGGAGCTTTATACCATTTTGTCTTGAAGGTTTGGATCTCAGCTCAGTAGCTATTTCTTCTCTGTCTATTTTTGTGAGGCATGTTAGTTCTTTTTTGCTTCTCTTGTGGGAAGATGTAGCAGGCCGCTATAGCCCCTCATATCAGAGCTCAACAAAAAGTGAAGTTGATCCGATCTTTGCTGGTGTGTAGATGACGACGAGCCACATAAATAACTCCCATGGAGATAGGACTCTAAAATAAATATGACCAAGTCAAATTCCACCATCAGAGAGAACCATCGACATCTTCAGCAAGCGCCAGCACCTCATACCTACCACTCTTGCTCGACCCAACATCCTTTTTCCCGTCATACACCAGCGCCAGCGCGTCGTCGCGATGGTCAAAACGCACCGCCACATTCCCCGCGACGGAATCCGCCGCACTGCCGTCCCAAGGGGCCTGGTCGGACGCACAGGCCCGACGAGCAGCGGCATTAGCGATGAGGGTCCCTCCCATCGACGTACCGACGACGACGCTCTTGACGTCCATGTAATCGAATTTCTTAAGCCCTTTCCAGCCTCTGGTGCGTGCGGCTTCCGCGAGGAAGACGAGGACGAGCAGGAAATTAATCGCCGCGATGGCATAGATGTATATCGGTTCGCCGACACGAATGGACATGATGAGAGCCGTGGTTGGGACTTGGGAGGTGTCGTTGGCGATCATCAGTTGCGCGGAGCTGTAGGCGAGTAGGACGTTGTCGAGCATGGAGGTGAGGCTATCTTCGATGCCTTGAAGGGTCATTGCTCTATTGGCGGTTCTTGAGGAGGCGCTTGGGGTGGCGTTCCGAGAGGCGTGGACGTTATTGATGTTCGATTGGAAAGTGTTGCCTATGACTGACGTGTACAGATTGCAGGCATTCTGTTGTGAGAAGGAGGTGAGCATCCTCATCGCGATGGCGATGAGAGCGCCGCCGGGGTTGATGTCCGGAACCCGCGTTTGCAGCGGTAGAGGAGTGACCGTGATCATCTTCTGGGTCAGATTGACGCTGACAGAGAAGTTGGTGGGAGTGTAAGTCACATTGCACTGCGTCCCGTTCAAAGCGCCGTAGTCTTGTCCCGCTGCAATGCCGAAGAGATTTTGTCCTTTGTACGCTTGGCCGGCAAGAGCAACAATCCTACCGCTGCTGCCAAAGCCACAAGCAGCGTAGTCGTCGTATGCCCCGTTGGCGTGGGTTCCACTCGCCATATACATGTTCGGATAGGTACCATCTTGAGAAGTCTTAACCTCCGAGAGAGCCCAATCCAGAGTGCTGTTAGTGATGCACCCGACTTGTGCTCGATACCCAATCTCGGTATAGTTGTAGCTCAAGGTGGTCAAGTTATTCAGCAAGCCATCGACCAAGCCAACCGACGAACCCACGCCGAACGAGCGACCCTCATATGAGAACTGGGTGTCGTCAAGTTTGGCGTGCTTTTGTGTGGTGTTGTCCCGACTTGTGGCGGATGCGGCTAGGTTAAGGATGCGGCCTTGAAGATCATAATTCGGCGAGTACGTGAAGATCCCTTTTTCTTTGCGGAGGGATTGTAAGGGGTGGAGCCAGGTGATATTCCGCCAATAAATGTCGGATGCGTTGCTATACTGGGGAACGCTCAAATAGGGACACCTCGGGAAAGCTGGAGAAGGATGCGAAGTGAAAGACGTGGATGTAACAACCGGCGTCAAGGCACCCGCCCACAATGCCCCCGGTAGTAGAACCATAACGATGAACACTGTAAGTGGTGCCAAGGACCGCAGAGGCAACGACAAATCGAGTCGTACTCCGCAGAGAGCACTCCAAAATTTCAGCAGATCAAGCGCAGCCGGTCGTTCGGCGAGACGCAGCCTTGTAGCAAAATTGATGAGAGTGCACAGAATGTGAACATGGAGGGCACCCAAACAATGGGAAAGGATTTGGACGAAGATCTGGCTTGTAGCACGATTGCCTGTGATGAGTTGATAGAACTGACCGGTATCCGTCCAACCTGATCTGTCGCTCCATAAAAGCAAGGTTACGACGACGGAGGTGAGGAGAAGTCCAGGAACTGACAGATATTTCATCCAGGTCTTCTCGATACCGGCGTGAGGAGCCGCTCGTGAAGCCATTGTCTGGACAGACGAGAGTGACAAAGGAAGATTGTTCCATCATCTCTGCACCAGGTCATGTGTAATCACGACCTCAAACGCTGAGATGGGGGCCGATACAGGTAACACGTCTGCCAGGGTGAAGCGAGGGCCAGGGCAATAGGAGACTGTAACTAACTTTAGAATGTCGCATAAGTCCACAACAGCGAGGTCGTTTGGTGTAGCTAACAACAGCACCTCAATGCTAACTCCACAGAAGCCCTCTCCAAGAGTGTCCTAGTCGCCCATCTGAAAGCTTAGTAGCTGCTTTCTCCAACATGCCGACTTGCCCAAGTTACCTGACTTGCCCTCATGACTGCTTATAACCCTCCCAAACTTCCTCGACACATTTTTCACATCCTTGTCGCTGCTGTAACAGCACATTAGTGTTCCTGTATTGCTTTATTTTCCTTGTTCTAGAATTCAAGTTTTGAAGCATATTGTCCTCAGAGGTTCTCATAACCTTCGGAAAATGTGTCTGTGACACTCGTAATCCAATTTGCTTCTAAGTTCTGCCCTACAGTAGGACTCAAATCATGGAGAGTTGAAAGATACTTGGGCAGACCTTGACTCAGATTAACAGTATATGTCTGTGTGGGTAGGTCTTTCAGGGCCTTCTGGAATGGATTCTTCACGATTGTGACTATCAGATTTGGCCATATCAGCTATGAACTTTGATTCTATGAGATCTTTGCTACACCAAACAACCTTTGCTGTTGCGAGAAATTACTACGGAAATTAGTTGACGTTCAAAATTTATTTACGTTTCTCATATCGGCTGTAACGCTCAGGAGTGATAGAAGATCAAGCCCTGCGATATATGAGGGGAGTCATCCGCGACGCCATGTCTACGAGGAGGGGCTCATATTCCGAGTAGCGCAGTCACAGGTGCAAGTGGTAACAAAACAGTGATGCTTTCTGGGCAGTTCCACAGACACGTCCTGCAACAGCATTTTCATTTGATAGTTACATATACACTTCGGTGGCGGTCACATCGCTGCGCTCAGTTTTAAAAGCTCAGTTTTAAAAGCTCAGTTTTAAAAGCTCATCTCTTAGTGAAGACACATCTTTCCGGGGTGTTGTGATAGCACCAATTCTCGCCGAATCCGACTACGTGGGTGGTGTAAAGCTCTTCAATCTGATTCCGGATCCGTTAGTTTCCTTGGGGGAATGATGCCAGAGGAGAAGGCCTATGAACCACCGAGACTGGGAAAAGCGTTGGTATCCGACGGGTTGACGGCGTGGCCTTCCCGACCGCCTCTTCCGCCACGATGCCCTCCGTCTCCCCGCCCTCGGTAGCCATCTCCACGGCCTCGTCCACCGCGACCGCGGTCACCACCTCGGTATTCCCCTCTGCCCTCGCCTCTCCCCCTGCCGCCGCGACCACGTCCACGGTCATCGCCGCCTCGCTGTGGCTCCACGTAACGTAGATCGACATCGACAACGTTCTTCTCCTTCTTTTGCCTCTCCCTCTTCGCCTTTTCACCCTTGCCGGCAATGTAGGCGTCTTCCTCGTCATCCTTCTTCAATGGCTTGGCCTGGGCCCATTTCTTGTCCTGTTTGCTGCCCTCGTTCGGCTTCCTAGCCTCCAGAACACCGGAACCAAGCTGGAGCTTCTTCTCCGCTTGTTCGGCCAGGTAGTCGGCATACGACTTGCTATTGTCTTCGGGTTCCGGCTCCGTGATCAATGCGGCTAGCGGGACAGCCTCTTCAGTGGTCGTCAGTTTGTTACCGTCCGCATCTACCGGTGGCTCGACAACCGTATCAAAACCCTCGGATTTCTCTTCGGCTTTCGCTATCGCTTCGCCGGCCTTTTCGTCGTCCCACTCACTGCCGCCCGTAGGCGCACCCCAGCTCTGATCGGCTTGTTTGGCGTGGTCACTGCGGTTACACGTAAGCAAGTGTCGAGTCGTTGTAGGTCCGTCGAGTCAGGAACCAGATCTCACATACTGGGGTAAACCACGAGAGTGTCTGTCACCTCGACCGCCTCGACCGCCTCGACCACCACGTCCACCACGTCCACCACGCTCATCATAGTTGCCCTGGCCACGCCCCCCACCTGTGCGGTCTGAGTGCCGGTCTTGACGAACAGCATCATCGGTAGGTTTGCCGCGATTGTTGGTGCTGCCAGCATTGCGGTCACGGAAAGCTATATGTCGTATCTTGCATCAGTCAAGAACTTTGCGGAAGAATATCTTCGGTTGAATATAATTCGAACCACCACCTAATGGGCAGATACGATGCAGTACATAGCACACACGTACCATCTTCGCTTCCAGTGAAACCTCCCCGTCGTCCACCGCGGCCGCCTCGGTCACCGACAGGTGCGCCACGCGGCTCAGCCGACGCCGTCTCAGGGGCATTGCGTTTGCTCGTGCGAGTGACAGGCTTGTCCATAACTTTGACCGGTGGTTCGGATTCCTTGTCCGAGTCCTCGTCATGGTCGTTCCCTACAGGACGAGGCGTTAGAGCTAGGTTTGACGGATCGTCACACTTGACCTGTGATTACCGAGGAGCTCGTAGAGGTTCTAAGAGAAGAGTTGTTAGTGATACAAGATTCTTGTAAAGGTAGCAATGGGATTCTCAATTGCGAAGCGGATGTTGGACTGGTTGTGGTGGCAGACCTTTGACTTGACGTCCGCCATGATGTCAACCCTCTCTAATCGCCTTCTGGCGAAGGCCTACCGTACTACCGCAACACTGTGGGTATTTGGTCTGTGAGTCGAGAGCGACGAGATCCTATCGATATAGGATCCGGTCTCTCGAGAGGGAAGCAGGTGATGCGCGAGATTAGTGGTCTCTTTCTGAGGCTGGTTGACGGAATCTCGTTGTGGCAGACATTTTTCGCTTAAGCTAACATCCGCGGGTAGACTAGCGCGCTAGGGTTAGAACCCGTAGTTCGAGAGCCTTAGGGTACCTTAGAGTCGTGAAGGCATGCACCACTATCACCCACCTAGAGGATATTGGATCACCAACTTGAAGGGTAGAGTGGAGTGTTCACATCAGAGCTCGTTCGATGACTAGTCTCATATAAGATGCTATATTGTAGAAAAACCTACCGTCCTACTGAGTAGTAGAGTAGTAGGCATGTGTTTATGTACATCAACAGTCTACACAATAACCGTCGTTCCGTAGGAAACGGCTTCCTTCATCGGAAAGGTGCAATTTTGGTCAAACGCCTTGCTCATATACTGTCGATGGTAATACGCCAGATATCTGCAGATGGCCCCATCCCAAAGCAGAAGACAAGGCATTATCCAAATCCATGAGATTTCAAGACACCGAACTTAGGTTTCAAGGAAGCAACAACGTTGAGCGAGCCTCACTGCCTCATTGAGCTTTCTTGAAACGAGAACTGCGTCGGAAAGTGCATGCTGGCGGAAAGGCCGAAGGGGTCTGCATCCAGCATGGGATCATATGGATCGAACATCTGGTTCGGTGCGCCGAAACCAGGAGTATGATCAGGCAGCGGAATTGGCTGCATTGGAGGGTGGCCTTGCAGGCCGGGAGGAGGTTGCGTCATCGGCGGGAGCGGCTGCTGATGGAAAGGCTGCGGGTACGGTCCCGGACCGGCCGAGTGATCGCTGGTGTCTTGGTCGTCGAGCATGTCCGCTTGGGCGTCATACTCCTGCTCTAATTCACCGAATCAATCTAGGACGAACAGAGCTCTCTCATAAGAAAAGGGATAGAAAGGGACGGGTCAGCTTGCCGAGTTGCTCTATATGACTCTGAAATGGACACGGGTAGAACGTCGATGCACTAGCCGACCCACTGCCTGCGCTCCGGGCTGTCTGTGGGGTCATGTGAGAACCAACAGCGTCCGTCGCTGGAATTCGGATGCCCGGGTGAGGCTGGATTCGAGGACGGTTTTGAGCCTTAGGCAGCTGCTGTGACCTTGACTGCTGGTGCTGGTGTTGGCGGGGTAGCTGAGGCTGAGGCTGAGGCTGAGGCTGTTTCTGAGCTTGAAGATCCGACGCAGGTGGAGTCACCCCACCTTGCGGTACAAACCCAGGCGATTTCGTCGTGGACGGAGATGATGTCTGAGAGGGAGGAGTTGGCTGTAGTTGAGGCGACTGGGTCGACAGACCGCCTTCGTGTTGTCTCGAAACGGAATGGCCAGGCTCAAACTTGGGTGCGATACCACCGGCGGACCGCCGTGCTTGATGGTGTCTGTTCATCAGAGCTCTTTGAATTGGCAATGCCTGGTTGGTGGGCGCTGGCGGCGCTGACGGTGCTGGCTTCGCCGAACCGAGATGAGGGCTGCCGGTTTTGGTATGCAATTCAGCTTGCACATCGATACCTACACACTGTTGTCAGTCCAACCAAGCATTTCACTATAAGCCACGACATTGTCGCAAGTAAACCGACCTTTCTCGAGCAATATCCTTTCCAGTAAAGAGTTTTTGTACCGAAGCATTAGACATTCATCCGCTGCGTTGCGGTGACTTTGCTGCAGCGTCTGTAAAGTGTCCTCATGATGCTTGATCGTCGTCTCCAGTTGCTTGATATATTCGGTTCGCCGTTCTCGAAAGGCAGCCTGAGCCTGGCGATTCCTCTGCTTCCTCTCTTCAGATGTGGCATAGATCTCCAACCGATGTCAGCATCACTGGGAGGAGCAGGCAGCAAAACAAAAGGGAAGTTGCTGTCTACTCACCGGTTTCCTACCGCCCTTCCGTTTCTGTACCTGGGCATGCTCCTGTATGAATGTCTCGGCATCGGGTTCTGGAGTGGAAGTGATAGAGCAGCTGGAAGCCTCTCTCGAGTGTTCCGCCTTGGGAAGGGCAGGGGTGTCGTCGACCCCAGACATCTCAAGGTTGGACCTTTCGGAGTGTGACGTGACAGCGACACCGTTGAAACGGTTCCAGCTGCCGCTAGGGTAGTCCAGAAACGGAGCCAGGGCTTCGGAATGACAACGGACAGCAGGCAAGCAAGCCCTACGCGCGTCTAAAGCGTTTAACTGGGTAGGGTTTGAGAGTACAGTATGGACCGTTGAAAGTCAATGAATGAACAACGATTGGGTTCAGGGAGGGTGTTGTTGTGAGGTAAAAGGAATTGCTAATGAAAATGAAAATGGGAGAGAGGTGAGGTGAGGTAATAACCGAAAGGTACAGTAGGAGGGAGATTACCCAGATATTATTAAGGTATTCTTAGGAAGTACGGAGAAGCTGAGCACAGCGTCAGTGGACAAACGCAGCCTTAGGAAGCTAAAGGTCCCAAGGACCAAGCCTGGGCGTGGTCACTGTACCTACCTAGGTACTGTACTGTATCGTACTGTACTGTACGGTAGCCTTTCTGGCACAACCTCGTGGCAGTATATTGCGGCAATCCTCCCAGCCCATCACCTGGTAAGGCACTGTCACTCTGTATACCCGTATCGCAGTCCTAGGTCCAGAATATTTGATAGTGGAGAGCAACGAATCAGGGGTGATGGAGAGCAGCCGCAGGACAGCAGAATTTTTCGAGAATTTCAAATTGAGAAAGCACCGAACCAAAGGCAAAGAAAGGCAAAGAAAGGCAAAGGCAAAAACAGAGATGAGGTATCTAAGGTATCCGTACTTCCGGTTTGTCCTTGAGGTACCTTATGTTTCGGGGGAAGGGGAAAGCAGTTGTGATTATTGAGCCTCTGACCTTTCACCGGTGACCTCTCCTTCCTCCCTGCCCTTTCCCCTTCACATTCTGTTCTCACCCTCGTCATTTCCCCTCAAATTGAATGATGATCGATATACGCCATCATTGGGTATGCGTAAGGCCCTTGTACGGTACCAAGTATGCGTAGCAAAAGTGTACCTTACTGTACAGTATGCCTGTTTACCTTATTATTGGCGTGATGATGATGTCGTCGTTGGCTTCGCTACAGTTCTCCTCGATGACTGGATTGGCACAGGCGGTGTGACCCGAGCTTGGACCTCATCGCAGGACATGATGTACTCTTTGGGCTTAGTGGACCGATGTGAAACCCGCGCTCTGCTATCGCATAAGTAATGTTACGGTAACTTACGCTTGCATCGTATCCTGGGAAAGGAAGAAGCTTTTCCGGGGCGCAGACACCACCATCAGAGCATCTCCGAGGAGCTGCTCACGTTATTCCCGACCGAGTATGTCCTAGCGGGCAAGCGCCGTGAAGAGGAGACCAATCAGGTACCTTACTACAGACGGTACCTTGCTTATGTAATAAGGTATACCTCACTTTACGGAGCCCTCCGTACGTGCATTTGGTGATGCGAGTCGCATGGTCCTGTCAACAGTTTTGTTGTTGTAGCCGCAGAGCCGCTCAAGCTCCAGCATCAAGGCTGGAATCAAGGACCAGAGGACACTCACTGTTTCCATTGTCGCCAAGATGAAGAATCTAAGCACATTATTTCCTGTTGTGCAGGAAAGAGCAGGAGGCCGAGGGTCTAGAAATATGGAAGGAGCGAAAGGGTTGGATATGTACTTCGTTATCGAAATACAACAAAACAATGATGATCCGAACCCCCTTCAAGCCTCGCAACCATGGCACCGTCGTCCAAGGGAGATGATGGTACCGCCTTCGATGCACTTCGGAGGATGAACAAAGTCGGTGCAGAGCCTGTGATCCCTTCCGTCGACAGGAGGCAGTCGCGCTATCACCAGAAAGCACAATTATCAAATATGATCAGGCGGGCAGCATCCGCCGACCTGTCCTATGTAGACCCCGGTAGTCGATACCTACGTCCGCCCAGCACTGCCCTTCGTCCATCTTCGGCGCATGGACGCAGTAACAACTTCACTCGTCCACTTTCTGGCATCCGAGAAGCCTCAGAACCCAACCTTGCAGGACGCGTCCCATCGTCTAGAGTCCCATCATCGTCTAGAGTCCCATCATCGTCCAGAGCCCCATCTACCAGAGTCCCATCGTCCAGAGGTCCATCGTCCAGAGGCCCATCTGCGACAGATGGTGCGATTGATGGAGCCTTCAGACGCTTCAGGCCCACCCAGGTTGCAACAAACATTCTGCCCCTTTCGAGGCTACCGGAGCGCAAGTCTTCACGGAGGCTCTCCCAAATTTACGGTTCGCGAGCTCCTACCTTCTCGATGGACGCACCTTCGCTTCTTCCACCACCGCCTTCAAATTCTGGTCAGACCATCAGGTCCCACGGGCAATCCGTCTCGCCCGTCCGACCAGTCGCGGCGGGACTCGACTCTACCGGATCGGACACGCGAAGACTGCCCTCGAAGACCTTTGTGAGAACCATTCGCCCTAGTGACCTCCTGGAGTTCCCTCGCATACGTCATTCACGTGTCATGCTCGAGATGCGTACCTCAACTCCCATCTTCATGGGCGGAGGCACTGTTGAGGGACAGTTAAAACTGGTAGTAGACGCCGGGCCAACACAAAATTGTCGCAAGTCTAAAGCCACCATGTCTCTAGGACGAATATCGGTTGATGTTCTCGGTATCGAAGAGCTGTCCGGTGAAAAGCGGTGGATATTCCGGAGTCTGGCAACGGAGTTGATCGACCTGGCTCATCCGCCTCCAACCAACATGGTGGCATCAGCCGTGCCACCGACCGACGCATTCTGGGAACTCGTGCCGTCGACAGCTATGCTCCCGTTTCGTTTGAATCTTCCCGTCAACATGGGTCCACCCCCTTATCATTCCAAAACTGCAAGGATTCGCTATATTCTCTGCACCAGCTTATTGATCAAGATCGCCGGACAGCCGTTTCAGGTAAGAGAGTCACAAGACATCTCCATTCTATCTGTCCATGATCGTAGGTACAAGTAAATTCTGTGACATGCTGTAATGATGCTAATTCGTGATAGCGGAGAGAACACTTATCAATCTCCCAAATCCACTTACAGCATATGATGAACTAGAGCTACCCTCGGCGCGAGAGACTGGCATTATCAAGCTTACCGCTGGCCTCCATCGTCAGACATGGTTGAGCGGCATCAACATATGGGTAGATGTACATATCTCAAACACGAGCACCAAGACCGTGAGAAAGTTGGAGGTACAGCTCGAAAAGATCACTCTCTTTTATGATCACAGTGGTGCATCCGCACTCGCAAAAGACAATGTTCATCTACGCTTGCCCGATCGCAAGGATATGCAAATAGTCAGTAGTTGGGTTTTGAAGAAGAGCAGCCGTGGCTGGAAAGGCGTCGTTCCCAAGAGCAGCGAGGTCCGCACGATTGAAATTGACGTTCCGAGAGGACTTGTAACGGTCAACACAGGTACGCAACTCGATAGCGCAAGAAGTTTGGGCCATGTTTCATCACCATAGCTACTTTCATTTGCGGAGTCTTGGCACTCACAACTTACCACCTTATTCTTCTTTGAAATGCTTGGAGAGTGTATTGAGTCAAAGTTACGTTTACAATAATAGGGGCGCATTGGAGTGCTAACGTCTTCTCAGGTCGCTACTTCGAAGTCTGCTACTTTCTCAAGGTTCAGATCAGTTCCACAGTCACGTAGGTCCTCACGCTGAACGTCATGGAGCAGCCTATTCACTAAGGTCTTTGCAGGAAGCTCCTCACTGTCCAACTACCCGTCACCATCATCCATCCGGTACCGTCTCACCTCACCTCTTTCCAAGTAATACATCCAGACGGGCTGATAATGGTCTCACTAGAACTCGGTCGACATTGTCCCGAACTCGGTCGCGCAGGTCGCTGCCGCCATGGAGAATACAACTAGCTACAATCCCCCCCGTCCAGAGTCGACCACACCATTCAACCAAGCAAGTGCCTTTACAGCTGCACGCAAACAGTCGCTATCGCAGCTCACTGGAGAACCACTATCCTTCAAATCAAGTTCCAGGCTAGCACCCCAGTCAGATGCCACCACCCGTAGGATCCGGAGACGGCGTAGCAACAGCGATCCGGCCGAATACCTCACGGTGAGCCACACCAGCAACAGGCTTGGAACCGATGGCTCCGTGGAACGTCAACACCGCCGAGTGCAATCCACCGCAGAGATGAAGGGGCCCCGGCCGCGGACAAGTACTTCCAGCAAACATCTCAACGAACGCAGGAATGCGGATCTGCCAGACTTCCAACCCCTCGGGAACAACACTTTTGGGACCGATGGTCAGCTACAACGAGAGCTTTCCCGAGCACATAAGAGGAGCCAGGATCTCGGGAGTAGCATTGGCTGGAGGAATATCGCGTTGGAAGAAGCGGAGAAGATGTCGAAGAGGATCATGTGGATCTGACGGAGGAGTGCTGGGTTTAGTCGTCTATATATCCTTGTAGCTACCTACACTGGGGAGAGCCGAACGGCGGTCTTGCTTCATCTCTAGAGATATGTGTATGCTTTTGGGAGGACCATGTATGTTATGGTACATGGGTTGGGTATTAGCATCCGTCTTTCGTCTCATCGAGCACTTGGTTCATCTTTGTCTAGGCTGTCTTTTTTTCACGCATCGACATGGCGATTAGGATCCGTGTAGGATCCGTGGTTTATACCCTTCTTTAGCTTCCGGTGTGATATTTGTACCTCATATCGTGCACACATATACTGAACGTCGTGTTATCCGAGGGTGATTTAAAGACGTACTTTGTCCCTTTACACCTGAACGTTGTTTGACGTTCAATGTAGATCGTTCCTTCCTTCCCCACCTTATCACTGTTATGCCATCTCCACCATCAATCAAGCACACCGCAGTCTTGTCCACATCTTCTCTCCTCTCTCTCTACATCTACATCAACATCTTAACCATCCCGTCGGCGGAGCAGGTCTCCCGCCACACCACCACTCGCTACAGTCTCCATCCCATCCCACTATATTCTATTCATTCTTTTTCCATCTTTCACATGCTCTCAGCCTCGCACGCAACGCCCCAAAGCCCCGCCGCCAATGCCACCAGTCCTCGCGCTCCCGCTCCCACTGCCCCTTGAGCTTGAGCTCGAGCTCGAACCCACCGACCAATCACCAATTACGGTCCTCATCCCCTCCCCCCTCCACCCGCACCCGCAGCCACACCTACACCCACACCCCGACTCAAGCGACACCGACCCCGACCCCGATCCCGACAACAACAACAACAGCTACAGCAGCGCGCTACGCTCCCACTGCGCCGGCTGGGCCCTGACGGTGTGCATCTGCTGGACGTGCGGCGAGGTGGTGGCGCGCGGCGAGGAACGGGTCGGGTTCGGGTGGTGGTTTTGGCATTGGGGCTGTTTGGCTTGCTTGTTTTGTCGGGTACGTACTTGTTACCCCTCGCATCGTTTTACT
>JAABUJ010000849.1_pt1 | contig 52588 bp, 49 predicted proteins | sample 5559131 | NCBI WGS metagenome assembly JAABUJ01 (sample SAMN10711875, study PRJNA513366) | rock metagenome | isolation source: Antarctica rocks | place: Antarctica: Victoria Land, Mt New Zealand nord | collected 2016-01-07
TGCTACAGCCCGTCTGGAAGTGCTGGACCGGCCGCTGCTCCACCTGTCAACAGCCGATCAGCCTCGACGCTCTCCCGCTACGCCGACCACCCAAACGCGAGTGACAACACCTACCAGAGCACTACTATGAGGCGCTGATCCAGGGGGTGCGGAGCAGTCGGGCGGTCGCGCCGGATGAGACCGGGTGGCGGATCGGGGGTCAGAAGGCGTGGCTGTGGGCGTTTGCTGGCGATCAGGTGACGGTGTATCTGATCGCGTCGGGCCGCGGCTATGAGCACGCCGCACAGGTCCTCGGCGAGGATTTCTCCGGGGTGCTGGAGCGTGACGGGTGGGCGCCCTACCGGCGCTTTGTCAACGCACGACACCAAACCTGCCAAGCGCATCTGCTCAGGCGGACCGGGGAGCTGATCGCCGATTCGGTGGCGGGCAGGCGCGTGTCCCACACGCCGCTCGCAGGATCCTCAAGGACGCGCTCGCCTTGCGCGATCAACGCGATCAGGATCTGATCGACGCTGACGAGTTCGGGCTGCGGGTCACCGAGATCACCGAGCAGACCGACAGGCTGCTGCAGATTCGCCCGACGCATGAGCCGAACCGGCGGCTGCTTGCCCACCTCTCCACCGAGCGCGAGCACATGTTCACGTTCCTCACCCAGGCCGGCGTGCAGGCCACGAACTGAGCGGGCCGAGCAGGCGTTGCGTCCCGCGATCGTCAACCGCAAGAGCTGGGGCGGGAATCGGACGTCCAAGGGCGCGCGGACCCAGCAGATCACGATGAGCGTGATCCGCACCGCCCGCCAACAGGGCATCGACTCGGTCGAGCTGATGACCGGCGCCCAGCGCTCTCGACAGCCGACCGCCAGCGAGCTGATCAAGCTCCCCGCCCGCGCCTCGCCGACCAGCCTGGCCGCCCGAGACGATGCCCGAGCCGACCCCGAGGCCGCTTCCCGAATTCGGCTACCGGATCGTCTGCTATGAGATCGAAGCAGACCACCAGACCGTGATCTTCGACGCCACCGCGCGAGGGTTCATCGCGGTCACCGGCACGATCGACCAGGACGGCGCGATGCACGGCGAGGGCACCCACGCCGGACCGCTCACGCTGAGGCGACGACTCGCCCGCCTGATCGCCTCAGACGAGCAACTCGCTGGCTGAGCACCTGGACCGCTCACGTCCGCCACGTCCGCCGCTCGTTCTACCGTACGTTGTCCTGGGCCACCAACGACAGGAGCAGCCAATGAGCCAAGGCACCGAGGTCATCATCCAGATCAAGGTCAAGCTGCTGGGCGTCTCCAAGCCACCGGTCTGGCGACGGCTAAAGCTCCAAGCCGATACCCGCCTTGATCACCTGCACGACATCATCGTCGCCGCGTTCGGTTGGCAGGACTACCACATGCACGTGTTTACCAGCGGGCCCGAGGAGTTCGGAGTGCCCGATCCCGAGCTCGGTCACAGCGATGAGCGCCGCGTGAGCCTCGGCCAGCTGATCGGCGGGGTCGGCGACAAGCTTCGCTACACCTACGACTTCGGTGATGACTGGGAGCACGAGATCGTGATCGAGGACCTCCTCGACGCCGATCCCGACACCCACTACCCCGTGCTCGTCGCCGCCAAAGGCGCCTGCCCACCCGAGGATTGCGGCGGCCCCTGGGGCTACGCCGACCTCAAAGACATCCTCGCCGACCCCGGCCACGAACAGCACCAAGAGATGCTCGACTGGCTCGGCCTGGACGACTCATCCGAGTTCAACCCCAACGCCATCCCCACCGATCACATCGAATACGAACTCGCCCTCAACGGCGCCAGCCGCTAACCCCAGCGCGGGCCGGACCCGCTAACTCAATACGTCCAGGCTCGGAACGAAGAACATCTCGTCGCAGATCGCTTCGGTGACCTCCGCGAGGATCACCGTCATCGTCTCGAGCTCGGACTTGGAATGGGTCGAGGCGAGCGGCTCGAGAACCCCGTGCAGCAGCTCTTGCAGGGCGGCCGGTATCGGCACCGCATCGCCAGCCGACTCCCACTGAACCATGTGGTTGACGATCTGGCTCAGGACGCCGCCACAAACGAGCAGCTGCTCGACGAGCGCGCCCAGCGCGCCGGCGGAGGAATGGTGGCAATTTGGGTTGTCTTTCATGGCTTCCTGAGGCTGCAGTCGGGCAATTTTCACCCCCTGGGAACCCAGTAGGCGGCTCGCCGTCGCAACCTCCCCCTCGCTGTTTGCCAAGGCCGAGAACCTGGAGACCAAAGCGTTGCCCTGAGGGGAGCTGGCCGCCGATCATCCGGCTGCGTCAGGCCCATCGGCGAGTTGCCTCCGACGGCGGGTGAACCAGCTTGAATCACCACACTCCACACGGCAGGAACTGCAAATCCTTTGTGACGCTTCTGTTCCAAATCCAGCGTCCGGACGTTTTCGTCTCATCGACAGGTACCGTCGCGACGATACCCCGAACGCATGTTCGAGCAGCCGCATCCGCTCCCTTATGACCGACGAACAAACCACCGCTCACGCCGCCGATCTCGCCGAGCGGATGCTCGACGAGATCAGCAGTGCCGAACAGAACTGGGCGGCCGTCGAGCACATGGCGAACGCCCTCGCGAAGATCGCGGCGCAGGCGGGGCGACGAACTAGCGCTCCGGGAGGCTCGACTGCTGATCCGTAGCCGGATAAAAGCTCTCGGCCCGAGCAAGCAGCTCCGACGAGCGCACTTCGAGTGCATGGGCGAGCTTGAGCAGGTTGCCGAAGCTCACGTTGCGCTCGCCGCGCTCGATCCCGCCGACATACGTCCGGTGCAGGGCGGAGCGGTCGGCGAGCGTCTCTTGGGAGATCCCGGCCGCCGTTCGAAGCTCCCTGATCGCCAGTCCGAGGGCCGCGTGGTCCGGTGAGACTTCCCGATCGGCACCCCGCTCTCGGGCATGCGGTCTTTCGGTCGACACACCGGTCAGTATTGCTGCCTCCTCGGCGACCTTGGCCTCCGCGTGCATCCGCCGAGCATTTGCTACGTATAGTGTGCAATACTGCCGAAGTATGGCTACCATTGGCGAAGCATTGAACCGCCGCTCGGACCTCCAGAAGCGGATCGCGCAGCTGGAGGAGCGTCTGCGCGCGAGCGTGCTGGTGCAGGAGGGCGAGGAGCCTCCGGAGAGGCCGGAGGAGCTGATGACCGAGCTCGACTCTCTCTGTGGCGAGCTGGAACGACTGATCGCCCAGATCAACCACACGAACTCGGCCACGCGGATCTCCACCGGCGAGACGGTGACGGAAGCGCTCGCTCGCCGTGATGTCCTGGCGCTCCGCGCCGGCATACTGCGATCCGCGATCCGAGCTGCGACCGACAAAGGGCTGTTCGGACGCTACAGCCGCTCCGAGATCCGGATGGTGCGGCAGATCCGCGTCAGCGAGATCCAGGACCAGGTCGACGGGCGGGCGAAGAGCCAGCGGGAATTGGACAACAAGCTTCAAGAGCACAACTGGACGACGACGTTGATCGAATGACAAGCGGTCGGTAGCCCAGAAGGGCGAGCGCCAAGGCCTGCGGTCCGGCCAAAGGGCCGTGCCATTGGACAATCCATCCTCGAAAGGTGGCGCTGGGGCGGCGCGGTGGCGAGAGCCTGCACCGTCAGCCCAGCAGCGGGCAGCGGACACACCGCATCCTGCATCGAGCATGACCTGGCACTGACTTCTGGGCGAGGGTGGGTACGGGGATTCGCTTGCACGCTGGCTGCGCACGTGGCTCGCACCGCACCCGTTCGATCGATTTTCCGCCACGCTTTGACTGAACCGACAACAACCACAGAGCCCGACCGGCCGAGCACCGTCTCGACCCTCTGGGGGCCGCTGACGATGGCAGCGGATGTCGGGCTGCCATACCTCGGGGATACGCAGTTCGCCGCCGTAGTCTTTGAGCAGGGGATCCCCCACACGGCTGAGGCGCATTGGCCAACCGCCTCGAATTCACTCGACGCCGTACTCCCGTACGCCCTCACGACGGTGCGCGGCGCTCGTAAGCGATCGGCGCTGCTCGACCTGCAACGACGATTCGGCTCGCGCTCGTTCGCGCTGATCACGGTCAGTCGCGGAACCGTGCACGTACGAATCGCGGCGAACGAGCAGGGGGCGATAGGTGACATCGAGACTTGGCTACGAGAACCCTTCCCGGTCTTGGAGGCGACGGACCGGCGGGAGGTGCCCGTCCGGTTCTGGACCTGCGGCACGCACGGCGCAAGCGCCGTGACGCGCTCGATCGACGTGCCGGCGTTCGAGGATGTCCAGACGAACTACCCCCGCGACGTGCGTGAGCGCCTCGGCCGTCTGGTCAGCCCGGGCTTTCAGCCCGCTGAGGGCGGCCAGTTGATTCTCTGGTACGGGCCACCTGGGACGGGGAAGACATTCGCCCTGCGAGCGCTAGGTTGGGAGTGGCGAGACTGGTGCGAGCTCAACTACGTGATCGACCCGGAGGTCTTCTTCGGCCAGCGCGCCGATTACATGGTCGACGTCTTGCTCGATGACGAGGATCCGACCGTTCCGCGTGATGGGGAGGGCGCGCAGCAGAGCAAGTGGCGGCTGCTGGTGCTCGAGGACACCGGCGAGTTGCTGGCCGCCGATGCCAAGGAGCGAACCGGTCAGGGACTCTCACGCCTGCTCAACCTTGTCGACGGGATCGTCGGGCAGGGCCTGCGCGTGCTCGTGCTCGTAACGACCAACGAGCCGCTGCGCCGTCTTCACCCTGCAGTCGCGCGGCCAGGACGCTGCGCCGCGCGTATCGAGTTTGCGCCGTTCACGGCCGAGGAAGCCGCCGCCTGGCTCGCCGAGCGCGGAGGCCGGTACGACGGCGCCGGATCCGCCACGCTCGCACACCTGTTTGCCCATCTGCACGGATACGAGCTCGAGGCCGACGCGCCGGTCGGCTTCGCACCGTAAGCCCCAAACGCCGACACCGAGCCAGTGCTCGCCGCTTCGCCCCCGGGGGTAAAGTCCATTGCCAGACGGCGCTCATCGAGGCTCCGCTGGACCACCTCGGCTGCCGGCTCCTCGCCGTCAAGCCGTGCGAGGATCGCCCAAGCATCAAGGCAGCCGCTCGCTTTGGCTCGGTCGCGCGGTCCTCGCGCAACCGGCGGACCATGCCCTGCCCGGTAGCGACCGCACAGTCGTGAGGGGCCGGTTCAACCTTCCCCGGCGCACCGTCGGGACACACCTCGAAGGCGACCGGTGCACCTGGCATCAAGCCTCAGAGGGTGGTGGAGCACATTGCCGCGCCGACGCGCACCGTGACCTGCACTCCAGACAGGTCGCCGCCGGCGTCGAAGTAGACGTCGGCGTACCCCGAGCCGTCGGTGTGCCAGCTGCGCGAGCGTCCGGCGCTGTCGGTGACCATCACCGTCTGATCGGCCTGGTGGGAATGGACGTAGACGTCGTAGTCGTCATAGCGGCTGTTGTACGACGCCGTCACGGTGCAGAGCGCCGACCCGGTCGTGGTCCTCGCCGGAACCGGGGCGGGAGCCGTCGGCATCGGAGCCGCTGCTCGGCGGCCGAGCGACACCCAGTTGGTGACGATCGCCTGCTGCGCCTGGGCGAGCGACATCTGCCCGTCGCACACCTCGGCCCGCAGCTCGTCCTCGACCGCATCCTTGGGGTTGGGCGACGCGCCCGGCTCCGGCCAAAGGTTGCCAGCATCGTTGGTCGCGCCTCCGAGCTCCAGCGGCACGAAGTGGTCGTACTCGTAGGCGCCCATCGGGCCGCTGTCGCCGTATGTGGCCATGCTGGCCGGCTTCTCCTGCTCGGTGATCGCCTCGGGCGGCCGGACCGTGTCAGTCCATCCGCTCACGCAGATCGTCCGGTGAATCGTCGCCTGGGTGACGGCCGGGTTCAGCGCCCCAGGCGTGCAGCTGGCGTCGGGCTGGGAGTAGATACCAGAGCCGATCTGCTGGCAGGACCCCGGCCGGGGCTGCCGTTGCACCACGTCGTTGGCTGCCGTCGACAGCGCCAGCGTGCTCGATCTGCGCAACGGTTGACTGGCGCGGCCGGGAACGTGCTGCCGATGGCGCACGAGGTGCTGTCGGCCGTGGTACCGCGACAGGCGAGCCGCTGTCGTCCGCCCCGATGAACGCGACTGCATGGCCGCGTGGGTGCTCTGTGTGCCGCTCGCTCCGGCGCCGCAGGACGCTGCCGCGAGCGTGGCGAGGGTGATTGCCGCCCCGGCACGCATCCGGGACGCACGCGCGGCGGACAGCGGCCGCTTCGCGGCGGGGTGATCGGAGGCCGTCGGTGCGGGCGCTCTTGTCTGTCCGGGCTGTCGGTGAGACACGCGGCGACTGTACCCGCGGCGGAGGCGGCCGCCGCTCGTCGGCGGGCGCCTGTCGCGATGACGCCGCTACCTCCCGCGCCATGGCACCCCCTGGCCGCGTAGCCAACCCACGACCGGCCAGATCGTCGCGTTCGCCCGAGCGACGCCGCGTCCGTTCTGGCTCGACGATCTGACCACCCAGCGGACGGAGAGCGCGCTGGCGGAGACGAGGCCGCAGCTCGCGCTGCCCGCGAGGCCAACGAGGGGGTGACTTCGCCGGCCTGCGAGCGGAGTTGGGGATGAAGCGCTGGTGGGAGTGAGCGGCTCGCGGCCTCAGGCGGCCTCGCCGATCTGGTCCTGATCGGTGATCGTGCAGGTGTAGCGGTAGCCGTCGCCGAGATCGTCCAGCGCTCCCACTTCGACGGAGTAGTGGTAGCCGCCGCGCCCAACCCTCCGATCGAGCGTCGCGAGCACGCGCTCAGGGTCGTCGTACGGTCCGCTCCTGTAGTACGGCGTGCCGTCGCGCCCGAACGTGATCGCGCTCGGGCCCTCCGATGTCCCGAGCCCGCCGCGAGCGTGGCGGAAATCCCCATGCGGCTCAAAGCCGAGCCCGCGCGCGTATTCGACCGCGCCGAGGACGAGGTGCCGCGCGAGCTCGATCGGGATCGGCACGCCCCTCGACCTCCAAGGCTCAAAGTAGTGCTGCCGGAACGCTTCGAACTCGCGCGTCGAAGTCCGCTTCGGGCCCAGCGCGTTCTTGACGCCAAGGCACCACGCGTCGACGAAATAAGCGCAGGTCGACATGCGATTCTGGCCCTGCGGCGCGGCGACCAGTACGGCGATCACGCCCGCGCTCCCCGGCGGTGTCTCCCCCTCGGCGGTAGCCGCGAGCCACTCCTCCTGGCTGCCGATGCCCAGGCCGTGATGCCATCCCGGGCTGACGAAGCAGCGCGAAGCGCTTTCCGCGTCGCCGCCGTCGCTGCCCCTTTCGCCGACGCTGCTTCGACGGCGGATGGCCTCGGCCCGCACCAGCCGGGATGCCTCGGTGGTGCTGATGCCCAGCGCACGGGCGATCTCCCGCGGCGTGTAGCTGCGCTCTCGAAGCGCGCGGACCCGCTCGCCCAGCTCGTCTCGTTTCATCGTGATCTTGTACTGCGGCCGCCGGACAGAGCCCCGAGGGCATGGCTGGGCCACTACGCGCTCAGCCTTGCCGTCCGGGTGAGTTGAGACGATTGCAGGCGCCATGCTTCCCGAGCCAATTCGCACGTGCGCCCCGCCCGAGGCCGCCGCTGGGCCACCTTCGGCCGCCCTCAGCCCGGCTCCGATCGATACCGCGCTGCTCGAGCCGTATCTGCATCTGCTGCAAGGCCTCACCTCCGGCTCGCCGACTGTCGAGGAGCACTCCGAGCTCGTCGACCGCGCGCTCGACGTGTGGGCCCGGCCGGGGTTCGAGACGTTCATGTGCGAGCCGCGCCTGCGGTTTGAGCCGTTCGCCCACCAGCTCGAGGCCGCCGCCCGTGTGCTGCGCCACATGCAGGGCCGGGCGATACTCGCCGACGAGGTCGGCCTCGGCAAGACGATCGAAGCCGGCATCGTGCTCTCAGAGCTCCGCCTCCGGGGGCTGGCCGATCGGGCGCTGGTGCTGGCGCCCGCCGGGCTCGTGGGGCAGTGGCGCGAGGAGCTCGAGCGGAAGTTCGCCCTTCCCTGCGCCGTCGCCGACGCCCGCCTCCCGGCGAACCCCCACGAAGCGCCCGCGCGGACGGACGGGAGCCCTGAGCCGGTCGTGATCGCCTCGCTGGCGACCGCCCGTCGCGAACGGCTGCAGGCCGTGCTCGCCGCCGACAGCTGGGATCTCGTGATCGTCGATGAGGCCCACCGGCTCAAGAACGCCCGCAGTGCATCGGCGCGGCTGGCGCGCTCGTTGCGCACGCGCTATCTGCTGCTGCTCACCGCAACTCCGATCGAGAACCGGCTGGCCGACCTGTTCCAGCTCGTCAACCTGGTCCGGCCGGGCCTGCTCGGCGATGCGGCCGCATTCCGCTCCCGCCACGGCCGTGGAGACGGATCGGCCGTGCGCAACGTGGCGTCGTTGCAGCTGGCGCTGCGTGAGCTGATGGTCCGTCATCGCCGCAGCGAGATCTCACTGATGCTGCCTCGGCGGCTGGCCGAGACCTTCCGCGTGGTGCCGAGCGACGAGGAAGCCGCGCTATATTGCGGCATCTCGGCACGAGTCCGCGTCGCGGCGCGCGGTGCGCCGAGCGCCAAGTTGCTCGCGCTCCGCAGCGCGCAGCAGCTCGCCGGGTCCAGCCCCTGGGCGTGCGCCGGGATCCTGGGCAAGCTCGGCTGGGACGACCTCGCCGCGCAGGCGGCGACGATCCGCAACAGCGCCAAGGCGAGCGCGCTGCTGCAGCTGCTTGGCCGTCACCGCGCGACCGGCGAGAAGGTGATCGTGTTCACGGCATATCGCCGGACGCTCAACGCCCTCGCCGCGCTCCTTGCGAACGAGGGGATCGAGGCCGCGGTCTATCACGGGAGCCTGCCTCGGGCCGGGAAGGACGCCGCCATCGCCCGGTTCGCTCAGGCGACGCCGGTGCTGCTCAGCACCGAGGCGGCCGGGGAGGGCCGCAACCTCCAGTTCTGCCACGTGATGGTCAACTTCGACCTGCCGTGGAACCCGATGCAGATCGAGCAGCGCCTCGGACGCATTCATCGCATCGGCCAGCACCACGACGTCCAGCTCGTGAACCTCGTCGCCCAGAGCACAATCGAGGAGCGACTGCTCGGGGTGCTGCAGAGCAAGATCAACCTGTTCGAACTCGTCGTCGGCGAGCTAGACATGATCATCGGGCGCGTCTCCGACGACCTCGACTTCGAGTCGCTGGTCTTCCAGGAGCACGTCGCCAGCCGCGATGACGACGAATTCGACGACCGCCTGCAGCGGGTCGGAGACGAACTCGCCCAAGCGCGCAGCGGCTACCTTGCGGCACGCGAGCGCGTCGACGCACTGGTGGGCGACGCATGATCGCCGACGGCGCGGCACGCTCGCTCCGCGACGAGCCCGCACTCAGCTTTTGGCTCTCGTACGCAGAGCGGCAGGGCGCGCTGGTCGAACCGGCTGCCGACAGCGCGCTCGTCCTGCTGCCGGCGCCGCTGCAGGCCGAGTGCGAGCTGCCCGAGGAGGTGACGGTCACCGCCAGCCCCGACGTGGCGCGCGAAGATCGCGCCGTGCTGCTCATCGCCGGGCATCCGGCAGTGGAGCGTGCGGCGACCTCCGTGCTCGCCGTAGGGGACACCGGCCGCGGCTACCTGCCTTGGCCCCGGTCGCGATCTCCGTCGCGCTCCGACCTCGTGGCGCGGGCGCGGGAGCTCGTCGCCGTGGAGCACGGTCGCATCGACGGCGCCGGCGAGCCGATCGCCGCCTATCTGCCGCTGCTGCGGGTGGCGGCGATGGTCAGCCACACCGCCTCGCTGAGCCTGCGGTTTCAGGAGCAGGAGGAGGTGCTGCTCGACGCCACCACGCGGGTACCGGCAGGTGAGCGACTGCGCCAGGCCGTCGTGGCCGGACGCTGGCTGCCGGAGCGCGACGGCAGCGCCCGCTCGCTCAACGCCAATCTGCCCGCTGCCGTCGCCGCGGCGCACGCGCTGATCGAGCGCCGAGCCCTCGAGCGCGGGCAGGCGCTGGCGACGCAGGCGCAGCGGGCGATGCTCGCCGAGCTCGCTCGAGCGGACGCCTACTACGAGCAGGCGCTCGCCTCAATCGATCGACGTCGGGCGACGGCCGCCTCGGACCGCGCGGCGCTGCTCGGCGCCCAAGAGCAGGCCACACGCACCGAGTCGATCCGACGCCGACGCGAGATCGAGGACGAGTACCGGCCTCGCCACGAGATCGCACCGTTCCGCTTACAGCTGATCTACGCTGCCTCCTACGTGGTGCCCGTTGACGTGCGTCGGGGCAGCCGCGCGTACAGCTTCCAGCTCACCTGGATCCCCGCGGCTGGCGCTTTCGCCATTGCCCGCTGCCCCGCCTGCGGTGCCGCCAAGCCTCTCGTCGCTACCCGCCAACGGCTCGGCTGCCGCGGCTGCAGTTGATCTTGGTGCCCGGTTCGACGCCATCGTCCCGGTCGAGCCACTGGAGGTCATCGCTGCGCGGGCGACGCCGCCGGCTCGCCCAGCCGTACGCCGGATGCGCTGCTGTCGGAGGGTCGTACCGATCAGGCGAGCTGACGGTTCGCCGTCGTTTATCTGGACACGGGCGCCCTCGGGCGGGTGCTGGTCGGCCAGCCCAACGGGGCGGCCGTTCTGCGTGACCTCAAGGTTCGACCAGCGCGCCGCCAGGCGGCTTGGTACGGGTCGAGCCGAGGCGCTTGGCGCTGCCCTAGGGCTGCCCTAGGGCTGCCCTAGGGCGCCCTAGCGGACCAAGTCGCCCAGCACCGTTGCCACGCTCGATGCCGTCGATTTGGTGCCGCGCCGCGGCTGCCCGCTGGCGGGCGACTCGACGCCCTGATCACCTATACGACCGGGCTCGCCCTAGGTGATCGGCAGCACTGGATGACAGCGCTGACTCCGGCGTGAGCTGCCAACGTGCACCGTCCCTTGTCGGATTAGCCTGGACCTGAGCGCTTCCCGGCGCGTAGTCTCTGTCGCGCTCGCGCCCGCCGACGCACCATGCACGACAAGGTCGTGAGCCTCGAGGCGCCACGCGATCGTCAGTCGGGCCGCCGGACCGCGTTGCGTTCTCGCGCTTGATCGAGACGGCCGTGCCAGCCCGAGGGAGCTCGCGCCGGACGGGATGTGAGTTCGAGCAGACTTCGTCTCGGGTATCCGAATCGTGACCGCCACGCCAATCGGGTACGCGTACCCGTAAGGAATTTTGAACGCAGGCCGGGGTGCACGACGACAGCCCCAGTTCGATCACTCGGGTCCGTCGGCGGCCGGCCGACCAGGCAGGACGATTCTCTACCCAGCAGGCCGGCGGCGGACGACGATCGACTCGTCACCGAACACGGCGCGGACCTCGAGTCGGCCGCCCAGCGCCTCGATGTAGTGAGCCAGGGCCGACAGATAGAGATCCTCGCGCCGCTCGTCCTCCGACAGCCTCTCGTCCGCCGTATCAAGCGCGGCCATGACGGTCCCATGACCGACGCCGCGCTTGTAGTGGGCGCGCGCAATCTGTTCCTGCGCCTCCATAAGCCGCTCATAGATTCCGGCCCGGATCTCGTTCACCGGCTCCTTGGAGAGGACGTCCTGCCAGCGCCTCGTTGGCTCAGACAACGAGCCTCCTTTCCGTTGCGTCGCTCGTGATCGAGGTAGAGCTGTTCGGCGAGCTGGATCTTCTGCGGGTACCAGCGGTTCCACTTCCCGGTCTTGTCGCCACCGACCAGCATGACAGCGTTCTGGTTGGAGTCGAACGCGAACAACACCCTCATTCCGCGATCGACCCGCGCCTCCTTCAGCTTGTGGACTCGTGATCGTTGGATCACGTCGACGTGTGGCCGCCCCAATGTCGGACCGCTGTCAGCGATGCGGGCGAGCGCGCCGCTGACCTTCGCTCTGCGCTCGACGTCGAGAGTCCGAAACCAGCGCTGGAACTCAGCCGTCACGTCAACTCGGCGCGCGCGCTTCCGCTCCGAAGGCCGTCGCGCCATCTCAGCCATTGGTACGACCGGTACCGCCGATATCGCGATCGATGTGCCGCGACAGATCGCAGGCCAGCCGCAGATGCTCGAGGGTTCGATCACCTGCCAGGTCGATGAGCTCCGTGGCTCGCCGCACATCGTGCGGTTCGGCGGACCCCAGCGCCGTGGCGATCGTCCCGCACAGCATCTCGATAGCGACCGATCCGCACTCCTCACCCGGAGACGCGTCGGCCGGAAGCGCGTCGATGAGGTCCGAGACAAGCTCGCACAGCATGGACCCCGTGCGCAGCAACTGGAGTACGAACCGCTCGATGTGGTGATCAGCGTGCGTGGACGACACCGATTACAAGAGGCCGCCACGCCGGGGACTTCACCCCCCTCCCCGGGCAAACGCCCCGGGTGGGGGCGTTCAACGACGATACCTCCGATGCCTCGGAGGTATCGAGATCCAGCGGATCTGAATTGAGTAGCGGGGTCGGGATTCACACCCGCAATCTTCGAGTTATGGCCCGAAGATCGCGGTCGAGACGCTGCCTCCAATCGCCCGACGGTCTGAAGAAGCATCCTCCGCCCGCATTGTCATCTCGCCACACACCTGGCTACCGCCGAACTCAGCGGTAGCTGGCCCGGCTCGGGCGCTCGACATGTAGCGGGCGCCCGGCCTACGGTCATCGCTCAGAGGGTGGCGGGTACCAGGACGTCGATCACGATCCCCTGCTCATCGTCGTCATGCGCGGTCACGTGGCCTCCCTCTGGGATCCTGCCGTCGAGGATCGCGCGCGTCAGCTCCTTCTCCTGTGTCCGGCGCAGGTGGCGCTTGAGCGGCCGCGCCCCGAACTCGGGATCGAAGCCCTCGGCGGCCAGCCGAGCGACCAGCTCCGGCGCCACCGTCAGCCGCACGCCGCGCGCGTCAGACAGCCGGTCCGTGATCCGGCGGCATAGCATCTCGCCGATGCTCCGCACCTGATCCTCGGTGAGCGGCTCGAACACCATCAGCTCGTCGATCCGGTTAAGGAACTCCGGCAGGAACGCCTGCTTGGCCGCGGCGCGCATCCGATCCTCGGCGGGATCGGCCTCGGCACCGGTGAATCCCAGCGGTCGCCTGGCCTGCCCGGCGCCGACGTTGGACAACATCACCGTGTTGGTGAAGTCAACGGTCCATCCCTCGCCGTCGGTCAGTCGCCCGTCATCGAGAACCTGCAGCAGCACGTTCCAGACCTCCGGGTGGGCCTTCTCGATCTATCGAGCAGGATGACCGAGTAGGGGCGCCGGCGCACCGGCTCGGTGAACTGACCCCCGTCGCCGTAGCCGACGTAGCCAGGCGGTGACCCGCGCGACGGTGTGAGGCTCACGGTACTCAGACATGTCGATCCGGGCCAGCGCCCTCTCGGTCGCGAACAGCCGCTCGGCCAACGCCTTGACCAGCTCGGTCTTCCCGACGCCGGTCGGGCCCATGAACAGGAAGCTGCCCAGGGGACGATCCGGCTCGGCCAAGCCGGCGCGCGCGTGGCGTACAGTGTCGGCGACCGCGTGGACAGCACGGTGCTGGCCGACCACCCGCGCGTGCAGATCGTCCTCCAGCGTGCCCAGCCGCTTCAGCTCAGCCGCGACCAGCTCGCCCACGGGAATCCCGGTCCGGCTGGCCACCACCTCCGCGATCGCCTGCTCGTCGACTGTGTCGGCCATCGTTCCTGTGGCCTCGTCGTCGGCGTCACTGCTGTCGCCGCGCGCGGAGCTCAGCTCGGCCAGTTCGCGCTCTAGACCGTCGATGCGCTTCTTCAGCTCGCCGGCGTCTTCGAGGAGTCGGCGTCCACCGCGGCCTGCTTCTCGGCCCGGAGATGATCGACCTGTGTGCAGCCGGACGATGTCGCTGACCGGGCCGGCGCCGCGCAAGCGCAGCCGTGCCCCGGCCTGATCGACGAGGTCGATCGCCGTGTCGGGTAGCCGGAACTCGCTGATGTAGCGGTCCGACAGCCGCGCAGCGGCCTGGAGCGCCTCGTCGGTGATTCGCACGCCGTGGTGATCTTCGTACTGGCCGCGCAGGCCGCGCAGGATCTCGACCGTGTCCGCCACCGACGGCTCCTCGACCATGACCGCTGAGAAGTCCGGTCTAGGTTTCAGATCTAAGTCGTTACGACTAAGATGCTAGCGAACTTCTTGTGTCGTCAAGACCCTTCCGAGCGAAGGTCAGCGCACGATTTGGAGCCGGCAGCCCAGCGGTCACCGGACTTGCTGACCGCCCGGGGATCAGGTTGATCTGTCATCCCTCTCAAAGAGGTACCGGCCATCGACTTCCCGACCCCCGAGCGATGCTCTGATGATGCGCGCCGCGGGCACGCTTTGCTCCTGAAGGGATGATGCCCCGGACTGGCTAGAAGCCGGCTGTGCCGCGGGGACCGCGGCCCGTTCGCTTTCTACGTCGCCCGCGTAGGTCCTGACTCGAGCTCGGGATCGCTGACGGGCAGCGCACGCTCACTGGAGATGAGCGGCAAGGGGGCTGCCGCCGCCCGACGCCGTGTTGATTGTCACCCTCGCGCAAGCGCGGCCGCTCGCGTGGACGGGATGGATTCGCCACCCGGCGTAGTGCGGCTCGAAATAGACCAGCCGGGCCTTCGTCGGCAACCACAGCGCCGGCACCGAGTGAACCGCGCCGACGTTCACCCCGAGCTCCCACGCGAGAATGCTCTGGAAAGGAATCGTCGTCAGTGGCTGTCCGCAGGCGAGGATGTGTCGGGCTTCGGCGCGATCGACGGCCCACTGGAGCCGGTGGATGACGAGCGCCCACGTCTGACCGAGCTCGATGCCGTTGTGGGTCAGGCGCGCGCGGCTGCGAGCGTGGGGCGCCATCGCGACGGCGAACGCGACGAAGGCGGCGGCGGCGACGAGCATCCGCGACGGGCGGGGGCCGAGGGTCAGCAGCCGTCCGACGGCGGCCCCGGCGAGAACGACCATGATCGCCGCCGGCTCGAACATGTAGCGCGGGGAGACCTTCAAGCCGTGCAGGCTGAGGGCGATATCGACCACAATCCAACCGGCGGCGACCGCGCCGATCACCAGCCACTCGACCTCGCGGCGGAGCGCCGCGTAGAGGACCGCGAGGGCGCCGACGAGCTGCATCGGCAGCTCGTAAAGGCTGAAGTAGGTGTTCATCACGACGAGGAACCCATTGCCGGGCAGTGGATGGGCCGTGCGCCGGTCAACTTCACTGGCCACGAACCAACTGGGGGAGCTGAGGCGCGACATCCCGAACCAGAGCACGATGAGCACCCCCACGCCCGCGAGCAGCGCCCGCCGCATTCGCGGCTCCCGGTACCACGCCCACACCGCATAGGCGCCGGTTACGACCCACGCCTCGGGCCGGCCCAGCGCCAGCAGGACCAGCAGGATCCAGGCGAGGCCACGTCGGCGGCACAGGTGCTGGTCGATCGCCGCCAGGAGCAGGGCCACCATGATCGGATCCGAGGTCGCGATCAGCAGGAAGTGCCAGAACCCGGCGATACCGAGCACCCCGAGGCCGGCGAACGCCGCGGCGAAGCCCGCTCCAAGCCGCGATCGGCCTGGATCGGCGAGCCGGTAAGCGATCCGCGCCCCGAACACCGGCGCCGAGAACCCTCCTGCCACCGCAGTCACCATCCACAACCACATCGCAACCCGCCCGGTGAGCGCGTACGGCAACGTGAACAGGAGCGTCAACGGCTTCCACGACGGCGCCGCATTGAGGTCGAGCCCGAGGTGGAGCGCCTGGTAGCCCCACACGAGCCACCCGTAAGCGTCGTAGGCGGGCCGCATCCCGGTGAGGACGACCCACACCATGGCGCAGGTCACGATTGCGAGCGCCCCCGCCAGCCACCGGGCCGTCCCCGGCGCGGGCCTGCGTACGTGAGGAGATGGTCCGGCTCGGATCGGCTCAGCGAGCATCGATTCCGAAGGTAGCCAACTCGGACGCGAGCGTCAGCGGGACCGGCGGGCAGTCCAAACCTGTCTGCTGGTTTGAGCATCGTCGGGCACCTATCAAGATCCTGGTTCTAGACGGTGACGGGTACCTCGGGTGGCCGACAGCCCTGCATGTGTCTGCGCTCGGTCACGATGTCGCAGTGAGCGACAACTTCGCGCGACGCGGCTACGACGACGAGATGGGCGTCAAGAGCCTCGTTCCGATCGTCAGCCTGGACGAGCGAATCGCCACCTGGGCTGAGATCAGCGGGACGACGATCCGCAGCTACGTGGGGATCTCTGTGATCCGGCGTTCGTCCACGCGATGGTGCGGGACTTCCGGCCCCAGACGATCGGTCACTTTGGCGAGCAGCGCGCCGCGCCGGATTCGATGATCGATCAGGCGCACGCGGTGTACACCCAGACCAACAACATCGTCGGCAACCTCAACGGGATCTACGCGATCGCCGACATCGACCGGGACATCCACCTGGTGAAGCTCGGGACGAGGGGGGAGTACGGCACTCCGAACATCGACATCGAGTAGGGATGGCTGGAGGTCGAGCACAACGGCCGCCGGGACCGGATGCTCCACCCCAAGCGTCCGGGCTCCTTCGACCACTGCTCCAAGGTCCAGGACCACAACATCGAGTTCGGCTGTCGCATCTGGGGGCTGCGGGCGACCGATTTGAACCAGGGCGTGGTCTACGGCGATTTCCAACGAGCTCTCGCGCACGGCGGCAGCCGAGGCCGCCGCCTGTGGTTGAGGAGCACTGAGAGCCGCAGATTTCGGGGGACCGCCGGGCGCCCTAGGGTCGAAGCCCGGACAGCCAGACTGCAGCCAATCACAGGTATGAGCTGGATTTTGCAATACCACCTGATCCGTGCAGTGCTGAACCGCCGCAGCCCTTCGGCTGTGGGAATAGGCGGCCGCGGCCAGAGAGAAGGAGCCGAGCCGGGGGCGACGGCGAGATACCCGGTCCCGAGTCGGGATGCCCTGCTTGTTGCATGCTTCGAGCGCGCACAAGTGTCGGCGTGGTTCGCTGCCCTGCACGTTCGAGACCGCCGACCGCCGGACGCAAGTGTCTGCTCGCGATGCTGCGCCTCACCAGCAAGGTACCTCAGACAGTGTGAGTCGGCGTTGTTCGCACGGCGAGGCCCGGTCGGGTCTGCCCGCGGGGGCTCAGAGTGGTTCCCCGGTTAGAGCTTCCGGTCTAGCCTGAGCTGATGCCGCACGAGCCGCGTGGGTGCGACGACGCGAGAGAGAGTACGTCTTGATCGAGCGGACAGACATCGTCATGGTCCCCTTCCCGCACGATGGATGTCATCGGCAACGAAGTTCGAAGCCGCGGAGGCGCCGGATGCCCGCGGCTCGTCTCACCACCTCGCCGGATAATTGGGCACTGGTGGCGATCACCGTCGCCGTACTGCTCGCCAATCTGCCCTACCTGCTCGGGTTCTTTGACTCCAATCCGCTTGACTATCGCAGCGGGCTGACGAGTGCGATCACGCCCGGCTGGCTCAGCGGCAAGCCGACGATCGACCCGAGTAACGGGTTCACCTCTCAGGCGATCGGCCACCTCGCAGCGCTCGACCTCCTGCATCTGCGTCTGCCCTGGTGGAACCCCTACGAGGCCACGGGGATGCCACTACTCGGCGAGACGCAGGCTGCGGCGCTGTTCCCGCCCACGCTGCTGACGGCGTTCTCCAACGGTCAGCTCTACGAGCACATACTGCTCGAACTGATCGCCGGGATGTGCACCTACCGGCTGTTGAGGCGCATCCGCGTAACGCGCCCCGCCGCCATCGCTGGGGCCATTGCCTTTGCATTAAACGGCAAGTTCGCATGGTTTGCCGACGCCACGGTGAATCCGCTGCCCTTCCTTCCCATGTTGCTCTTGGGGATCGAGCGGGCGTTCGACTCGATCCGCGCCGGCCGGCGAGGCGGCTGGCGCCTGATCGCCCTTGCGGGCGCCTTGTCGGCCTACGCGGGCTTTCCCGAGGTCACCTACATCGACACGTTGATGGTCGTCTGTTGGGTCGGCTGGCGCTGTGGCTGCCTCGACCGCCGACAACGCCGCCCGTTCGTGGCCAAGGCCGCGCTGGGAGGCGTCGCCGGGACGCTGCTCGCGGCCCCGATGCTGCTGGCGATGGCCGACTACTTGAGCCATGCCGATCTCGCCGTCCATGCCGGTACGCAGCTGGGCACCAGGCACCTCGCCCTTTCCGCGGTGCCACAACTCCTGATGCCGTACGTCTACGGCCAGGTCAACGCCGCTCCCCGCGCCTCCATCTGGATCATGGTGGGCGGCTATCTGTCGACGGTGCTGCTGCTGTTTGCCGCGCTGGGTCTCGTCTCCCCCGGGCGTCGCGGGCTCAGGCTTGTCCTGCTCGGCTGGGCGTTGCTCGTGTTCGCTCGCATGTACGGCCAGCCGCCGCTGCTCGGCCACGTCATCGGCGTACTGCCTGACATGTCGAGGATCCAGTTCTTCCGCTACGGCACGACCGCGCTCGAGCTGCCGGTGATCGTGCTCGCCGCCCTCGGGCTCGATGATCTGACGCGCACGCCTGCGCATCGGCGGCGACTCGTGGGGGGCGCCCTGGCAGCGATTGCCGCCGTCTTTGCGGCCGCGCTCTACGCGCGGCCGGTCGTCCACTCGCTCGAAACGAAGGTCCTGGATGGTGGCACCTACTTCCAGGCATCGATCGCCTGGGGAGCGCTGACCGCGGCGGTGGTCGCAGCCGTCGCGCTGGTGGGTAAAGCGCGCGTGCGCGCCGCCCTGCTCGCGCTCCTGGTGGCGGTCGATGCGCTCGTGCTGTTTGCCGTGCCCGAGTTCTCAGCGCCACGCGCGACGACCGTCGATCTCGCGCCGGTGGCCTACTTGCGCCAGCACCTGGGCGAGGCGCGCTTCTTCACGCTCGGTCCAGTCCAGCCCGATTACGGCTCCTACTTCGGCCTCGCCTCGCTCGCCGTCGACGATTTTCCCCCCCAGGCTTACGCAGACTACGTGCACTCTCGGCTCGATCCCGTGGTCTCCTTCATAGGCTTTCGGCCGATGGGACAGCCTTCCGCAGAGCAGGAGTTGATGCGTCACCTGGGCGGCTACCGGTCCGCCGGCGTGCTCTACGTGCTCACGCCAGCCCGGCATCCGCTTCCGGAGAGCCCGACCACGTTCCGGCGCGTGTTCCGCAGCCCGACCACGTGGATCTATCGGCTTGCTGGAGCGTCGCCCTACTTCGGCGCTGCTGGCTGCCGGGTGACGTCCGGCGGCCTCGACAGCGCGCGGGTCGTCTGCCGACGGCCGACGACCCTCGTTCGTCGCGAGACCTGGTTCGCGGGCTGGAGTGCACAGCTCGACGGTCAACCGACGGCCACCCACCGCGCGGACGGGCTGTTCCAAGCCGTCACGGTGCCGGCCGGATCACATCGCGTCACGTTCAGCTTTGCGCCCCCGGGAATGGACTGGGCCGGGCTCGTCCTGCTGGCAGGGTGCGCTCTGATGCTTGCCCCCACTGCACGACGCCGGTCCTCGTCCCGCGTCGGACGACCCACCGCCCCCTCATAGCCGCTGTGTGCAGCCACGGCTGCTACCGGTACCGGCGATGTCTCTCAGTCAAGGCGTACAGCGTCAAGCGCCACTCTCGGAGGCGAAGGTCACCGAGTTGGCGCTGAGTCGGGCACTCGCGTACCCGAAGCTCCGTAGACGGATCCCGCCCGAGAAGGCAACCGCATTCATAGGCTGCTGCGAAACCACGCACCGCCCTGTTACACGTCCCTGGCGCCGACGGACCGGCGCCGGAAGCACTTTCGATCAGCTCTCGGCCGAGGCCGGCGCCGACCAGCACGCAGCCGAGCGCCGCCGAAGCATCTCCCGGTACTGGCTAGTGGTGCGCCTGAGCAGCTCGCCGGTGCCCCAGTCGAGCACGACCCCGTAGTGCCGGACGAGGTCCATCGTGTCCAGCTCGCCGGAGCGGAAGCGCTCGGCCACCGCCTCGGGATTCTCGTCGAGCTTGCCGGCGCGCGACTCCCGCTGATCGGCGCGCAGCGCGTCCGTCGCCTGCTCGTCGATCCGGTACTCGGCGAGGTCGCGTTCGACCTCCTCGACGACGACGCCGTAGTCGATCGCCGCGCGCCGCATGGTGACGTAGCCGTCCTCGACATCCTCGAGCACCGCCTGCGGGTCGCGGGCCAGCGGGTCCCCGAGCCCACCGCCCCCCGCGCTCGGGCGCTCGAAGAAGTCGCCTTCGGCGACCGGGACGCCGGAGAAGTTCGCTCCCAGGAACCGTTCGCGGTTGGTCCCGCGGTTGAGCCAGACACCGTGCGGAATCGACGGCAGCCCACCGCCGATGCCCCAGGTCACGCTTCGGGCGCGGTCGCAGCAGTAGGACATGACGGCGGCTTCGACCTGAGTGAGCGTTCCCCCCTTGCGCACCCCGACGCCCCCGCGATGCTGTCCCGGTCCACCTGAGTCGGCGATGATCTCGTGGTGGGAGGTGAGGACCGGCGTGAGGCGTTCCTGACCCTCGAGCGGTTGCACGGCGAGCCCGACGCCGAACACCGGCGAGGTGCAATCCTGACCGTCGCGGCCCTGGCGCCCGCCCCAGCCGCCGGCCATCCAGTCGTACCACATGAAGAACGGCCGGTCGTCGCTGCGCGCGTCGCGACCGCCGACGAGCAGGTACTCGAGGTTGAAGCAGCAGGCCATTGCCCGCTCGGGCATGATCTGCGACCACAACTCGAAGCCGGCGTTCATGATCTTCTCGTAGGCCCCGGAGACCGAGCCGGTGACGGCGATGGGCCAGCCGGCGTTCACAACGGTGCCCTCGGGGCCGACGTCGACGGTGATGGCGCGGTAGAAACCGGAGTTCAGGGGGATCTCGGGCAGGAAGGTCTTGGCCGAGGCGATCGCGCCGGAGAAGGCCACTCCCGCGCCGGAGTTGAGGAAGCTGGCGATCGCCGGATCGGAGCCGGAGAGGTCGTAGCGGACTTCGTCGCCCGCGATCGTAAGCTTGAGGCGGATCGCGACGAGCCCCTCCTCGCTGCCGGGATCGAAGTCGACGTGGTCGACCGTCTCCCAAGTACCGTCGGGCAGCTCGGCGATCCGGGCGCGGCTCAGGCGCTCGACGTAGTCCTGGACTTCGCCGAACGCGGCCACGACGGTGTCCTTGCCGTACTTGTCGATTAGCCGGAACAGCTCGGACTCGGCGACCCGGGTCGCCTCGATCTGCGCATGGCAATCTCCCGTGATGTCGCCCGGCGACCGCGAGTTGGAGGCGATCATGGCGATCACGTCGTCGCGCGTCACCCCACGGTCGACGACCCGCAGCGGCGGGATGCGCAGCCCCTCGCCGAAGTGATCGGTGGCGGCGACGTCGAACGAACCGGGAACCGAGCCGCCGACGTCGGCCCAGTGGCCGTTGGCCTGCGCGAGCGCGATCATCTCCCCGTCGGCGAACACGGGCCGGATGAGGCTGACGTCGGGGAAGTGGGTGCCGCCGCGGTAGGGGTCGTTGACGGCGAACACATCGCCCTCGTGGATGTCATCGCCGAAGTCCTCCAGCACCGCCTTGGCCTTGAGGTGCAGCGTGCCGACGTGAACGGCGATGTCCTGGGAGCCCTGCATCACCGTGTCGCCGTTAGCGTCACAGAGGGCGCACGAGAAGTCACGCGAGTAGATGACGAACGAGTGACAGGTGCGGAGGATCTGTTCGGCCATCTCGTCGACGACCGTCACGAAGGCGTTCTTGAGGACCTCGAAGGTGACGGGATCCAGGGTGCGCTCGCCGGTTGGCATCGGTCAGTCCTCCTGGGAGATCGTCAGCCGGATGGTCCCCGTGCGGTCGACCTCGGCGCTGACGCCCGGGGGGATGAGCGTCGTCGTGTCCAGCTGGTCGACGATCGCCGGCCCGCTGACGGCCATCCCGGGCCTCAGGTCGTCACGCGCGTAGACCGGCGTGTCCTGCGACTCGTCCTGACCGTCGAACCACACCTGCCGGGTCTCGGCCGGCTCGGGCAGCACCGCCTGCTCGTCGGGGTCCTCCTCGGGCAGACGAAGGTCGGCCGCCGGGCCGGTCGCCATCAGCTGCAGGCGGTAGAGCTCGACCGCAGTGTCGTCGCGCCGGTATGAGTACTCGCGCTCGTGCGCGCGATGGAACTGCTCGATTGTGTCCTCCAGCGCGGCGTCCCTGGTCACGGCGACCTCCATCGAGCGCCACTGGCCCAGGTAGCGCATAGCGATCGTCCGCTCCAGGCAGACGTCATCGGGCGCCACGCCCTCCGCCTCCAGCAATGTGCGGCCCTGATCCTCCATCCGGGCGAAGGCGGCCTCAAGCTCGTGACGGTCGGCGTCGTCCGCGGCGGCAAGGAACATCTCCGAGAGGTCGTGGCGGATGTCGACCATGAGGCAGCCCAGGGCCGACCAGGCTCCCGGGCGTGGGGGCACGAGAACCGTCGGGATGCCGAGCTCGGCGGCGATGGAGGCGCCGTGTAGCGCGCCGGCGCCGCCGAAGGCGACGAGCGCGAACTCCCGCGGGTCATAGCCCCGCTGGAGGCTGATGAGCCGCACCGCGTTGGCCATGTTCGCGTTGGCGACCTCGATGATCGCGCCGGCCGCCTCGTGCAGGTCGAGTCCCAGGGGCTCGGCGACCCGCGTCCGGATCGCCTGCTCGGCGGCGTCACGGTCAAGCGCCATCCCGCCACCGACTAGGCGGGAACCGAGACGCCCGAGGGCAAGGTTGGCGTCGGTGTTGGTCGGCTCGGTGCCCCCGTGTCCGTAGGCGGCCGGTCCGGGATCGCTGCCGGCCGACTGCGGGCCGTTGCGCAGCGAACCGGCGGCGTCGATGGTGGCCAGCGAGCCGCCCCCCGCGCCGATCGTCAGCACCTCGATGGACGGGAAGACGATCGGGTGGCCGTACTCGACGTACCATTCGTTCGTCGTGCGCAGCTCGCCGTCGTGGATGAGCGAGATGTCGGTGCTCGTGCCTCCCATGTCGAGCCCGATCGCGTTCTCGAACCCGGCGGTGCGAGCCGTGTGCCGGGCCGCCACGGCGCCGGCGGCGATGCCCGAGGCGGCGAGCCTGACGGCGTACTGCTGGACGGCGTCGGCCGTCATGACACCCCCGCCGGAGTGCAGGATGAGCAGGTCGCCCGCGTAGCCCTCGGACTTCAGGCGCCGCGCCAGCTCCTTGACGTAGCCGGCGATGAGCGGGCTGAGGACGGCGTTGGCTACGGTGGTCGAGAACCGCTCGTGCTCGAAGAGCTCGGGCAGGACGCTGGCCGATGTCGAGATCCGGACCCCCGGCAGCGCCTCCACCAGCAGCTCGGCGGCACGCAGCTCGTTGGCGGCGTTGGCATAGGCGTTGATGAAGCAGACGGCGACAGTCTGCACCCCACGCTTGGCGAGGACCCGGGCGACCTCGGCAACATCGTCCTCGTCGAGCTCGGTGACGACCCGGCCCCGATGGTCCATCCGCTCGGTGACCTCGAGCCGATCGCGCCGCCGGATATAGGGGCGGGCGTTGTCCTTGTAGGCATCCCAGAGGTCGTCGCGGGTTCCGCGGCCGATCTCGGTCACATCCCGGAAGCCGCGGGTGGTGACCATCGCCGCCCTGGGCAGCCGGCGGGTGATGAGCGCGTTGGTGGCCACCGTCGTCCCGTGGCTGAAGAGGCCGATGTCGGCCAGATCGACACCCGCCCGAGCGACGCCGGCCATCACCCCGTCGATCGGATCGGCCGTCGACGGCACCTTGGCGACCTCGAGTCGGCCCGACTCCGGGTCGAGCAGGCACACGTCGGTGAACGTCCCGCCCACGTCGACGGCGATGACCGGCCTGGGCTTGGACCCTGTCGTCATGTCTTCCTCCAGATTCCTCTCTCCCGCCGCGCACGCGCCGGCCGCGCTGCCACGAGAGCGGGCACGACGGCGGCCAGCTGCTGCGCGGCTACGATCTTACCGCCGCCGAGCACTGGCGGGTCGCCGGCGTCGGCAAGCGCCTGGAGGCCACCGAGCGCCCAGAGTCATTGTTGGCGCCGTGGCCTCACTCACACACCTCGCGCAATACCGGGGCCGGCTTCAAAGACCTCCGACCGCACCGCCCCAGATCTCGTAGGTACGGGACGTATCGTGCTGATTGCGGTGGGATCTACGACCCCGAGGGACACCGGCAGCTCCCGTCGCCGCCGCTGACGCCCGGACGCGAGAATCAATAATCGCACCGGCGCTGAAGCTGCGAGCTGATCTGCCGGGCCGTCAGCCGGAGTCTCGCCGATCGGTTGTGCCGTGCTGCGTGGTGCTGTATGACTCCACGAGTTGGAGCGGATGCTCGATCTAATGACGGAGGAAGAGGGTCATGTCTAGCTCTGCCAGTCTGCCGCGCCTACAGACGAGTGACACCGACGATCCGCGGGTCGTTGAGGAGGCGGCGAGCGAGGACTACTCGCTACACGTGGTCCCGCGCAGTTGGCGCATGGACCGCTTCAAGCTCACGATGGCCTGGTACGGCGTGGCCACGGCGTTCTTCTACATGTACTTCGCCGCGTTCATTGCGCTCGCCTACGGTACGGTCAACGCGCTCATCGGCATTGTGCTCACCGTGGCGGCCTACTCGCTCGTCAACGGCGTCATCGTCCGGGTCGCCTCGACGAGCGGGCTGACCGTCGCGCTCTTCTCACGCAGCATGTTCGGATTTGTCGGCGCAGCGATCGCCACCCTCATCTTCGCTGCCACGGCCACCTATTACCTGGTCTTCGAGGGCTCAGTTGTCTCGGTGGCAGCCAAGACCTTGTTCGGGGGGCCGCTCAAGCTGTGGTACGCCGTCGTGATCGTCGGCACGGCCCCCCTCGTGTGGCGCGGGGTCCGCACCTGGCTTGATCGGCTCAACGCAGTCCTGCTGCCCTTCTACACGGTGGCCCTGCTCGCCGTCGTCATCTGGGCACTGGCGAGCAAGGGCTACCACGGCTTTCTGCCTGGGACGAAGGCCGTGCCGGGCACGACCCTGCCATGGCTTCAGGCCTTCACCGCGTACATGGGCGTTTGGATCCTCATGATGTTCACGATGGACTTCGCGCGGCTCGGTCGTCGAGAGGATGAGCGCTATCACGCCAACGTGACCTTCGGGTGGCTGTACTACACCATCACCTTCCTGATTAATGGGCTCGTCGGCATCCTGCTCGTCTCGACCTTCGGCATCACCTTCAAGGAGCTGGCCGGTCAGGAGAGCGCGCTGCCCGTCGCGATCGTCAACCTCACGGGCGTCCTCGGCATCCTCCTGATCGCGATCACGCAGACCCGCATCAATACGGTCAACCTGTATCTCGCCTCGACGAACTTCGAGAGCTTCTTCTCGCGGGTGTTCCGCCTGACCCTTCCCCGGACCGCTTGGGTCGTGTTCGCGGTCGTCGTCGGCTATCTGCTCATGCTGACCAACGTGTTCAGCTACGTGCTCGACGCGCTCAACTATCAGGGCATCGCGATCGTGGCCTGGGTCGCCACCGCGCTCGCTCACGTGCTCTACCTGCGTCGGAGCCGAGTCGCTCTCGAGGCGCTTGAGTTCCGACCCGGCCGGATCCCGGTGATCAACCCCGGAGGGCTGTTCGCGTGGGTCTTGGCCACGGCCATCGGTGTCGTGTTGAAGATCACCGATTCCACGGGCGACATCTGGCTCGTCTGGGGCCTGCCGCTCGTCTTCGTGATCGCCTTCGGCACCTACACGGCCGCGACGCGCGTCGCGCGTCCGTCATGGTTTGCCATGTCGCGGCCCGGGGATCCTCTCGCCGAGGTCGCCGACCCGTGGGAAACCCGGGTGCGCTGCCACCGTTGTGAGAAGAGCTATCTCGCCCGGGAGATGGACCGCGATCCATCGGCCGGCCATCAAGCCATCTGCGCCGCCTGCGCCACCGGTGGGCGCTTCTACGGTGCCGCGCGCCAGGAGGCGCGTTTGGCGCCGGCGGAGCCCACACCCGAGCCCGTAGGGACACGGCTCGATGGCTGACACCGAAGGCGCAGAGCGGCCCCTGGGCGCGCTGGACGTCAACGTCGACCTGGGCGAGAGCTTCGGTCGCTGGACGCTCGGGGATGACATGGGCATCATTCCCCACGTCTCCTCGGTGAGCATCGCCTGCGGCTTCCACGGCGGTGACCCGGTGACGATGCGACGCACGACGAGCGCCGCCGTCGAGCACGGTCTGCAGATCGGCGCTCACGTCGCCCTGCCGGATCTGCTCGGCTTCGGCCGCCGGCGCATGGCCATCGCGCCCGATGACCTGCGCGACTACACGACTTACCAGATCGGTGCGCTGCAAGCGTTTGTCACTGCAGCCGGGGGACAGCTGAGCCACGTCAAGCCCCACGGCGCGCTGTACGCGATGTGCTCAGCGGACCCAGAGCTCGCGGGGGCGGTCGCCCAGGCCACGGCCGCCATCAACCCGAAGCTGCTCCTGCTCCTGCTCAACGACAACACGGCCGAAGCGGTTGCGGCGCACGGGGTCCAGCTCGTCACCGAGGCATTCGTGGACCTCGACTACCACCCCGACGGCACTCTCGCCATCGAGGCCGTCAAGCGGGCGTGGGACCCCGAACGCGTGGCCGGACGGGCTCTACGACTCGTGCGTGAGCGTGTGATCGACGCCGAGGACGGCAGCGACCTGTCCACCGACGCCCCTACCGTGTGCATCCACGGCGACGGACCGAATGCGGTCGAGATCGCCGTCAGGGTGCAGCGCGCGCTCGCCGAGGCGGGCGTGCGTCTCGCGCCGCTCGTCGAAACGCTGTCGACGACAACAGGAGGACAGACGTGAGCCCGACCGCCGACCCGGTCATCGAACGCCGCCCGGCGAGCGAGGGGAAGCCGAGCGTCACCATCCGGCAGGCGGGCGACCGCGCCCTCCTGGTCGAATTTGGGGAAATGGAATTGGATCTGACGCTCAACTTCTTCGTCTTGGCCTTTGACACCGCGGCTCGCGAGCGCCCGGCCGACGGGCTCATCGAGACAGCGCCGGGCTTCCGCACCATCCTAGTTAGCTATGACTCGGTGCAGCTGCCGACGGAGGATCTGGTTCATCATCTGCACGCCATCTACGACGACCTGCCGATCGGGCGCGAGATGGCGATCACGAGCCGGCTCGTCAAGCTCCCGATCGCCTTCGACGACTCGGAGTCACGCAAGGCGGTCGGTCGCTACATCCACAGCATCCGGGCCGACGCGCCAAACTGCGAGGGCGGCGACAACATCGAGTACATCGTCCGCTACAACGGCTTGGCCGACCGCGAGGAGCTCTACGAGCATGTGCTCGCCACCGAGCACTGGACGGGGTTCATCGGGTTCTTCCCCGGCCTGCCGTTCATGTTCCCCGTCGATCCCCGCCATGTCCTGGTGGCGCCGAAGTACAACCCGACGCGCACCTGGACGGCGGAGGGCGCCGTCGGCCTGGGGGGCCCGTGCCTGGCGATTTATCCCGTCGAATCACCGGGGGGATACCAATTGTTCGGTCGGAGCCTGCCGGTCTACGACCTCCAGGCCCGCAACGCCCGCTTCCGTGAGGATCCGCTGCTGCTGCGGCCGAGCGATCGCGTGCGCTTTCACCGCGTCGAAGAGCCCGAACTGATGGAGTTCTTCGAGGACGTGCGCGCCGACCGCTACACGTACGAGGTCGCCGAGCAGAACTTTGACGTTGGGAGCTACCTCGACGAGCGCGAGCAGCACCGCGAGGAGGCCGACCTGCGCCGCCGGCAACTCGACGAGGCGTCCGCGGGCACGCCTGTCCCGTGAACAGGAGAGCGCGGTGAGCGAACAGCACATCGAGATCGTTCAGCCCGGGATCCAGTCGCTCGTGCAGGACTATCCGGGGCGGCGCGGCATGCTGCGACAGGGATTCTTCCCCTCCGGGGCAATGGACTATGTCGCCATGCAGGCGGCCAACCTGCTCGTCGGTAACCCGACATCCGCGGCCGGGATCGAGATCGCCCTCGGCAACTTCAGCGCGCGCGTCGCCGCCGACACGGTGATCGCGGCATGCGGAGCCGACGTCGAGCTCTCCGTCGACGGTCAGCGCCTGCCGCTGTGGGAAAGCCATGCCGTGCGCGCAGGCGCGGAGCTCACGGTGGGTATCGCCGCCACTACGGGCTTTCGCATCTACATCGCAGTCGCAGGCGGTATCGACGTTCCGCCGCTGTTCGGCTCCCGGGCCACGTACACGATGGGCGGTCTCGGCGGTTTCAACGGACGCCCGCTCACGGCAGGCGATCAACTGCCTCTCGGCGACGCGGACGGTGGCCGGGCCGGTCGGCGGTTCCGCCACGACGCGCGACCCGTCTACAGCCGTGAATGGGAGATCGAGGCCGTGGTGGGACCGCAGGCTGCCCCCGACTACCTGACCGAGGATGACGTGGCCGAGTTGTTCAGCCATCGGTGGAAGGTCGACCGCAACGCCGACCGTACGGGCATCCGGCTTGAGTCGCACCGGTTCGCCTGGGCGCGCTCGAGCGGCGGCGTGGCCGGTGGGCATCCCTCGAACATCCTCGACAACCCGTACCCGGTCGGCGCGGTCAACGTCAACGGCGACCTTCCGGTCATCCTGGGGCCCGACGGCCCGACGGCGGGTGGCTTCATCGTCGCGGCGACCGTCGTCCATGCGGCGTTCTGGAAGATCGGCCAACTGCGCCCGGGAGGAGACCATCTCCGCTTCCGTCAGGTTACGGTGCAAGATGCGGCGCGCCTCGAGCAAGAGCGGCGGGAGCGGCTGAGCGAGGCAAGTATCGAGGCCGGGTAGACACCGGCGAGGAGGAGACAGTGGCGGAGCGCACGATCAGGACCCAGATCCCGGGCACGTTCTACCGGCGGCCGTCGCCGGATGCCGAGCCGTTCGTCGCCGAGGGCGCCACGGTCAGCGCCGGCGACGTCATCGGACTGGTGGAGATCATGAAGAGCTTTCACGAGATCAAGTCCGAGGAATCGGGCACCGTCGAGCGCTTCCTGGTCGAGGACGACGATACGGTCGAGGCGGGCCAGGAAATCGCCGCACTGGCCGACTGACGTGGAGAAGGTTCTCATCGCCAACCGCGGTGAGATCGCGCTGCGGGTCATCCGGGCGTGTCGCGAGCTTGGGCTGCGGAGCGTCGCAGTGCACTCCAGCGCGGACGCCGGCGCCCTCTGGGTGCGCAAGGCCGGCGAGGCGGTCGACATCGGTAAGCCGGCGGCCCGCCACAGCTACCTCAACGCCGATGTGCTGCTCGAGGCGGCGCAGTCAACCGGGGCCGATGCCGTCCATCCGGGCTACGGCTTCCTGTCTGAGAACGCGGCCTTCGCCCGTCGAGTCGCCGACGCCAGACTGACGTGGGTGGGCCCGCCGGCGGATGCGATCGAGCAGATGGGTGATAAGGCGGCGGCGCGGCGCGTCGCCGAGGGTGCCGGAGTGCCGGTCGTGCCGGGCAGTGACGGCACGGTAGCGATGGATGAGGCACGCGAGGCGGCGGACGCGACCGGCTACCCGGTGATGATCAAAGCGGCCAGCGGAGGCGGTGGTCGCGGCATCCACATTGCCGAGGATGCCGACGCGCTCGCACGGGGGATGGAGAGCGCGGGCCGCGAGGCCGAGTCGGCGTTCGGCAGCAGCGAGCTCTATCTCGAGAAGCTCATCGTCCGTCCCCGGCACGTTGAGGTCCAGGTCATCGCAGACGGGCACGGGAACGCCGTCCACCTGTTCGAGCGTGAGTGCTCGCTCCAGAGGCGGCGCCAGAAGCTCCTGGAGGAGTCGCCGGCCCCCGGACTGGCCGACGCCGCGCGCGAGGCGATGACCCGCGCCGCCGTCCGGCTCGTGCGGGAGGCCGGGTACGTCAACGCCGGCACGCTCGAGTTCATCGTCGATGCCGACGGAGCGTTTTACTTCATCGAGATGAATACGCGGATCCAGGTCGAGCATCCCGTGACCGAGATGGTCACCGGGCTCGATCTCGTCAAGGAGCAGCTGCGGGTGGCCGCAGGCGAGCGTCTCAGTTTCGATCAGGACGCGGTACGGATACGTGGTGCGGCCATTGAGTTCCGCATCAACGCCGAGGATCCGGACGCCGACTTCCGGCCGTCCCCAGGCGAAATCTCCGGCCTCGAGCTGCCGGGGGGTCCCGGGGTCCGGGTCGACACCGCGATCTTCGACGGTTACACGGTGCCCCCGTTCTACGACTCGCTGATCGCCAAGCTCATCGTGTGGGGCGTCGACCGTCCCGAAGCGATCGCGCGCGGAAGTCGAGCGCTCGAGGAGTTCACCGTCGGCGGGATCAAGACGACGGTCCCGTTTCATCTGCGGGTGCTCGCCGACGACGGGTTCCGCCGCGGCGAGTATCACACCGAGTACCTCGCCGAGCGCGCACTCGGCTAAGCCTTCGCCGGGTCAGGCCACTTGGCCGCAACGAACGCATGCAGCCCTGTAGCCGACCGGCAACACCTGAACGGCGAGCCGGCGGCCGCAGGATGTGCAGAAGCGAGGGGGATCGCTGCTGCGTCGGCGCGCGCGACAGCGTGCGTGATCGTCCGTCGCTCGCGGCTCACCGCAGCCGTCGCAGAAGGAACCCTGGGCGGGGTCGGAGATCGGCGGACGTCGTGCCCGCAACGCGCTCACAGCACCTTGGAGAGCGTCTTGACGGGCATCTGGAGCTCATCGAGCAGCTCGAGGTCTGCGCCGGGGTCACGGCCGAGCGTCGTGAGGTAGTTGCCGACGATCATCGCGTTGACGCCGCCGAGCACGCCCCGCCGGGTGCCGAGGTCGCCGAGCGTCACCTCGCGTCCGCCAGCAAAGCGCAGGATCGTGCGTGGAAGCGCGAGCCGGAAGGCCCCGATCGTGCGCAGAGCGTCGGTGGCCGGTAGCTGCGGGAGGTCGGCGAAGGGGGTGCCCGGACGAGGGTCGAGGAAGTTGAGCGGGACCTCGTCGGGCTCCAGGCGGCCGAGCTGGGCGGCGAACTCGGCACGTTGCTCAAGCCCCTCACCCATGCCGATGATGCCGCCGCAGCAGACCTCCATCCCGAGCTCGCGGACGAGCTCGAGCGTGTCCCACCGCTCCTCCCATGTGTGCGTGGTGGCGACCTCCGAGAAGTGCGAGCGGGCGGTCTCGAGGTTGTGGTTGTAGCGGTGCACGCCGAGCGCGGCGAGCTGCTCGCCCTGGGCGCGGGTGAGGATCCCGAGCGAGCAGGCGATGTTGATATCGACCGCCTCGTCGATGGCGCGCACGGCGTCGGCGACCTGACTCATGAGGCGCTCGTCTGGGCCGCGCACGGCGGCCACCAGGCAGAACTCCGTTGCCCCCGTCGCGGCGGTCTGGCGCGCCGCGGTCACGAGCCCGGGGATGTCGAGACGCACAGATCGCACCGGGGTCGGGAAGCGACCCGACTGACTGCAGAAGTGGCAGTCCTCAGGACAGCCGCCGGTCTTGATCGAGACGATGCCCTCGACCTCGACCTCGGGGCCGCACCAGCGCAGGCGGACTTCGTGGGCGAGCGCAAGCGCATCGGGGATGCGCTCATCAGGCAGGGACAGGACCGCGAGGGTCTGGGCCTCGTCGAGGCCATCGCCCTGTTCGAGCACCTGCTCACGAGCGATGGCGAGGATGTCGGTGTCGGTCACGGAGCCTCCAGATGCTGCGGTCGTTGATTCGGGTCGCGTGGGCGCCGACTGGGGGTGCGGACCCGACAGTCTCCCGTATGGCGCCCCTACGGTGGTAGGTGACCTCCGTCGCGAGGTCCCTTACCAACAGCGAGAAGGCGGCTCGGTGGGTGTAGCGGGCGGGCGCGTCCCGGTCCTTTCCGATCACCATCCTCCGACGTCTCGCCTCTGTCGCGCTGTCCCTCCACCTGCACGACCCGGATGAGTCGCGGCGCCGGTGCTGGATCAGCTCTCAAGCGTTGACAGCCAGTTTCCAGCGACTTCTTCTATTGGGAGGCGGGATTCGAACCCGCGACCTTCGGGTTATGAGTCGCTTCAGGCGTGTCCGGTACCTGCGGTTTTGCAGGGATTTCGTGAAGTTGACTCTGGTTGCGAGAGGTCAGAATTGCTTGTTTTGGTACCCGTTTGGTACCCGTTTTCGGGGCCGCGCCACGGTGATTCGCACGACGATCGTGCGCTGCCCGTCAGCTGTGACCAGACGCCGCCTCTGTCGCATCGATGGTTGCCTGCACCATCGTGTCGACATGGGCGATCACCGCGTCGCTGACGGGCAGGTCCGGGATTCGGGCCAGGAGCACGTCCGGGTCAACAATCTGTGCTCTCAGTGCCTCTCTCGCGTAGTCCCAGTCGCGCTCCCGCCCGGCTGCACATTTCGAAAGGACGAGGTCGTGCACCTCGAGGCACCAGGCGACAATCGTTGCATCTGAACCCGCTCGAGGGGGTACGTCACGCTTCACCAATCGCTCTTGCCAACCCGACGGAGCCTTCGCGGTCTCAGGCCCGACGCCGTGGGCGTAATAGCCGTAAGCCACGTGGAACGGTGACCCGTCTCCAAGCGCGCCGTCAATGAGATCCGCGCCACCAGGATCACGCAGCGGGTAGATGTCGGCTTCCAGCGATTGCAGCAGCGACTCGGGAGGTTGCTCGAAGCTGCCGAGGATTGCCTGACTGCCGATGACGACAAACTCATCCTGGCCGGTGATGTTCGCCGCCGCCGCAATGACGTGCTCAAACTGATCCGGACGCAGGCTAGATCACCTCTCGCACGATTCGTAGGCGCTCGGGCTCGCTGAGGAGTCCGGCAAACGGCGAGTTCTGACGAAGATCGTCGTAGTCCTGGCTCCCGTCAACGAGTGCCCTGCGTATCTCGGGGAGCGGCTGGTTCAGAAGCCGCTCCCAACGGTCGGCGTAGCGCTCGTCGATCCGCCCCTGATCTCGCCACCGGAAGAGCACGTGCCGTGCTTCGTCAACCATCGGCTTGCGCAGTCGTCCCGCGACGGCCCGGTGGTAAGCGAGGCTGCGCGCGCGGGCGCGTTCGTGGTTGCTTCGTTCAGTGTCCTGTTGAAAGCGCTGAAGATCGAGGCTCTGCGCCGCTTTGCGGTGACGGACCATCGTGGGCGCCAGCGCGTATCGGCGATCGCTGCCCGCCCGATCAGCCTCCACGGACTCGTAAAGATCGAGGAGCGCAGGCACCGGCACCTCAACGCGACCCCGAGCGGAGTAGACGAGCGGAAGATCTCCCGCCTTGATCCAGCGATCGAGCGCTGTGTGACTGACCCCCAAGATGCGGGCGGCAAGCCGGCGGGACACCGTCTCGCCCAGTTCCCGCTCGAGCGCACGGCGGACTGCGAAGACGTCTGCGTTGCCGGGCATGTCTCGTCCTACGCGACGAAGACGAACGACGTGTTCGAATAGATCCTGCTTGCGATCAACGACGCTCATAGCCACTAGCATAGCAATACGAGTTGCCAAAAAGTCACGAAAATGGCAACTGTCGACTGGTAGGGGCTGAGCGTCGGGCTCGGAGCTTCGGCCAGCTACTCGTCGAGCGCCCGACGTTCGGCCGCGTCGGCGAGCGCCATGTACGCCGGGGCCAGCAGCTCGACGAGGTTCTTCCCCGCGCCGTCGACCGGCGCCGGCCCGAGTTGGCGGAGCAGGGCGTCGGGTGCGGCGCCGGCGAACGGGCTCACGTGGACCTCCGCCAGCTCCGGCCCGACGGACCAGAATGACTCGAGCTGCGCGGACAGCGGAACGGCGGGCTCGACCTGCACCGCAACGTCCCTACGATTGGCGTCGCTTGCCCTCCCGCGGCCGCCCACGCCACGCCGTGCCCGCAACCGCTCGAGCAGTTCGTGCTTGTCCAGTCCTCGCCACGCGAAGATCAGGAACGGATCCTCGTCGAAGCGCTCGGCGAGGATGTAATAGACGGCAGCCACGTGCTTGCAGGGATTCTCGGAGTCAGGGCAAGTGCAGCTGGCCTTCAGCTCGGCCTTCGAGGAGGGCAGTAGCGTCAGCTTGCACGACGAGAACACCGCCTCGATGTCACGGGGCATCTCGCCGGCGAGCAGTTGCGCGAGCGGCAATGCCTGCGATGCCATCGTCTTCTCTGCGCGACGCCACTGAGCTTCAGAGAGAACCATGCCTCGGATCCGGACGCGGTAGGGCGTGTAGCGCGATCCCTGCACCTTCGCGAGTACGACGCCGGGCTCCACCTCGAGTTCGGTGACTTGGCCTTGGCGAGCGTAGTTGCGCCCGCGCTTCAGCCTCGAGCCGACGCCGAAGGACTCGAGCAGCTCGATGAACCGACGCGACCACCAGGTCTCACCGATGTCTCCCCGCCGGCTGCGCGCGACGATCCCTCCCTCGGCGGGCAGCGGCTTCGAGGCCGGGTACTCCGGGTAGTCGCGCCAGGAGCTCATCCTCGCTCCGCCACCGCATCGGCTGAGAGAACGACGAGATCGCGCAGCTGAGCGCTGTCGAGCTCCGTGATCCACGCCTCGCTGCTGCTGCCGACGATCCGGTCCGCGAGATCCTTCTTCTGGGCAATCAACGCGTCGATCCGTTCCTCCAGTGTTCCGACACACATCAGCTTGCGCACCTGAACATGCTTCTTCTGCCCGATCCGGAATGCCCGATCTGTCGCCTGATCCTCGACCGCCGGGTTCCACCAGCGGTCGAAATGGATCACGTGGTTGGCGGCGGTCAGGTTCAGTCCGGTACCGCCCGCTTTCAGCGACAGTAAGAACAGCGACGGGCCACCGGCGGCCTGGAACTGCCGCACCATCTCATCGCGTGCGGTCTTCGGCGTCCCGCCATGAAGGAACAGGACCTCGCGTCCGAGCCGCTCCTGCAGGTGGGGTTTGAGCATGCGCCCGAACTCGGCGAACTGGGTGAAGCACAGCGCCTTGTCGCCCTCGGCCAGCGCCTCGGCCAGAATCTCCTCGAGGCGCGCGAGCTTGCCCGAGCGGCCCTCCAGATCTGAGCGGTCCTTCAGCAGGTGAGCCGGATGGTTGCACGCCTGCTTGAGCTTCATCAGCGCCGCAAGGATGATTCCCGAGCGCTCGATCCCTTCTGCCCTCTCAGCCTTCTCGAGCATCTCGTCAACGACCGCCTGGTACAGCGTCGCCTGCTCCTTGGTCAGGTGGCAGTCGACCCGCATCTCGATCTTCTCGGGCAGATCGCTGATGATCCGCTTGTCGGTCTTCAGCCGGCGCAGGATGAACGGGCTCGTCGCGCGTCGGAGCTGCTCCGTCGCGGACGGGTCGCGCCAGCGCTCGATCGGCTTCGCGTAGTGACGCTTGAAGGTGGCGGCCGGACCGAGCAGCCCCGGGTTGAGGAAATCCATGATCGAGTGAAGCTCGGTTAGCCGGTTCTCGACCGGTGTACCCGTGAGGGCAACCCGGTGCCGTGCCGGAAGCGAGCGGATCGCGCGCGTTTGCTTGGACTCGATCGTTTTGATGTTCTGCGCCTCGTCGAGCGTCAACCGTCCCCACTCCAGCGCGCACAGCTCCTCGCAGTCGCGTGTCGCCAGCGCATACGTCGTGATCACCAGGTCACTCGCGCGGACCGCCCGGGTGAGCTTGGTTCCTCGCAGACGCTCGCGCCCGTGGTGAACGTGCACGCGCAGATCGGGGGCGAATCGCTCCGCCTCCCGCTGCCAATTACCGACCACCGACATCGGGCAGACCAGGAGAGTCGGAGACGGCCGCTTGCGCCGACGCTTGCTCGAACCGTTCACCGTGTGCTGGCGCTCGGCCAACAGCAACACGAGGAGCTGCACCGTCTTGCCCAAGCCCATGTCGTCCGCCAGACACGCACCAAGGCCGAGCGTCGAGAGGAACGACAGCCACGCGAGGCCCCGTTCCTGGTACGGACGCAGCTGGCCGTTGAACGAGGCCGGGACCTCGACCGGATGCAGCTTGCGTTCGTGATTCGAGCTCAGCAACTCCTTCAACCATCCACCGGCGTCGATTTCCGTCGCCGGCAGATCGGGCTGGCCGGAAGCGAGGCCGAGACCGTCTCGCAGGAGCTGGGCCGCCTGCGCTTCGCCACGTTCCGCCCTGCCCTGGAAGAACGCTAGCGCAGCCTCGACGTCCTCAGGACGCAGCACGATCCACTGTCCGCGGGCCATCACCAGCGGCATCTTGAGCGCGGCGAGTTCGCGCAGCTCGGCCACGGTCAGCGTCGCATCGCCCACCGCCACCCTCCACTCGTACGCGCACAGCCCGTCGAGGCTGAACAGCCCGGTCCCCTCCTCCCATTCCTTCATCGGCTCGGCCTGCAGCTTCAGACGCAGTCGCTGACTCCACCACGCTGGCGCGAGCACGCCGAAGCCGGCCCGTTCGAGTGCCGGGGCCGCGTTGCGAACGAAGCTGTAGGCAGCCTCGTCGCTCAGGTCCAAGCCGGTCGGAGCGGGCTCACGAAGCGCCGGCTCGAGCTCGGGCCACACACGCAGCGCGTGGCCCAGCCCACCGAGCAGCCGCTCTTGCGGATCCGCGATCTCACGACCGGGTAGGTGCAGGCCGCTGCCGTTGGAGCTCCATACATCCTCGGCCGGCACCAGGATGCTCGGATCATCTTTGGCCTGCAACAGGATCTCGACGCGCCAGATCCGGGACATCCCCTCCTCGCGCCTCTCGCCGTTCGACGCGCCGCCCTTTGCCTGCGGTCTGCTGTCATCGTCGACGACCTCCGGGAGCTCCTCCGGCGCCGACAGCCGAAAGCACGTCCTGAACATCCGGTGCGCGGCATACCACTCTCCCGCGCCGCGCCACTCGTCGAGCTGCTCGGCGAGCGCGGCGAGCGCCAACCCATCTGCACGCACCACCGGGTCCCCGTCCGTAAGCGCGGCGAGCCACGCGTCCACAGCGGAAAGCGACCTTGCCGACCGGCGCCGCACCGGCCGGGGAAGGAGACCGCCCACCAGGAATCGCCGCGCACAGGCATCGACGACGGCGCCCAGCAGATCAGCCAGGACCGCCTCGGGCGGGCTTGCCGCCGCGGAGGGCGAGAACTCAGCTCGCACGAGTGGGGGCATGGACGCGGACAGCAACCGCACGCGCTCGGTGTCGTTGGGATCGACGGTGATTGCTCGCCAGCGCGCCAGCCACTCCCCGTCCCGTCGCACAAGCCCAGGAAGTAGACGCCCTCGCGCGAGCAGCTCGAGCGCGAGCTTGGCCGCCTCGGCGAGGAACCGCAGCGAGTCTCCAGCGACAACACCCGCGCGATTGTCGGCCGGCAAGGCGAGCAGGAGATCGAGCGCCGCGATCGGCTCGAGCGCCATCGCCGGCACGACCCAGGGGTGCAGGAAGTCGGGATTGCCGCTGCCCGTCTCGTCGTCTGCACGCAAGAGCTGCGGCGAGTGCTGCGGCCCGTCCCTGAAGGAGGGCAACATCAGAGCCAGCCCGATGTGTGTGTGCGCATCGGGCGTCGGCGCGATGCCAAGCCGAGCCAAAGCCCCGCTCAACGCTGCGACCGAGCCAGCGAACGGATGCGCACGCGGCCGGGGCTTCGCCGGCACCCGCCCGCGTCGCTTCGGAGCCCGCGCAGGGAACGCGGCGTCCTCCGCCCACACGCACATCTGTGAATCGCGCGACCAGACGGCGTGGAGGGCGATCACGCCCCGAATTCTTGCGCGACTACCGGACGCTCGGCAGCCTCGACGCCCATGGCGAGATCGGGTGCGCCGCAGGTCGCTCACGGGTCCCGCGGCGTAGCGGCCGCATCGGCGCACCGTGTCCTCAGGTGCGGCTGACCGACTGCGTCAGGGCAGAACGCTACCTGGGCCGACGACTACGGCGCCGGGCAGCGCGGGCGGCGCGTCGAGCGTCCTTGCGCTCGTCGGCGTGACGCCGGGCCCCCGTTCTGGTCGTGCGCTCCTCCTCCCAAGAACCGGGGAGCGCTTCCAGGGCGGCAACGTGAACGTCACGATCGTAAGGACGCTTCTCGTGCAGCGTGCCCCAGACCTGCTGGGCGACCGGCGCGGCGAGCATGTGCAGGATCTCGTGCCGGTCGTAGCCCAACCCGAGCAACCGAGCAGCCGTTTCCCATACCTCTGGCGGATCATCGTCCCATAGCTGCGTGGCAACGATCTCGTGCATCGCAAGATGCAGGCGGGGATTGATCGGCTCGCCGTCGATCTCAACGTCTGGGCGATCTGCTCGCAACGGCTGGTCGAGCTCGGGGTGCTCGTGGCGAATCACGAGCGCGCGCATGTCGGGATCTGCGAGGTCCGTGAGCGTCAGATGAAGCTCGGCAAGCGCATCGGGGTCGGCGACAAAATGCCGTCGTTCGTCGGCGCCGCGAGGAGGCGATCCGGGCGACATGGCTGTAGTGTGTCGGAACTCCGGTGGGCTCGGAACGAGAATTGCAGTTGGGGACGGGAAAGCGGTATCAGCGTAGACCGCGGGGCAGACGAAACCGCCGCTGCGATGGACGGCGGAGCGCCCCAGAGATCGCAGAGCGTTCGGTTCCGGCTGGCGACGGCTCGGCACCGCACGTCGGGTCGAAGCGAAGCCTTTAGTTTGAGAATTCACCTCCTGCCTTCGGGTTCTTGACTACAGGTTATGAGTCGCTTCAGGGGTTGGGTACCTGCCGATGTGCAGGGCTTTCATGAAATTGGCTTCGGTTACGAGAGGTCAGATTTGATTGTTTTGGTACGCGTTTGGTACCCGTTTCGGGGGTCGGGTCGGACGCCTTCCCCGCGCGGTTCGTCGCAGTAGGGAGATACGGTTCGCTTGCCGACCATCACCCGATTGGGATCTCGACGGGCGTCTTCGCCGGCTCACGCGACGACTGGCCAGCGCTCGTCGATCAGGCCTGCAATGTGTCGACGTTCGCGGTCGAACTGTCGGCGCTTTCCGGAAGCGAGCTTCCGGGGTTGCTGGCCTATCTGCGAGCGAAGCCGCCGCTGCCGTTCCGCTACGTCAGCGTTCATGCGCCCGTCAAGCACCAGGGTCTCGACGAGCCGGCGCTCGTGCAGCAGCTGGGCGGCCTTCCGGTGTGGGTCCGCTCCATCGTCGCCCACCCGGACGGCATCCTGGAACCCGACGGCTATCGAGGTCTTGGCACCAGGTTGGTGCTCGAGAACATGGATGACAGAAAGGCCACGGGCCGCACCGCCGACGAGATGGAGCTCCAATTCGAGGCGTTGCCGAACGCCGGCTTCTGCTTCGACATCGCGCACGCTCACTCGATCGACCCGTCGATGGACGTCGCGAACGAACTCCTCGACCGCTTCCGATCTCGACTCCGTCACGTTCACCTCAGCTCGCTCAGCGGCGGCCACCACGTCCCCGTCGCGGCCGATGACGAACCACCGTTCATGGACGTGCTGGATCGCTGCCGGGACGTGCCATGGATTCTCGAGGCGCCGCCACCGGATCGCTGGACCGAACGGCTGGGCGCGACGGCAGTGGCGGCGGCGGGCGCGGCGTCGGTCAGCGACGGCAGGTGACCGTCGACCGCGGAGTCGCCAGCCTCGAGGCGTGAGATCACGAGCGAGAGCGACGACGACTTCATGGTGCTGTTCGCAGGCTTCGACCATCGGCTTGCGGAGCCGTCGCGCGACGGCCTCGTGATAGGCCAGGCTGCGCGCGCGGGCGCGTTCGTCGCCGCTCCGTTCGGTGTCCTGCTGGAAGCGTCGGAGAACCAGGCTCAGGGCCGCGTTCCGCTGACGGACCCTCGTGGGGGCCAGCACGTTCCTGACATCGGCCTAGCGTAAAGGCCAGGGTCGTGGCGTCCGAGTCCGCCGACGCGGCAACGGCTCGGCCATCGGTAAGTTCGGAATTTCCGTCTTTGGCGTACGGAGGAATTCGGCGGCGGCGCTACGTTCCGGCGATGTCGAAGACACGCCGGGCATCGAAGAGCAACACGCGCGCCAAGCGCCAAGCGCGGGCGAAGGTCTCGCGCGAATCGCGTCGAGAAGCTGTCGCTCAGCGCGCCGCCGAACGTCGGCTCGAGGAGCTGTTCGGAGCCGACACTCCGCCCCAGCGGTCAGCCGAACTGATCATCGAGCGACTCGGCGCCGGCGCCGTGCCGGCGGGGATCTCCCGATTCTTCATCATCGCCGGTTCGATCGAGCGCGCCCGCGAGGTCTCCGAAGCGGTGGCAGGGCTCTCACCAGACAGCGTCTGCGCCCTTTCCTTTGCGGCCGACGTCGCGGGCCATCTCGACCGCGATGATCGGAAGGCAAGCCAGCTGCTCGACCGTGCGCTGGCGCTGACCGACGACGACGCGAACCGGGTCACGCTGGCCGACCACCTCGTACGCCTGGGCCGCGCCACCGATGCACTCTCGATCGTCGAGGAGCTCCATCTCGACGATCCGCAGGACGACGACCTCGAGGCGATCCGCGCCGCTGCCCTGATGCTCGCCTGGCAGAGAGCATCCGCCGGGCCAGACGATGAACAAGTGCCGGACGAATGCCCGTGCTGGTCCGGCCGTCCTTGGCTCGAATGCTGTCAGCCCGCCGAAGTCGCGGCGATCGCGAGTTTCGAGGATCGAACGGAACTGACACAACTCCAGTTCGCCGTCGAGCGCTACGTCGATGGCAAGCCGGCATTGCGCGCTGCTGTGGCGGACGAAGTCCGGCGATGTCTGGAGGCCTCGACGATCGCCGGTGAACCCGTTGCTGACGCGAACGAGGTGAGGCGGATCGGTGCCCAGCACGTGTGGCTGATCGGCGCCGAGGACTTGGACCCCGAACCGGGGCAGCTGGCACGGTTCGATCCGGATTCGCCGCTGGCGTCGTTTGCAGACCATCTCTCGACCCCGAGCAGACAGGCAGCGATGGCTCGCCGCTGGCTCCACAATTGCTCCTACGGGCTCTGGCAGGTGCGCGAGCCGATCGCAGAACCAGGCGTATGGCTGACCGAGCTGGTGACCGGCGTCTCGCGCTACGCCGCCCTGCCACCAGAACTGTTGGCGCGCGCGAGCCGCTGGAGCGTTCTGCTCGGCGGGCTCGTGGCGGTCGACGGAACCTGGCGCCCGTCGGCCGACATGATCCCGCTGCGACCGGGCGAGGCCGACGAGGCAGCTGATCTCGTCGAGGAGCTTTCCTACAAGGTGGTGTCCAGCGCCAGCGGGACCCTCCTGCGGCGTCCCAGCGGGAGCGACCTAGGCCAGCCTCACGGCGTATTCGCGTCGGTTTCGGAGCCGAGCTCGCCTGAGGTCGCGAGGTTCACAAGCATGGTGATCGGGAGCGGGATCCCACAGCTCCTGGCCTACCTCGCCGAGATGCGCAACGCCCAGCCCAAGCTGGTCAACACCGACAAGCACCCGACCGTCCTGATCAAGGCGACGGTCGCCGTCAACGACGTTGCCGCCGTTACCGCCCGGTTGGCGGAACATCCCGAGTTTGGCGTAGAGGACGGGACGATCAAGTGGTGGGGGCGCGAGCTCGACGCGATGGAACGCGAGACCTCTCTTGCCGAACTCAGAGCTTGGCTAAAGGAGCACGGCGAAGATCCAGCGCTCGCGGCTGAGTCCGACGGACCGCAGCGTTGGCTACGCGGATCGATCTCGATCTGCGACGGCAGTCTTGACGTCGATGTCAACTCGCGCGAGCGCTTCGATCGGTTGTTGAGCCTGCTCGCCGATGTGGGGGGCGCGCCTCAGGTAGTCAAGAAGCTCGTGATCGACCCAGCCCAGGACATGGCGCTGCCCCACCTCGGCTCTGTCCTTGCCGGCTCGAGCTCGGTCGAGGCAAACGAGGCCTGGCGCCGGCACTGGCCCGATCAGAAGATTCCGGCGCTCGGCGGCATGACGCCGCGGCAGGCGGCGCGCAGCAAGCGCCGCAAACCGTGGCTCGAAGCGATGCTGCGTGAACTCGAGCACGACGCTAATCGACTCGCACGCCACGGCCGACCGGCGCCCGACGTCGACGGCCTCCGCGCCGAACTGGCAATGCCGGCTACGGCGTTCAGCTGATTCGAAGGCACTGGGGGCGCCCGCCCACGAGGAACGCGCGGAGCGTGTCGGAGGACGTTGTCGGGGTCGCTCGGGGCGGGCGATGTCGTCGGCCAGGGTGCGAGCCGCGCTGGCGAGCATGCAATCCGAACAGCTCGTCGAGCCGTTCGTCGCCGAGCCACCGCACCAGCCGGCGCAGCGCGTAGAGGAGCGCGGCCAATGGCGGTACCCCGGGAGCCGGGCGAGGCCGAGTAGCTGCGCCCATTTGTCGCGGTCGATGTCGTACCGGTGCTGGTTGGTGAACGTCGAGCCATTGATGACGCCGGCTGCGTGCAGCGAAGTCAGCGCCCCCTGGACGTTCCGCTTGGCAAAGCCAGCCGAAATCGGTGACGGCCTGGGTGGTCCGTCGTGGCAAATCGAGGTCAACAGGGTTCGCACGCCTCGGCACGGGCGCCGACGCCGACGCCGACGCCGACGCCGACGCCGACGCCGACGCCGACGCCGACGCCGAGCATCTCACGAAGCCTGCACGCGAAGTTGATCGGAGCGAGCAGGTCCGGGGCCTGCGACTTGCCGCTCGGTTCGACCTCGGGCTTCAGCCATCCGTGCTTGAGGAAGCCGGGTCCGGCGTTCGTCTTATCGGCACGGCCGAGTCGCGGAAGAACGGCTCAAAAGCTCCGGAAGCTTGAAGGGTTATTCACAGTCGCGTTCCGCGTCAGCCGACGGCGTCGAGGAGGGCGGCCACGTAGGCTATGCAGATCGCCTCGACTCGCTCCTGAGGGATCGCAACCCGGAGCGCTCGTGCCGCCATCTGGATCCCCGGCCGCCCGCCACGCCCGAACAGCTCGTCGAGGTACGTGATCGCGACGGCCGTTGGTGGCCCAGCGACCGGGTGCTCGAGGAGGCCGGCGAGCGTGGCGCCAACGGTCGCGGGCGACGTCACCTGCATCATCCGGAAGACGTCGGCAGCGTCCTTGTCATCCTGCCGGTCGGGCCGGCCGCTGGCGATCCGGTCGTGCAGCTTGTGGGCCTTCGCGACCATCAGCGCCGCGACGCCGGCGACATCGACCGTGACCGAGCGCGTCGGATCGAGTGCCGACAGCGTCATCGGACTCCTGTCGACCAGCGCGGCCTCTAGCCCGGGCGCGCGACGGGCGGCTCGGTTCCCGTGGGGCCCGAGGCGAGCACCTCGCCGGCCTCCCGGCGGCGCGAACCCCTCGGGAACGATCAGGTCGACCGGGATCAGGACCTCCGCGCCGTTAACTACGGCCGAGGCGACCCAGATCCCCGGCTCCGCGTGCCCACCCTTGATCGAGAGCTCGAAACCCGCAGCTCTCATCGCAGCTTCGAGCGTCGGATCCGGTGCGAGCGAGTTCGGATCGACGGCGAGGTCTCCATCTGTTGTAAATGGCGCGACAGCAATGTCGGCTTCGCCGGTGCGGAGGTACACGGCTTGAGCACCTGCCACGACAAGCGCCGAGGTGTGTGGAGCCAACGCCGTCAGCGCGTCGAGGAGCACACGCCGGGCCTCGACGTACTCGGGGTTGAGCGAGGTCACGCGTTCTGCTCCGGTTCGGCGAGATCGCGCAGCGACGGCACCCGCCAGCGGTCCTCGTTCTCGGTCATCCACGCGATCAGCGCCTCGCCCTCTGATGGCATCCGACCGGTCCCGGTGAGGCAGTCGGCGGCGACTTGGGACGGCGCGACGTAAGTGATGCCGTCGTCGCGGTTGACGCCCTGCCACACGACTTGGTCGAACGGGCGCAGCAGAACGACGTTCGCGCCCTCGTCAGCCGGGAGCAGATTGAGCGCATCGATCACGGCAGACACGTTCTCGACGTAGGTAAGCAGCAGCGCCGGCGCGGCGACCGGCGCCAACCGACCAGCTGCGAAGGATCCCGTAATGGCGACGCCACCGTTCGCCGGGACGGCCTTGAGTCGCTCCAACGACGTCTTGGCCCCCTCGGGGGCGACGAAGCGTCGTGTTGCATTGCTTTTCAGGACGTCGTAGGTCTCGACCCAGCGGCGCAAGAGGGCCGGGTAGTCAACAGCCCCGACCTCGCCCCTGCGCGAGCGATCAACGAGCGCGTCGCGGTCAAGCGCGTCGAGTAAGCGCGAGACATAGCCGGGCGCGAGTTCGGTCGCGTCGGCGAGCTCACGAACGCCGTAAGGCGGGCGGACGTCGATGAGGGTCCGCACCAGCCGTCCGGCCTTCGGTCCGCGGACGCGTGCCGCCTCCCGTTTCCGGGGCTCGGGGTTGCGCGTCGCTCCGATGTTTCGGACGAACACGGCCGGGAAATCCAGCCGGATCCAGGCATTGCCGGTGAGGTCGACGTAGTTGATTCCTTCGTCACGAAGGAGCTCCTGCGTTCGAGCGCTGAGCCACGTCGCCACGACCAGCAACGGAACGTTGCCGGCGAGGCTGCGCAGCGTGCGGCTCAGCCCTGGCAGCAACCGTTCAACGTCGCGCGGCTCGAATGACCGCTTTGCCTCGACGGCGAACGTCGCATTGGCGTTCGAACCCCGAAGATCGACGACAGCGTCGACGCGGCTGGGCGTCGGGCCATACGGTCCGACGATCTGCCGTTCGGCTCGCTCCGCCGACCAGCCGGACGGAAGCCAGCCGCTGAGCAGCTCGACAGCGCGGTCGATCAATTCTGTTTCCTCAGTCATCTCGTTTGCCAGCATAGCAAACGGCATGATATCGGAGTTTGTTTCCTAGATAGTCTTATTTGCACATCTCGCAAACGTGGTGTTTGAGGGAACCGTGCGCGACCTAGCGGCCTCGTGCCGTAGACGCGCCGAGGCAGGGGCGACGCGCACACCTCACCAGCGCATCTCCACTCGAATCGCATCCGCCGCCTCAAGGGCGCGTTCGCCCGCCGATCGACAATCGAGATAGAGCTGCACTGGATCGGCGACCTGGATCCCGTTGCGGCTGCTGGCCAGTGACAGGACGAACGGATCTCGAGTCAGCTGCATGGTGACCCGACCAGGGCCCGGCCTAGACCGCGTAGCCGCGAGCCGTTCGGCCCAGAGGTCAGCATCGTCTCGCTGGATCCAGACGACCACGTCGATGGGCTCGACCGCGCCTCGGACGAACGAGGCTCCCGCCACCCCGCCGACCGCGTACGGGACCTTGAGTTCGTGAGCTGCCGTCTGGAGAGCCGTCACGGCCTGCGGCGCGTCGCGCGCGCCGATGTCCCACGTGACGCGCCGCGGCCGGCGCGGCGCGACGGCCCGCTCGAAGGCGTCAAGCAGCCGTGCAGGCTCCGGCAGCCGAGCGAGTCGCAGCCGAGCGTCCGCTGGATCGGACCCGATCCCCACCAGGCCATCGTCCGCCAAGGCGCGCATCGTGCGCGAGACCATCGCCTCGCTCAGCTCAAGCCGGGTCGCGAGTTCACGAAACGACGGTTGCTCATCAGCGTGGAGAAGCAGCCAGCGCGGAACGCGGCTCGCCCGGTTCGCGAACGGCGCCGCCGGCGCCGCGACGACCAACACGACCTTCCGTCGCGACGGTCGTTCTACATACACAGGCGGCGCGTACACAAACAACTCTCCGTCCCCCGCTGCGTAGGACGCCCTGCGCTCGCGCAACACCGCCCGTGCCTCGGGCGAAGAACGCTCGAACGCGATCATCAGGGGGCGACGGGAATGGCGAGCCTCTTCGGCGAGACTTTCCGCGCCGGTGCGAGTCAAGACATCGACGCGTCGGACCGCAAACGACGCTATGCGTCTGCCGTCGATCGAAAGCGACGCACGGGCCTTCCTGATGCTGACCTCGATCGGTTCAGAGTCGGTAGATCCTTGCAAAATCATGATGTTTAAGTCTATGCGCAAATATCATGTAGCTGCAAGCGCTTAGCCATGCTTGGCACCGTCTGCCCCGCAGTAACGGGCTAGTGCGGAGATACCGCAGGCGCTGGATCGACTTTTGGGCCAACTGCAAGAGGTGCCCCTTTCTCCGCATTAGGTCGGCCCAACTCCGCACTAAGTCAAGGCCGCCTGGCGCCCGGATAGTTGCGTTCTGCAGGGCTTTCGGTGATCTACGGTGGAGTTAGGGCCGAGCCGCCCAACTCCGCCGTAGGTCGTCTTTAGGTTCGGGCCCGTCGCCAGGTCGGAAACACGCGTTTTACAGGGAATCCCTCGGGACCTAGAGCGGAGTAGACCCCGATTTCGCACGGTGACTTAGGTGTAGGTACAGACGTCGCGGGAATCACGCATACCGTTCGGGACGTCGACGGCGGCGCTGATTCCGGTCGGATCGCCGGCTGCCGATCGTATCCTGGGAGCGTGGAGATCGAGATCCGAGCCGGCTTCTGTGACCCGGACGGCGAGCTCCTCGCCGTGCTCGAGCGCTCGGATTGGCGGCGCATAACGTCCCAGCGAAGGGGCGAGATCGCCGACGAGATCGTGCGCGTCTGCGAGGCGGCCACGGTCGGGAGCGCCGAGGCGTGGCAGAGGCGCGAGACGGATTCGCCGCGTTTCGTGGTTGGCTGTCGCCACCCTTCCCTCCCGCTGGGCGCGCCATGACGACCTCTGGATCCCCGCCGACGATGGCCCCCGCCGACCTTCTGATCGGGCTGCTGGAGCGGGTCCCGATGGGCGAAGCCCAGATCGCGCGGGCGACCCAGGCCAAGCCGGCGACGATCAGGGTGTGGCTCCGGCGCCGGGAGGCTCCCACCGGGCTCGAGGCTCAGCGGCTCACTGAGCTCGTGGCGTTCGTCCAAGAGATGGCGCGAAACGTCCGCGGCGACGCCCTGGCTGAGTCGTGGCTCGACGGTAACGTCGACTTCCTCAGCGGCGCGAACCCCCTCGACGAGATCGCCGCGGGACGCTACGAGCGAATGATCGATTACGCGCGCGGGCTGTCACACGGGGTCTTCACGTAGGTGCCAGCGGGACCCTCGTTCATCGGCGCAGTACTTACGTCAAGACCACCTCGGCATCCTTCGTGCTTGCAATGACCACCACGGAATCCTCGATCGACGTTATGGCTGAGTTCGGCATCCTCGAGCCTCATGAGGTCGCCGAACTCCTAAAGCTCCGCCACTCGACCGTCCTCGACCTGAGCCGACGAGGAGTGCTGCCTGCGTTCAAGATCGGGAAGCATTGGCGCTACCGCCGAGCCGATCTCGAGGAGTGGATGATTCGCCGACGCGATGTTACGTGAGCGACCGACGGTAGCCATCGCCTGGCCCGAGCGCGTGACTCGCGCACGCCAGCCACGGTGCGTGTCGCCTGGCCTCAAACGACCGTCCTCCGCCCGATCGTTGCAGTGTCGGCGGACGCGGCGATAATGCCCGGTCGATGACGACGGGCAGCCGCTCGAGCGGATCTCTGCGGGCTCAGTTCGCTGGTCGCCCACGGCTGGCCGCCACCAGCGCGTCGCGCCTATCACAGCGCGAGGACCGCTGAGCGCCGTGGCCGCGACCGATCCCGGCCCGCGCGACCATCTCGTGACCCGGGCGCTAGAGCGAGCGCTCGAGCAGCTCGATCCAGAGACCCGTGTGGAGGATCCACTCGATCCGGCCGAGGGACCGGACCGGCTTGCGCGCTATGCGATGGAGGAGATCCGTCGTGAGCTGAGCGAGGATGTGTCAGCAGACGACCAGGCCAGTCGGATCAACCAAGTCCTGGACGACCTCGGTGGAGCCGACAGCCGTGGCCGCGAACTTGTGCGACCGCCGCGGATCCTCCAGGGCATCAAGGGGCGCTCACCGGCCGGTCAGGTGTTGCCGCTGCCCCCGTCGCCGGCAACGCCGTTCAGCCAGAGCGACCTGCTGGTCAATGCCGAGGGCCAGCCGAACATCGGCTCAGAGCTCCGAGCCGAGCTCGCCAGCGCCGACTCGGTCGATCTGATCTGCGCGTTCGTGATCTGGTCTGGCGTCCGCCACCTCCGCGACGCACTCGCCGCCCTGGTGGGCCGCGGTGGCCGCGTCCGGGTCGTGACGACCACCTACATGGGCGCCACCGAGAAGCGCGCCGTCGATGAATTGTTCTCGCTCGGCGCCGAGATCCGAGTGGCATTCGACGCGAGGACAACGAAGCTACACGCCAAGGCATGGCTGCTCGAGCGCGGCTCGGGCCTGACCACCGCATTCGTCGGCTCCTCGAATCTGTCGCACACAGCGCTGTTCGACGGGCTGGAATGGAATGTGCGGCTGTCCTCCGTAGACGCGCGACACGTGATCGAGAAGGTCCGGCTGTCGTTCGAGAGCCACTGGGCGTCCGAGCATTTTGAGCGCTACGACCCGGCGGTCAACGGCGACGAACTCGCTCAAGCGCTGCGCGACCATGACAGGCGGTCGCTGGGCGAGAGCTCGACGATCTCGTTCGCCCATCTCGACGTCCGGCCGTATCCGCACCAGCGCCGGATGCTCGAGGCGCTGACGGTTGAGCGTGAGCGTCACGACCGACACCGCAACCTCGTCGTGGCCGCCACCGGCACCGGCAAGACGGTCGTCGCGGCGTTTGACTACCGGGAGCTGATCGAGCGGGCGGGGCGGGATCTGTCGCTGCTGTTCGTGGCGCACCGCGAGGAGATCCTGCGGCAGTCCGTTGAGACGTATCGAGCCGTGCTTCGGGATGGCAGCTTCGGCGAAATGCTCGGCGGCGGTCGACTCGCAGAGGGCCATCACGTGTTCGCGATGGTCCAATCGCTGCATGCACACCGCTTGGAACAGATCAACCCGGAGGCGTTCGACGTGGTCGTCGTCGATGAATTCCACCACGCAGCGGCGGACACCTACGACCGGCTCCTGAACCATCTGCGGCCGAGCGAGCTGCTCGGGTTGACTGCGATGCCGGAGCGGATGGACGGTCGGGACGTGACCGAATGGTTCGATCACCGGATCGCGGTGGAACTGCGGCTGTGGGAGGCGATCGATCAGGGGTTCCTGGTGCCGTTTCAGTATTTCGGGGTCGCGGACGGCACTGACTTTCGTCAGCTTGCGTGGCGTCGCGGCGGCTACGCACCGGAGGCGCTCAGCAACCTGCTGACCGGCGATGACATGCGCGTCGGCAAGCTGCTCGAGGCGATCCGGCGAATCGTGCTCGACCTCGGATCAATGCGGGCGCTCGGCTTCTGCGTATCCAAGGAACACGCCAGATACATGGCGCGCAAGTTCAGCGAGGCCGGCGTGGACAGCATCGCGCTCACCGGCGACGATCCGCCCGAGGCACGCTCGGCGGCATTGCGCGACCTCGGCGCGGGTCGGATTCGCTGCGTGTTCTCGGTCGAAGTGCTCGGGGAGGGCGTCGACGTGCCCGACGTCGACACGGTACTGCTGCTCCGCCCCACTGCCTCGGCGACCGTGTTCGCGCAACAGCTGGGCCGGGGGCTGCGGCGCGCGAGCGGCAAGAGCCATCTGACGGTGCTCGACCTGATCGGTCAGCATCGGCGCGAGTTCCGCTTCGAGGATCGCTTCCGGGCGATCCTCGACGACAAGCGCGGCCCAATCGTTGAGCAGGTCGCCGGCGAGTTCCCGTTCCTGCCCGCGGGATGCACCGTCGACCTCGATCGCCAGAGCCGCGAGCTCGTGCTCGACAACCTCCGTGCGGCGGTCCGCCGCTCCCGGTGGCTCACGCTCATCGCCGATCTGCGCTCGGAGCTAGACACCACCACGCTGCTTCAGTTCCTCGACCGCCACGATCATCGGTATGCCGACGTGTACCGAGGCGGACGCAGCTGGACGGAACTTCGGCGCGAAGCCGGTCGCACAACCCTCCCAGCATCGGATCGGGAGCTTGAGCAGCGCACGCTGCGGGCGCTCGGACGGCTGACCCACCTCGATGACCCCGAGCGAGTCGGGTTCTACCGAACTATCCTCGCCTCAAGCGAACCATCAAATGCCTCGGCGCTGGATGAACGTCGTCGCCGGCTGCTGACGATGCTCGCATGGGGCCTGGGCTCCGGCAGTGGCACTCATACGACGCTTGAGGGCTATCTCGCTGCGGTGTGGGACGAGCGGGCAGTACGGAACGAGGTGCTCGAGCTGCTCGACGTGCTCGACGCAAGATCGACGACGCGTGCAACGCCATCAGGGCTCACGCCCGAGATCGCGCTGACGCTCCACGCCCGATACTCACGCCCGGAAGTGCAGGCCGCGCTTGGTCACAGCGACGGAGTCAAGCCAAAGCCCAGTCGAGAAGGGATCCTCTGGGTGCCTGATGCCAGATGCGACGCGTTCTTCGTCGACCTGCACAAAGCCGAGCGCGACTACTCGCCGACGACGATGTATCGCGACTATGCGATCAACCGGGAGCTGTTCCACTGGGAGTCCCAGTCGGGCCAGGCGCCGCACCAGCCAGCGGTGCGGCGCTACATCAACCACCAGGCGCAGCGCACCCACATCCTCCTGTTTGTCCGCGCACGCAAGACGTTCGAGCTCGGGACGCAGCCGTTCTGGTTCCTCGGTCCGGCGAGCTACGTCGAACATCGGGGCGAGCGCCCGGTTGCGTTCACGTGGCGACTCCCCGCGGCGATGCCCGAGGAGTTGTTTGAGATAGCTCGCAGCGTCGCGGCGGCATAGGCCGACCCAGAAGGGCTCGCGCGATCACCTCGTCGACGCCGCGCGACGTCGGCGCCGAGCGCATCGATGCTCGGCCAATTGGGCGGTTGTGAGGCCCGAGTGTGTGGGCGACCCTCTGAGTCGGAGCGAGTGCGATGTCGCCGAAGCAGCTGTGTGCGCCAAGCGGGCCGCGCGAGTGGATTCGTCGCAAAGCGAGCGTCAGGTCAGGTCCGGCACGATCGATGAAAGCGAGCGCGCGGTACGCCTCGATTCGGCAGAAGGCAGCACTGTCGAGGGTGCGTCAACCCGTCCGCGAGACTGCCGAAACTTCGTGAAAGGGGGGCTGTCGGACCACCCCCAGGACCCACGAGGGCAACGCCAAGAGGCCTAGACTAGGAGGCTGGTGTCGAACGGGTCTGCGTGAGCGCGGGCTGGGGTTGTCTGGCGGCGGAGGGAGGGCCGGTCGCCGGGTCAGTCGGGTTGCGTCGATGGGTCGGGGCTGCTCAGCCTGGGGTTTGGTCGGCCGTGGAGCCGTCTCGTGGCCCGGGGTTGAACGCTTGTGGGTGATGATTCCCGTTCGCGTTCAGCTGGTGACTGAGTGCCCATCCGTCGTGTTGGTGGGCGAGTCTGAGCACGGCGAACCGTGCGAGGTTCACGGCGGCGGCGAGCAACTGGAAGTCGGCGGCGACCTTGGTTTTGCCGCGCACGCGGGCGCGGCGACCGCCGTGCTTTCTGTGCATCAGGTGAGCGATCTTGCGCTCGACGGTCGGCCGGGTCTGCGTGTAGTCAGCCTTCCAGTCCGGGTTGGATTGGCGGGCGCGCGCGGCGGCGAGTTGGCGTTCGTGCTCGCCGAGATGGATTGTTCGTCCCGACCGGCTGTTGGTGCACCGCCCGGCGAGCGGGCAGCCGGCGCAGAGCGCGCCGAACCGGGCGATCTGCCCGCTCTTGATCGGCCGCAGCGCGAGGGTGTGAGCAGCCGGGCAGCGAACCGTGCCGGCGTCGAGATCAATCGCGAATTCGCTCTTGGGGAACCGCCCGCCCGGCGCGCGTGGCGGCTGGGTCTTGCAGCGCGTGATCACGCCGGCCTGCTCGCAGGTGTCCAGCAGCGCGCCGGTCCCGTATGCGCTGTCGCCGTAGACCATGAGCGGCTCGTCCGCGATCATCGTCTCGGCGCTCTCGGCGCTCTCGGCGCTCTCGGCGCTCTCGGCGCTCTCGGCGCTCTCGGCGCTCTCGGCGCTCTCGGCCGGGAGGTCCGCGGCGAGCAGCCCGGCCACCGCGGTCGCGTCATCGACGTTCCCCGCGCTCACGTCGGTCGCGATGATCACCTCGCTATCGGGATCGATCGCGACATGCCCCTTGTAGCCGTCAAACCCGCGTGCCGCGGTCTTGTGACCGTGCCTGGCGTCCGGGTCGACCGTCGAGATCACCCGATCCTTCGCGACCTTCCGCGCGATCCGGAACACCCCGTCCTCGCCGACCTCGAGGTCTTGCCCGACCACAGTCGCCAACAGCTCGCCCGCCCTCTGCAGCGCCGGCTCGAGCTGCTTGCCGTCAAGCACGACGAGCACCGCCCGCGCGTCCATGGCCAGCGCGTCAACAAGCTCCTCCCGCGCCGCCCGGTCCTCCCAATCGCACACCGGCTTGCCCGTCGACCGGTACTCGTCATCGCGCTCCAGGACCGCCCGCAGCTCCTGCTCGGCCCAGAAGTCGCACGCCCCCAGCACCCCGCGGATCGCCGAACGGATCAACGTCACCGTGTCCATCGTCGCGACCGCATCGAACAACGCCGTCGAGTCCAGCACCCGGCGCCGCCCGACCAGCCCCGCCTCCCGCGCCGCGGCCAGCGTCACCTCGAACACCCGGTCCGGCTGCTCGGAGGCGGCCAGCCGGGCGCGCATATCGACCAGCACCGTGTGCACGAACCCGGGATAGTCGAAATCCAGGCCGCCCGCCGCGTACTTCCACCGCAAGTCATACGCGAACCGGTCAACCGCCTCACGGTCCGAGCAGCCCTCCAGCCGCTGCAGCACCATCACCACCGCCACGATCATCGGCGGCACCGACCGCCGCCCAACATCGGTGAACAGGTCGGCGAACATCTCATCCGGAAACAGCTCAAAGCACTGCCGGTGCAACAGGCCGTAGATCGAATCAGCCGGCACCCGAGACTCGCAGAAGCTCATAGTCGTCGCGAACAGATCCGATTGACGAGAGTCAGTCCAAGGCTCATACCCTCAAGTCTTGCTTGACGGTCGGACAGACCCGCCCGAAAAACGCCAGCCTCCTAGTATCTCGACTTTCGGGATTTTGAGGCTCGAGGGCGTGCGTGGTGGTGATGGGCAGCGGGGTGCTGGCGCGCTGGGTTTGAGGCGCTGAGCAGGCGATAGTG